>Ga0210406_10006670_pt1 | contig 11923 bp, 5 predicted proteins | sample IncBWC30MmetaG_FD_155454 | JGI IMG/M metagenome (GOLD analysis project Ga0210406, IMG submission 155454) | Forest soil microbial communities from Barre Woods Harvard Forest LTER site, Petersham, Massachusetts, United States - Inc-BW-C-30-M | ecosystem: Environmental > Terrestrial > Soil >...
CCTAAGTGGGATGGATTTCGCGCGTTAGTCTTCCGCGACAACGAAGAGACCTTGATTCAAAGTCGAGACGGGAAATCGTTGAATCGATACTTCCCTGAACTCATTGAATCCTTGCGGCGACAACTTCCTGGCCGTTGCGTTCTCGACGGCGAGATCGTGATCGCATCGTCCGATGGACTGGACTTCGAGGCACTCCAACTCCGTATTCACCCGGCGGCCTCTCGCGTGAATCTTCTTTCCAAAGAGAGCCCGGCCTCGATCGTGTTCTTCGATCTCCTCTGCGAGGAGGATCGGGATCTAATGAACGAACCATTCCAACTCCGGCGCAAAGAGTTGGAGAAACTGCTTTCCTCGACGGAGGCGCCGCTCCATCTGACTCCTGCGACGACCGAGAGGGAGATAGCGCTGGATTGGTTTCGTCGCTTTGAGGGTGCGGGGCTTGATGGAGTCATGGCGAAACTGACTTCAGGAATTTACGAACCGGATAAGCGGACCATGCTCAAGGTGAAGCATGAACGAGACTGCGACTGCGTGGTCGCCGGCTTTCGATGGCACAAAGACGGAGAGGGGACAGCGGTCGGCTCGCTACTGCTTGGGCTCTACGACGACAGGGGAGCACTGCAGCACGTCGGTGTTTGCGCCAGCTTCACGCAGGCAAAGCGTCGTGAATTGGTGGAATACCTTGAGCCCTATCGCACGGATGCCCTGGTGGATCATCCCTGGAAGCGTGAGGTCGCTGAGGGAAACCACCGCATGCCGGGCGGCCAAAGCCGCTGGAGCCAAGGGAAGGATTTGTCATGGGAGCCTTTGCGGACGGAGCTTGTCGTTGAAGTTGCGTATGAACACATGCAGGGGAGCCGGTTCCGTCACATGGCGCAGTTTCGCAGGTGGCGTGCCGATAAGAGTCCCCGCGACTGTACCTACGCTCAGCTTGAGGTCGTTCCGCCGCAGGAGCTGATGGCGATCTTCTTGAGCGGGCGCTAGGGTTTCGGACGGGCTTGCGCCTTCTTTTTCGGCGCTCGCTCCGCACGATATTCGCGGGTCGGATCGTCGTCAGGATCGGGCGTTTCCTGCGGCGGCCGAAGCTCTTCGGGGATGTGGCGGAGGTTAACGCGAATCCGAGTCCAGACGGAAGACCTGCCTCGCATGCGGTCTACCAATACATCGTCCACTGCCAGAAGTCTGGCTGCCTCTTCATACTTTTTCTTCCATCGCTCCAAGCCGGATAACGCTGCGTCTTCGTGAGGAGAATTGGCGACGACGATCAGCGGCATCTTGGTTCTGGGCTTCTTGGCGACCGCCTTAGCCGAGGGTGATTTTGCACGTGAGGGTGAAACACGAGGCGCTTCACCCTCCATTTTGCGAAAGTGTGGCGGCCAAGGGGCATCACCGAGCCCTTCGGCTTCGTCCTTTGCCGCGAGGTCGAGTAGACCGTCAAGCAGCCCGGCAGCATTGTTCATCTCGGCATGAGGATCGCCGATCTTTGCGAAACGTTCCGGCATTGTGAGCACGGTAAAATCCGCTGGATCGCAGTCCGCCACCTCTTGCCATTGGAGTGGCGCGGAGACGCGAGCATCCGGCAAGGGACGTACAGAGTAGGCAGAAGCAGTGGTGCGATCCTTTGCATTTTGGTTGTAATCGAGGAAGACGCCGTGCCGCTCTTCCTTCCACCACTTCGAACTGGCCAGTGCAGGCAGCCGTCGCTCGACCGCACGCGACAGGGCGAGCGCGGCACGCCGTACTTCGCTGAAGGTCCAGCGAGCTTCGATGCGTACGTTCACGTGCATCCCTCGTGAGCCGCTGGTTTTGGCCCAGCCTTGCAATCCGACCTCATCGAGGAGCGCCTTCACTTCGAGGGCAACGGTGCGCACGTCGGCCCAGGGGACACCGGGCCCGGGATCGAGATCGACCCGCAACTCATCGGGATGATCCAGGTCTTCGGAGCGGACAGGATGGGGATGTAACTCGATACAGCCCAGGTTTACGATCCAGGTGAGGCCGGCAGCATCCTCCACAACCAGCTCTTCGGCTGTACGGCCAGAAGGAAATGCGAGGGTCACCGTTCGCAACCAGGAAGGACGATCCGTGGGCGCGCGCTTCTGATAGAAGGCCTCTCCTTCCGCACCGTTCACAAATCGCTTCAAAACGATGGGGCGGTTGCGAATACCGGCAAGAGCTCCTGGCGCGATCGAAAGGTAGTAGCGGACGAGGTCGAGCTTTGAAACCTTCGTTTCGCGGGAGAAGTAGAGTTTGTCGGGATGTGTGACGCGGACCTGTCGTCCGTCTATTGAAATCAGCTCGGCTTCTTCCTCATTCTTTGCAGACATGGGGGACTCCTGTGCGTGACTCTCGTAGTTCTTTGGCTGCGACTGACCGGCAGATTGAATTGGATGCTCTGGTCTGATGGGAAGCTGCTCTTCCGAGCCCAACATCGCGCTCTCGATTCAGGTGTGTCCGTATTCTGTCAGAACGTCCAGAACCGTCTTGAAGAGGAGTTCCGGTCCTCCGATCTTGCTGATAAATCGGTCCGCATAACTTGCGTCTTCGGGAATCTCGTTCATTCCCGAAATCAGGATCACGGGCATTGCAGGCCGTATGGCCTTCACTGATTTTGTGAGCTCAGTGCCAGTCATGCCGGGCATCATTTGATCGGAGAGAACAAGATCAATGTGCGCTCGATTGAGCACCTCCAACGCTTCGTCGCCCGAGGCGGCGGTTACGACTTGATACCCCTGCTTTTGTAGTATGAGCTTTCGAAGAGTTCTGGGAGTTTCCTCGTCGTCTACGCAGAGGATCGTAATACTACTGGGAAGCATTGGACACTCCAGCTACCTCGCCTAGCTCAAGCGTGGCTGCGTCCGAATCCCGCACGGCCTGAACGTCTGCGTCAGGCAACCTGACTTGAAAGCAAGTGACGTTTCGGCCTGCGAATGAGGCGCTGCGGAAGCGAATAGCTCCTCCATATTTCTGAATTATGCCTTTGCTGATCCAGAGGCCCAAGCCGGTGCCCTTAGTCGATTTGGTTGTAAAAAAAGGTTCGAAGAGATGCTTTGCATGCTCGGGATCGATGCCGGTACCCGTATCGCAGATGGAGATGCAGACTTCCGGACGCTGATGGGACTGCGATGAAGATTCGAAGACGTGCAGGCGCAGTGTGCCTCCTTCCGGCATGGCCTGGACCGCGTTCCCGATGAGATTGAGAAATACTTGTTTCAGCTCGACCGGGAAACCCCAAATGGTCCCTTTGCTGCGATATTGCTTGTTGAGGGATATATTGTTGAACTCCATGCGACGCGACTGCAATTCGAGAATCTCGTCGAGCAGCGCAGAGATGGAAACTTCGACGGGGTGTTTTGATTCGCGATAGAAGCCCAGCGTTTGCCGCGTAATGTGAGCGACGCGAAGAAGTTCTTCCTCACCAAGCCTGGCTAGATAACGAGCTTCTTCGTCGAGCGATGGATGGTCGCGAAGCAGGTAAAAAGCGCTGGTAATCGCTTCGAGAGGGTTATTGATCTCGTGAGCAATGATTCCCGCCACCCTTCCCATAGCGGCGAGTCTCTCTGTTTTCCGAAGGGCATCCTCCGCTTTCAGCTGCGCGGTTATGTCTCGGTTGATCTCAAGGATGGCATTGCCGCCCGCCTTGAGCGCCTTTCGGCAGGCAACGGTCACTTCCTGGCCGTCGCGGGTAACCTGGATGAGGTTCCCATTCCATTTACCAGTGTGTGCCAGTGCATCGTCCACCTCACTAAGTCCCTTGGGGAATCTGGTCTGCAGAATCTGGTGGATCGATTTACCCAAAACCTCCTCTCGTCGCCAGCCGTAGAGTGTTTCGGCACCGGAGTTCCAGAATAGGAGCGCTCCGTTCATGTCTCGGACGATGATTGCCTCTGTCGCCAGTTCGAGCAGATCCGCTCTCTCCCGGAGCAAGTCTTCAAGACGCTTCCTGTCAGTCACGTTAATGAATGCGCCGACCGCGCCGCGGACGCTGCCATATTGATTGAAGAGAGGACTGGCACTGGATTGAAGGTAGATGGACTCTTTGTCGGATCGCTGAATTTCGAGCTCCAGACTTCCGGATTGCTGCCCGGTCTTTGCGGATCTGAGCAGGGGATGATCGACGCTGACGAGGCGGCGACCCTCCTTGTACGTCTTGAAATCAGCGCTTGCGGGATCGATACGCGTCGCGATGTTCTCACCGGGCTTCACTCCAAGGAGATCGCTGAGCGCGAGGTTTGCTGTGACAACAGTGCTTTCCGGATTCTGCGAAACCGCGACACCAACCGGCAGGACCTGCATGATCGCCTCAAGTTCTGCTACTCGCTCCTGGAGCTGAGAGTTGAGATTGCGAATCTGCTCCTCGGCGGCGATCTGCGCGCTTATATCGGTGCTGGTGCCAAACCAACGCACCAAGTTGCCTTGAGAGTCGCGGATCGGTACGGCGCGAGCAAGAAACCAGCGATATTGCCCTTCCTTACTTAGTAACGGAAAGGTGTCTTCCCATGGTTCTTCGGCTTTCCTGGACCGCTCGAGTTGCTCAATGACTCGATCGGCATAGTCGGGGTGTTGCACACTCCGCCAGCCCCAGGTTGGCATTTCTTCAGGCAGAGTGCCGATGAAGTCATACCAACGCTGGTTGTACCAGAAGATCGAACCCTGGGCATCGGCCATCCAAGCCAGTTGCGGGATGGAATTTGCCAAGGTGCGGAATTGGAGTTCGCTTTCGTGGAGTTGTTCTGTCCGCTCTGCGACGCGCTGCTCGAGTTCACGATTGAGGCGTTCCAGCTGGCGATTCTTACGGTGCAATTCGGCAAAGACGCTTACCTTGGCGCGAAGCAATTCCGGAATAACGGGAACAGAGATGTAGTCGACGGCGCCACTCTTGTATCCCTTGATGCGGTCGAGATCGGTCAGGTGAACGGCGGAGATAAAAATGATTGCCGTCTTTTGAAAACGGGGATGCTGACGCATCATATCGGCCAGTTCGAATCCATCAATCTCCGGCATACTCACGTCCATCAGAACGACTGCGATGTCTTGACGCAAAAGATGATCGAGCGCTTCCCTGGCAGAACGTGCTTGAATCAGATTCTCATTCAGCTCCTTAAGTATGATTTCGTACGTCATCAGCTTGCCCGGCTGATCATCCACCATGAGTATGTTTGCCTGGTCGCCGTCGTTCATTTTTTTTGTTTATCCGTTGAGGATTGCATTCCAGAAGTCCGCCTTATTTACGAACCACAGCGCTCTTGTAACTACCGATGAAGCCACATGCGACAAGCCGATAAAAGCTGCTCGGTATTGACCGGCTTGGCCAAATATTCCGAGGCTCCTGCTTCGAGACACTTTTCCCGATCCCCTTTCATTGCTTTTGCTGTCAATGCGATGATTGGCAGACGGCGGAACTGTGGATTCTGCCGGATGACCTGCATCGTTTCGTATCCATCCATCTCCGGCATCATGATGTCCATGAGAACAATGGAGAGATCGCTGGTCGACTCGACGGTGGCAATGGCTTCGCGTCCGGTTCCGGCTGTAAGCACGCTCATGCCGCGGCGTTCCAGGACACTGCTCAGGGCGAAGATGTTCCGCACGTCGTCATCGACAATCAACACTTTCCTGCCAACCAAAGCTTCGTCTGAACGGTGCAGCCGATCCAGCATATTGCGTTTTTCGACGGGAAGATCAGAGACGACCCGGTGAAGGAAGAGCGCCGTTTCGTCGAGCAGGCGCTCGGGCGATTCCACATCTTTTACGATTACGCTGCGCGCCAACATATGCAGCCGGGCATCTTCCTCGGGTGACAGGTCTTTGCCGGTGAAAACGACGACAGGCAGTTCGCTTCCGGGCTTGGATTGGCCCAGCTTTTCTAAAAGCTCAAAGCCCGTCATATCGGGCAGACGGAGGTCGAGGACGACACAGTCAAACTGCTCCCGGCTGACTGCCGCGAGGGCATCCGAGCCAGTGGAGACAACGGAGACGTCGATGTCATCATGACCCAACAAAGCTTCGATGCTGAGCTGCTGAGCCGGTTCATCCTCGACCACCAGAAGGCGCTTGCGACGGGGACTCGAGTACTCGCGTATCCGAGTTATCGCAGCACTCAAGCCTTCACTGGTTGTGGGCTTGGTGACAAACGCGAAGGCTCCATGCGAGAGGCCGTGGTGCCAGTCCTCGTCCATGGTCAACATCTGGACGGGAATGTGGCGCGTTGCGGGATCCTGCTTCAAATGATTCAAGACGGTCCAGCCGAGCATGTCGGGAAGCGAGACATCGAGCGAGACTGCGGTGGGATGGAACTCCCGCGCTAATGCGAGCGCCTCGGCGCCTCGCAGCGCCACCAAAACTTTGAAGCCCTTTTCTCGTGAGAGGTCGCAGAGGATACGCGCATAGTGAATATCGTCTTCCACAATCAGAAGCACAGCATCTCCCGGCTGGATGCTGTTGCGGTCGTCCTCAAGCACCTCGATCGGTTCCTCCATGGAGGCCATGACGGAGACGGGAAGTTCGAGTCGGGGCCCGTGGTGCGGGAGGCTGGCAGCGCTGACAATCTGCGTGGAGGGGCCGACATAGGTCTGCGGCAGATAAAGGGTGAACGTGCTGCCCTTGCCCGGGGTGCTTCTCAGCTGGATTTCCCCACCGAGCAGGCTGGCCAATTCACGGCTGATGGCGAGACCAAGGCCTGTACCACCATACTTACGGCTAGTACCGGCGTCTGCCTGCTGGAAAGCTTCAAAGATGATTCTTTGCTTATCCGCAGGGATGCCGATACCGCTATCGGAGACCTCAAACGCCACAACGGAGGCTGCTCCACTGAGGATTGGATGGCGCGCTGTCCATCCAGTGGTGACAGCGGCAACCGAAAGACGCACGCCTCCCTGCTCTGTGAATTTGAAGGCGTTCGATAAAAGATTCTTGAGCACCTGTTGCAGGCGCTTGGAATCCGTCACCAGGCTGCGTGTCAGGTGAACATCGGTATCTACCTCAAAGGCGAGCTTGCGATTCTCGGCTTCGTGCCGGAAGGGACGCGCCACCATTTCGATCAGGCTACCGAAGAACACCTCTTCGGCTTCAACCGAGACCGTGCCGGACTCGATCTTTGAAAGATCCAGAATGTCGCTGATGAGGTTGAGAAGATCGGTTCCAGCGCCGTGAATCGTACGGGCAAACTCGACCTGCTTGGGAGTGAGGTTGGTGTCGGGGTTGTCGGCAAGCTGCTGGCCGAGAACAAGAATGCTGTTCAGCGGCGTGCGCAACTCGTGCGACATGTTGGCCAGGAATTCTGACTTGTACTTCGACGTCAGAGCGAGTTCTTTTGCCTTCTCTTCCAATGCTCCGCGAGCCTGCTCGATCTCCTGGTTCTTGCGTTCCACTTCTGCATTTTGCTCGGCAAGTTGTTTCGCTTTCTGAGCAAGCTGTTCGTTCGTCTGCTGCAACTCCTTCTGCTGCGTTTGCAATTCGACTGCCAGCTGTTGCGATTGCTTCAACAAGCCCTCGGTCTGCATCGTGGCTTCAATGCTGTTTAGCACAATGCCGATGCTCGAGGTCAATTGTTCCAGGAAGGCGAGGTGCGAGGTGGTGAAAGCGTTCAGACTGGCCAACTCGATAACAGCTTTGACACGATCTTCGAAGAGAATCGGCAAGACGATGACGTTGCGTGGGACTGCCTTGAACAAGCCGGAACGAACCGGAATCGTGCCTTCCGGCAGATCGGAGATCAACATGCGGCGTTTTTCCAGCGCGCACTGTCCCACCAGACCTTCGCCGACCCTGACGGTCTCATGGTGTCCTTCGGTCGAGTCCGCGAAAGAGGATAGAAGCATCATGCTGCCGGGCGACTCCGCCTCCATTTGATAAAGAACGCCTTGTTGTGCATTGACCAGAGGCGCAAGTTCTGAGAGTAAGAGGCGTCCGACGGTAGTTAGTTCGCGTTGGCCCTGCAGCATGCCTGTGAATCGGGCCAGATTTGTTTTCAGCCAGTCCTGTTCCGTATTGCGGTCGGTGGTCAGCCGCAAATTATCAATCATGGTGTTGATGTTGTCTTTGAGTTCAGCGACTTCGCCGCTGGCGTCCACCTGAATCGACCGGGTCAGATCGCCTTTGGTCACGGCGGTGGCGACCTCGGCAATCGCGCGGACTTGATTGGTCAAGTTGTCAGCGAGAAGATTCACGTTGCCGGTTAGGTCTTTCCACGTGCCGGCCGCTCCTGGCACGTTGGCCTGGCCGCCGAGCCGGCCTTCGACGCCAACCTCGCGAGCCACCGTCGTGACCTGATCGGCAAAGGTAGCCAATGTGTTGGTCATATTGTTGATGGTCTCTGCGAGAGCGGCGACCTCGCCCTTCGCGTTTACCGTGAGCTTTTGGGTGAGTTCACCGTTGGCGACAGCGGTCACAACTTTGACGATGCCGCGCACTTGTTCGGTCAGGTTAACGGCCATCACGTTGACGTTGTCGGTGAGGTCCTTCCAGGTGCCGGCGACATCGGGCACTTGAGCCTGCCCGCCGAGCTTTCCTTCCGTGCCGACTTCGCGAGCCACGCGCGTTACTTCTGCGGCAAACGCGTTGAGCTGATCCACCATTGTATTAATGGTGTTCTTCAACTCGAGAATCTCTCCTTTCACGTCGACGGTGATCTTGCGCGACAGGTCTCCGCGGGCCACTGCCGTGGTGACTTCGGCGATGTTACGGACCTGGCCAGTCAGATTTCCTGCCATGGAATTGACTGAGTCCGTAAGGTCCTTCCATGTTCCGGCGACACCGGGGACGTTTGCCTGTCCTCCGAGTCTTCCTTCCGTTCCGACCTCGCGAGCTACGCGTGTCACTTCGCCGGCGAACGCATTCAGTTGGTCGACCATCGTGTTGATGGTGTCTTTGAGCAGGAGAATTTCACCGCTGACGTTCACCGTGATCTTCTTCGATAGGTCGCCGCTGGCGATGGCGGTCGCGACCTCCGCGATATTGCGTACCTGCGCCGTTAGGTTGCCTGCCATGAAGTTGACGTTGTCGGTAAGATCTTTCCACGTCCCGGCGACTCCGGGCACCTGGGCCTGGCCACCGAGTTTACCGTCGGTACCGACTTCGCGGGCTACACGGGTGACTTCGCCGGCGAAGGATCTGAGTTGATCCACCATCGTATTAAGGGTGTCTTTGAGTTCGAGGATCTCGCCGCGGACGTCGACGGTAATCTTGCGGGAGAGGTCTCCACGCGCGACCGCGGTTGCAACCTCCGCGATGTTGCGGACCTGTGCCGTGAGGTTGCCGGCCATGAAGTTTACCGAATCGGTAAGGTCCTTCCAGGTTCCCGCGACACCGGATACCTGGGCCTGACCACCCAGCTTGCCTTCAGTGCCGACTTCGCGGGCGACACGCGTTACCTCGCCGGCGAAGGCGTTGAGTTGATCGACCATTGTATTGATGGTGTTCTTCAACTCAAGAATTTCACCCTTCACGTCGACGGTGATCTTTCGCGAAAGATCACCACGCGCGACAGCTGTGGTGACCTCGGCGATATTACGGACCTGACCGGTAAGATTTCCGGCCATCGAGTTGACCGAGTCGGTAAGGTCCTTCCATGTACCGGCGACTCCGGGCACGTTGGCTTGTCCACCAAGCCGGCCTTCAGTTCCGACTTCGCGTGCGACGCGAGTTACTTCGCCGGCGAAGCGGTTGAGCTGATCGACCATGGTGTTGAGTGTCTCTTTGAGCTGGAGAATTTCACCGCGCACGTCCACGGTGATCTTGCGGGAGAGGTCTCCGTTCGCGATGGCCGTGGCCACCTCGGCGATGTTACGGACCTGACCAGTCAGGTTGCTGGCCATGAAGTTCACGTTTTCCGTCAGGTCCTTCCAGGTTCCGCCGACGCCGAGTACCTGCGCCTGTCCGCCTAATTTGCCTTCTGTACCTACCTCTCGCGCGACGCGCGTCACTTCACCGGCGAACGCGTTCAACTGATCCACCATCGTATTAATGGTGTCCTTCAATTCGAGGATTTCTCCCTTGACGTCTACGGTGATCTTGCGCGAGAGGTCGCCGCGTGCGACTGCTGTCGTAACCTCGGCGATGTTGCGTACCTGGGCGGTCAGATTTCCCGCCATCGCGTTCACCGAGTCGGTGAGATCTTTCCAGGTGCCGGCAACGCCTGGGACCACGGCTTGTCCGCCGAGTTTTCCGTCGGTGCCTACTTCGCGAGCCACACGCGTGACTTCGGAGGCAAAGGAACGCAGCTGATCGACCATCGTGTTGATGGCCTCTTTGAGCTGAAGAATTTCTCCTCGGACGTCAACGGTAATCTTGCGTGAAAGGTCGCCGCTTGCCACAGCTGTCGCCACCTCGGCAATGTTGCGGACCTGGCCGGTCAGGTTGCTCGCCATCGAGTTAACCGAATCGGTAAGGTCCTTCCAGGTGCCGGCCACTCCGGGTACCTGAGCCTGCCCTCCAAGCTTGCCGTCGGTACCAACCTCACGAGCCACGCGGGTGACCTCGGCGGTGAAGACGCCGAGCTGCTGGATCATGGTGTTGACGATGTTGGCAGAACGCAGAAACTCGCCTTCAAGGGGTCTCCCGCCGACGTCCAGACGTACGGTTTGCGCCAAATTGCCTTGGGCGACGGCTGCAATGGCGCGCGTCACTTCGGTCGTGGGCCTCAGCAGATCCTCGACCAGCGTATTCACTGAGGCTTCCATCTTGCCCCAGGATCCACGGGATTGTTGAAAGCGGGTACGCTCGCGTGTCTTTCCTTCTTTGCCAACGGCCTGACCCACACGATTGAGCTCGGCGGCCATCTGTTCATTCGCTGCAACGATATCGTTGAACGTGTCAGCGATCTTTCCTTCCAGGCCAACCCAGGCTACCGGAAGACGAACAGAAAAGTCGCCGTCCCGCATGGTCTGGAGGCTTGCCAGAATAAGGGCCAGATCGTCGGATTGAGGGGTTAATTGGGTCCGCGAATGCTTGCCGCCCAGTCCATTTTCAGAAGATTTTGCTTTCTTGTTTGCCCTGGCTGTTACCGTGGCGGTCGTCGCCATAAAATCAGGATCTCCTGTTCCAAGTGCGGTTCCCACTAACATTTTCCGACCGCTTCACCGACGATGGCGCAGCAATGCTCGCCAGTGTAGAGAAATCCCCCCACGGAAGCAAGAGGGATTTGTCTAGGAAGGAGTCGGTACAACATCGGTACAACAGCGGACAATGATTGGAGGTTTGATGCTTATCATCCGCATCCAAGATGCCTGGCATCCCAACAAAAATCAGCGGTCGAGAACTGTTCAGGTTATAGGGCCTTAATGTCAAAAATTCCGATTTATCGGAGTTTCGTTTTTCGCTGTCAATTGCTCGCCCCCAGGACCTTTCCTATGGTCGCAGGATTTTCCACCGCCTTGATAAGGCAATCGGCCACATCGGCACGCGAGATACTGAAACCGAAATGCGGCAGGTGGCCCTCTCGCACTCGATACCTTCCGGTATACGGCTGATCCGTAAGCTTGGGGGGACGTACGATGGTCCAGTCAAGCTCACTTTTTCGAAGAACCTGTTCCATTGCGGATGCATCGACGACCACGCCCGAAAAGAACAACCGGCCAAAGAGATATGCCGGCGGCATCGGAAATAGGTCTCCTGCAGCATGTCCTCGGCATCCGCGACGCTCCCCAACATACGGTAGGCAATAGAAAAAAGCAGACTGCGATATTGGTCGAACGTTGCCAATCGAATCGAGATCGCTGGATCGTCCGTTTGGGGTCCCATTGCATCCTCCACATCGCCTTTCTTTCGCATTTGGCATTCACTCCGATGAGTTTCCAGTAAACCTGATGATCCTATGGCGGCGTAAGCTTCAACGGAGTTGGCATTGTGGCGGTGATCGGGTCAATATCTGCTAAAGGCGTCATTGCCACTTAAGACCGTCCAAAGAACAGTTTTGTGACAAACC
>Ga0210406_10006671_pt1 | contig 11922 bp, 11 predicted proteins | sample IncBWC30MmetaG_FD_155454 | JGI IMG/M metagenome (GOLD analysis project Ga0210406, IMG submission 155454) | Forest soil microbial communities from Barre Woods Harvard Forest LTER site, Petersham, Massachusetts, United States - Inc-BW-C-30-M | ecosystem: Environmental > Terrestrial > Soil >...
GGCCTTGTATCTGTCTGAGGAGTGGTATCGGGTCTACGGCTTCGACCCCGAGGCGGGTATGCCGAGCTATGAGGAGCGGCTGGAGCGCATGCATCCGGAGGATCGATCCCTTGGGCAAGCGACCATCGATCGAGCCATCCGTGAAAAGTCGGATTACGAACTGGAATTCCGAATCCTTCTTCCATCCGGTGCCGTGAGATATATCCACACGGTTGGCCATCCTGTGTTGAACGCCTCCGGGGATTTAGTGGAATTCGTCGGCAGCTCGATTGACGTGACCGAACGCAAGCGGGCAGAGGCGCTGCGCGACGGAGAGAGTCATATCCTGGAGATGATTGCGCGCGATGCCCGGCTGGAGGAGATACTGGATAGCCTGGTGCGGGTTGTGGAGGCGCAGTTTGCCGGCTTGCTTTGCTCTGTCCTGCTGCTCGACGAGGACGGGCAGCACGTGCGGCATGGCGCCGCGCCCAGTCTTCCCGAGTCGTATATCAAGGCTATTGACGGCCTTTGCATCGGGCCGAAGGCGGGATCGTGCGGCACCGCGATGTATCGCAGAGAACCGGTTGTCGTTACTGACATTCTTGAGGATCCGCTCTGGGAGGCGTATCGAGGCGTGGCCGAAGCCTATGGGTTGCGCGCCTGCTGGTCCACTCCAATCCTTGCGCCTTCGGGAAAGGCGCTGGGCTCGTTTGCCATGTATTACTGCGAACCACGCAGTCCTGGCCCGGCGGAGACCCGCGCCCTGGAGATGGCTACCCACCTGGCCGGGATCGCCATTGAACGCAGGATGGCGCGTGCAGAGCGCGAACGATTGCGTCAGGCGCAGGCGGATCTCGCGCACATCAACAGGGTGACCACGATGGGCGAGCTGACCGCTTCGCTTGCGCACGAGATCAAGCAGCCGATTACGGCGGCCATGACAGACGCCAAGACTTGCAGGCTGTGGCTTGAACGCGATACCCCCGATGTAGAAGAGGCACGCGAAGCCGCCTCAAGAATCGTCAAGGACGTAAAGCGCGCGTCGGACATCATTAGCAGCATCAGCTTGCTGTTTAAGAAGGACGCGCTGCAGCGCGACTTTCTCGATGTCAATGAACTCATACGAGAGATGATTGTCCTGCTGCGCAGTGAGGCGAACCGCTACAAACTGTCCATCCGTACGGAGCTTGCAGAGGATCTTCCGAGGGTGATGGCGGATCGTGTGCAACTGCAGCAGGTTTTTATGAACCTGATGCTTAATGGCATCGATGCCATGAAGGGAAGGGCTGGCGGAGGGGAGCTTACTATCAAGTCGGAGTCCGATGAGGGTCAACTGCTGATCTCGGTCAGCGATACGGGTGTGGGACTGCCCCCGGAGCAGGCGGACCAGATCTTCAGGGCGTTCTTTACGACGAAGGATAATGGGACTGGTATGGGCCTGCCCATCACGCGGTCGATCATTGAATCGCATGGCGGCCGCTTGTGGGTTACGGATACCTCCGGGCAGGGTGCGACGTTTCAATTCACCCTGCCCGCCATGGTTGCGGCGCATGCTTGATTTTCGCAAGCTGCTCCTGCGCTGTGGTTAGCCTTAATTGAGCCGTCTCACAGCGACCGTAGATCAGAATTTGAAGCGGTAGTGGAGTTCGGCGTAGATCTGGCGGGGATCGTTGTAGTGGAAGCCGCCGAAGGTGACGCTGTTGTCGAGCAGGACGCGGTAGTTGCCTATGTTGATTGCGGTGATGGAGGCTGAGAGGTTTTCGCTGAAGGTTTTGCCAATGGAGAGATCGACGGTAGTGTGCGGGGGCAGGTAGGGGTTGGGGAAGCGCGGGTCCGTCTGATCCTGGGGCGGGACGCCGGGGGTAAAGCTGCCGTTGACGAAGCCGGAGCCGTAGTAGACGTTGGTTGAGGCGAAGGTGCGCCAGGGGAGTGAGGCGGTGAAGCCGACGTTGAGGGTATTGCGCTGGTCGTGATCGACGGGGTGGTAGCCGGGGGCTACGTCGCACTGGGGTGAGGCGACGGGGGCGCAGATGAGGCCGCCGGTGATGGCCCCGCGCTGCTCGGCGATCTGGTTGGAGTAGGCGAGGTGGGCCTGGCCGAGATGCCAGAGGCGGGGGCTGCGCAGGCTGAGTTCCCAGGCGCGGATGAGGGCGCCGTCGATGGTGACGGGATAATAGATGCTTGAGTTGCCGATGTTGGAGTGGTCGAGGAAGTTGTTGACGCGGGTCTTGAAGGTGTCGGCGTCGAGGAGCCATCCGCGGAAGGGGATTTGTACGCCGAACTGATGCTCTTCGTCGCGCTCGCCGAGGAGAGGCTTGAAGTCGGTGTTGTTGGCTTGCGCGAATTGCACGACGGGGCCGGTGGCGGTGAGTAGCGGCGGCGGTTGGTAGAAGCGGCCGTAGAAGCCGCGGAAGACCCAGTGGAGTTTGGGGATTTGGATGGCTGCGCCGAAGCGGGGAGAGGTTACGTTTTCGGTGATTTGGGATTGGAAGTGGGATTGGCGCAGGCCGACGATAAACGTGAGCCAGGGGGTAGCTTTGAAGTTGTCGTTGATGTACTCCTCGATGAGGCCGCCGGAGGCTGCGTCGGGGATGCGGAAATTTGTGTTGCCGCTGTTGTCGTTGAAGACGGCGCCGAAGAGGTAGGAGTCGTGCTGGCCGAAGGAGTAGAGGCCGGCCTGGAGGGTGTTACGCGCGATGGAGCCTGTGATGGAGGCCTGGGCGCCGGCGTAGTTGGAGGTGCGGTCGGAGGTGGTGGCTACGGGGGTGTCGTTGGGGTTGGGCTGGTAGTCGGCTCGGTTGTAGTGGTAGAAGGGCGAGACCTGGAGGACGGTGGATGGCGTGTAGGTGCGGAGCCAGGAGAAGGCGACGACGCCGTCGAGTTCGCGCTGGGTGTCGCGGAGGCCGCTGGAGTCGAACTGCTGGTTGCCGGGGCTGTTGGGGTCCGGGTCGTAGGGGATCTGGAAGTAGTCGTGGCGGAGTTGGGTGATGAGACGGAACTGGTCTTTGGGGGTGCGGTTGTAGATGAAGGAGCCGAAGCCGCCGTAGCCGTTGGTGGCGTCGTGGAGGACTTCGGGGACGGGTGGGGAGAGGCCGTAGTCGCTACGGTTGCCGCTGAGGCTGGCGTAGTAGGCGAACTTTTCGGTGTGGTCGCCGAAGTTGAGCTGATCGTCGGTCTGGTAGAAGTTGCCGGCGGAGAGGATGAGCTCGGCTTGGCGGTCGCGCTCGAAGCCGGTGCGCGGGACGACGTTGAAGACGCCGTAGGTGCGGTCGCCGACGTCGGAGGTGTAGCTGCCGCGCTGGACTTCGATGTAGTCGATGTCCTTGGGGTCGATCTGGGCGGCGAGGTTCGAGGAGATGTTGGTGTTGGGGATCTGAACGCCGTCGATGAGCCAGCTGATCTGATGGCCGCCGCGCATGTGGAGCATGTCGTGGGTCATGTAGGCGCCGGGGACGTAGTCGGTGATCATGGTCATGCTGTTGGTGCGGTCGGCGCCGGGGGTATCGACGATGTCTTTGCGGCTGATAAGCGAGGTAGGCGTGACGCTGTCGACGTTGGCCGTGGTGATGTCGGTGTTGACCGTGGTGGTTTGTTCGACGGTGCTGAGTGGCAGCTCAATGTGCAGGATGGGGGCGGTGTCGGAGGCGAGGGTGAGGGTTTGTTTTTTTGTTGCGAAGCCCGATTGGGAGAAGGTGAGGATGTAATCGCCGAGGGGGACGGAGGAGATGGTGAAGGAGCCGTCCTGCGCGGTGATGGCGGTTTGTGTGAAGGCGGAGTTGGCGGCGTGAAGTTCGATATGCGCGCCGGCGATGGGACGGTGCTGGGGGTCGTGGACGACTCCGTGGACCTGGCCAAAGATGGTCGCGTGGGCGGCGAGAGGTCCTAGGAATCCCACGAATAAAGACAAAAGACAAAATAGAGCGAACTTGCGCATGAGACTCCCTCGTCGGAGCTGACGATTCTGGAACTTCAATGGGAAATGGAGGCGGCGCGACGTTGTGCCGAAGAAGGCAACGTCAGGCGCTGGCTGGATCGCAGCTAGAGAAGGTCTGTGGGAGGGCCGCGCTTCTGGCGGGAGATGTCGAGGGCTACGCGGGCGCGAGCTTCGGTCTGGAACTTGAGGGACGGGTGACTGACGATCTCCGCAAAGATCAGCGATGCAGCCTGGAAGGAGAGGTCATAGTGCTGGACCGGCGCGACTGCTGCCGGGCAGGCGGGGCAACGTTGCGGGATGGTCGAAAGGCTGGTAGCAGCGCCAGCTAGTTGCGGCGACTGCGTCATGCTGGTGCAGTGATGTGCGCCGTTCCGTCTGCAGCAGGCCGGAAGATTCGCTCCGGAACTGGCCGCGAGGGCGAGCACCGGCGAGATCAGCGGGAGGCTGAAGACGAGAAGCAGCATGAAGCTGAGAACACGTCGCACAGTGTGATTGTAACCAGCTTTGTCGGTGGATGTGTCAGGGATCCGTTATTCGCCCTGGCGGCGACGTGAATTGGGGCTGCCCAATCGCTGATATCCCGGGTGAACCCCTCGAGCGAGTCCCTGCTGGTCGGCGATTTTGAGCAATAGATCGGCAAGCTCGTCGCGCTCCTCCTTATTGAGAGCGGCCAATAGAGCATCCTGATGCTCTCGCGCCACCTTGCCGATCTTCTCCAGGACCTCGCCGCCATCTTTTGTCAGATAGAGGGAATACAAGCGGCGGTCGCCTGCGTTTGTTCTTCGCTCCACGAAACCCTGCTTTTCAAGATTGTCCAGGATCGCCACCAGACGGCTGGGATGAATCCGCAGCTTCGATGCGAGTTCCTGCTGGCTCAGACCCGCCGCAACGCGCAGCAGCCGCAGGATTCCAGCGTCTGCAGGAGCGAGTTCGAGAACTCTCAATCTTTCAGCAAATTGCGACGCGGCATGCGCTCCAAGCTGGGCGAGCAGGAACGCCCCTTGACCTTTTCCCGTTTCGTGGTGGTTCATCTTGAAGGAAATTATTGCACAATATATTCATTTATGATATAAATCATTTCACTATGAAAGCGATTCCTCGATTTCGTGGTCCCTCCCTGATTCTGCTCGCGATTGTTCACGTCCTGCTCTTCGTGGCCGGTCTCGTGGCAGCAGCGACGCTCCGGCATGGGGCGCCCTATGTAACCCCCTTCGCGCCAGCCGAGGCATTGCGCTCGTTTCTTGCGCAGAGCCCCACTGCCGTACGGGTGAGCAACTTTTTCCTGTTTGGCTCCGCAGTGCCTTTCGGGATCTTTGCAGTGACAACCGTCAGCCGCCTGCGCTATCTGAGGGTCCGCGCCGCTGGCACGAACATCGCTCTGCTCGGCAGTTTGATCGCCACGATTGCGTTGATTCTTTCCGGCAGCGCCGGCTGGATCTTGTCCCTGCCCGACGTATTGGCGTCAGCGCCAGTCGTGAAGGCGATCAGTTTTCTCAACTTCCTGCTCGGCGGAGTTGTTTTCGCAGTCGGATTCGGTCTGTTCTCCGCGGGAGTGTCCGTCACAAGCCACTTTATGCGGCTTCTTCCGCGGTGGATGGTAGTTCTTGGGATACTTGTTGGCGTAACAGGAGAACTCTCCTCGTTCAGCCTGATTGCGTTCCCGGCAAATTTTTTCATTCCGATTACTCGATACCTGGGCATCGTCTGGATGCTTTCGATCGCCGTCGCACTGACGAAAGATCGCACGGCAGCGCACGCCGCGACTGCCGGCGATTCTGCGTAGATTGCGACCATACCCAGTCTTTGCGAGTCAGCACTTGTACGCACCTGAGGCGACGGGCCGGCGGTTTTCTGGCTTTTTGGATCACCGGGATTCAAGCTAACTGCGTTTATTTTGCTGCTGGTTTGGACGCTGAGCCCTGGACGATCAGATCGTTATCTACGCTGAAGGCGCCGGGGGCGGAGTTGGCCTGCATGCCTGCGATGGTTTTATCCATGTCGTTATTAACCACGCCATAGAGAGCGACGTTGCCGTTTTTTACGATGATGTGGATGGCGTGGAAGCCTATCGGCGGATCGTTGGTGATGCCTCCGGCCATAAGGGCCACGCTGCGGCCGCCAGGTCCGAGAGCACGCGCGATGGAGCCCTGGTTGGCGTTGTATTTCGCCAAACTAGGCTGGGTGTAGATGCGGCTGTAGACATTGGCGCGAATGCGGTCGTCGTTGGGGGAGTTGGGAAGGACTTCAATCTCGTTGATGACGTTCTCAACGCCCTTGATCCGCTTGACGGCGTTCTCTGCGTCGCTCTTGAGGATGGGACGTGAGGCGTAGCCTTTGAGGATGATGGTCTTGCCCTGGACTCCGAAGGTGATCCAATCGAAGACGCTGTAGGTTGTGAGTCCGGCAAGCTTCTTCTGGACCTCTTGGACGATGCGGAGGGTGTCCTCCTGCGACCAGGTGGGGGCGGGAGCGGGCTGGGCGATGACGTACGGAGCGGTGGAGCTGAAGATCAGGGCGGCTGTGACAAGAGGCAACGTACGTCGTGTCAAACAGGACAGAGGATTCATTGGTTCACCTCGTATAAAGAAAAAATTTGACGTTCGTGCAAAACGATACGCTTTGCCGGAGGTGGAGTCGAGCGTCTGCCAGACATACGTTCGCGTGAATTCTCCGCGAATTCACAATGACCAACCGAATCCCCACAAGCCTGCAAACCTTGCTGAAAAAGTGTTTCGCGAAACAAAAGCGTCTCAGCGACTCGACTTGCGAATGCAAAATACACTGTGCCATACTGAGCGCCCCTGGGTTCCAAAATCGCCCATAACAGAGAGAGGAATATGCGTCTAAATATCGGTCCCCTGGTCGCCGCAGTCGCGTTCGCCACATCCTGGAGTATCGGGCTTGGATCCACAATCTCCCCGGGCCAGGTCAGCCAGATCGTGACCTTTGGCGACAGTCTCTCGGATGCCGGCAATGCCTCGATCGCTACTCTTGGAGCCTCCCCCGGCCCGGGTTACGCGACCAGAACCATCACTGGCGTTCCATTTCCCGTGGGGTATTTCACGAACCCGCAGACCGGGACAGGACCTTCCGGTCTCTGGATCGACCAGTTCGCCGCAAAGGTGGGAGTCGCGGACCCCTCCCCGGCGCTTGCGCCGCTCGGCGGATCGAACTACGCGGTAGGCGGCGCCTTGACCGGCAGCGCGAGTGCCGGCGACATGCAGAACCAGGTGAACCTCTTTCTTGCCACTCACCCTGGCAACGTGTCCCCCACCGCGCTCTACACCCTATGGGGCGGCTCTAACGACATCTTCGCGGCCCAGAATCCGGTCACCGCGGCAGACAACATCGCGACGCAGATCAAGGAGCTCGCCGCCGATGGCGGGCATAACTTCCTCTGGCTCGACCTGCCCAATCTCGGCCAGATTCCCGCACTAAGCGGTAATCCCCCCGTCTCCGCCGCGGCCAACCTCGCCTCCCAGGCGTTCGATCAGGAATGGGCCATCCAGGTGGCCAATCTGGACAGTCTGGGGATCAATGTCATCGGCGTGGACGTCGGCAACCTCTTCAACCAGATTCTGGCTGACCCGGGGGCGTTTGGTTTCAGCAACGTGGTCGCCGCATGTAACCTGATCCCCGGCTGTGATCCGAATACGTTCCTATACTGGGACACGATCCACCCGACGACCTACGCCGACTCGCTGGTCGCCAACCTCGCCTATCAAGACGCCTTTGGCGGCGCCGTCGGTGTCACCCCAGAACCGCCCACCGTTACGCTGCTGGCGCTGGGTGGGGCGGGCCTGCTTGTTCTTTGGCGCTTAAGGAGCAATCCGTGGGGCGCTCGAGTGGGGCAGGGGACTCACAAATTAACCTAATCTTGACGATGTGGCCGAGACAGGAAATCCAGTCTGCACCTCGGATGACAAGTAGGCCTCGAACCCTGTCACAGCCCGGACGAAGCAACCACCTGCACACACAATAAATGCATCCAATCAACTTCGGATGGCCCTTAATACCTCCCTGAAGGAGCCTTGATGATGAAGTATGTCTGGCGCCTCCGTGCGAAGTTGCCTGTACTCGCTGGGGTCGTACTTGTTCTGGCGGCTCTGTTTGTAGGCGTCCATCGATATGGCGGTGTGTATGCCGCGTGGCTGATGCTTCAAATTCCATCAACGACACCGCTGTTTGCGGATACGCGCACCGTAACCGATTCGATCGATTGCCTTGCCAAGGGGCAGGACCCTTATGTCGTGCGGACCTGTGATCCCTGGCACCGTCTCTATAACTATCCACCCGTATGGCTCGACGCCCGATACCTGGGAGTCTCTTCTCGTTCCTCCAACTTCATTGGAACGGCGATGGCGATCCTTTTGGTATGTGCTCTTCTTCTTTTGTTTAATGCGCGATCCTGGATCAGTGCGGTGATTATTTTTCTCGCGGTGGTATCACCATCGCTTCTGTTCGCGGTGGACCGGGGAAATACCGACCAGCTGATCTTTTTCTTACTGACTATAGGGTTTTTCTGGATCGAACATCAGAGGGCGGTGGCGAAAGTTTATCTCAGCGGACTCCTGATCGTCCTGCTGACAGTGTTGAAGGTATATCCCATCGTAGCGGCCATTCTTTTCCTTCGATACCGCAACGGCGTGATGAAAGCGCTGCTGGTTGCCATGTTTGCGATCACTGCTCTCTTTCTGACGAGTGGACATCATCTGCATACCATCTTCGAGAACACTCCGCAGAGGGCCGAGGCAACCTTCGGGAGCTATCCGTTCTTTCTCACAATATTCCAGCATACGGTTCCTTCGTGGAGGCCGATCATTGAGGCCCGTCCCATCATCGCGAAGATTGGAGCGATCCTTTTAGGCTCTCTGGCTGCAGTTGCCGGAGCAATCTACGGCGAGCGATTCGAGCGCTTTCTGCCCGGGATTGATTTCGAACGGGCAAGGGGGTGCATCACCGTCTCCTGCCTGGGGATCTTCTGCTTCGTCTTCAGCGCTGGAGCGAACTTTAATTACCGGCTCATCTTCCTGTTGGGCGTCCTGGCCTATCTCGTCGACGATATCAATGAGGGGGTGTCGGAGAATGTGTCGAAGGGTGTGCCGCTCCGCTCCTTGCCTGTCGCCATCCTCATCCTTCTTTTGCTATGGAAACCTTTTCACTTGTTCTTCCCGCATGAGCTTTTGGATGGAGCCGTCTTTGTGATAGCGAGCGCATGGTTAGGTAATTCGCTTTTATCTCGCAAAAGCAATGTCAGCACAACGCTGACGCCTTCGTTGGTGAGCCGGTACCCGTAGGTTGCATCGGCAGGTGCGGGTTTATCAAAGCCGCCGAGTGATAACCTTCTTTATGCCCGGTCCCACGCTGCAACAACAACTGGAACACGCACTCGAAGCGCTTGCCGAAGCCGAACGCGAGTACGCTGCCGGAGTATCGTACCCAGGCCTGGTTGCCTGGCCGGAGAAGATCGCCCGCATTAAGCACCACATCGCCGACCTCCGCGAAATGATCGCGAACGAATAGTTTCGTTCCCGGGCGGCTTATCTGTCGCGCACGTGTCTTGGCCATGACAAATTCCCCAATCCCCTGCGATGACGCCGTCGCACTCCTGTCTTCGCAATCACTTACTGTCGCGTGAAATCGCTTGGAACCCGCGAGCAGCGATGTCGCCCTCCGTTGTACCCGCGCGGCATCGCGACCATCGAACTCGGCATCATACTCCCCCAGAGGTGAGAACGATGGACCAAAGAACCATGATTCTTATCGGCGTCGTTGTGATCGCGATAGTGGTCGTCATAGCGGCTCTGTTCATCGAACGCAAACGAAGAAGCGAACGTCTGAAACAGCAATTCGGCCCCGAATATGACCGCACCCTGCGCCAACATGGAGACGCTCGCCACGCCGAAGCCGCTCTGCTCGAAAGAGAGAAGCGTGTCGAAAAGTTTTCCATTCGCGCTCTCCCCCCGATCGATCGCGATCGATACGCGACAGAGTGGGCCAACGTGCAAAAGCGTTTTGTGGATGACCCATCCGGCGCAGTGACTGAGGCAGAGAAGCTGGTGACTGCGGTCATGGTTGCACGCGGATACCCTATGGGCGACTTCGAGCAGCGCGCCGCCGACATCTCCGTCCACTATCCCGGCGTCGTGCAAAACTATCGCTCCGCACGCGAGATCACTCTGCGTCATGCGCAGGGAAAATCGTCAACTGAAGACCTGCGTCAGTCCATGGTCTACTTCCGCTCGCTCTTCGACGAGCTGCTTGATTCCCCCAAAACCGCAACAAGAGGAGTAACTCATGAACGAATCGCTTCTTAGGGACGAAAATTTAACTACCGCAGATATTGCCAATCCGGTTCGGGCCAGCATGGTCCCGCCGGCCGACATCAACGAGCAAGACATCCAACCCATCCGGGAAAATCGGCAGGTGGAAAACCGGCAGGTACAGAGGGCTCAAGGACAGAGGGCTTACGACGTTCGGGAGGAGACCGTTACCCAACAGAGGACAGCCGAACCGAATCCTCTGTTTCCCGACGATGAGCTGCACAACTTCCGCGCACGCTGGGACCAGGTTCAAACTTCGTTTGTCGATGAGCCTCGGCAAGCAGTAGAACAGGCGGACAGTCTGGTCGCCAATGTGGTGAAGCGCATCGCCGAGCAGTTCTCCGCCGAGCGTGCAACTCTGGAACAGCAATGGGCCCAGGGCGACAACGTGTCCACCGAAGACCTGCGGCAAGCGCTGAGGCGCTACCGCTCCTTCTTCGATCGCCTGCTGACGTTCTAATAGATACACGAAACAAAAAACATCGGATGCCCATTCATGAGCTTCACCGCATGAGTGGGCATTCGCTGCGTTTACTCAACCCGCGCATACCAAAAAAGGAGGCTGCACTCTCGCGCAGCCTCCTCGCTTCTTCTGTTTGCAACCTCTCTTAGAGAGTCTGTCTCATGCAGTGTGGCGTATGCGGCGAACTGCTGCTCCCAACACGGACAGCCCCGTACCCATAAGAGCAAGAGTGCCCGGTTCAGGAACCGTCGAAGGCGGAGGCGGAGGACCGCCAATGCTGCAGTCCGTCCCGCAGGAAAGGCGTTCCACCGTATCCGAGTAATCCAGGAACAGGGTGCCGTTGTTGGTGTCCGGCGACACATAGTCTCCACGTGTACCGCCGGTTGCGATCACTGTAAAGGCCAGGGTGTTCGGATCGATCAATCCAATTCCCCCGGTCGTGCTGCCATTGCCGTTGAAATTCACGATGATGTCGCCATTCAGGCTGTTCGAGCTGGAGATGACACCGGAACCGTCCGGAGAAGACAGTGTCCCGAAGCTGTTGTAGGTGTGCAGGAGGGTACCGGTGGCGATGCTGTAGGCCTGAATCGTTCCGCCGTTCTCCACATACGCCGTCAGCCCGTCGGGCGAAACGGTAACGCCGTCGGGAAACAGCCCGGCGTTAATGACACGGAAGGACCCCAGACCGCCGTTCGCCAAAGGATCGATGTCGATAAGACCCGAGTTGCTCGCCGCGATAATATGACCGTTGACCGGGTTGCCCCACATCCCGAGGTTAGGCGTTGCGGTCACGCTGGTCAGTGTGTGGTTTACCGTGCCGTCGTTATTGAATTCGACGAAACGCCCATTTTGGGCTCCATACGGATTTCCACCAGCCGTCGCGTAAGCGGACACACCGGAGTTCGAGCTGTGCGTGAATAGCGCCGACCCCGGAGTCTGCCCGTCGGTATCGGCAAACACATAGGAGGATCCAGTGCCGGTACTTACAATCACGTTGCCGTTGTTTGTCACCGCAATGCCAAAGGGTCCGCTGCAGCATCCTGTGGCGCCCGGGTTGGTGGTCGCGAAGGTGCTAAGGGTAAATCCGTCGGCTATGCCCTGGGCTGTCAGGGCGATGGAGTTGCAATACGCAGCTTGCGGCACCGCAAATACCGCAAGCATTGGAAACACGAACTTAAAGATTCCAGTGGCTCTCTTCATCTTCATCTCAGATTCTCCTGGTT
>Ga0210406_10006672_pt1 | contig 11922 bp, 10 predicted proteins | sample IncBWC30MmetaG_FD_155454 | JGI IMG/M metagenome (GOLD analysis project Ga0210406, IMG submission 155454) | Forest soil microbial communities from Barre Woods Harvard Forest LTER site, Petersham, Massachusetts, United States - Inc-BW-C-30-M | ecosystem: Environmental > Terrestrial > Soil >...
TGTCCCTGGACTGGGATAGGTGAGGGCGGGTAACGCCCGCCTCAACCCGCGTCCCAGGAAGCATGGCCTGGAGCTGAGTCAGGGGGTCAAAGCCCTGGCGAGAGCCGCAGCAGAGCGCCGGAAGGCGAGCGCGCCCCGGAAGCAGATGAGTTGCGCAGACTGCGTACACTTGTCTGCGGCGCGCGCCGCGCCCGAGGCGCCGGCTCATGGCGACATGAGTTGGCGTTGCGCGGCATTGGTTGGATGCGCCTCTCGGCGCTCCGCTCCCTCTTTGATTGCCGGGAGCGAGTCTATTTCTGCGCGTGGTCGTGGGCAGAGCTCGGGCATGACGTGTCGCGAGGCCGCTGCTTCTTTGCCGCCCCCGCGAAACGGGGAAGGGGACCATGCGAGGCATGGTGGAGGGGGTCGTTTGCTCAGCAGGAGAGCGCTTAGGAAAGACGATGCGCCGCAACTCGAACTGGGGAAGCGAAGCGGGCGACGGTGGAGGAGCAAAGGTCCTCGCCCGGGAATTTTGCTGGCGGATAGAGGGGCTTCCTTTAATTCCTCCCCGCCAAGATTTGCCGTAGATTGCTGTGGGAGGGGCCTTCGGCCCCGAGGAAAAAAGAACAATGACGCTGCAGACGCAAAGCGCCACGCCGGCCGCCCGTGAGGTCGAGCACGTCTGGTACGCCTCTTACCCGCCCGGCATTCCCACGACGATCGATCCGGATACCTACTCGTCGCTCCCTGCAATGCTGCTCGATGCCTGCACCCGGCACGCGCGCCTTCCGGCGTTCGAGTGCTTGGGTACAACCATGACCTATGCCGACTGGGAGCGCGTGAGTCGCGCGTTCGCCGCCTATCTCGTGCAAGAGGTCAAATTCCATCCCGGCGATCGCATTGCGATCATGCTGCCGAACCTGCTCGCCTACCCGGTGGCTTTTCTCGGCGCCGCGCGCGCCGGACTGACAGTGGTGAATGTCAATCCGCTCTACACGCCGCGCGAGCTGAAAGAGCAACTGATCGATTGCGGCGCCACCGCGATCGTGATCATGGAGAATTTCGCCCACAAGCTCGAGCAGGTCCTGGGCGACACCCAGATTCGCCACGTGCTGGTGGCGCGGCTCGGCGACTTCATGCCGCCGATCAAGCGTGCGGTGTTCAATTTCGCCAACACCTATGTGCGCAAGTCGGTGCCGGCCTGGCGTTTTGAGAATGTCACGCTGCTGCACAAAGCCTGCAGCCGCGTGCCCGGCGCGCATTATGTGGATGCCGCGCCGGGGCCGACATCGCCCGCGCTCCTGCAATATACCGGCGGCACCACTGGCATAGCGAAGGCCGCCATCCTCACGCATCGCAATCTCGTCGCCAACACGCTGCAATGCCGCGCGGTAATCGAGCCGTATCTGCCGGAAGAGCAGGGCAGCGTGCTCACGCCGCTGCCGCTCTATCACATCTTCTCTTTGACCGCGAACCTTCTCGCCTTCGCGCTGATGGGCGGGCGAAGCGTGCTCGTTCCCGATCCGCGGGACATCAAGGGGCTAGTCCGCACCATCGCGCGCGCCCGCGTCGCCACCATGACCGGCGTCAACACCCTGTTCAACGCGCTGATCAACAATCCCGACTTCGCCGCGCTCGATTTCAGCAATCTCAAATTCGCGGTCGGCGGCGGCGCCGCGGTGCAAAGCGCGGTGGCGGAACGCTGGCGCGAGATCACCGGCACCGAACTGGTCGAAGGCTATGGGCTCACCGAGGCGTCGCCGGTCGTGTGCCTCAATCCGGTGCGCCGTCCGCGGCTCGGCACCGTCGGCCTGCCGGTGCCTTCCACCGAAGTCGCCATCCGCGACGACCATGGCAACGATCTGCCGGTCGGCGAGGCCGGGGAGATTTGCGTGCGCGGCCCGCAGGTCATGCAAGGCTATTGGCACCGTCACGACGAAAGCAAGCTCGTGCTCACCGAGGACGGCTGGCTGCATACCGGCGACATCGGCGCTTTCGACGCCGACGGCTATCTGAAAATCCTCGATCGCAAGAAGGACATGGTCAACGTCTCCGGCTTCAAGGTCTTCCCCAACGAAGTGGAAGACGTGATGGCGCAGCATCCCGGCGTCTTGGAGTCCGCCGTGATCGGCGTTGCCGATCCGCATACCGGGCAGGGCGTCAAGCTGTTCGTGGTCAAGCGCGATCCGGCGCTGAGCGAAGCGGATCTGAGCAAGTTCGCGCGCGAGCGGCTCGCAGCCTACAAGGTGCCGAAGGTGATCGTGTTCGTCGACTCGCTGCCCAAGAGCAATGTCGGCAAGATCATCCGCAAAGATCTACGGTGACGTATCATCCTGCCCCGCGAAGCGGGGAAGGGGGACCGCGCGGAGCGCGGTGGAAGGGGCGACGATCGTGGGGCTAGCTCTGACCCTGCACGCCCCCTCCACCATGCTTCGCATGGTCCCCCTCCCCCGCTGCGCTTTGCTCCGCGGTGGAGGATGAAGCCAATCAATGCGCCATCAGCACCGGGAGGTTCGCATTCGTGAGGATATGACGCGTGGTGCCGCCGAAGATCATCTGCCGCAAGCGGCTCTGCGTATAGGCGCCTTTGACGATGAGATCGCAGTCGAGCTCAGCCGCCTTCCGCAAGATCGTTTCGCCCGCATTGGCCTTGCTGGCGGGAAGCGTCATGGTGGCGGCGGCGATGCCGTGAGCGGCGAGCGAACGGGCCAGCTCCTCGCCGCTCGGCCCGGCGACGGTCGCGCCTTCGACCGTCAGGATGGTCACGCGCTCGGCGCGCTTGAGGAGCGGCATGGCAAAGGCGGTAGCGCGCGCCTGCTCGGTCGAGCGGTTCCAGGCGATCATGATATTGGTCGCGAGCGAGCGCGGCGAAGCCGGGGGCGCGATCAGCACCGGCCGTCCGCTTTCGAACAAGGCGGATTCGAGCGTGACCATCGAGGGGCTCTGCCATTCCTCGCCCGGCCGCGCCAGCACAATGATGTCGAACACCCGGCCGTAGCTGCCGACAAAATCGTGGCCGCTCGGGGCATCGGCATTCCAGGCCCGAGTAACAGCGGATGCTGCGGTTGCGGGCGAGGGCGCAGCCTCGCCGGATTGCTGCGGCACGTTGCGCCGCTCCATGAAGGCGCGGAACAGTTCCTCGGCCTGCCGGACCATATCGGCGTCATTTTCCTTCACCGCCACCATGGTCATGCCGGCGTCGGGGTCCATGGCGACCATCTCGGCGACCGCCGGCCGCAGCGCAAACCCTTCGACCCGGCCGCCGAATTTTTCCGCAAGCAACAGCGCGCAATTCAAAGCCGATTCCATCGCGCTTGTTTGCTCGGTGGGAACCAGAATGGTCTTCATGCGTCGGCGCCCCGCTTATCTGCCGTCTTGCTCGGGCAGTTGCGGCGATCATACCGCGACCTACTTGGGCCCGATAGAGCGGCTTGGCATCGATCGGCTTCTCGCGCAGCGTGTTCGCTCGCCATCTTGACGGCGGCACGTGCCCCGGGTTAGCCGCCACGATGCTGGAGACTTTATAATGGCTGTCTACACCGATGTCGCGGCGGAAGATCTCGCCCTCTTCCTCGCCGGCTACGACATCGGCGAACTCCTCTCGTACAAGGGAATCGCCGAGGGCGTCGAGAACTCGAACTTCTTGGTTCACACCAGCCGCGGCTATTTCATCCTGACGCTCTACGAGCGGCGGGTGGCCGAGCGCGACTTGCCGTTCTTTCTCGCGCTGATGGAGCATCTGGCAAGCCGCGGCATCACCTGCCCGCAGCCGGTCAAGAACCGCGCGGGCGAGACCCTGGGCCGGCTCGCGGGGCGGCCGGCGGCGATGGTCACCTTCCTGGAGGGCATGTGGATCCGCCGTCCGAGCGCGCAGCATTGCGCCGCCCTGGGTGAGGCGCTGGCGCGGCTTCATCTCGCCGGCGCGGATTTCCCGATGCGCCGCGAGAATGCGCTTTCGGTCGCCGGCTGGCAGCAGCTTTATGCCGCCTGCCACCATCGCGCCAACGAGGTGCAACGCGACTTGGACGGTTTGCTCGCCCGCGAGCTCGCAGCACTCGAAGGCGAATGGCCGCGAGGGCTGCCGCAGGGCGTCATTCACGCCGACCTTTTCCCCGACAATGTCTTCTTCCTCGGCGGCACATTGTCGGGGCTGATCGACTTCTATTTCGCCTCCACCGACACGCTGGTCTATGACGTCGCCATCTGCCTGAACGCCTGGTGTTTCGAGGCGGACCATTCCTATAACGTGACCAAGGGGCGCGCGCTGCTCGCGAGCTACGCCAAGACCCGGCATTTGTCGAAGGCCGAATGGGAGAAATTGCCGCTCCTTTCGCGCGGCGCGGCCCTGCGCTTTCTGCTCACGCGGCTGGTCGATTGGCTCAACGTGCCGCCGGGCGCGCTGGTGCGGCCAAAGGATCCGATCGAATATCTGCGCAAGCTCCGTTTCCACCAGAAAGTCGAGAGCGTGCGCGACTATGGAGTAGCCGCCCCGTGAGTTCGGCCTTGCCGCACGTCGTCGTGCACACTGACGGCGCCTGCTCGGGCAATCCGGGTCCCGGCGGCTGGGGCGCCATCCTCACGTTCGGCGACCGCGAAAAGGAGCTTAAAGGCGGCGAGCTCAATACCACCAACAACCGCATGGAGCTGATGGCTGCGATCTCGGCGCTCGAGGCGCTCAAGCGGCCGTGCCGGGTCGATATCCACACCGACAGCCAGTATCTGCGCAACGGTATCATGTCGTGGATCGCCAACTGGAAGCGCAACGGCTGGCGCACGGCGGACAAGAAGCCGGTCAAGAATGTAGACCTGTGGCAGCGCCTCGACGTCGCGCTCGGCGAGCACGAGGTGCACTGGCATTGGGTGCGCGGCCATGCCGGGCACGACATGAACGAGCGCGCCGACGAATTGGCGCGGCAGGCGATTTCGGAGATCCGCAATGCGGGCCGCGCCGCCCGTTAACGTCCGAAAATCGCGCCGTGTTGGTGAATGCGTTTACGCATTCACGGTTAATTTAAGTGCTCGTTCACTTATCGTCGCTTTTCTGGGAATGAAGGCGGATGATTGAATCGCTGATGTTGTGCGGCATCGGTCTCCTCGCCGGCTGCCTCCTGATGCTGCTTTTCTTCCCGGCCGTTCACCAGCGAGCGGTGCGGTTGACCCGTCGCGATCTGGTCGATGCGACGCCACTGACGGCTAAGGAGATTCAAGCCGAAAAGGATCAGTTGCGGGCGCAGTACGCCGTTTCGGTGCGTCGGCTCGAGCTCAATATGGAGCAGATGCGCCTGAAAGCGACGGAGCGCGCCGCCGACCGGCAGAATGCGGAACGGGCGCGCCTGCAAGTCGAACTCGACCGGAAGAGCGCGCTGATCCTGGCGTTGCGCGCACGCGAGGAGGTGCGCAAACGCACCTTCAAACGCGTCGCCAAGCTTCTTCTCTATCTTTTTGCGCGATCGAACCGCCGGGCCAAAGCGCCGCAATCCTATGTGCCGCCGCCGCAGCGCGTCTGGGAATTCGAGCGCGAGCCCGATGCGGGCGAGCTCGCCTCGACCGCGGCAGCGATTGCCGCAGTCAGCCTGAAGCGGCGGCAGGCAGGCACGCGCAGGTAATTTTGCCTACTGCGGGCGCTGCACTGTTCCGCCGCCAAGGTCGTCTTATATCTGCTTGAGCAGAGCATCCGCGCCGGAGGTTTCTGCTTTACCGGCAACGTCCTCGACATTCAGCTTCTTTACGACGCCGTCTTCGACCAGCATGGCGTAGCGTTTGGAGCGGGTGCCGAGACCGAAACCCGAACCGTCCAGCGTCAAGTCGAGCGCCTTGGCGAAGTCGCCGTTGCCGTCCGACAGGAATTCGATCTTGCCGCCCGCGCCGGTCGCCTTTTTCCAGGCGTCGAACACGAACACGTCGTTGATGCCGGTGACGGCGATCGTGTCGACGCCCTTGCTCTTGAAGGCGTCGGCATTGGCCAGAAAGCCGGGCAGGTGGTTGTTGTTGCAGGTCGGCGTGAAGGCGCCGGGTACGGCGAACAGCACGACCTTCTTGCCCTTGAAGACCTCCTCGACGGTTTTCACCGCTGGGCCTTCCGGTCCCATGACGCGGAATTTGATGTCGGGCGGCAAACGATCGCCAACCTTGATCGGCATGGTGTCTAATCCTTTCGTTATCCCAATGGGGGTTAGTTGGGAGGGGTAAATTAACGCAACCGGCAAATTAGTCGAGACGCGCTTCCACCTCGATCGCGTCGGTCGGCGAAACGGCGGTGATCTTGAGCGTCGCGCCTTCGGCCTTGGCGCCGGGCGGCAGCCCGTCGAGGTCGAAAACATAGCGCCGCATTCCGTCCGGGCTCGCGAGAGCATTGCTCTCGGGCTGAGGAAGCGGCAGAGCCCATTCCGGCGTCGGGCCTTCAGCAAAAAGATCGACGACAACGCCGTCGGGCGCTCCGACAAGAACTACAACGCGCGCGCGCTTGCCGGAGGTTTCGCGATGGACCGAAGCGATGGTCAAACTGCCTTGCGCGCCGAGCGCGACACGGCGCGGCACGCGCGCTTCAGCTGCTGCCAATGCCGGCTCTTCGGCACCCGGCTTGCCGGAAAGCGACAGGGTATGCCGCGCCTCGGCCGGCACGCACAGCTTTCCGCAGACCGCGTAGCCGAGCTTGACGTGCAGCAACGATGGCTTGGCGGCATCGTTTGGAATGATTTGCAGCGGCAACACCACATCGCCGTGATAGCCGATCGAGTAACCGCCGGCGCCGTCGGCAAACCGCTCGGGCGCCGGCCACAGCGTGCTCACCGATTTCACATTTTCCGAACCGGCAAAATCGAGTGTCGGCGGCACGCCGGAATCGCCTGGATAGCGCCAGTAAGTCTTCCAGCCCGGATCAAGGCGGATTTCGATACCGGCGCGCGCGAGCTTCTTGTCGCCGGTGTTGTGCGCCGCGCCGGCGATCAAGCGTGACGAGCCGTGCGGCTCCCCGTCCCACGACGAAGCGTCTTGCGCGCGCGCGTTGGGCACATAGCCGGCGCACGTCAGTGCGACGGTCGCTATCATTAACGGATGGGCAAGAACGTTACGCATGATGACGGTCCTTAAGGCGAAGCGGTCCACACGTGCTACTGACATCATCGTGACCGCCATGATCATGACTGCTCATGCTCGTGAATACCTATGCCTGACTGTCGCGGCGGGGCCCACTGCTACGGCAAGATTGCGTGAACTTTTGCCGCGGCCATTCGTTTGCAAATGCGAAACGATGGGCTAACCTTTGGGTATGAAATTGCCGCGCGGCGCGTCCGTCAAGAATACTGGTCGGGGCAGGGGCTATCTGGACGGCCAGATGCTGATCGCCATGCCGGCGATGCTGGACGATCGATTTGCCCGTTCGCTCATTTATATCTGCGCGCATTCGTCCGAAGGTGCGATGGGCATCGTCGTCAATCATCCGGCGCCGAATATCAACTTCTCTGATCTGTTGGTGAAACTTGATGTCATCCCGGCCGCGGATGTGATCCGGCTGCCGTCGCGCGCCGGCGTCGTGAAAGTCATGCGCGGTGGTCCGGTTGAGACCGAGCGCGGCTTTGTGCTGCACAGCGCCGACTTTTTCATCGAGAATTCGACGCTGCCGATCGACGACGGCATTTGCCTGACTGCAACGCTCGACATTCTCAAGGCGATTGCGCGCGGCGATGGTCCGGCGAGCGCAATACTCGCGCTCGGTTATGCCGGCTGGGCGCCGGGCCAGCTCGAAAGCGAGATCCAGGGCAACGGTTGGCTGCATTGCGCGCCCGACTCGGACTTGATCTTCGGCACCGACGTCGGCGGCAAGTACGAGCGGGCGCTGAAGAAGATCGGCATCGATCTCGGGATGCTCTCGAGCGAAGCCGGGCACGCGTAGCAGCTCTCGGCGCTACTTGGTGGCGACGGCGGGCACCGCGTGTCGCGCCGACTTGCTCTCTCTGGCTTGCGCTTGAATGAGGTCGCGGGCGCGCTCGGCCGTCATCGGCTCGCCGAAGACGAAGCCTTGCGCATATTCGCAGCCGAGTTGAGACAACTCCACCGCGTCCGAGTCGGTCTCGGCGCCTTCCGCGACCACGTCCATGCCGAGATCGTGGGCGAGGGCAATGATCGAGCGGAGGATGACCGGGCGCGTGCCCTTGGCCGTTGTCTGTACGAAGGATTTGTCGATCTTGATCGTGTCGAACGGAAAGCGCTGCAGATAGGCGAGCGAAGAATAGCCGGTGCCGAAATCGTCAAGCGCGAGGCCGGCGCCAAGCTCGCGAATCCGGTGCAGCATTTGCGCAGCGTGTTCCGGATTTTCCATCACCACCGACTCGGTGATTTCAAGCTTGAGCGAACCGCGAGTGACCGGTGCGCGCGCCAGCACCGTGCGAAGATCCTGCATCAGATCGTGCCGAAGCAGCTGCCGGGAGGAAACATTGACGCTGGCGAACAGCGGCTCGCGCGGACGCAACGTGCGCTGCCAGGTGCTCAATTGCCGCGCAGTGCGCTCGAGAACGAACAGGCCTAGCTCGACGATCAGTCCGCTTTCCTCGGCGATGTTGATGAATTCGTGCGGCGACATGCGGCCGAGCTTCGGATGGTTCCAGCGGGCCAGCGCCTCGAAGCCCGCGACCACGCGATCCTCGAGCCGCACGATCGGCTGGTAGAGGATATTGATCTCTTCGCGCTCGATCGCGCGGCGCAGATCGGAGGCGATCGTGAGGCGATCGGATTTGCGCGCCCGCATTGCCGGCTTGTACACATCGATGCGATCGCCGCCGTTGCGCTTGGCATGATACATCGCAAGCTCGGCGTCCTTCAGTCTTTCGTCGGCGCTCTGCGGCTCGCTGTCGCCGAGCGCCAATCCGACCGAGCCGGTGAGGAAGATTTCGCGATCGTTGAAGGTGATGGGCGCGCGCACCGTGCGGCGGACGGTTTCAGCAAGCGCAGTGATGCGCGCGGAATCGCGCTCCGACAGAACGATGAGACCGAACTGATCGCCGGAGATGCGGGCGAGCGTGTCGTGCGGCTTGATCAGCCGGCCGAGCCGGCGCGAGAGCGTGAGCAAGATGGAGTCGGCGAGCGCCATGCCGACGGAATCGTTGACCTGCTTGAAGCGGTCAACGTCGATGACCATGACCGTCGGTTTGATCGCGGTATCGGCCTTGGCGAGCCCAAGCACCGCTTCGAGCCGGTCAAGGAACAGTTCGCGATTGGGAAGCCCGGTGAGGTTGTCATGCACCGCGTCGTGCAGCAGGCGCTCTTCGGCAGTCTTGAACTCGGTCACGTCGGTGAGCGTGCCGACCAAGCGGATCACTTCACCATCCGAGCCGACGACCGGACGCGCGCGCAAGGTGAACCACAGATAATGGCCGTCGGTGGTGCGCATGCGGAAATCCTGCGCGATGCGTCCGCGCCGCTGCTCGACGATGCCGTCAAGGGTTGCGCGGAAGCGGTCGCGATCGAGCGGATGCAGGACTTCGAGCCAGTTGGCCGCTGCGCCGTCGAGCGATCCGCTCTTGAGGCCGAGCATCGCTTCGGTTTCGGGACTAGTGAAGACGCGATCGGCGGCAACGTCCCAGTCCCAGATCATGTCGCCGGCGCCGGTCAGCGCCAGCGCCCGGCGTTCCACATCCGACACGATGCCTTGGGCCATGCCGCCCGCGAAGGCGTGTTGCATCACAGTGAAGCCGATCAGCATGACGATCAAGACAAGGCCGCCGAGCAGCGCCGGTCCGACGATATCGTTTGTGACGAGGCCCAACACTGTGAGCGCAGCGCCGAAGACCCAGGCGACCAAAAGGAGCCAGGTCGGGATCAGCATCACGGCGCGGTCGAAGCCGTGGGTTGACAGATAAAGCACCAGCGCGAAGCCAAGCACGGCGATGAAGAACAACGAGATGCGGGCAATGCCGGAAGCAACCTGCGGCGAGTAGAGCGCGACCGCGACAAGCGCGCCAAGAAACGCGAGCCAGCCCACGGTGATATGCGCGTAGCGCACATGCCAGCGGTTCAGATTCAAATAAGCGAACAGAAACACCAGAAGCGTCGCGACCAGAATTGCTTCGCCGGAGGCGCGCCAGATGCGTTCGGAGCCCGACGACATGTCGAACACTTTGCCCCAGAAGCCGAAATCGACCCCAATATAGATGAGAACCGCCCAGCCGAGCGCGGCGGCGGCGGGAAACATAACGCTGCCTTTCACCACGAATAGGATCGTGAGGAACAGCGCGAGCAGGCCGGCGATGCCGATGACGATGCCCTGATAAAGCGTCAGCGAGTTGACCTTGTCCTTGAACGCATCCGGCTCCCACAAATAGAGCTGCGGCAAATTCGATCCGCGCAGCTCAGCCACGAAGGTGATGACCGTTCCGGGATCGAGCGTGACACGAAAGACGTCGGCGGTGGGGTTTTCTATTCGCTCAGGCGGATCGCCCGACGACGGCGTGATGTTGGCGATGCGTGACATGCCGAGATCGGGCCAAAGCAGTCCGGATCCGACCATGCGGTAGTGCGGCGCGACGATCAGCCGGTCGATCTGCTCTTCGCCATTATTGGCGAGCGCGAACACGGCCCAGTCGTTTCCAGCCTCGCGCCCGCGCACCTCGATGCGGCGAACGATGCCGTCAGCGCCGGGCGTGGTGGAAACTTGTATGCGGTCGGTATCAGTGCGCTGAACTTCGACCGCGTCGGTAAGGTCGATTGCAGACGCGTCGACACGGATATTGACCGCCTCGACGGCGGCGGCGCCGGAGACGCCGAGCGCGGCTGCAAATACGAAGGCCGCGAACACGGTGGCGGCGCGAAGAAATGACAACAGAGCACTCCGAGCAGCCGGCGCAGATCGCGCCCCAGAATAGTAGAATTTCCCCACGCGAAACTAGCCAATCATAGCTGATTTTGCGCCGGATTCGCGGCTTTCGTCACGGTGGCCGTCTTGGCAAATCGCGGTGCCTGCTGATCAGTAGCCTTTGGTGCGCGCAAGCGCAAGAAATTTCCCCTTTCTTATCAAAGGGTCAGGACGGTTTTGGGGTCAGGACGATTTTGCCGATGTGCTCGCTGCGCTCCATGCGGGCATGCGCAGCGGCGGCATCGTGGAGCTTGAAGATGGAATCGATCGCCGGCTTGACCTTTCCGGCGGCAATCAGCGGCAGCACCTTGGTCTCGACTGCACGGGCGATCGCCGCTTTATCGGCGATCGAGCGGGCCCGCAGCGTCGAGCCGGTATGGGTGAGCCGTTTGAACATCAGGCGGCGGAAATCGACACTGGCGCGAGGCGACGCTTGAAAGGCGATTTGTACGATGCGTCCTTCGACGGCGGCTGCGTCGTAGTTGCGATCGATATATTCGCCGCCGATCATGTCGAGGATGACGTCGGCGCCGCGGTCGCCGGTCGCCTTCTTGGTTGCGGCGACGAAATCTTCAGTCTTGTAGTTAACGGCGACATCGGTGCCGAGCGCAACGCACGCGGCGCATTTTTCCGACGACCCAGCCGTCGTGATGACGCGTGCGCCGAAAGCTTTGGCGAGCTGAATGGCTGTTGTACCGATGCCGGACGATCCGCCGTGGACAAGGAGCGTTTCTCCGGCAGCGAGCCGGCCGCGATCGAACACATTGTGCCAAACGGTAAAGAAGGTTTCGGGGATCGCGGCCGCCTCGATCGGCGAAAGATTCTGCGGGACCGGAAGCGCGTGACTTTCATGGGCGAGGCAATATTCGGCATAACCGCCGCCGACGACGAGCGCCATCACCATGTCGCCGTTCTTCCACCGCGTTACACCCGTGCCGCACGCGACTACTTCGCCGGAGATCTCAAGGCCCGGGATACCGGTCGCACCTTGCGGTGGCGGGTAGAGGCCCATGCGTTGCATGACGTCCGGCCGATTGACGCCCGCGGCAACGATCTTGACGAGAATCTCGCCGGCCGCAGGTTGAGGCGGCGGTCGC
>Ga0210406_10006674_pt1 | contig 11919 bp, 9 predicted proteins | sample IncBWC30MmetaG_FD_155454 | JGI IMG/M metagenome (GOLD analysis project Ga0210406, IMG submission 155454) | Forest soil microbial communities from Barre Woods Harvard Forest LTER site, Petersham, Massachusetts, United States - Inc-BW-C-30-M | ecosystem: Environmental > Terrestrial > Soil >...
AAGCTCTGTTTCCTCCGCCTTTATTTGCTCAAACGCAGTCTGCAGAGCCGCTCTCGCTTCGTGCTGCTCGGTGACATCCATCGCCGTACCGACTAATTCAGTGACATCACCGGAAGCATTCACTACCGGGTGTCCGACCACATGAATGTACTTGGCCGCACCGTTTGGCAGAAGAAGCCGATAGTCGGTCTCAAAGTCGGTCCTGTCCCGAATGGCCTGCTCGACCACAGGTGTGTAATAGCGCGCGTCCTCCGGGTGCAGCCGCCGGACTACCTCCATGTAGGATGGTGGCGTGGGACCAGGATCGAGGCGGAAGATCCGGTACATCTCTTTTGACCAATAGGAAGCGTTCCAGCCGAACCTTGGGAGCACGGCAGGCCCTTGACCGGCCTCACGCTGCGCGTTTTCCATCTGAGGGACCCGCACCGCCCAACTGCCTGTGTGTGTCAATTTCTGTGCTTCGGCTAAATAACCCTCACTCCGCTGTAGAGCTTCTTCGGCACGTTTGCGCTGTGTGATGTCCTCGGACAGCGCCATTATGAATCGCGGTACCCTCTCGGTCCCCGGCACCAGAGAGACGTTGTTGCTTACCCAAATCGAACTGCCGTCCTTGCGCAAATACTTTTTCTCAATCTGAAACTGTCGTCGTTTTCCCTCCAGCAACTCGGCGATGAGCGCCCAGTTGGCTTCGCGGTAGTCCTCATGCGTGACGTCCAGAAAACAAAGTGCACGCAGTTCCTCCTCCGTGTAACCCACGATTGTCTGGTAGACATGATTGGTGGCTAGAAAGCGGCCGTTCAGGTCAGTCAGCGCAACGCCGATAGCCGAATTCTCAAAGACGGATCTCCACCGCTCCTCGCTTTTCCGAAGGGCTTGCTCAGCCCGCTTGCGATCTTCGATGTCGATCGCGGTTCCATACCATCTGACGAGCTTTCCGGTTTCATCGCGCAGCGGAACATTGCGAATAAACCACCAGCAATATTCTCCGTCTGCCCGCCGAACCCGCGCTTCACTCTCCATGGCTTGCCCGTTCTTAGCGGCGGTGTGCCAATCGGCGACGACCCTCGTCCGGTCATCGGGATGAACAACCGCTTCCCACTTCCACCCGAAGGCCTCGTCCAAAGCTAAACCTGTGAACCGCAACCAACGATCATTAACGAAATCAACCTGACCCTCGGGCGAAGTGCTCCAGACATGCGCCGGAACCGTATTGACCACGTCGCGAAGCTCTCTCTCGCTCCGGCGGGCAGCTTCCGTCCGCTGCTTAATTTCCTCGAATGCTTTCTCCAGCTCGGTTCTGGCCTTCCACTGTTCGGTGACATCCATCGAAGTTCCGACAAATTCCACCAATTCACCCGACTGGTTCAGGACCGGATGGCCGACAGAGAAGATGTGTTTGAGCGACCCATCCGGGAGAACAATACGGTAGGAGGCGTCGTAATCGGTCTGGTCGAATTGGGCCCTTCTGAAAATTTCCTCAACTACCGGTCGATCTTCAGGGTGAACCCTGTCAAGAAAGAAATCAGCCGCCCATAAGTCCTGATCGGACTTGATATCGTATATTCGTTTCACTTCCGGCGAGAACGTCACCATTCCGGATGACGGGTCGTACGCCCAACTGCACATATGCACCAATCTTTGACTTTCAAGCAGATTCGCTTCGCTCCGTTCAAGTTTCCTTTCTGCTTTTTTGCGCTCGGTAATGTCTCGATAAATGAGGTACACGCCTACCTGCTCGAAGCCAAGCGAAATACCCTTTCCCACTACGGAAACGTCAAAGCGAACACCGCCTTTGCGTTGTCGAATGGCCTCCAATTCAACTCTCTTCCCCGAAATGAGCGCATCCCAGTTCTTGAGAGCTTCAGCGCGCAACTCCTCGGGCATTATTAATTCCGGAAGCCGCCGTCCCGCAACCTCTTCTGCTGTGTACCCGAAGATTCGTGTGAACTCCTTGTTGACCCGCAACACGTGAAAGTCTTCGTCCGTCAGGATCACCGCGTCGGGTGACAGCTCGAACAATCCATCGAGTTGCTCTCTCTCCCTGTGCAATTCCTCATTCGCCGCAGTCAGGCTTGCCGTTCGGTCCGCCACCTCGACCTCGAGAGCATCCCTTGACCGTCTTACCCAGATCATGAGTATGGCGAAGATCAAGAACACCAGCTCATAAAGCACGCGCGAGAGGCTGCTGGTTTCGGCCTCGAAGATATACCCGCGGATCAGCGACGAAAGCAAAACTGCGACGATACCGGGCTTCGTGCCGCCGTACCAAAACGTGATCGCGATTGCGGACAGTGCAAATGCAGCAAACGGATGAGGCAGATTGAAATGCTGAAACAGAAGCTCCAGCAACAGAGCGCCGCTGACCGAAACGAAAGCCAATCCATAGCGGCGCGCGAAGGGCGCACCTGGCCGCGCCATCTTTTTTGCTGAATCAGCCATGGCTCAGCCCTTCTCTCACCCTCAGATCAAGGCTACGCTGGTTTCCGTACTGGTTATTACTGTAGCTTCGTTCCAATGGCGGCACAACGCGCGGTGTACAACTTAGAGTCGCTTGAAAGATCGTCCATGCGGTTCAAGCTCAGCACCTTGATGCGCTCAGAAACGCAAAGCCAGAAAGGTTCTGGGAGCGTCGGCGTGGGTGGAGCCGCTAGTTTCTCGCCAGCTCCACGCCCGACGCGTCGTTCCGGCCTGCCGATGCCGTCAAGCTCAGTCGGCGTTTCAAAGTTTCACGGAGGCTAGTTATGGGGCCCGACAGCCTGCCAACCTGCGGGGAGTGCAGGACCCACGTCGAAATGCGAGGACGAAAGTCGCTCACCGAGATCACGCGAACCTCCTTCCGGAAAGGAGATGCTTGAAGGATCTTGGGATGGACGAGACCGAGTCCGAGCCCCTTGGCCACAAGCGCCAGTTTCAATTCTACGCCATACGCTTCGACGCCAATTTTGAAAGGCAACCGGTTCCCGCTTAGCGTTCCCCGAAGGAGCTCGCGGCCACCGCATCCGGCCGGATTGACGATCCACGGGTGCACAGACAGGTCCTTCAGGGTGCAGGTCCTCTTGAAGGAGATTTTTTTCGAGGCGATGACGAGGAACAGGTCAGTGCTGATGACGTCTCCGGCCACATGTTCGGGAAGAACGATCTCCTCTGGCAGTAGCGCGACCGCGACGTCGAGCTGACGTAAATTTACTCGCTTTAGGAGTTCATTCGACCATTCCGCGATTGCTTGAAGTTTGAGGCGGGGGTATTCACTTTGTAGCCGGTCAATCGGGTAGGTCAGCGTCAGATCCCCAAGCTCTCTGGTAATACCGAAGCGAAACTCGCCCGAAAGTTCGGCCCCTTCGGCGAAGGCGGACCTCAGATCGTTCATCGAAGACAGCACTCGCCGGGCGTGTTCGTAAATCTCCAGTCCGGCTTTCGTCGGTTGCAGCGGCCGGGTGTCGCGACGCAGCAGAGGAATGTTCAGCTCGCTTTCGACATTCTGAATGCGCCGCGTGATCGCCGACTGGCTCAGGTGCAGACGCGCACTGGCGGCGACAACCGATCCGGTTTCAACGACGGAGGCAAACGCTTCGAGGTCAAACAAATTCATAATGGGTCGATCATACGCCATCGGATGACCACGCAGGAGTTGGCGTCTCCCTGCAAAGGCACGATGTCCATTGCGCCCTACGCATACTTTATATGAAAATAATGCACGTATCGCAATCTAGTCGTGGCGCGTCCAACCGCTGACGAGGGTTTCCGAGTTTAAAAAGTCCGTGCAACACATAGGAAAGAGGTGGCGACATGAGGAGCGATCTATTCTCTCGCAGGTGTGGCATGATGCTCGCGCTGCTTTTACTGTTATTCCCTTATACCGCAAAAGCTCAGGCCGCGAATTCAGACCGTCTCGTAACGGATGCTGAGAAGATGACGGATGCGCTGAGAGCAGGCCCCAAGTTCATTACTAAAGATGCGACGATTCTTGATTGGCCGGCGAAAGCCGGCGGTGAATATCGTGTGTTGAGGAAGGGAACCAATGAATGGACCTGCCTCCCTGGCGTCCCTGGCTATTCGCATGACGAGCCGGGCTGCTTTGACCCCGTTTTCATGCAGTGGATCAAAGACAGCTTGGCGGGTCGCGAGCCTCACATCGCCAGCGTTGGGATTGCCTATATGTATGTGGGCGCCTGGGTTCCGACTAGGTCGGGGAAAGACACCGGGTCGAAGAGTGACGAATTTCACGTGGGACCGCACATCATGATCGTAAGTCCTCACGAAAATCAGAACGAGCTACAGTCGTTTAGCCGTGACGGATCCAGCGGAATGCCGTACGTCGCGCACCTGCCAAACGGAACCGATCTTTATCTGGTAATGCCGTTTCGCCAGTGGGATGAGAAATGAAGCTGTCCTGCCGTTGAGGGTGGTACCGAGTGAAACACAAATGAGAGGACATACAAATGAAAAGCACATACAAAGCGGTCGAAGTCTCCGCACCCGGCTCGCTTCGAGTCGTGGAACGGCGAGTCCCTGAGCCTGGACCTGGTCAAGTTCGTATTCGTGTGGAAGCCTGCGGAATCTGTCACACCGACGCGGCAACGGTTATGGGCGTCTACCCGGGCCTGACTCTGCCGCGTGTTCCAGGGCATGAAGTCGTTGGCCGCATAGAAGCGTTGGGTGCAGGCGTGACTCGGTGGAAAATCGGTCAACGGGTCGGTGTCGGCCTCATCGCCGGAGAAGATGGGGTGTGCGAACCGTGCAGGCGTGGGGACCTTGTGAACTGTCAGAACCCGGTGGTGTTGGGAGTGAACGTGGACGGAGGATATGCGGAAGTGATGATCGCTGAGGCACGCGGCCTCGCTTCCATTCCCGAGGAACTCAGTTCCCCGGAAGCCGCGCCTCTTCTCTGTGCGGGTATCACGACGTACAACGCTCTTCGCAACGCCGGCTTGCGTGGCGGAGATTTGGTCGCCGTACAGGGGATTGGCGGCCTTGGGCATCTGGGCGTCCAGTTTGCGCGGCACATGGGTTTCCGTACTGTCGCAATCGGTCGAGGGCGCGAGAAAGAAAAGCTTGCAAAAGATTTGGGTGCCCACGTGTACATCGACACGGGCGTCGACGATGCCGCCGCAGTACTGCAACGCATGGGCGGCGCCAGAGCGATTCTCGCTACAGCCACCAGTGGCGATGCGATGGGGCCGCTCGTGTCCGGTCTTGCAGTCCGCGGGAAATTCATCGTAGTCGGGGTACCGCAGGAGCCGATCCAATTGAACGCGTTCCCGCTCGTCTTTGGAGGGCGCTCGGTCTACGGAAGCCTGACCGGCACTCCGATGGATAGTGAGGACACTCTTGCTTTCAGCGTGCTAGAGAATATCCGCCCGATGATCGAGACAGTTCCTCTCGAACAAGCTGCCGATGGATACGCTCGCATGATGCAAGGCAAGGCACGGTTCCGCATGGTGCTGGTTACCAAGGATGGGGCCGCTTAGAGTGCGCTGGATTTCGCATGACACGAGAGTCATGACGCAGCTCAGAACAGTAGTGGAGAACTCCTGTTGCGAAACGAATATCTGGCGGCGGAGAACCGGATCCTGAGGGGTCAGATCAACGGTCGGCTGCTGCTTTCGGAGGGAGAAAAGTCGACACTGGCCGAGGTCGCTCAGCGCCTGGGTCGAATGGTGCTGGAAGACGTAGCAAAACGTCTCCCACTGTCTAATTCGCGCCCAAACAATTCAGATTCAATGCATAAATATTTTGCGTAAAGAGGTAGCGGGCGCGCGTGTATATTGGCCAAGTCCGGAAGGTCAAAAGGGGCATCCCGCTAAAACACCTGATCAGGAAGGGCAGCTCTAGCTGTGGTGGTGTTATGCAGGAGTTCCAAGGAGTTCAGCCATGCCTAGGCAAACGATCAGGTTGTGGATCATCGGGGCAATCATGGTGATGGTTGCATCCGGAGGGTTGCTTGGTAATGCGGCCGCCCAAAAAGCATCGGTACCGAAACCGCAGGATAACCTGGCGCTCGGAGAGGACGAGGTCAAGAAACTACTCCTGATTATGGAACCCGACAAGAAGGGCCAAATCTCCAGGCAAGAGTACATGAAATTTATGGAAGCCGAATTCGAAAGATTGGATAAGGACAAAAACGGAGAGTTGGACGTCAAGAAATTGACGCAATCGAGTGTGACAGCAAACCGCTATGTCGGGAAGTAGTGACCCGCTCGCACCGGCCCCTTCCACGGTTGCGGCAATTTTCTTGAGTGCCTGGCTCCTGCACGGTAACGAATGTTATGCCGATCGGTATCCCGTTGCAGAGCTAGCTCATCAAGAAGCTTGTATGCGGCTTCGATCCGCGACGACCGTAACCTGCAGATCGCTGGCAATGCGGACAATTTCCTCGGCGTAGTTTCTGCCAACTAAGCGCTCTAGCAGGCGACCTTGCACACGTGCCACGAATATCTGGCTAACCTGATTCCGGCGCGCGAAATCCACGACAGTTCGCGGCACATCCTGACCAGCAAGAACTTGCGTTTCGATCCGAAGATTTCGCGCAAAACGAAGATGTTTCTCCACGGCCTCGCGTTCCGTGGGCGTGAGATCAGTAAAGTCTGGGGTCCTGTACACGAACAGGGCCAGGCAGTCGGCGTGAAGAAAGTCGGCCACCCGGCGCCCGCGGCGAATGAGCATGGCGGTGGCGGAGTCAGCTGTTATGTGGATTAGGATCCGTTCCTTGGACTGATCCACTGCTGTCTCACCAGCGCGCCGTTCAGAAATTCTGGGGACTTCATTTCCCCTCGTCTCATCGTAAACCGATTGCCTGATATCAACTTCATGAGCGGCTTGGCGAAGCGCCAACTCGCGGAGCGCGCCTAGGTTGGAACCCTTGAAAAATCCAGTAAGCGCCTTCTCGACCATTTCTGGCTTGTAAATCGCTCCCCGCTTTAGCCGGTTGAGTAGCGCGTCGGGTGTTACATCGACTGCTACAATCTCCGCCGCTTGCCGTATGATCCCATCTGGTACCGTTTCGCGGACCTGGATACCAGTAATCTGCCAAATCTGGTCATTGAGGCTCTCGATGTGTTGGACATTCATCGTAGTCCACACTTCGATGCCAGCGTCCAGCAGCACTTGAACGTCTTCCCAACGCTTAGTATGAACCGAGCCAGGGACGTTCGTATGCGCCAATTCATCGACCAACGCGATGCTTGGCCTGCGCCGCAACACGGCCTCCGTGTCCATCTCTTCAAAGGTCTTGCGGCGGTATTCGATCTTGCCATGCGGCACAGTCTCGAGTCCCTGAGCCTGTCCAATCGTGTCGGGCCGCGCGTGGGGTTCAAAGTATGCAACGACGACCTCGGCTCCGCGTTGCGCGGCAGCGTGGCCATCCGCAAGCATCTGGAAAGTCTTTCCGACACCCGCCGCATAGCCCAAATAGACCTTCAGCTTGCCGCGTTGCGTGTCGTCGGCGGTAGTCATGTCGGCCTAATGAGGGAAGACTCGGACGTCGATACCTTCCGTTGCGCGAATGAGGCGGAGCACCGGATCACCGAAAAAGCGATCGCGCCAAGTGTTGTGGGCGCTGTGTCCGATGAAGATCTGCGTGATGCGTTTCTGACGTGCATATTCGACAATCGCGGATATCGGATCGTCGCTTTCCAGCACCTCGGTGGCGGCGCCGGCTTTTTTCGCCGCATCGAAATACTTTCGAATCGTGGCTCTCTCTCTTCTCGACCGGCCAGGCTCGCACACGTACACCGCGTACAGCTCACCTTGAAAACGCTCTTTGTTGCGCTCCCCGCTTTCAATCATTGCTGGTGCATTGGAATGGGGCGTTAGGCAGACAAGAAAACGCTCGTGGGCCCCAAACACTGGCTCGATCCCGTGCGCATGAACGTAGGACTCCAGTTGCGCATCTACCACTTCGGCGGTCAACAGCAGGGCGAGTTCACGGAGTTCTGAAAGCTGACGTTCCTGGAAATTGCTGATCCCCGTCGGCGTGAGTTTTTCGCCGAGACGCCACAAACAAAGGTCGGTTGGAACGTCCACGATGACGATGTCATCGGCTGCGAGGAGAAATGACTTGGGAATCGTTTCCGTAGTGTCTTTGCCAGTGATGGCTTGAACCTTTTCCTTGTACTCCTCGACATGCAGTAGGTTGACGCTAGTTAGGACGGAAATGCCATTCCTGAGGAGGTCCTGGACATCTTGCCAGCGATGAGGATTGCGACTTCCCGTCGGATTTCGCGCAGCCAGAGGGTCGATCACGCACACTTGGGGTGAGCGCCGCAGTACGGCTTCCACGTCTATCGCCTGCCCCTCGGATGTCTGCAGCGGCGGAACTAGCTCCAACTTTTGGACGAGTGCCAGAAGATCACCCGATTGTTGGGCCTGCATCGCCGCCACAACTACGTCTTCACCGCGCTCGTGTCGGCGTCGGGCTTCGTCCAACATGCGATATGACTTACCTACGCCGGGTGCGTAGCCGAGAAAAATCTTGAGTCGCGCACCCCACCGCTTGTTCTCTTCCGCTTGTGCTTGCCGAAGGAGACGTTCGGGGCTGGGTCTGGGGAGATCGGAGACGCGCATTTCGTAAATCTTCCAGGGACAGTGTAGACCTCCATGTCGGGTCCCGCAATTGCAAGTGCCATCAGCCTGTCCTGACGCGCCTCTATTCTGGTTGAAAACCCGACAGCCACTAGGTCCTGGATGCTGATTTAGAATTCAAACCGGAGGCCGAACTGACCTGTGCGGTTTCCGCTGTTCTCCGCGCTTTGGAGTATGCCAAAAGACGACGATGTAACATTCGTGGGCGATGAAGAAAGTCTTGGGTTTGCCACGGGAAAGCTTGGGAACTTGGAGGGCACCGGCGAGACTGCCGCCAAAAGTATTATAGGCCTTGTGCGGTTTGTCGCCGGAGTTCCAGACTTCCGCATCGAAGGCACTGTTCTGCAAATATTCAAAGGCGCTGCCGTGGAACTGATCGCCGCCACTCTTGGTGGAGATGGTGACGTCACCGAGCTGAGCAAATTCGGCATTGTTGTTGAACTGCGCCGACCTTGAATTCACTGATCAGTACAGAAGAGGGGTTCATGTCGCCGAGTGCACCATTCTGGCGAATATTCACGGTCGAGGATCCGTCGACGGAGTATTGGACCTGTGAGGGAAGTCCGCCGCCGACGGAGACATTGCCGTTCGCATCCTGTTGAGCGCCGGGAACAGTGGCCAGCATAGCCAGTGGACTCGTGGTTGCGCCGCGGTAGTTTACGGGGAGGTTGGTGGATCTGCTGGAAATCCTTGGTGTCACCGATGGCGCCGTTTTCGGTGTTAATCACAGGACCGCTTTCACCGCTGACTTCGATGGTTTGCTTCGAGGTTGCAAGTTTGAGGGCCACGTCCACGTGGAACTCACGAAATCCTTATGAAGCTCTGAGGACTTCCTGAGGAGCGACTCGCTATTTTGGGTGGTTGTGGGGGGGCAGTTGCGCTCGCTGAACTGGTTGATTTGAGTCGAGAGAATTGAATCTCGCACCTGATCCCCCTGTGTGCCGTGACTCTTGCGGTTGTTAGCGATTTGTTTGTTTGCGTGTGTCTTCTATCTTTACGTCCTGTTTCAATCGATGAGAGACAGAAAGCGCAGCCCCATGAGTCGGCCGGCAATTGGCGGTGAATCGGACAAGGAAAGGTCTCGAGAAGCAACCACACTTCGTCAGTTCCCCAAAGGCCATCGGAGTAAGTGATCGACGCACGCTCAATCGCACGGGGCGTGCCGGAGCTTGACGCGACGGTCGAGAAGGAGTAATTCCAGCAAGGGTCGTCCCGAAGGATTTTATACCGGGTCGCGAGATCGTGTGGGATGCGGGAAAGCAGTTAGGAGAAAATATGCGAATTTTACAAGGGCGGAACTGTCTGGCTGAATTTGGGATGCTCATGCTTCTGAGCCTTGGATTCTGCGGAACTGGACGCGCAGACGATGATGCGAAGCCCACTAGGATTTCCACCACGTCGGTAACAAAGCCAGCCCCGAACTCGCCCGTGCCGGGCCTGAGCGAACGCGAGCAGTGGCTTCTGAATCGCGTGGAGCAGTTGGAGAAACGCGTGGAAGAGTTAGAAGCGAAGGGGCATGGCGGAAGTCCTGGTGTAGCGCCTGCGCCTTGGAATGCGACGAAGGAGGTTGCCGGGGGCGCGCACACTGAAAATCCCCCGAGTACGCGGGGTAGTTCCACTGCGCCAGCCATCACCGCTGAGGGAAGCACAAACGTTGGATTCGCCTCCAGTTTGGGTGGCGTTCAACCGGGTGGGGCACCCTCCGTGCAGCCAAAGCAGGATCCAACCTCGGGCGCGGCTGCAGCGACTGCCGCAACGAACGAACCGCAGAAGCCAATCGAGCCTTTTTCGGATGCGGACTGGACCTGGCTGAACGGCAATCCCCGCACGAAAGAGATTTACTGGGACACCAAATTTTTCACCCCGGAGATTAGAGCGGACACCCACTATGTTGCCGACTTCAACCATCCCACGGATCACTCCATGGGAGGGTCGAGCGAACTGTTTCGAACGTATGAAGTCCAGTTGGAGCAGTTTGGTGTCGGTGGCGACTTTCACTACGACAACGTGCGCGCACGGCTTATGACCCAGTTCGGCATGTATTCCGCGACGACTCCTCGGAATGATCCGAGTCCTGGGCACGGTCAATGGACGCTTGACACGGCGTACCGCTACGTCTCCGAGGCATACGGCGGCTATCACTTCAACGTGCTGCACGGTATTAACGTGGACGCGGGCATCTTCATGTCCTACATCGGCTTGTTCAGCTTCTACAACTTCGACAATTGGGCCTACCAGCCTTCGTATGTTTCTTCTAACACGCCCTGGTTTTTCAACGGCGTTCGCGTGCAGATTTTCCCAACGGCACATTTGAAGATTGAGCCCTGGTTCATCAACGGTTGGCAGGCTTACGGCTCGGCCAATCACACACCAGGTATCGGCGGCCAGATCAAATGGACTCCGAAGCCCTGGCTCAACATCATTTCGAATAATTATGGCATAGGCCAGGACGACCTGTTCATCCCGGGACGCCGCCGCATCCATACCGATAACAGTATTGAGGTCAAGTACTACGACAACCCGGAAAAAACCCTAGATAAGATGGCATTTTCGCTGACGGGCGACCTGGGTTGTGAATACGGCGCCGGTGTGAGTTGCTACACCAACAAGAGCGGCGGGCCCAAGCAGAGCTTTGTCGGCTACATGGCGTACAACCGCTTCTGGTTCCACAGAGATCTGTTCGCGGTGACGGTGGGAGGCGGCCAGATCAACAATCCGGGACGCTATCTCGTGCTGATTCCACCGATCAATGGGGAGACTGCCATCACGGCAGCCACAAATTCGCCGTATTTTACAGGGAATCCGGGCAATCCCTTTAAAGCGTGGGATACGTCTTTCACCTTTGATTATATGCCGAAGCAATACATCACGTTTCGCGCGGAGTATGACTATCGCCACGCGAGCGTACCCTATTGGAGCGGCGCAGGTGGCATCACGCCTCCCGGCGGAAACAACGGTTCTCCTCAATTTTTCACCTGCAGCAACGGTACCTCTTCGGGGCAAACGAGCCTCGGGCCCGCGGAAACTGCGTGCGGTGGCGGACTCAGCAGCGTGTGGTTCCCAGATCTCCGTAAAAACGAGTCCTTTATCGACCTGGCGATTATGGTCAAGTTCTGAACCGGGCCCGGTATTTCGATTGTTGATTGACCACTCGTGACGCAAAGGAAAGATTGTGGCAGAGCGGCAGGGAGCAACCACAAGTGGAAAGGTGAGAGCCATGCTGGACATTATTTTCATCGCAGCGACGACGCTGTTTTTCGCGGTTGGGGTTCTCTACATTCGCGGCTGCGAACGGTTGAAATAGGAGCGAGGCTATGACGGCAGGTGACGCAGCACTTT
>Ga0210406_10006675_pt1 | contig 11917 bp, 4 predicted proteins | sample IncBWC30MmetaG_FD_155454 | JGI IMG/M metagenome (GOLD analysis project Ga0210406, IMG submission 155454) | Forest soil microbial communities from Barre Woods Harvard Forest LTER site, Petersham, Massachusetts, United States - Inc-BW-C-30-M | ecosystem: Environmental > Terrestrial > Soil >...
ACAGTAGGGACGCACTCTTCGGGGAGAAGGCACCGGAGTTTCCCGCCGGAATGGTCAAGCCCGGCGGCATGGCGACCGCCGTCGCCTTGCCTGAGGACAGATCGTATAGGTATGCCGTCTGCAAACCGTCGGCGTTAACGTCGTAGCTGGCGAGCTTCCCGTCAGGGGAGAATACCTGGGGCGAGGCTTCCCACTGCGCGTCGGTCAGCCACTTCAGCTTTTTACTGGCGACATCCAGAACCGCCACGTTCGAGTATCCGCCCTTCTCGGTGGAGGACAGAAGGACCGACCTTCCATCGGGCGAGATGTCCGAGCTGCTGTAAAGGATGTTGCCGGTGTGGGGCGTCAGCTCGGTTGCCTTGCCGGAGGCGACATCGATGAGGTAAATGCTAGAGTCGGTTTCACCGGCGTTGATGCGGTTAGCCAACAGGGAGCGGCCGTCCCGGCTCCATGCCTGTACACGCCAGAGGTGGTCTTTCGTCTTCTCGTTGGTGAGGTTTCGGACCGAGCGCAATCGCCAATCCATGAGTGCAACGTCGGTGGTCGAAGACGCTTGCGGCTTGGAATCGAATGCGATGACCTTGCCGTCGGGCGAGAACAAGGGGCTGGTCTCCGATGTCGCGGGCGAGTTGGTGAGGTTTACTGTCGCCCCGCCGTCGCTGGGCACGGCAAACAGGTCGTAATACTCGCTGCCGCCAAAGTCCTGCTGGTACACGATCCACTTGCCGTCTGGCGACCACACCGAGCCGTTCTGGCGATCGTCGGATACCGTCAACTGCAGAGGCCATCCGCTGTCGGAATTCACTACCCAGAGATTGGCCCTGCCGGTCAGGTTGGTGGTGAAGGCGATTCGGCTGCCATCGGGCGACCACGCTGGAGAGCTGACCCGACGGCTGTAGAACAGGTCTTCGATGGGCACGGGGCGTGCCGACGAATTAGCAGGAGAGTTGATGGATTTGGGGTCGGTTGCCTGGCGGTCGTTGGGCGAGTCCGCAGCCCTTACAGAAGACATGCCGACACTTGCGAGCAGGAAAGAAATCGACAAGATTACGACGATGCGAGTGTTGCGACGATCTGGCATGGCACCCCCAAGACGATGAACCGTTTACTTGATCCGGACACCCGGAGCGAGGCCCCTAGATTACCGAATACAAGTCCGTTTCGATATACTAAGTGGTTTGATTGCCACCCGTATCCGGTTCCGGAACAAAGTGGACGCATCTGTCCCGCCGGTCGGGAATCTAAAAACGAGCACATCTTGAGAACGCAGGCCGGGAATTGCCAATCGCCTCCGCGGCCTGGGAGTTTGCCATCCTTGTCCACTGTACTGATGAACGTTGACAGCGAGAAGAAAGAGCGCGTACTGGATTCGTTCCGGCGCTGGGGTTATCTGCAAGCTGATCTCGATCCGTTGCGGCATTTCGCTCCCCTGGCCCACCCAGAGCTAGATTTGTCCGGCGAAGACGCCGACGCAGGTCGCCGCGTTTATTGCGGCAGCATTGGCGTCGAGTTCATGCACATCCCTGATCCCGAATGCCGTCAGTGGATCCAGGAGCGCATGGAGTCGGAAGAATCGCTTCCGGTGAACCGTGCGCGCGTGCTCGACCAGCTGGTTCGGGCCGACGTTTTTGAGCAGACCATTCACTCCCGCTACATCGGCACCAAGCGCTATTCGCTGGAGGGCAACGCCGCGCTGATTCCGTTGCTCGACGAGATCCTGAATTCCTCCTCGGAGAACGGCGCCGAGCAGGCCGTGCTGGCCATGAGCCATCGCGGACGCCTCAACGTCATCATCAACATTGTCAGCCGCCCCGCGGCCGAGATCTTCGCGGGCTTCGAAGATGTCGATCCCCGCAGCGTCCTCGGCGGCGGAGACGTGAAGTATCACATTGGAGCGACCGGTGTCTTCACCGGCGCCAGCGGCGGGAAGCTGCGCATTCACCTGGTATCCAATCCGAGCCACCTCGAAGCAGTCGATCCGGTAGCCCTCGGACGCGCCCGCGCCAAGCAGACGCGCATCGGTCGCGATGGCAAGGCCAAGGTGTTGCCGCTTCTCATGCACGGCGACTCGGCCTTCGCAGGGCAGGGTATCACGGCGGAAACCCTGAACCTCGCCAACCTCCGCGGATACAGTGTCGGCGGCACCGTCCACGTCATCGTTAATAACCTCATCGGATTCACCACCAATCCGAGTGATGCCTATTCCGGACGCTTCTCCTCGGATCTAGCCAAGCGTTTGCCGATTCCGATCTTCCATGTGAACGGTGAAGACCCCGACGCCGTTGTCCGGGTTGGACGTATGGCCCTCGAGTATCGCTACGCATTCGGCGCCGACGTCGTGGTGGACCTGATCGGCTTCCGTCGCCACGGCCATTCCGAGGTCGATGACCCGACCATTACGCAGCCGATTCTTTACCGCAAGATTAAGGACCGCCCGCTTCTGTATCTCACCTATGCCAACAGCATCGGCATGGACCCGCAACCCTTCGTGGACAAGTTCCAGTCCGAGCTGGATGTGGCGCAGAAGACCGGCAAGAGCATGTCGAAGAAGCCAGTCATGCGGCAGTTGCCGAGTTACTGGGCGGCCTTTCACGGCGGACCGTACAACCCCGCGAATGAAGTCGATACCGGCCTTCCCGGTCCTGAGTTGCATGGTATTACCGATGGACTGACGAGTTATCCCGCGGACTTCCACATCCATCCCAAGGTGCAGAAGCTGCTGGAGCAGCGTCGCGAAATGGGTTATGGCAGGCGTCCGCTCGACTATGGCATGGGCGAGGCGCTGGCGTTCGGCTCGCTTGCGCTGCAGGGAACTCCTGTCCGTTTGAGCGGCCAAGACAGCCGTCGCGGCACCTTCAATCAGCGGCACTCGGTACTGATCGACATCGAGGATGAGAAGGAATACGTGCCCCTGTGCCATCTCGCTCCCGGCCAGGCGCGGGTCGAGATCTATAACTCCGAGTTGTCGGAGGCAGCCGTGATGGGCTTCGAGTACGGTTTCTCCCGAGACTTTCCCGAAGCGCTGGTGATGTGGGAGGCGCAGTTCGGCGACTTTGCCAACGGCGCGCAGATCATCATCGACCAGTTTGTGGTCGCCGGGGAAGACAAGTGGGACTTGCTCACCGGATTGGTCCTGCTATTGCCACACGGACACGAAGGCCAGGGCCCCGGGCACTCCAGCGCCCGCATCGAGCGCTTTCTGCAGCTCTGTGCCCGCGACAATATGCAGGTCTGCCAGCCCTCGACGGCCGCCCAGTACTTCCATATGTTGCGGCGTCAGGCCATGCGCAAGTGGCGTACGCCTCTGATCGTTTTTACGCCGAAGAGCATGTTGCGCCATCCCGAAGCGCTGTCGCCGCTGTCCGACCTGGAGAAGCCACGCTTCCAGACGGTTCTGGCCGACGAGACTGCCCTTGATGCCAGCCGCATACTGATATGCACCGGCAAGATCGGTCACGAGTTGCGCATGGAACGCCGCAAGCAGAACATGTCCGGCCCGGCCATCATCATGCTTGAGCAGATGTATCCGTTTCCGGAAAATGATTTGCGCGAAGTACTTGGCCGCTACTCCCAGGCGAAAGAATTCATCTGGGTGCAGGAAGAGCCCGCCAATATGGGTGCGCTGTCGTTTGTCGCTCCCCGGTTGAAGCGGATGGTGGGGACCAAGTTACGCAGCATCAAACGCGCAGCCAACGCCACCCCGGCGACCGGTTCCGCCAAGGCCCACGAACTTGAGCAGAAGACGTTGATCACCCTCGCTCTTGGCAAGCCCGAGTAGGGCACTCTCCCTCAGTCCTTCAAGCCAAGTCAGGCAATGCCCACCGAGTTCTGCAGGCCCGGCATCGGCCGGTGTGCCGGCTCTGGCCAGCCCCATCAACGCGCCAACATGACTATCAGTCGAGTCGCTGGCGACGCGACCTGCCCCTCGGCAATGGCGGCCTGCCCCTGGAATCTATGGAAATCGGAATAGTTGTACCGCTACTCCTATGTAAAAGTATAACTACTACCCAAAAAGCCTCTGTAACACTCTGAAAACATTAGCCAATCGATTGGCCCGGATCGTGCACTCTCCAAGCCGAAGGGTGCCCCGAAGTGTGGGTGCTATCCAGCCATTCTGCAACCCTTCAATGAAGCGGAGAGAGCCACTTATGAAACAAAGTTCATTACGACTAATCGCGCTGTTCGGCGTCCTGCTCCTGAGTTCGGTCTGGCTATTCGGCCAGGCGGAAACAGGTTTGATCGAAGGCACGGTCACCGACTCCAGCAATGCGGTAGTGTCTGGCGCGAAGGTCACCGTGGTGTCGACAGCCACGAATTTGACTCGCAGCACCGTCACTGCGTCAGCAGGTGAATACACAATCACCAACCTGCCGCCTAACACCTACACCCTGACGATAGAGCACACCGGCTTCCAGAAATACAGCCGTCAGGTGCAGGTCCTCGTAGGATCGAGGAATGAAGTATCAGCACAATTGAACATCACGGGCGCTTCGACCACTGTGGAAGTCACCGCCTCGGGCGAAACCGCTGCGGTCAACACTGAAACCCAGACGCTGTCTCAGGTTGTGACGGCGCAGCAGATCACGGATCTTCCGACCTTGACCCGCAACCCTTATGACCTGGTTGCGACTTCGGGCAACGTTGCCGAAGACACGCAGTCAAATCGTGGCGCGGGATATGCCATCAACGGACAGCGTTCGGCAAATACCGACGTCCTGCTCGACGGTGGTGAGAACGTCGATCTATTCACCGCTACGGTAGGACAGAGCGTCCCGCTCGACTCCGTGCAGGAGTTCCGCGTAGTTACCTCTGACTTCACGGCTGAGTACGGACGCGCCGGCGGCGGCGTGATCAACGTGACCACCAAGTCTGGCACCAACCAGTTCCACGGATCGCTGTACGAATTCAACCGCGTTTCGGCTCTGGCTGCCAACACATACCAAAACGACGCCAACGACGTCACCAAGCCTGGCTTCACGCGCAACCAGTTCGGCTACTCGATCGGCGGACCGATCGTGAAGAACAAGCTGTTCTTCTTCAGCAGCACGGAGTGGACGCGGGTACGCAGCAGCGCCACCAACACCCAGAGCATCATCGATCCGGCCTTCTTGGCGTTGCCTCAGGTTTCGGCGAACACCAAGAACTTCTTTAACGCCTTTGGCACCAAGCCGCGCGCTGGTCTCCAGGTACTGAGCACGACTGACTGGGGAACGGCCAACGGCGGCAAGTGCGGCATCATCCTGGCTTGCAACGCCCCGTTCGGCGAGACCGTAGCCTATTCGGTTCCGTCGGATTCCGGCGCCGGCGCTCCGCAGAATACCTATTCCACGGTCGCTCGCGTCGATTACAACTTCTCCGACAGGACCACGCTGTACGGTCGTTACGCGCTCTACAGCGAAGACGACTTTGCCGGCTTTGTCAACAGCAGCCCATATCTTGGCTATGACACCGGTCAGACCAACTTCAACCAGAGCGTGCTGATCAACCTGACGCACGTCTTCAGCCCCAACATCGTGAACTCGGTGAAGTTTACCTACAACCGTCTGAACAACTTGCAGCCGCTGGGGACGAACCCCGTTTCTCCGACGCTCTACACCTCCACCTCGGGCCTGCCGCCGCTACCCCACACCACGGGCGCTCTGGTATTCCCGGGCTATTCGGAAACCACTCCTGGTAACGCCATCCCGTTTGGCGGTCCGCAGAACGTCTACCAGTTCGGCGACGACCTTTCGTGGACCAAGGGAAGACACCAGATGAAGTTTGGTGGCTTCTACATCCAGACCCGCGACAATCGCGCATTTGGCGCCTACGAGAACGCTGTAGAGTCGTTGTCCTCTTCGGGCAGCGTAGCGGGCGCAGCGACCGGCCTGCTCACCGGCCAGTTGTATCAGTTTCAGGGCGCGGTTTATCCGCAGGGTCAGTTCCCCTGCACACGCGATGCGGCAAATCACTACGTAGTGACTCCGTCGTGTCTGCTTACCCTGCCGGTTGGTGCACCTGCCTTCAACCGCAACAACCGTTACAACGATGGTATGTTTTACGGACAGGACTCCTGGAAGCTTAGCCCCAAGTTGACCGTCAACCTGGGCGTTCGCTGGGAGTACTACGGTGTGCAGCACAACGCCAACCCGGCGTTGGACTCCAACTTCTACCTCGGCACCGGCGCCACCCTGTTTGACCAGGTGCGCACCGGAACCGCGCAGATTGCCGACAAGAGTCCGGTGGGTGGACTGTGGGCGTCTGACAAAAACAATTGGGCGCCACGCGTGGGCTTTGCCTACGACGTTTTCGGAAACGGCATGATGAGTCTCCGTGGCGGTTACGGCATCGGCTACGAACGCAACTTTGGCAACGTAACCTTTAACGTCATCCAGAATCCGCCGAACTACGCCGTCATCAGCGTGGTCAGCGGAACGGACGTCCCCAAGGGAACCCTGCCCATCTACGTCGCCAACAACGGGCCGTTGGCTGGCGCCGGCAGCACCTGCGGTGGCAATCCGCTGGTGGTTCCTGGTACCTCCTGCTTCCCCAACCCGAGCTTGCGCGCCGTGCAGCAGAACATCCCGACGGCGTACGTTCAGTTCTGGTCGGGCGCCATGGACTACCAGGTCCTGAAGAGCTCGGTGCTGTCATTTGAATACACCGGTTCGAAGGGCACGCACGAGTACGACATCGCAAACCTGAACGCCGGCGGCTACGGCTCGGCTTTCCTGGGCGATGCGCGCACTGCCAACCGCCTCAACTACCAGTACACCAACATCAACTATCGCGGCTCCGAAGGTTTCAACCAGTACAACGGACTGAACGTGAAGTTCCAGAGCAACAACCTCTTCAACAAAGGGCTGTACCTGAACGCGAACTACACATGGTCGCACGCGATTGATAACTTGTCGTCGGCGTTCTCGGACGGCTACTCGGGCGGCTACGGACTGGGCTACCTGGATCCATACAACGCCAACCTGGATAAGGGCAACGCGGACTACGACATCCGGAACCGCTTCGTATTGAGCGGGACCTGGAACATTCCGTGGGGGGGCAGCTCGAGCAACGCCGTGGAACGTCAGGTCCTCGGTGGCTGGAGCTTCTCGCCCATCGTGAACGTCAGGTCGGGCCTGCCGTACTCGATCTACGATTGCACCAATCTGGGAGCGGTCGGCTACACCTGCCCGCGCTGGATTCCGAATCAGCCGGTCTCGCAGAACGGCTCGTCCAGCAACTCCTCCGCAGTTGGACCGAACCTGTTCAACTACCTGCAGCTGCCGATCGACCCGAATACCGGTATCCCGGTCAATGCGGGCGATGCGCTGGCGGTTCCGACCTGCCAGTACCTCGATCACGGAAACTGCGTGTACAGCTCCAGCGGACTGCCCCAGGGCCACCGCAACGCTTTCCGCGGACCGGGCTTCTGGAACATCAACTTTGTTATCGCCAAGAACTTCAAGCTAACGGAGCGCTTTAACATGCAGTTCCGTAGCGAGTTCTATAACGCGTTCAACCATAGCAACTACTACATCCAGACTGGCAACCTCGACGTCGAGGACGGCACTGGCGTCACGGCGATCCAGACGCAGAAGGGGGTTCCTCCCGGAACTATCCCGAACGAGCGCCGCAACATCCAGTTTGGATTGAAGCTCAACTTCTAATTCACTGGTTTGACTTGCACTACTCGGGGAGCCTTCGGGCTCCCCACTTTTTTGGCTCTCGGGTCGCGCTGCGCGCTGGGAGATCTGATCCGTGCTCCGGGTCGCGATTGGGGTGGCGCCAGGCAAGGCATGGCCAGGCATTCAGGGAGGGAGTGCAGGGAGGGGAATCTTGCGGGAACTGGAAAACATTCCGGCAACGGACGGCCCGGCTACGGAATCTTGGTTGGCGATCGAAACTTAGAAAAGGTGGATGAGCGTGATACAGCTAATGCGCGGGGGAAAGGTGTCCTTTTTGGCGGAGAACCTTGGATGCCGCTCGTGAGGCTCGGACCCCATGTTTGCTACCCCTTACCGAGCCCCACGCAGGACAGCTTGGACTAACCCAGCCACCGCCCGAGCAGGCATGCCGTCTTTTACTAACGGCAACGTCACAAAAACCGCAACCCAACTAGTCACTGAGAGTGCAACTCCCGTGCCATAATCGCTCTCCCTTAAGTTGTTGAAAGCAATAGCTGTGTTAACCTTGAGCCCGACGAACTCTCTCAATTTCTGTAGCCGGTTGCCTCGACGCATACAACTTCTTGGAGATCGCCCTTTCGTGGAACCTTAGTGTGTGTGTCTGCTATACATACACTCGGAGGTTGAAGATGAGTCCTACAGTGTCTGGGGCACCGGTCCCGGAAAAGCTGGCGATCGACAGCGGACACCCTGTTCGAAATAAACCGTTTGCTCCCTGGCCTGCATTCACACGAGAGGACATCGAGGCGGTTTCCGGCGTGCTGCGCTCCGGACGGGTCAATTACTGGACGGGCGATGAGGGCCGTCTGTTCGAACAGGAGTTCGCTCGCTACACCGACGTGAAGTACGCTGTGGCCGTGGCTAGCGGCACGGTAGCATTAGAGTTAGCACTGTACGCACTGGGCATCGGTCCAGGCGCCGAGGTGATTACGCCAGGCCGGACATTCATCGCCTCGGCCAGTTGCATCGCCTTGCGAGGCGCCATCCCGGTCATGGCCGACGTCGATCGTGACAGCCAAACTATTACCGCTCAGTCGGTTAGGGAGGTCATCACGCCACGTACCCGGGCGATCATTGCCGTCCATCTCGCCGGGTGGCCCTGCGATATGGATTCGATCCTGCAAGTAGCAGAAGAATATGAGCTTGCAGTCATCGAAGACTGCGCACAGGCCCACGGAGCCCGATATAAGGGCCGGCCCGTCGGCTCCATGGGTCACATCGGCGCATTCTCATTCTGCCAGGACAAAACCATGACGACCGGCGGCGAAGGTGGAATGTTGACAATGAGTTACGAGGCGCTCTGGAACCGCGCCTCGAGCTACAGGGACCACGGCAGGAACTACCAGGCAGCTCACGAGGGCAGCCATCAGCCCGGATTTCGCTGGCTAAGTGACTCATTTGGAACAAATTGGAGACTCACCGAAATGCAGTCGGCCCTCGGTCGCAGCATGTTACGCAGGCTCGACCAGAGCGTGGATCGCCGCACACAGCTCGCAGGAAAGATGAACCAAGCGATGGCCGGGATCCCGGCGGTGCGGACCACCCTGCCCGGGGAAGCTATCTATCATTCGTACTATAAGTACTATGTCTTCATACGACTTGAGCGGCTGCGGCCGAACTGGAACCGAGACCGCATCGCGGCCGCCATAGAAGCCGAGGGTATTCCCTGCTCATCTGGTAGTTGCAGCGAGATTTATCTGGAAAGGGCCTTCGAGGGAATGCGTCCACCGCATAGGCTACTGGTAGCAAAGGAGTTGGGAGAAACGAGCCTCATGTTCCTGGTTCACCCCACGCTGTCGGATATAGACATCCAGGACACTATTGCCGCGGTGGAAAAAGTGATGCAACATGCTTCCTACTAACGGGTTAACCTGCGGCAAACGAGGTGGAAATTGAAGCAGATAACTTATTTCTGGCCAAGCGTGCGATTGCTGGCAGCCACCGAGCGGCGCAGCAGGCTTCCCGCGATTCCGGTTTGGCAGCACGCGAGCGGGTTTTTGTGGATGGCAAGCCGATTCCCGCGCACCGGGTCATCGGCAAAGAAGAGTCGAATACGTCGACGGTCCGCTCTGGGCGAGGCCCTGGGTGGTCCTTGCAACCGGGTGACAGCGGCGTGATGATTCATTCGCCGCCAAGCCCGACGAGTGCGACAAGGGATCGAGGGCCGTCGTTCTAAAACACGGGAAAGTGGAGATCGGCCCGAGGATCGATGAGATCGACCGACAGCTCTCGCTCGCGATGTCGCACGTGCAAGCGAACGCCGATTTGGCGGTGTGCTACGCACTGGCCTATTCCAATAACTCGCTCGCCATTACCTACTTCAAGCAGGTGAGGAATATTCCCGTGGAAGAAGCGCAGAAGGGCCAGCTTGATTCAATGGTGTGTGCTATGGAAAGCAGGTTGGCCCTCATGAAGGGCGTCCTGCCGCCTGGCGGGTCGTGCAGCGTCTGCAGCGGATAGAGGCACAATCAGCTCCGAAGTAGGGAAGCTGCGCCGCCGAAACCGGCACAGCGAGGATGCCAACGGTCACGTTTCCGCTACAGGTGAAAGTGCGCGCCCGCGCTCCTCCGAAGGATCGAACCTCTGGACAGGGTTTTCGGTAGTCACCAACATATGCAACGCGGGGCGCTCGCTCGCCAATCCGATCTTCTCGCGTAGAGTCTGTCACGGTCTTGAGGCCCATCAGCTCACACTCTAGGTCATCCAGGATTTCCTCTGTATGGGAATCCCGATGCGCTGCGCCGATATCTATGAAGCTCTCCTCGGTTCCCCGGGGAGTGTCATTTTGTCGTATCCTGAGTTACGCCAACTTCTCCGGACCCGGCATGAATCCCCGCATAGTTGCCATTTCAGGCCCGCTGGAAGGTCGTGTGTTTCGGCTTGCCGATGGCCCTGTCTCGGTTGGCCGTGAACCGTCGAACCGCTTGTCGCTAAGCGACACGAGCGTCTCCCGACGACATTGCACCGTCGAAATACAGGACAACCAGGCAGTGGTCACCGATCTCGAAAGTCACAACGGGACCTTCGTCAACGGCATTCCAGTCAGCAAGCGTCCCCTGGTCCACGGCGACATGTTGCGGATTGGGCAGTGCGAGATGATGTTTCTGACGGGTGATGACACTCCCTCCGTACCCCGCGTGCTTTATAACGATGGAACGCTAACCGACATCCGCAAGACCGTCGAGTTGGACGAAACTCACCCCTGGAAGGTAACACCGACCGAGGTCGCGCGCATGGCGCGCGATCTGGATGCGCTGGTCAAGATCTCTCGCACTATCAATTCCATCCGCGAGCCCCAGGAGCTTCAACGACAGCTGCTCGAACGCATCTTCGAGGTCGTCCCCGCGGACTTCGGCGTGATTCTCATCATCGACCAACCGGAAGACGAGCCGGCATCCGTCTGCGCTTGGGACCGCGAAGGGCGGGGCTCGCAGCAGATCGCAGTCCGCCGTGAGGTCGTCCGGCAGGCGCTATGGGAGCAGTCCACCGTAATTGCCGAAGCCCCAACCGGTTCGCTGACAACAGAAAACACGGTGTGTGTGCCGCTGTTGGGCGTGCACAGCACCGTTGGAGCGATCTATCTTACTTCGACAGGACCGGAGAGAAAGATCAAGGATGACCACGTGCAATTCCTCAACTCCGTCGCGGGCGTTGCTGCCATCGGTCTTGAAAACGTGCTGGCACTGGAATCACTAAAAGCGGAGAACCGTCGCCTGCGTGCCGAAGTGGAACCGGGCGGCGGCCTGGTCGGCGATGGCAAGACGATGCGCCGGCTCTCCAGGCTGATCACCAAAGTGGCGCAAGGTGACAGCGTGGTGCTGATTCGTGGCGAGAGTGGAACCGGTAAGGAGCTAGTCGCGCGTGCCATCCACGCGGGCGGCGTCCGCTGTGAAAAGCCGTTTATCGCAATCAACTGCGCTGCCATACCGGATTCGCTGCTGGAAAGCGAACTCTTTGGACATGAGAAAGGCTCCTTCACCGGCGCAATTGCCACCAAGAAAGGAAAGCTGGAAGTTGCGGAAGACGGGACGGTACTACTGGACGAAATCGGCGAGCTGGCGCCGACCATGCAAGCCAAGTTGCTGCGCGTGCTGCAGCAGCGCGAGTTTGAGCGGGTTGGTGGGACTCGCTCCCTCAAGCTGCAAGCTCGGATACTGGCTGCAACCAACAAGGACCTTGAGAAGGCCGTCAGGAGTGGCGAGTTTCGCCAGGACTTGTTCTACCGCTTGAATGTTGTTTCCGTAGCCATTCCACCG
>Ga0210406_10006676_pt1 | contig 11916 bp, 6 predicted proteins | sample IncBWC30MmetaG_FD_155454 | JGI IMG/M metagenome (GOLD analysis project Ga0210406, IMG submission 155454) | Forest soil microbial communities from Barre Woods Harvard Forest LTER site, Petersham, Massachusetts, United States - Inc-BW-C-30-M | ecosystem: Environmental > Terrestrial > Soil >...
CTGAAGACCTCCGCCGCGAATGGTTCGAGGGGGTCAAGACCGTCGGCGTGACGGCCGGCGCCTCCGCACCCGAGGTCTTGGTGCAGGGAGTCATTTCCCAGCTGCGGCAATGGGGCGGCGAAGTGGCGGCCGAATTGGACGGACGCAAGGAGCACGTCATCTTTGCCCTGCCCAAGGCCCTGCGCGACGTCGGAAAACTCAGCACCAGTCTTACGTCGGGTGATACCGCGGGTTAGAATGCCGCCCGTTTCGAAAACGCCGCAATAGCTCAGTTGGTAGAGCAACGCATTAGTAATGCGTGGGTCAGGGGTTCGAATCCTCTTTGCGGCACCAGCCCTCCTTCCAAGAACGTCCAGAGACGTCCATCAAATAAGCAAAAATACTGTAAAACGAGGCTTATTTCGTCTAATAATGTCCAGATTCGCATCTTGACAGCCTGACCGAAGTGGGGGCATAACTGGGGGCATCGCCACTCTCCGAAAGGTCCATGCCCCCAAATGCTGACCGAAACCGCGATACGTGCCGCTAAACCGCGTGAGAAGTCCTACAAGCTGTTCGATGGTCTCGGCCTATACCTCGAGATAGCCGCGAGGGGCAGCAAACTGTGGCGCCTCAAATACCGCCACGACGGTCGGGAGAACCGCCTCGCCCTGGGCGCCCATCCCGACACCTCGTTGAAACAAGCTCGCGAACGTCGCGACCTGGCGCGACGGCAGCTCGCCGCTGGCATTGATCCAAGCAGTCAGCGCCAGGCCGAGAAGCTCGCGAACGCAAATACCTTTGAGGCCGTCGCACGCGAATGGCTGGCGCTGCAAGAGAAGAAACTGGCGCCGGCCACCTTCGCCAAGGCCGGATGGACCTTTGAAACCCTGGTGTTCCCGTATATCGGCTCACGTCCCATCGCCAAGCTCGGGGCCATGGATGTGCTCAAAGTGCTCAAACGCATCGAAGGCCGCGGGATTCACGAGACCGCGCATCGCACCCGCCAGCGCTGCGCTCAAGTGTTTCGCTATGCCGTGCAAACAGGGCGCGCCGAGCGTGATCCGACCGTCGATCTCAGGGGAGCGCTGGCGCCGGTGGTGTCTGAGCACCATGCGGCGATTACGGAGCCTGCTCGCATAGGAGAGTTGCTGCGAGCCATCGACGGCTATGCCGGGCAGGTGGTCACTGCTTATGCATTGAAGCTCGCGCCGCTGCTGTTCGTACGTCCCGGTGAATTGCGTCATGCGGAGTGGACGGAGTTTGATCTCGACAGCGCCGAACCCCATTGGCGCATTCCCGCAGAGAAGATGAAGATGGGCGAGCAGCATGTCGTACCGTTGGCCAAGCAAGCGCTGGTGCTGCTGCGAGAGCTGCAGTCGGTGACAGGGCGCGGCCAATATGTATTTCCGTCCCTTCGCAGCGGCTCTCGGCCCATGAGCGAAAACACGGTGAACGCCGCGTTGCGTCGCATGGGGTATTCCACGGAGGAGATGACTGGCCACGGATTCCGATCGCTGGCATCCACTTGTTTGAACGAGCAAGGCTATCACCCCGACCTGATCGAATTGCAGCTCGCACATGCAGAGCGCAATCAGGTTCGAGCCGCCTACAACAAAGCACAGCGCCTACCCGAACGCCGCAAGATGATGCAGGCGTGGGCAGACTTCCTCGACGGACTACGCGCAGGCGCGAATGTCGTGCCCATCAAGCGCATGTCTGGCTGATCTGTGACGTCCCGCGCTATCCCACGACGTAGCTTTTAAGCTACAATGGCTATCCACAGCCCATGCGTACTGGAAAGACTACAAAGCGCGCCTCCCCAAGCCGCCCGTTCAGAGCAGCAGATCACCTGCGAAGTGAGGCCGAAGTCGCGGCGTACATTGAAGCCATGCTCGAGGACGGTGACGCACGCGCGGTTCCCGTTGCGCTGCGCACGGTGGTCGACGCTGTGGGCGGTATGGCCGCACTAGCCGACAAGACTGGACTCTCCCGCGAGACGTTATACAGAACACTTTCCGAGCGCGGCAATCCCCGACTCGATACCCTCGCGGTGATCTTGGCGGCTTTTGGATTGCGCCTGACGGTCCAGCCGGCGCAGAAGTCTCGTTCACGCCGTAGCGAGCCACGCCCCGCACTTGCGTGATCGTCGATACGGACAGAGGGCTTCGTAAGAGGTGTGAGTATTGAGGTTTCGACGGCAGCGTTGTTTGAGTTTCGCTGGATTTAGTGCAAAGGCAGGATAGCTGGCCGGCGCCTGTTGGGTCACACTGTGACACGATGGTGACCGAAGTTATCAAGAGACGCGTTTCGCCAGACACCAAGGCGCGGGTGAACGAAGCGGCGCAGCGGCAGTTGCTGACAGAATCTGTTTGGCTGAGGTGGGTAGTGGATGCGGCTCTACGCTACACTTATTCATCGGGCAGGCATCGGGCGGTCGCACGAGCGACCTAGTGTCGGGCCCCGCTCTGCACGAACACGGCCCCTCCGCCTTCATTCGACTCCCCTGGAAGCAGGTTTAACCGCTAGAGTACCCGTGCCCATTACCCAGACCGAACAGAAGCTCGCTGACATCACCGATGAGGGCTACTTTGAAAAGTTGGCCACTGCGGTCTTGCGCGAGGCGAATTCGGCTTACGCCGCGGTTATTCATACTGGCGTCAACGCAGCGGGGAGAACTGTCAGAAGCCCCGTGGACGGAATCGTCATTCGAACCGATACAAATCCGCCGCGCCTGTATGGCTTCCAGCACACAACGACGAGGTCACAGAGAAATCTCGCATCTAAGTGGCTTGAAGCTGAGAAGGGGGATATAGCGAAAGTAGCAAAAATTTATGCGGAGGCTCGAGAAGAAGCGCCACAGATGACTGCGGAATTGGTTCTGACGAGCAATCAGGAACCTGACAGCGACACGGGTGTGGCCGTTGGTGTCGCGTGTGTGGCGGCGGGCATGCACTTGGAGATCTGGGGGAGGGGGAGGCTGGCGCATTTTCTCGACTTCAATCCAACGGGCCAGTATCTACGCCGAAAGTTCCTCGACATAGACACCGAGTTGATCTCGAAGCCTTTGTTGCGAGAGCTGTCGAGCAAAAGCCTTGAAATTCACGCGCCGAAAGATGATGCAGCACTTCGAGTGTCGCGGCGATTGGATGCGGATCTAAGCACGAGCGCGCGGGTGACATTTCTGATCGGGCGATCGGGCAATGGCAAGAGCGTCGCGTGTCATAAAAAGCTTAAAAGACGAGTTGAGGCGGGTGGCTTTGCGCTCGTGCTTACGCACGAGCACATCGCCCAGGCGGCGACCTTGCCCGACGCGGTGGGTTCTGCTTTGCACCTGCTTCACCCGGAGTTACTGCCCAATGCAGGACTCGAGGCTTTAAATCTGTGTTCGCCAGCTGAGCCGTTGTATCTGACGGTCGAGGACATCAATCAGTCTGGGCAAGCGAGCGTGCTTGCGGAAAAGTTATACAGCTGGCTGAAGAGCGAGGAAAAGGATGTGGGCTTCCCGGTGCAATTGATTTGCCCGGTGTGGCCTGATGTCTGGCGGGCGGTTGATCGGCGGCTGCAGGAGGCGGCGGCAGCGAACGTGATCCAGGCGGATGCCTTCTCGCCGCTAGAGGGTCGAACGGCCGTTCAACGTCGAGCGAAAGCGGTTGGGCAAGGCTTGAGCGACATGGCAGCGGAGAAGATTTCGGCCGAACTCGGCCACGATCCGCTGCTGATCGCCCTCTTTAGGGACCCGTCAAAACCACCCGTCGCTGGTCGCGTGATTGAGGAGTTTGTTGACGACAACCTGCAGCGCGTGGCGAAGGAACGCGGAGACTGTGTGGCTGCGGACTACCGGATGGCGTTACGCGCTCTCGCGACGCAGATGTTGCTACGGCGTGAGCTCACTCCTCGCTGGAGCGAGCTGAGAAAATGGTCGGGGCTGAGCGAAACGGATCGAAAGTGTATCGGACATCTTGTCCATGATGAGATGGTACTGTATTTGGGCGATGCTTCGGATCGGCAACGCATCGCATATAGGCATGACCGCATTCGTGATTGGATTTTGTCGGATGCCGTGGCCGACATGGCCGAATCCAAGAACTTAAGCGCGGAGATCTTGCAGGATCCGTACTACGCACAAGTGTTGGGTGGCGCGATCACCATAAGACCTAGCGACAGCGTGTTTGTCGATTCTGTACGCACCGATAATCCGCTCTCGCTCTTCTACGCGTATCGACAGCTACCTGAGGATCCAAAGGAGGGGCGAGGTGTCGTTGCGGCTGCGATTACCGCATGGCTTGAGGGCGGTGCCTCGAAGGTTCGTGGTCTCGGATTTCTACGGTGGGAGGCATTGAGGCTCCTTGCGGACACGGATGGGCGTGAGGTGATCGCGCTGTCCGATCTTTTGGAAAAGAACAACTGGGCGTTTTGGCAAGCTCGGTTCCGAAACGGCGATCTAGGTGGATTGATGCTATTTCACGTAAGCCGTCCTGCGACGACTGATCCGATTCGCGATGCGCTCGTGGCGCATGCAAAGCAGCGGTTCGGTCGCAATCTGATTACTGAGATGGAAAAGGTCCTCAAGCGTCAAGAACTTGATGTGTCCTCGAGACAATTGACCTTAAGGCTGGCGGGACACCTGGCAGACCCGGCGCTTGCCGCAGCGATCGCCATCTGCTGGGAAAACGATGCGGACCGTGAAAGCCTGGTAGGCGACTACCTGTGGGCTGCGGCGCAGTGCTGTGGGAACGATGCTCAGACTCTCTTAAAGCCGATACTGGATCTGTGGGAAACGTTAGCTGCTCGAGACCAACTGGCTGATGATGAGATGCGCGGCGCGTTTGGTAGGCAGGTTCCGGTTAACGCGCTTGCGTACCTCGTAACACGTGCGAGCGGTGATCTGCGTTGGCCGATCGCACTCATGCTCTCGTATGTCGACGACCCTGTATCGCTTCGTTTGATCGCCGAGGAAATGGCATTCTCGCTCAAGGCGGCGGAGGGGAGTGGGGGTATTGCGTTGTTCTATGACCAAGCCCCATCTCCCTGGGAGCGACCTTGGGATAGGCCCCGAAGGATGTCTGCCGAGTCGCGTGTGTCGCTTTTGATCTTGTGGCAGGCCGCGGACGCAGACATTCATTTACGCAAGGCGGCCTTTCGGCTCTGGGCTGCTAACGAGTTGGAGGGAGATCTTGCGATCCTGCAAGCATCGACGCCCTCATCTGGCTTCGATGAAATGATTTTTCGCGAACGATTGACTCGAGGTGATACGACCGCGATACCGTTCCTGCGCGAGAAAATTCTTAGCTCAAAGCAGCCATGGGCGTGGTGGTGGTGCGCGAAATATGCCTGGTCGGACGAACTGATTGAATTCATGGATGAAGAGCTGACTCGCAAACCCGAGACGCTGGTAGGTTCCAATGAGCTTGCACCATTGCTCTTGAAAATGCCGCCAGAGGCTGCCCAAGCCCTGCTCGTGAAACACTGGTCAGTGCTTCGCGATGATCCAGCCTCCGTCCGCGCGGCGCTCCTGCTGGGCACGCCGAAGCTACAGCAGCTGGTTAGGGAGGCCATGGAAGCCCATGAGTCACCCGCCACGCTTTTAAAGCACTTCGGCATGTATGCCTGCGGGGGCGTGCAAGACTACCCGAGCATTTCTCGAGAAGAGCAAATTGCTGCTTTTGCACCGTATTTTCCTCTTTTGAACGAGCATGACGTGCGCCGCCTTTGGGACACCTGCAACAAGTTGGGTTTTTTCGAGGCACGAAAGCGGTTTGTTGATCCGATCATGCGTCAAAAGGGCGGTGTGCCATTCGTTGATGAGGATGCCACCGATATCGCTTTGGATCGCATGGCGAAGTCCGATCGGCTGAACTGGGTGGACCGATGGCTCGAAGACTACAGAAAGACCGGGGCCGACACTGACATGATCTTCGGGCAGGTATCAGGATGGCTGTCTCGCCGTCAGACAATCGAAGCTTTTCGGCTCGCCTGTGAGATTCTGATGAACATCGGGGAGCGAAAACATCTCGCGGTGCTTGATTCCGGGACAGATGAGGAGGCCGCATCGCTCAGAGAGAATGCCCGGTACGCAGTGATGCGTCGCTCACTGACCTGAGCTAGAAGGATCTGACGCAGCATGGACTACCCGCATTGGGTGGAAGCCACTCTGCTGGCGTTGGGGCCCGGCTTTTGACCCGATCGAATTTTGCGGACCTTGTGGCGTGTAATAAGGCGCAGTGACCAGGGGGGCAATACAAAGCGTTAGGGCGACGAGGGGATTAGGCGGTAGCTCGAACGCGCTTTCTGGGATGGCGCGCTAACATCCCCAAGCTGTTGTCCTATCGCCAATCCGAAAGAGAGCAGGTTCGTCGTTGCATTTTGAATCAAGCCAAGCAGCGCCATTGACCCATGATGGATTGCAATAGCTTAGAATATCGCGATGAGTGGCCTTTCTGACGCTGAATTGACAGCCTTGCTTGACGATCTGGAATCGGATCGGACGGAGCGGAAGCAAGCTTGGGCGGGCACCGCGCCAGAAAAAGCCAGTCAAGCCATTTGCGCTTTCGCGAACGATTTGAGTGGGCGAGGCCTCCCGGGAATCTTGTTTATCGGCGCGAAGGATGATGGCAAACCGGCCGGAATCACCGTTAGCGACCAGTTGCTTCTAAGCTTGGCTGATCTGAGATCCAACGGGAACATATTGCCTCCGCCTATGATTTTAGTCGAGAAAAGGCATCTGCATGAAGCGGACATGGCCGTGGTGACAGTCTGGCCTGCTGACGCGCCGCCAGTAAGGTATCAGGGCCGAATATGGATCCGCGTGGGTCCGCGACGGGCTCTTGCGACGGCACAGGAGGAGCGGGTGCTCAACGAAAGACGGCGCCATCACGATTTACCTTTTGATTTGCACACGCTGCCGGCCGCCGCGATTCAGGACCTGAATAAATCTGAGTTCGAGGCGGAATATTTGCCGCGCGCATTCGCGCGGGATGTCATTGAGGCGAACGACCGCAGCTATGAGGAGCGTTTGGCGTCCTGCCGAATGATTGTCGCGGCGGACGAACCCACTCCGACGGTTCTCGGTGTATTGACGATCGGGGTCACACCTAGAAGTTGGTTGGCTTGCGCGTACATACAATTTCTACGAATCAGCGGCACGCAGTGGGGCGACGCAGTCGTGGACGAGGAAGTGGTCGATGGATCCTTGGCCACGACATTAAGAAGGCTCGATGACAAGCTCAAGGCCCATATGACGGTGGGCGTCGATATCACGTCGAGTGAAACGGAAAAGCGGTCCAGCCCGTACCCGATGGCTGCCCTGCAGCAGTTAACTCGGAATGCGGTTATGCATCGCACTTATGAAAGCACCAATGCGCCGATTCGGGTCTATTGGTTCGACGATCGGATCGAGATCCATAGTCCGGGAGGACCATTCGGAGTCGTAACAGCCGATAACTTCGGTCGTCCTGGAATAACGGACTATCGGAATCCGCACGTCGCGGAGGCGCTCAAGAACCTCGGATACGTCCAGCGATTCGGGGTGGGTATTGCGACTGCGCAACGGACTCTGCTCGAGAACGGTAATCGGCCCGCGGAGTTTGTGGTGAACTCCAGCACTGTACTCGCCACGATCTACAGGAGAGCATGAGCGTTCCGGTCCTAACCTTTTTCAACAACAAGGGTGGCGTGGGCAAAACATCCTTGGTCTATCATTTGGCGTGGATGTTTGCGCAAATGGGTAAGCGAGTCGTTGCAGTCGACCTCGATCCTCAAGCGAATTTGACGTCGGCATTTCTGGCAGAGGCGGATCTAGAGTCTCTGTGGGAATTTGAGAGCAGCTCAAAGCGAGCCGATACGATCTATCAATGTATCCGGCCATTAACTGAAGTAGGAGACATAAAGGCGCCGCGCGCTAAACGCATTTCCGACCGACTCTATCTGGTGCCTGGCGACCTAGGACTTGCAGGATTCGAGGACTTTTTATCACAAGAGTGGCCCAACTCACTTGGATCGGGAAGCCTGTATCGTCCGTTTCGAATACTGACCGCGTTCTGGCAAGTGGCGCAATTGGCTGCTGAGGAGCATGGCGCGGACCTGATCCTCGCGGATGTAGGGCCAAATTTGGGCGCGATCAATCGTTCTGCGTTGATTGGCTCTGATCATGTGGTAATTCCATTGGCGGCGGATTTATTCTCGCTGCAGGGGCTCCGAAACTTGGGACCTACCCTGCGGGCGTGGCGATCCGATTGGACCAAACGAATCGATAATTGGAATGTGTCGTCATTCGGGCTTCCGAGCGGCACCATGGTTCCAGCCGGGTATATCGTTCAGCAGCACACCGAGCGACTGTCTCGTCCCGTCAAGGCCTACGACAAGTGGGCTGCGCGTATACCCTCAATCTATCGGATGAGTGTGCTGGGAACTCCAGGGATGGATTTGCCACTTGAAAAGGACGAGCACTGTCTAGCCCGTCTTAAACACTATCGCAGTCTGGTGCCGATGGCGCAAGAAGCTCGGAAACCCATTTTCCAGCTGACCGCTGCTGACGGCGCTATCGGCAGTCATTCCTATGCGGTCATCGAAGCGCAGGGCCACTTTCAGACGCTCGCGGTTAAGATATTGGCGCGGATTGGATTGAGAGGAGTTTAGGTCTCGCGATGCGCGGCTAAATCGGTGCACCATTTTGTTCTTGCGATGTGGAAAATTAAAAAATCATAGACAGTCTGCATTTGGCAGCAAACCGCTAAGCGGTGGAGGGAAAAGAGCCTTGCGGACCGTCGCTTTCGGGTGCAACCGCGCTGATTTGAGATCTAGAGGAACTGGGAGGGTTGCCTGCAACGCCTGCCATCGCATCTGCGCAAGCTCACGCCCCTACCCAAGGACGAGTACTTGGCGCTCAAGCGCAGCATTGCGCTGCTCGCGGCAATTGGCCGGAACATCAACCAGATCGCTAAGGCAGCCAAGGGGGGAGGCCGAGTGCCGGAGTCTGCGGGCGCCGAATTTCGGGCGATGCTCAAGATTTGCGTTTCCTTGAGGGACAACACTAAGGCGCCTCTCAAGGCCAATGAAACCAGTTGGGCGGCTGGGCACGTCCAATCAGCCATTTAGGCAGACTAACACCAGCGCAGTGTAAGCAATTCCGACGAACAGTTCGGCGAGCGCCGGAAACGGTCGTGAAGGTGAGATACTTGCATGTGACTGACCGCCTTACCGCAAACCGCTAACGTCGCAACCAGAGTGAGGAGCATTAGAGGGCCTGTGTCAACCGAACAAAGACGGGTAGTGAAAGTCTTTCTCGCATCGCCGAGCGATCTTGCGCCCGAGCGCCTTATCGCAAAGGAGATCGTAGATAAGCTAAACAAACAATGGGCGGAATTCTTCTCACTACAAGTTGAGTTGGTCGGCTGGGAAGATTCGACGTCAGCATACGGGCGCCCGCAGGACATTATCAATCAGGATCTGGTTCAGTGTGAATTCTTTATCGGTATGTTATGGCATGAGTGGGGCAAACCGAATGGACGCTACAACTCTGGCTTTGAAGAGGAATATCGTTTGTCTGAAAAGAGCCTGAAGCAGACTGGAAGACCCGAAATAAGCCTCCTATTCAAAAACATGGATCAGTCGCGACTTCGAGATCAGGGGCCGGGTCTAACTCAAGTTCTCCGATTCAAAGAGGAGATCAAGGACAAAGTAATTTACAAAGGATTCGAGAATGAAGGCGAATTTCGCGAGCGTTTCGAATTCGTAGTCACAGATTACATTCAGAAGCTAAAGCGCTCCGAGCAGCGAGAGTCTGCCCAGGTAGCACCTGCTCGCGGAGAGGGTGTTCAAGCAGATGACGTTCTCGAAAAGGTGGAAGGCCAACCGCAAATCCCGCGTGACGCGCTTACCTTCGTCAAATTGTTCACGTCCAAAGCAGGCAACAATTCTTCGGTTGCACCAATCAGTGCGTCAGAAGTGGCGCGTTTTCGTCTTCTGGGTACATTAGTTAGTGAGCGAGGAAACGACGAAAATGTCCTTGGGGTGCACGATGCCAACGTGTTATTTGTCAGCCTGGATTCTTCCTCGCTTACAAATGAGGAGTGCGCAGCGCTGGTAGATGCCGGTCTCACTCACTTCGATTCTGAAAACGTGCCCTATTGGAAATGGTTAGTGGCAGTGCAAGGGCTTGATAGCGATTTTCTGGAAATACGCTCGCTTTACGGGACTACAGCGCGCAGGGCCGGTGCACTGAAGGCGATGCGCTTACTTCAATTAAAATTATCGGGAGTATCGGGCTTTAAACGCGGCGATTATCTGGATTCGTGGTTTCTTTCGTCGACGCCATATCAAGTCCGTGAAGCGGCGCTGGAGTATCTTGCCGGTCTTGGCATTCCAGAGGACTTGAAAAATATAAAAGAGGAAATTGATCGAGCCGACTCTCAGACCGTAAAGGCGGCAAGAAACGCTTACGTGAGTATTATGCTTACCCAGAGCGCCGCAATGGGGCTCGATGCATTGTTTGAACTTCAGGCAGACTCCTTCGATGAAGCTCTAGTCGACCAGGTTTTTGGAAAGCCGACAGTGTTACCCGCTGCGTCTTTGGAAAGGTGCTTGACGCACAAGAATGCGCAGCTCCGTGCGAGAGCCGCGGAAGTAATGCGGGAGAGGCATACGTTGTCTGAAGAGGCCGCCACCCGCCTTTCGGACGATTCCGACCCGGAGGTTAGATTGCAAGGATTGTTGGGCCGCTTGGCAACGGGCGAGACCATTTCGGAAGATGTGGCGAAGGGTGTCCTTGTAAGGCGCAAGACATCGAATGCGGGACTCGGCTATTTGGGATTTGGCCAATCATCCACGGAAGGCGAACCGCAGTTCGAAAGGTTCAGAGTAATCCGCAGAGAAAGACTGACTATTGCCGACCTTCGGCGCGAGAGTTCAATAAACACGATTTTCGGTCAAGAATTCAGGTTCGAGGAAATACGTCGAGCTTTCAGGTCGCGTGGGAATGAGCTGCGGAACGCCATTCGGGACCAGTTCCGATCATGGTTTTCTGACGCTCTTGCGGAAGCGGAAAAGATCATTAGCAATCCGGAGACGATTCAAAAAATAAAAGATCTAGAGGATTCACTGCGTAAACAGTGGGTGCGTGAAGCGCTCAATATCGTGCTATGGAGGGGCGAAAGCGAAGATCTCCCTTTATTGCGTGAGGCAATTGACCGGGAAGTTGTCGAGGTCAATGAATATGACGTTGATTTTCTACGGAACCGTGGAGAGTGGCAGGACATAAAGACGGTCTTGATGTTTGGAAAGCGCGATACCGGCCCGTTTTTGGGAAGTTTGTTTGGTTCAATTCCTTCGGAGGCCGAGGTCGCTAGGTTGTCGATCGCACTCCTGGCAGTAGCGAAAGATAGGCTTGGCGATTTGATTGTCATGATTATGAACGACCGGACAAAAGCGGCCGTTGTTTCCAACGCTAAGGCCGCGGCGTTTAGAGAGCTAACCAACGCGGAGATTTTAGAACTACTAAAGTCGGGAAGCGAGGCAGTTCGCCGCGCGACGGCGCTGAGATGCGTAATCGCCTTCTCCAAGGCGAGACTATCCGAGCTAATGAGTAGATATCTCTCGCTTTCGACTATGCGCTACTACAATGTAACGCTTTGGTTGGATCTTGGGATTTCAGTGGAGCGTACGCGTGCTGGATCGATTGCCAAGACGCGCGCCGAGCTTAATTAGCAATCCTGGCTGGCCGAAAGAGGACGGGGGCATAATTGGGGGCATCTATAAATTAGGCTTCAAAAAATCATCGCAATTACGGGCCGTTACTGCGCTTATTCGAATCCTCTTTGCGCACCAGCTTCTCGGCGCTTCATGAGAGTCTGGCCCCAGCGATCGGGTGCCGAATCGTCGAAGACACGAAAATTACCCGCCTCCGCGTTTGGGAAATAGGTCCCTTCACCCAACGACAAA
>Ga0210406_10006677_pt1 | contig 11916 bp, 11 predicted proteins | sample IncBWC30MmetaG_FD_155454 | JGI IMG/M metagenome (GOLD analysis project Ga0210406, IMG submission 155454) | Forest soil microbial communities from Barre Woods Harvard Forest LTER site, Petersham, Massachusetts, United States - Inc-BW-C-30-M | ecosystem: Environmental > Terrestrial > Soil >...
TGCCGCCTCAGCCATCTGGCGTTAGCAGTCAAGCGGTTCTAAACGAAAACCTAATCGCAGTTCAGAGGCCCCGGTGATTTCTGTTATTCTGGATTGCTAAGTTCGCAGTATTTCTCGGCCCCTGCAAGGCTTTGAAGCCTGATGAGAGAGGATTTCCCGTCGTGACTTCTTCCACGCTTCCCGCACGAGCTACCAAGCGCGCTTTCAATTTCAACGCCGGTCCGGGGGCGCTTCCCCTTCCTGTCCTCGAACGAATCCGCGAGGAGCTCCTCGACTGGCACGGCGGCGGCATGTCGGTAATGGAGATGAGCCACCGCTCACCGGAATTTGAAAGCATCAACGCTGGCGCGGAACAGAAGCTCCGGAATCTCCTGGGAATCTCAGACGATTACGCGGTCATCTTCGTCCAGGGCGGCGGCAGCATGCAGTTCACCATGGCCCCGATGAACCTATGCCTCCCTGGAAAGCCCGTTGACGTCCTCCATACCGGCGCCTGGACCGCCAAGGCCATTGGTGAATTGAAAAAAGGCATCCTCCACCATATCGCGGCTTCCACCGAATCGGAAAAGTTCGCGCGGCTTCCCCGCCGCGACGAAATGAAATTTTCTCCGGATGCCTCCTACCTCCACATCTGCACCAACAACACCATCGAAGGCACGCAGTGGACCGCCTTGCCGGAAACCGGCCACGTGCCGCTGGTCGCCGACATGTCTTCCGACATCGCCTCGCGCCCCATCGACGTGAAAAAATACGGCGTCATCTTCGCCGGCGCCCAGAAGAATCTTGGCCCCTCCGGCGTCACGGTGGTTATCATCCGCAAAGACCTCGCCGAGCGCGCCGACAAGAATCTCCCCACGCTTCTGCAGTACCGCACGCATATCAGGGAGAAGTCGCTTTATCACACGCCCCCGACGTTCGCGGTGTACATCGTCGGCCTGGTATTGGAATGGATCGAATCCGAAGGCGGAATTCCGGGCATCGAAAAGCGCAATGAGGCTAAGGCCAAGCTGCTCTACGACACCATCGAATCGAGTGGCGGCTTCTATTCCTGCCCCGTCGAAAAAATCTCGCGCTCAAAAATGAACGTAGTTTTTCGCGTAGCAGGGGGAGATGACGGCATCGAAAACAAGTTCGCCGCCGAAGCCGTCGCCGCCGGCCTGGTGGGCACCCCCGGACACCGCTCCGTCGGCGGCATGCGCGTGTCCCTCTACAACGCCGTCACCCTAGAAGCCGTGGAAGCCCTAACCAGCTTCATACGTGAATTCCAACGCGTCCGCGGCTGAAAGAACCCGGATAAGAAACAAAGCGCCCAGAGGGGAGCTTTCCCCTGCGCGCTTTGTTGATCGAATTCGTTCTTAGGCAAGGTCGAAGAGCAACACCTCGGCGTCCCTCACGCCAGTGAGCTCGACGGCCTTTTCCGCGGAAATGGCCGCGCCATCGCCTGTTTCAAGAGGCTTGCCGTTCAGCTTAATGCTGCCCCGCGCCACCTGCACGTAGGCGTGCCGGTCTTTCTTCAGTTCGTGCTTCACGGTCTCGCCCGCCCCCAATACCGTCGCATACAGCTCGTTGTCCTGACGGATCTTCACCGAACCATCACGCCCATCAGGCGAGGCCACTAGCCGCAGCTTCCCGCGCTTTTCGGCTTCGCTGAAGTTTTTCTGGTCGTATGCCGGCTTGAGTCCCTGCTGCTCCGGAAGCATCCAGATCTGATACAGATGCACCGGTTCGGTCTTGGACGCGTTGAACTCGCTGTGCGCCACGCCGGTCCCCGCGCTCATGTACTGCACGTCACCCGGCTTGATCACGGAGCCGTTACCCATGCTGTCCTTGTGCTCGAGTGCCCCTTCCAGCACATACGTCACGATCTCCATGTCGCGGTGCGGATGCTTCGGAAAGCCGCCGCCGCCGGCAACGCGGTCGTCGTTCATCACCCGCAGCGTGCGGAACTGCACATGCCCGGGATCGAAGTAATCGGCAAACGAAAAGGTGAAATGCGAATCCAGCCAGCCGTGGTTCGCGTGCCCGCGTTCGTCGCTCTTGCGAATAGCAATCATGGCCCACCTCCTGGGTCTTGCAAACGCATAATACTCGTTATAACGACAATTGTCAAGAGGTATATTTGCTTTTCCGGTGCCCCTTCCGTGCGCCTCGGGCCTTAAACCAAGTCTTTGAATTTGCGCACTTTGCGCCGCCCCTTCGGCCAGTTTCCGGCGGCGCTCCCTTTGGTGTACAGTGATAATGAAAGCGCGGCACGGCCCCGCGGCCTGCGAGGATTTTTCGATGGACTCCCCACTGTCCGCAACGACGACGAGAAAGCCAGAAGGCCCCACCTCGCCCCGCGAAACGGTCACCGTTACCGACAATCGCACTGGCAAATCCTACGAGCTCCCCATCACCCACGAGACCATCCGCGCCGCCGACCTCCGCCAGATCAAGGTGGATCCCAAAGATTTTGGCTTGATGAGCTACGACCCGGCCTTCAATAACACCGCTTCGTGCATCAGCAAGATCACCTACATCGATGGCGACGCCGGGATCCTGCGTTATCGCGGTTATCCCATCGAAGACCTCGCGGAAAAAAGCACCTACCTGGAAACCGCGTATCTGCTCCTGCATGGCGAACTGCCCACGCCGTCGCAGTTGAAGGATTGGACCTACAACGTCACGCATCATACTTTCATCCATGAGAGCATCAAGAAATTTCTGGACGGCTTTCACTACGACGCCCATCCCATGGGCATGATGATCTCCACGATCGCCGCACTTTCCACGTTCTATCACGACGCGAAAGACATCTTTAGCGCGGAGTCGCGCAAGAAGCAGACCTATCGTCTCGTCGGAAAGATTCCGACGATTGCGGCGTTCTCTTATCGTCACACCTTGGGCATGCCGTTCATTTATCCGGACAATGACCTCAGCTATCCCGGCAACTTTCTCAACATGCTCTTTCGCACCACCGAACCTAAGTACCGGCCTAACCCGACCCTGGAGCGCGCGCTCGACGTTCTCTTCATCCTGCATGCCGACCATGAGCAGAACTGCTCCACAAACACCATCCGCGGTGTGGGCAGCTCCCACGTCGATCCCTACTGCGCCACCGCCGCGGCCATCGCTGCGCTCTACGGCCCTCTCCATGGCGGCGCCAATGAAGAAGTTCTGCGCATGCTCATGGAGATCGGCTCGGTACAGAAAGTTCACGAGTTCATCAAGCGCGTCAAAGCGGGTGAAGTCAAGCTCATGGGATTCGGCCATCGCGTCTACAAGAATTACGATCCGCGCGCCCGAATCATCAAGCACATCGCTTACGAAGTCTTCGAGCTCATGGGCAAGAACCCCCTCCTCGAAATCGCTCTGGAGTGCGAGCGCATCGCACTCGAAGACGAATACTTCGTCAAGCGCAAGCTCTATCCCAATGTGGATTTCTACACCGGGCTGATATATCAATCGATGGGTTTCCCGATGACCATGTTTCCCGTTCTCTTTGCGATTCCGCGCACTTCCGGCTGGATCGCGCAGTGGGAAGAGATGCTCCTGGACCCCGAGCAGAAAATTGCGCGCCCGCGGCAGATCTATCTCGGGCACGACACGCGCCATTACATTCCCATCGATCAGCGGAATTAATAAACACCGTAGCCACTTTGCATACGCTCTCCGGGATGCTCTCGACAATCCCATCCCGTGGCGTATAGTTATTTTACAGAGAGGTTGTATGACGCAAGTCCCGAATACACCCGTGCATGCGGGCGCACGGCGCCGCAGTCAGCGCGTGCTAATGCAAGTCGGCATCCGCATACGCGGGAAGGACACTCAGGGTAAGGACTTCGAGGAATTCACCGAAACTCTTGCCATTAACGCCCACGGCGCCTTGGTTCTGCTTGCCGCTCGCGTCACCAGCGGCGGTGCGGTTCACATCCGGCACAACAAAACGGAAGAGGAACAGGAGTGCCATGTGGCGTTCCTCGGTCCGGTGCGTGGCGGCAAGGCAGAGATCGGTCTGGAGTTTACCGCGCCGCGCCCAACCTTCTGGCGCGTGGCCTTCCCTCCCGAAGACTGGACTCCGAGGAGTCCTGAAGCCCGCGCGATTTCCAACAATCGCTCCGTCAAATAGCTCGCCCGCCTGGTGCGCGCCGCTTCTTTCCAGTCTGGTCCTCTGCGAACTCTGTGCAAAGTATTTTTCCGCCGGTCCAAACAACACTGGACTATTCACAGGAACCGACACTGGAAGGTGAGATCGAGGATATTCCGCGTGCGAAAATATTCAGCTGTGAGGCCCTTTTTTTCCCATCATCGCCGCCAGCAGCCATTTCCTCAGCACCATGAGGTAATAGGGTTTGGTTTCTCGAAACATCAGCCCCATGCCTTGATCTGCATGAGAATAGATGACGCTTGCCTGCGCTTCAAAAAACTCGGTCTCGGTGAACAGCTTTATCGCCAGGGACGCCCCCAACGGATAAGGACTCTGCGTATCCACGTAGCAGCCGTTCAAGCTGAGTTCCTTGACATGGGCTATCCTTTTGTCTTCGGACGTGCCTTCGCGCATCTCGATGGACCCAACGAACGGATACCGGGGATTTCGGCGCCGATCCTGTTCCATGGTACTCCTGGGAGAGAACCACGACGATTCTACTCCGGCGCTTCCAAATCTACTCGATAAATTTCCTTTGAGCTGTTCGACTGGATGGAAGTTGCGGACGTGAAGAGTTGCCGCCCGCGTGTCACGGTTTACTCAATCTCCGCAGGCGCACTCCGCAAAAGCGGCGAGGGGAACTCCCTGTTCGCGTTTGCGTTCCTCGGCGCGCGCCATCTGCACCATCGCTGCCGCGCGCGCTTGCCTCTGCTTCGCGGGCTGCAGCGCCACGCTCAGGTTTTCCCGGAGTCTCCGGTGCGCTCGGAAGAGCCTGAGCCGCACCGCCATCGCCGAAATCCCCAGCCGCTCGGCAACTTCTTGCGTCGAATACTGCAAAACGTCGCGCAAGAGGCACACCTGCCGCATCTCCGGAGCCAGTTGCTTGATCGCATCCGCCATCAGCTTACGCATTTCGCGCCGCGCGAAGCGCTCTTCGGGATTATCTTCGCGCGCCGTCACGTTACTTCCCAGCGTTTCCTCGCCCGCCCCGCTCGGCTCTTCGAGCGAGAAGAGCCTGCCGTCGCGCCGCTTGCGGATCACGTCGATCGACGCATTCGCCGCGATGCGCGAAACCCACGCGTGCAGGTTGTCCCGGTTTTCGCCCGGAGTGCCGGCAAACTGCTCGAGGCGCGTCATCACCTTCAGGAATGCAGCCTGCCGCACGTCTTCTGCGTCACCGGGATTGCGCGTCAGCCGCAGTGCCCCCAGGTACAAGCTAGGTGCGTATGGCAGGATCAGCTTGGCCAGCGATTCGCGGTCGCCCTTTCGCGCCTGCAGGAGCAGCGCGGAGCGGGCGGCGCCATCAAGAAATAGGGAGGTGCTGCACATAGTGTGGTAAGGATTGGCAGGCCAATCGCCACCGCTTCGACCAACGTAAGTAATTGCAAATAGATATGTTAGGAACTTTCTGCAATCAAGAACGCGTGGCAGGAGTGACCGTTTTTGGGACGCGAGGTGGCGATTCCGGTCACTGGTTCGGCCAATCTAGCTCACCCGAACATTCTCAACATCTTGCAAGGCGCCAGAATCAATCGGCGATCTGAAGTTTGTCCCCGTGCATTTCCCACTCGATGCGGACCAGAAAATCGAAATGCATTCCCTCCGTTTTCAGCCAGGCTTGCAGATTCTCGCGAGAGTCGGCGCGGAATTCGACGAACATTTTTCCTTCGAGCATGTTAACGAGGATGCGTTCCGCATGCGCGAGCCCTCCGGCCTGCATGCGTTGCGCAAGAGCTTCGGCTCCCTGGCGCGTGAGGCAGGCGAGTGTGTGCTGCGTGAGGTAGCGTGGCATCGGAACTCCTGAACCTGAATCGGTGTCTAAGTATTTCATAAAAGGCGAGGGATCTGCACCAGGACGCAGGGAGTGACGGCCACAGAATGAATGGTTTTTGGGACGGAATTCCCGCATCGGACAACGCGAGTGATGCAATTCGCATCTCGATGGGCAGGCCAGCATTTCGTACCGGCGGGGGTGCAAAATGAAAAGGGTCACACAAGTATTGTGTCTCTGCTTACTTTGTTGCAATTCAATTCCAGCGCAAGAAAGATCAACTTCGGCAACAAAACCTAAAAATGCGGAAGCCCCCAGCGAAGCGCGGGAAAGTGCGAATCCGTCCGCGGCCAAGCTGCCAGTGCGCCGCGTCGTACTGTACAAGAATGGCGTGGGCTATTTCGAGCACTTGGGCCACGTCCGCGGCAGCCAGGATGTCCACGTCGATTTCACCAGCGCCCAACTGAATGACGTGTTGAAGTCCCTGACGGTTCTCGACTTGTCCGGCGGAAAAATCTCCGGCGTTGATTACAACTCGGAAGCGCCATTGGCAAGGAGGCTGGCCACTCTTCGTCTGACGCTCGGAGAAAATCCGACGATCACGGATTTTCTATCCGCATTGCGCGGAGCGAGGCTCGAGGTGCGCGGCGGCAGCGGGGCAACGATCGCGGGAAAACTTCTTAGCGTCGAGAAGAAATCCCGCGAGAAAGATGGCGCAACCACCGAGTGGACCGAGATCTCCTTGGTCAGTGACAGCGGTGAGGTCCACAGCATGGAAGTGACCCCAGCCACCAGCGTTCGTATCACTGAAAAGGATTTGCAGGTGGAAGTAGGCCGATACCTTGGCCTGATCGCTTCTTCCCGCGACCAGGACTTGCGTCGCATGACCATTTCGACGACAGGCGCGGGAGAACGCAATCTCTACGTGAGCTACATCAGCGAAGTCCCCATGTGGAAGACGACCTACCGGCTGGTGCTTTCCTCCAAGCCGGACAAGAAACCACTCCTGCAAGGCTGGGCCATCGTGGATAACACCATCGGCGAAGACTGGAACGACGTGGAGGTATCGCTGGTGGCGGGTGCGCCGCATTCATTCATCCAGCAACTCTCACAACCCTACTACGGACGACGACCGGTCGTGCCGCTACCTGAGAGCGTGCAACTAACGCCACAGACGCACGCCGCAACTCTTGAGCCGATGCTATCTATGACTCTGCCTCACGTGACAGGCGGAGTGCCTGAGGGAGTCGCGGGCGGCGTAATGGGCGGCGTTGTCGGGGGATTTGGGAGTGGCAGCGGAACCGTTAGCTATGGAAACGCACCACTTCCACCACCGAAATCAGAGATGGCAGACGAAACAGAAGTCGAGGAGGCCCGGGACGAGACAGAACCCGTCGCGGAGGGAAGCGCTCTCGGCGATCTCTTCGAATACAAACTGAAAGAACGCGTGACGATTCGCAAGAACCAGTCCGCGCTGGTGCCCATCCTACAGACAGACGTTGCGGCAGAAAAAGTTTCATTGTGGAGCGAATCGCTCGGAGAAGTTCGCCCGTTGCGCGCACTCTGGGTCAACAATGCCAGCTCGATGACCCTGGATGGCGGCAGCTTCAGCGTATTGGACAGCAATACCTTTGCCGGGGAGGGACTGATGGTGGCCATCAAGCCCGGCGAACGGCGATTGCTCTCCTACGCAACAGATCTGGGCCTGCTGGTAGAGGCAAAGCTCGATAGCGACAGGGAACGGGTGACGCGGACGTCTATCTTTCGTGGGACCATGACGACAACCAGGGAATTGCGTGAAAAGAAATCCTACATTGTGAGAAACGAGGACACGACCGCTAGGACGCTGGTGATCGAGCATCCGGCGCGCCCGGAGTGGAAGCTGATTGAGGACGGTCCGAAGCCAGAGGAGAAGGCCATTGGGTTGTACCGTTTCCGCCTAAGCGTGGAACCAAAAAAGACAGAGAGGCTGGTGGTCAACGAAGCGAAGCCGCTCTATACGCAGTACTCCCTGAGCGGCGTAACGAACGACCAGATTGAGACCTTCCTATTGCAAGAGTCAATCAATCCGCAAATCGAGAAGGCCTTGCGCGCGATCGTAGCGCAGAAGAGCGTAGTTGCGGATCTCGATACAAAAATCAAAGCGCAGCAGAAAACAATCGATCAGATTTTCACCGATCAGGGACGTCTGCGTGAAAACATGAAAGCGCTCAAAGGCAGCGCGGAAGAAAAAGCCCTGCTGCAACGCTACACCAAGCAACTCGACGACGAAGAAACGCAACTCGATGCGCTCAGGAAAAAGAAGCAAGACACTGAAGCCGAACAACAATCGGCGAATGGCGCCCTTCAAAAGATGATTCAGGACCTGCAAATGGATGTGACGTTGTAAGAACGGTTCTCGGCGCACGAAGGTCAAACATATTTCAACGCGCGGTAACCTTCGAAGCCAGCAGCGGTGAGTTCAGAGAGTTGGCGAAAGAGTGCGGCATCGACCTCGCTGAAGTTGAAACAAGCCTTTCCTTGCATGCGCTTCTTCAGCTCGGCTGGGATGCGCTTTTGCATCGCCGCATTCATGTACACCGGCATGAAGTGATAGCTGACGTAGTTTTTGCCCATGCGAATGGCCGCAAACCACACGGGCTTCCCTTTGTGAACTGCCAGACGTGTCACCAGGCAATAGTATTCCGGCTTGTAAGGCAGGACATGGAGCTCTTTTTCATATGGCTCCAGAATGTCCTTCAGTGCGGCAAACACGCCGGCAAGTTCTTTGGCGGGCTTCACAACCGCGGACTTCTTGGGTGACGAAGCTGTCTTTTTCGTGGTCACTCGAATTACCCCACCAAGACCATGCGAACGGCGCAAGTATAGAGTTTTAGCTTGTCGCTGAAAAGCGGGAGATTTTGCGGAAACATTTCGCCTTAACCGTCGTCTGTAAGTCATGAGCCTCCTCACAAATCTCCGCTACACGTTCCGCCAAATCGCGAAGAACCCCGGCTTCTTTGCCCTGGCGGTCGCGGCCCTCGCCCTCGGAATCGGCGCTAACACTGCTATTTTCAGCGCAGTAGAAGCGGTCCTGCTGAGGCCGCTACCCTACTCCCAGCCGGACCGGCTGGTGGTGGTGTGGGAAGACGCTTCGTACGTCGGCTTCGCCTTCAATACTCCGGCGCCGGCGAACTACTTGGACTGGCAAGCAAGGAACCATGTGTTCATCGATATGCTGGGAACCCGTTTTGACACTGCGAGTCTGACGGGGGATGGGCAGCCGGAACAGCTTTCCGGAAAGAAGGTGACGCCAAACTTCTTTGATGTGCTCGGCGTGCAGCCGGTCGTGGGACGCCCTTTTACCGTGGAAGAAGACAAGTCGCAAACTCCTGTCGTCGTATTGAGTTACAACCTGTGGCGCAGGCGCTTTGCCGGTAATGACTCGATCATCGGACGGTCCATCCTGCTAAACGGGGTGCAAGCTAAAGTGGTGGGCGTGATGCCGAAGGATTTCTTCTTCCTCGACCGGAAGAACAGTGACTACTGGGTTCCGATGGCGTTCACGCCCGAACAATGGGCGCGGAGGCAAACGCACTTCCTGACAGTAGTCGCGCGACTGAAGCCCGGCGTAACGACGCAGCAGGCACAGAAGGACATGGAACGCGTCGCCGTGGATCTGCAAAAGCAGTACCCGGAATCAAACGCGAAGGTTGGCGCTGTTGTTGTACCGATTCAAAAACAATATGCGGGAGATACGCGCAGCGGGCTGCTGGTTCTGCAAGTCGCTTCACTCTTCGTGCTGCTGATTGCCTGCTCGAACCTGGCCAACCTGTTGCTCGCGCGTTCGACCGGGCGGAGAAGAGAGATGGCGGTTCGGCTGGCGATGGGCGCGTCACGGTGGCAAATTGCTTCGCAGTTGCTGACCGAAAGCCTAGTGCTGTCCGTTGCGGGCGGATTCCTGGGATTGTGGGTCGGGCAGATGTGTTGGGGCGTATTCGCGCAGTTGGTGCCGGAGCAGGCGGGCGAGGGGTTTGCGGTGAATTGGCATCTCCTGCTATTCACTGCGGGAATTTCGATTGCGGCGGGAATGTTGTTTGGCTATGCACCGGCGTTGCGGGCCAGTAGGGTGCCGCTGCAAGAGTCGCTCAAGGAAGGAGGCCGAAGCGGAGAATCGCGCGGCGGATTGCGGCTGTGGGATACGCTCGTGGTCGGGCAATTTGCGCTGGCATTCGCTTTGCTGGTGTGCGCTGGGCTGATGATCCAGACCATCTGGAATCTGCGGAAACAAGAGCTCGGATTTCAGGCCGATCATCTCCTAACCATGGGAGTGCCTTTGCCCGAGAAGAAGTACGACACGGATCAAAAGGTGCGCGGATTTTTCCGCGCCGTAGTGCAAGACGTCCGCGTACTGCCGGGAGTCAAGGGAGCTGGGTTTGGCTCCGACGCGCCGTTCATGACCATGGGAGATACCGAAGGCTATACGGTCGAAGGCGAGCCGCCTCTGCCGACGGGAGAGTACAACGACGCGCTGTACCGGGAAGTGACGCCCGGATACCTGGAGATGCTGGGCGCTAAGGTGAAAGAGGGCCGTCTGCTGGGAGAGAACGACCACGAAGGTGGGGCGCTCGCAGTTGTCGTGAATGAATTCCTCGCCAAGCGGCACTGGCCGGGAAAGAGTGCGGTTGGGAAACGGATTCGCTTCGGGAAAGAGAAAGAACCCTGGTGGACTGTGGTAGGAGTAGTGCGCGACATTCGGGAACGCGGGTTTCTGTATGAGATGAAACCGGCGGTGTACGTTCCAGTGACGCAGGTGGAAAAGCCGGGCGGGTTTTCGATGCTGGTCGTGCGAACGTCTAACGATCCTGCAAGCACAATCAAAATGGTCGAAGGCGCGGTGTGGTCGGTGGATCCGCAGCAGCCAGTATCCTACGTGCGCACAATGGACCAAATGATGGAGACTGACGTTGCGGACCGGACGCGGCCGATGATTCTCTTGGGAGTGTTCGCGGGGCTCGCGCTGGTGCTCGCATGCATAGGCGTTTACGGCGTGCTGGCTTACGCAGTGGCGCAGCGCACGCGGGAGATCGGAGTGCGCATGGCACTGGGAGCAAAGCCAGGAGACGTAACGCGAATGATTCTAGAGCGCGGGATGAAATTGAGCGCCATTGGATTATTGGCGGGCGGAGCCCTAGCGGCGGCCCTCGCGGCCCTTTTGCGGACACTCTTGTTCGGGGTGACGCTGGCCGCGCCTGGGATTTATGCAGGGACGTCCGCGGCGCTTGTCCTCGTTGCGCTGGTGGCGTCCGTGATTCCCGCGCAGCGCGCTGCGCGCGTGGATCCTGCAGTGGCTTTGCGCAACGAATAAAACCAAAATAGCGTTCGGGATCGTCGCCTGTCCGAATTGACAGGTTGGCTGTGAAGCACACTTTTCCGCGTACGACGCTGAGTCCCGCCATAGACGTTCTACACTCAAACTACGGAGGGATAAGGTACGGCCTCGCGTTCGAATCGAGGCGCGATCCTTCCACGGTGTTCCCTGCGGGAACTCTGACGAGGTTGAAAAAAATGAGACGCACGCTCGTATTCATATCGATTTTCCTGCTCATGCTCGTAACGGTTCACGGCGTGTCCGCCGCCCCTCAGAGCAAGCGATCCTCCACGCTGAGCGGCGTGGTTCTGGGCCCGGACGATAGGCCAGTGGCGCACGCGAGCGTGTCTTACCAATCGTCAGGCGGCGCAGCGCCGCACGTGGTGCGCACCGACTCCAGCGGGCATTTCACGATTTCGAAGCTGAAGGCGGATGACTATGACCTCCGGGCGTCTGGAAAGGGTGTTTTTTCGGAGTGGGAAAAGAACATCCCGCTACGGTCCGGGGAGACGAAAAACCTGACGCTGCATTTGATTTACGCAAAGGAAATTCCGAAGGCCTACGTAAAGCGCAATCCCAAGCAGTAAAATCCTTCCCTCTTGATTCCATAGCGGGAGAGATCTTCTACGCTCCGCTGCGAAGAAACCGCCGAAGCGAACTACCACGCCG
>Ga0210406_10006678_pt1 | contig 11914 bp, 9 predicted proteins | sample IncBWC30MmetaG_FD_155454 | JGI IMG/M metagenome (GOLD analysis project Ga0210406, IMG submission 155454) | Forest soil microbial communities from Barre Woods Harvard Forest LTER site, Petersham, Massachusetts, United States - Inc-BW-C-30-M | ecosystem: Environmental > Terrestrial > Soil >...
CTTCGCCAGGATTCCCATATTCTTCCACAGCGAGAGCGGGTCCCAGCCCACCGACCCTTCCTGGATTACCCAGGTGGCCAGCGCGGGCACTTGATGCAGGGTTGTTGCAAGATTGGCTACGAACATGAGTTGCTTTTCCTCCTCAGGAACTCTTCAAAACCAGATATTCGAAAACTTGATCTGAAAAACTTAGATGCATTTTTCGACCGCTACTGCTTCCAGATTGCGCTCTCGGTCAGAGGCCGGAACTGGACACCCTCGCGACTCAGAATCCTCGGGACGCCTCAGCGTATCGATTGCCGGCAAAAAATGAAACGGTGGCCGCGTTCAGCTTTCAGAAAAGCCAGCCCCGGCCACCGAAACAAACCAACAGGTCGGGGAGGACGACCACCTTGCAATGTGCTTCCGAACTTACTGCCGCCACTCGGCTCCGGGTCTAGCCTCCGGAGAGCGAGAAGTTTACTTGAACCTGCGTTTCCACTGCCACCGGCTCGCCGTTCAGCATGTATGGCTTGTAGCGCCACTGCTTCACAGCCTCGATCGCGGCCGGAGCCAGCATCGGGTGGCCGCTGATCAGGCGAAGGTTTTCGATCGTTCCGTCCTTGCTGATCTCGGCCTGTAACAGAACCGTACCCTGAATGCGTGCCTGGCGCGCCAGCGGAGGATAAGTCGGCTGAACCTTCTTCACCAGGAGGCCCTGCGAAACACCCAACGATACGCGCACGCGCTGCGGAGTTGCAACTTTTGGCACAGCCACCGGCGTCGAGCTCACGATGCCGCCGATAACTCCGCCCATCGAACCACCCGGGACGCCGCCCGGGACACCGCCCGGAACGCCAGCACCCATTTCCGGCGGAGGCGCTTCGTCTTCCTTAATATTTTGGATTTTCTCAGGAATCTTGGTGGGTGTCCGGAGTTGGCCGTTGACCATGTTGCTCTGAACTTTGACGACCTTGACTGGGGCCGCGGCCGGCGGCGGTGGCGGTGGCGGTGGGGGTGGTGGGGCCACCAGGAATGTCATGAGTTGCTGCTTGGGCAACGCTTCCGTAAAAATCAGCGGGATCAGGACCAGAACGACGACCAGAAAAATCTGGAAGGCGAACGCAATCGTGCTCGTCCACCCGCGCGCCGTCTTGAGCCGATTGCCCGACTCGATCAGACTATCTTCAAACATAGGCTTCTCCCCTACGTATGCTTAGACACCGTATGCTTCCTCTTTGCTCCCAAAACCATCTGGGTAGAAGCACGGGGCATGCCGCTTCCACCAGATGTTGCCCAACCCACCGTAATGCCAAGAAATCAGCAACTTGCAGCCCATTGCCGGAAAACTGGATCAGCTTCAACGAGACACGGACAGCTGCAAATCTTTCGCCCTGACTAAGACTCTTCCACAGCCCGCATCGGCAGGCTAAAGTTTACCCGAGCCACCGCTAGGCTTTCGCCCGAACCTTTTCGCGCTTCCCAGGATCCACCGGCATCGCCACGGGGCGCTTGCCGCGATCCGCTCGCCAGTCCTGATAGGCCACCAAAATGGGCGCCGCGATCGCGATCGACGAATAGGTCCCGATCAGGATGCCGATCACCAAGGCGAACGAGAAGCCGTGCAACACCTCACCGCCGAATACGTACAGTGCCAGCACCGTCAGAAACGTCAGACCCGCCGTCAGGATCGTCCGGCTCAGGGTCTGGTTGATGCTGCGGTTCACGATGTCCGACAGCTTCTCGCGCCGCATCAGTTTGATGTTTTCCCGGATGCGGTCGAAAACAACAATTGTGTCGTTGTTCGAATACCCCACCAGGGTCAGGATCGCCGCCAGCACGGTCAGCGATATTTCCTTGTTCATCAGTGAGAACGCGCCCACAGTGATGAGTGTGTCGTGGAACACGGTTACGACTGCCGCGATACCGTAAATCAGCTCGAACCGGAACGCAAGGTAAACCAGCATCCCCAGGAGCGAATACAGAATTGCCAGTAGTGCCTGCTTGCGGAGCTGCGATCCCACCTGCGGCCCGACGATCTCTACATTCCGCACGCCGTAGTCGGAAACGTAAAATCCATCCTGCAGAACTCCCAGCACCGCGGGGTCCACCGCCCCGCGCAACTCATCGACGGAGCCGAGGACACCGCTCTTCGCTCTGTCGCGATAACTCACGATGGCCTGCGCTGCCGGCGTGTACTTCGCGTCAGCATCAGGACCCGCATGCAGCGGGTCTTTCTCAATCAGCAGATTCTTGATTGTCAATGAGCTCGCGTTATTCAGATCCTGCTTCCCGGCCGGACTATTCGTGCTCAACGCCTGGATGATCTGCGTCTTGCCCTTATCAAGCGACGCTTCGTTAGTTTCCTGAATATCGAGCGCGATCAGTACTTCGTTATTGGAGGGGACGTCGTAGGCTTGCACGCGGGCATTGCGCAGCCCGGCCCGATCGAGCGCCGCATGAATCGCGGCAATGTCTGGCGTGTGCGAATACTTCACATAGACCAGCGTGCCCCCACGGAAGTCCACCCCCAATGGGAGCCCATGCCAAAACAGCATGGAAAGGATTCCCGCCACGCTGAACACCAGCGAAAAGGCGAGAAAGTACCACTTTTTCCCGAGAAAATCTATATTCGTGTTCTGAAAAAATTCCACTCGATCAAAACCCCTTTTTCGATAATCACAAGAAAATCACCCTCAAAGATCTATCCGCAAACTTAAATGCTCAATGCTTCTCCGCGCTGCTTGCGGGTCAGAATCCAATCAAAGATCACGCGCGAGACAAACACTGCCGTGAACAGGTTGGCAAGCAAACCAAATGTCAGCGTGACGGCGAAGCCCTTCACCGGTCCGGTGCCGAAGATAAACAGGATGAATGCCGACACGATCGTGGTCACGTGCGTATCGACGATCGTGATCCAGGCATGGCTGAAGCCCTGCTCCACCGCCGAGGGCGGCGTCTTGCCGTTGCGCAGCTCTTCGCGAATGCGCTCGAAGATCAGCACGTTGGAGTCGACGCCCATACCGACCGTCAGAATCACGCCCGCGATCCCCGGCAAAGTAAGTGTCGCGCCGCTGAACCCGAGGAAGCCCAAAAGGATGATCAGGTTCAAGATCAGCGCTACATCGGCGTTGATGCCCGCGCCACGGTAGTAGATCAACATGAAGATGAGAACCGCCAGCATGCCCACCACTGCCGCCCGCACGCCCGACTTAATCGAATCCGCGCCAAGCGAAGGCCCGACCGTCCGCTCTTCCAGATACTTGATGCCCGCCGGCAGCGCGCCCGAGTTCAATACCAGGGCCAGGTCTTTAGCCGCCTGCTCGGTGAAGTTCCCGGTGATGCGGCCCGAGTCGCCAATCTCAGACTCGATGCGCGCCACTTCCATCACCTTGTTGTCGAGCACCACGGCGAGGTAGTCATTGACGTGGTTGCGCGTGAAGCTGCCGAAACGCTGCCCGCCCTCGCCCGTCAGGTTGAAATCGACTTCCATCCGGTTCGTGTCCGGACTGCGATTCACCCGCGCCTCGCGCAAATCGCGCCCAGCCACCGCCGTCGATCGCGACACCAGCCAGTAGACGCTGCGACCTTCATCGGTGCCGCCAATGCTCTTGCCCGGCAACAGCACGGTGCCCTCTGGCAGCAACCCGTTGTTGCCCGCCAGCGCGGCCTGCTCATCCGGATACGGCTGCCCGCCATTCATCGCCTGCCGGATTTCCAGCATGGCGGTCGACTGCATGATCTCTTTCACGCGCGCAGGATCGTCCACACCGGGCAACTGCACCAGAATCTGATACTGCCCTAGGCCATGTTCCTGAATGACCGGCTCGCTCACGCCCAGCTTGTCCACGCGGTTGCGAATCGTCTCAATCGACTGCGCGACCGCCCGATTCTTCAGGTCAGCCAGCAGCGTTGGCTTCATCGTGAGCGCCCATGAGTTCTGCGCACCCGACGTCGGATCGTATTCCGGCAGCCGGTCCGAAACGATGGACTTAAAGTCCGTCGACGATTCCGGCGGAATTCCCGTAATCACGATCCTGTCGGGAGCATTCACGGGATCCGGCTGCGAAATTTCGGCAAACGCGATCTTGCGAGTCCGCAAATCTTCTTTAAGGCGCTCGATCGCGCGCTCGGCATCCGCTCGTACCGCGTCATTGACCTGCACCTGCAAAATCAGGTGCGTCCCACCCTTGAGATCGAGTCCCAGGTGAATGCGGTTGGTCATGGCCGCCAATGCCCCTTGCGACCAGTTGTTGGGCGCGCCAAAGATCCCGAACAAGAACACCAGGAGCGTGCCAATGATTGCGATGAGTTTCCAGCCCAGATTCTTCGTCATTGCTTCAAAACTCGGTATCCGTTCTAAGCTCTTATTTCTCGTCCGTCGTCACCGACACAATCGACGCCTTACTGACTTCCAGTTTCAAGTTGTCCGGAGGCACGCGCAGAGTCACCGCGTCGTCTTTCATTGCATAAATGGTCCCGCGCAGACCGCCATTCGTGACCACCCGATCACCCGTCTTGATTTGCGCAAGCATGTCTTGCCACTTCTTTTGCCGGCGCTGCTGCGGCATGATCAACAGAAAGTAGAAGACCCCGAAAATCAGCAGGATCGGCGCTACGCTGGCCAGCCAGCCGAGCGATCCGCCAGCCTGCATCCACACTAGAATCAACGCGTTCATAAACTAAGAAGATGTATGTCGAGTCGTACGTCGGGGGTCGCGCCTGGAGAGCCCCTGATTTGCACCGCGGGAGTACTCGTGTATTCCGGCCGGATAAACCCTGTCAGCCTCGGGCGTGTTGCAAGGGGACCAGGATCTTACAGGTTCGGTCGAGACGAGACACCGGAAAGAAAATGCATCTCTTCCCCAAGTGAAATAGCATGCCGCACCGCCTGCATAGTGTCAAGGTAGAAACTCAGGTTGTGGACGGTGTTGAGAACTTGCGCCAGCACCTCGTTCGACGCATAGAGGTGCCGTAAATAGGCCCTCGAGTAACGCTGGCAGACCCGGCAGCCGCACTTCGGATCAAGCGGTCCCTGATCCGTGATGAACCGTGCCTGCTTGATCGAAATTTTTCCCTCGGACGTAAACAGCAACCCGTGCCTTGCCGCCCGCGTGGGCAGGACGCAGTCCATCATGTCCACGCCCATCTGCGCATAGCGCGCAATCTCCTCAGGCGTGCCCACGCCCATCAAATAACGCGGCTTGTCTTTGGGGAGATGTTCAACCGTAGACTCAACGACCTCGCGCGTCCGCCCCCGTGGTTCCCCGACGCTCAACCCGCCGATGGCATACCCAGGGAACCCAATCTCAATCGTCCGCTCCGCCGACTCCCGGCGCAAATCCAACTCCATCCCACCCTGCACAATCCCAAATAGCGCCTGTGTTGGACAGCTGTTAGTTCCCCAAGGCACCTCACCCTTATGCTCCTCAAAATACTTCTTCGACCGCGCCGCCCAACGCACCGTCAACTCCATTGATGCTCGCGCTCTCGCGCGCTCCGCCGGATACTCCGTGCACTCATCGAACGCCATAATGATGTCCGCGCCCAACCCAATCTGCGCCTCCATCGCGCTCTCCGGGCTGAAGAACAAGGGCGACCCATCCAGATGCGAGCGAAACCTCACACCTTCCTCGCTCACCTTCCGCAATTCGCTAAGACTGAAAACCTGAAAGCCCCCCGAATCGGTCAAGATCGCCCGATTCCACGCCATGAACCCATGCAGGCCACTAGCCCGCCGCACGTTCTCGACGCCCGGCCGCAAATAAAGATGGTAAGTATTGCCGAGCAGAATGTTGACGCCCAGTTCCTCGAGCAAATCCTGCGGGACTCCCTTCACCGAGGCAAGCGTGCCGACCGGCATAAACACCGGCGTTTCCACCACACCGTGCGGCGTGATGAGCTTGCCGCGCCGTCCCGCGCCGCTCGTAGCCTCAATCTGGAATTGGATTGACACTTCACGATTCTAAAGCAGGGAACTGGCATGCTCGACCGCTTCAAAGAAATCCGCCAACTTCCCCGCATCGAGCTTGCCGTTCGTGCGCACGCTGCTGCATAAATCCAGGCCATAGGGGCGAACCTCGCGAATCGCCGTGCCTACGTTCTCCGCCCGCAGCCCGCCAGCCAAAAACACTGGCTTCCCGCACTCATCCACAATCCGCCGGCTCAACTCCCAGTTGTGGACGCGTCCCGTGCCGCCGAGTTCTTTCACAGCCAGCGTGGGATTCCCCGAGTCGAGCAGAATCGCATCCACCTCGGGAGCAATTGCTACAGATTCATCCACCGATTCCTCGCCCGTCACATGAACGACCTGCACCAAAGCGATCCCCGGTAGCGCATCTCGCAACCGTGCATGGGTTCCTTCAGCAACCTTGTCGACCAGTTGCAATGTATTTACAAGCGTCCGCCTCTGCTGCGCGATGATCGACTCGGCCTCAATATGGCTGGTCAGCAGAAATGTCGCCACTCCTGGCGGCACAACAGTGGCGATCTCTGCGATCTGCTTCTCAGAAATCACGCCCGGCCCGCTAGGCATCGCGGATACCAACCCCAACGCCGACGCACCCTGTGCCACCGCCATTCGCGCCTCTCCGACACTGCTGATGCAGCAAATCTTTACCCGCGGTCTCATTCGGAGTGCCTCACCAGTCTCCACGACTGTCCCCTCACTCGACTTCCAACTCCACAATCTCCCCGAGCGCCGTGCCCGACTCGATAACCAGCCGCCCAACGCTCACCGGCAGTTTGAACCTCCGCGGCCCCGCGCTCCCGGGATTGAAATACAACACGCCACGATTCACTTCCTGTGCGGGCATATGACTATGCCCAAACACAACAACGCCAACTCCCGCTGCCTGCGGATTCAGATCCAACTCTTCGCGAATGTGCAGCACGTAAATCGACACGCCCTCCACTTCAATCAACTCACTGTTCGGAATCCCACGCGCCCAATCCGCGCGATCTACATTCCCGCGCACCGCCGTCACGGGCGCGATCTTCGCCAGTTCATCCAATATCTCCGGCGCGCCCACATCACCGGCGTGCACGATCCGGTCCGACCCGCGCAGCGCCACCACCGCTTCAGGCCGCAGCAAACCATGCGTATCCGAAATCACTCCGACAATCGCCATCAAGCCTTTCTCAGCGTCCTCCGCGGACTCTCCACGACCTCTGTGTTCCCAGCTTTTGTCCTTCTAAATGAAACGAGCCGGAGACTCGCGACGCGAATCCCCGGCTCGAATTTGTCGGCGATAAACTCCGCTTTACGCGACCTCTGCCATGCGCCGCGACTCGATCCCGTCCAGTGCGCGCCACAACACCTTGGCCGCACCTTCCGCCGCGTTCAAGGCCTTCTCGGCCGTCTCGGGCTGCTCCTCGATGCGCTTCCCTCAACTGCTGCTTCCACACATTCGAGTGAAACACGTCGGCCGTGGTGTGTAGCGTGAAGTAGTACCGCGTCCGCTCGTCCGCCCCATACTGCTCGCGCAACCCGCGATCCTTCTCCTCCGCGATGCGCGGCACTTGCGACTCGTAGGCGTAGAACGCCGCCAGCGCTTCTTCCACGGTTCCCAGCGTGGCGACGCGCGAGAAGTGATCGACCAAAGCCTTCACTTCTGAGGCGGGCGAGTGCCCGAACGCGGTCCGCCGCGCGCCCATACCTTCCGCGAAATCCATCCACAATTCCGCATGCGAACGCCCGGGTTCGCCGTACTCATCCTCACCACCCTGCTCGTCGCGCATGTTCGACAGCACCGCGCGCCGCAGCTCGCCATCATCCAGGCGAAGGCCGAACGCGGCCAAATATTCAGGAAACGCATCGACATGGTGGTAATAGTCGAGCGCGTAATCGCGCAGTTCTTCCCGCGTCAATTCGCCCGCGGACCACGCTTGGTAAAACGGATGACAGAGCAAATCGTACTTCGCAATACGCTTTTCAAGTTCTTCGAAAAATTGCTGGCTGGTCATGGTTCTCCTTAAAATCTCCCTCGGAACCCATAACTATAGGGTCGGTCCCGCAACCTTGCAAGTCAGCCGCGGATGCTCCCGTGGAAAACTCGTCCCACTCGACTCCAACTCCTTTCGCTTGTGCGACTTCAGCCAGTCTCAAAATTGTCCGAGCGAATGCATTCCTTGGCTCCAGGCACGCTTGGGATCAACGGTTGTTAAAATAGGTGTACTGGCGTTCGACCCGCATCAGCGGCACGCTTATCCAGAAACTTCCACATGCAGTTCACCGAACAATTCGACGTCGCCGTAGTCGGCGCGGGTCACGCAGGCTGCGAGGCAGCCATGGCCGCCGCGCGCATGGGATTGAAGACCGCCCTCTTCACGCTCAATGTCGATCTAATCGCGCAGATGTCGTGCAACCCAGCGGTCGGAGGTATCGCGAAAGGCCATCTCGTGCGCGAAGTCGACGCTCTCGGTGGCATCATGGGTGAAATCACCGACGCGGTCGGCATCCAATTCCGCCTGCTGAATACATCGCGCGGGCCGGCAGTCTGGTCCCCGCGCGCGCAATGCGATAAGCAGGCCTATCGCCTGAAAATGCGCGAAGTCTTGGAGTCGCAACCGAACCTGAAAATCAAGCAAGCCGAAGTAGCCGACCTGATCCTGGAAGAGGGTTCTCAGCATTCAGCTTTCAGCTCTCAGTCAGAGACCACCGATGCTCACGTGGGGACGGCCGCCCCCGGCCGTCCAGCCGAGCAAAGCTCGGCAGTGGTTGCCGACGACCGACGACCGATGAGCAACGACCCCGGCGAGCGCAAGCGAGCCGCCCGCGGCATTAAACTCCGCGACGGCCGCACCATCGGCGCGAAAGCCGTCGTCATCACCACCGGCACTTTCCTCAACGGCCTCATCCATTGCGGCGAAGAACAATATCCCGCCGGACGCTCCGGCGAACCCGCCGCCGTCCTCCTCGGCGAATCCCTGAAAAAGCTCGGTCTCCGCAACTGCCGCCTGAAAACCGGCACGCCGCCGCGTCTCGACGGCCGCACCATCGACTGGTCGCGCTTTCAGGAGCAACCCGGCGATGACGACCCCACGCCCTTCAGCTTCCGCACCAAGCGCGTCGCCCACCACGACACGCAAGTCCCCTGCTACATCGCCTTCACCACTGAAGAAACGCACCGCATCATCCGCGAAAACGTTCACCGCTCGCCGATGTATAGCGGCCAGATCCAATCTATCGGCCCACGATATTGTCCCTCGATTGAAGACAAAATCGTGAAGTTCCCCGACAAGCTCGAGCACCAGCTCTTCCTCGAGCCCGAAGGCCTGAACACGCACGAAATCTACGTCAACGGGATGAGCACCTCACTCCCGGTCGAAGTGCAGCTCGCGATCCTCAAATCCATCCCAGGCCTCGAAACCGCGGAGATGCTGCGCCCCGGCTACGCCATCGAATACGACTCGATCGACCCAACCGAACTCGAACGCACGCTCGAAACGAAGAAAATCGCCAATCTGTTTCTCGCCGGCCAGATCAACGGCACCAGCGGCTACGAAGAAGCCGCGTGCCAGGGCCTGATGGCGGGCGTCAACGCCGCGCTGCACGTGAAACAGCAGCCGCCGCTAGTCCTCGATCGCACCGAAGCCTACACCGCAATTCTCATCGACGACCTGATCTCGAAGGGCACCAACGAGCCCTACCGCATGTTCACCTCGCGCGCCGAGTTCCGTCTCCAACTCCGCATCGACAACGCCGACCTCCGCCTAACCCCACACGGCCGCCGCGTAGGCCTGATCAACGACGCAGCCTGGGCCGACTACGAAGCCAAGCAAAAGCGGCACGAATCCCTCAAGCAGTTGCTAGAAAAAACAAAACTCACCGCAAACATGCTGGAAAAGCTTGGTAAGGCCCAAGCCCGTGTGGGGGCAGACGCCCTCGTCTGCCCAGCCGAGCGAAGCTCGGCAATTCTTGCCAACGACCAACGACCAACGACTAACGACTTCTCCTCCGCCCTAAGCCAACCTCTATCTCAACTCCTCAAACGCCCAGAAGTCACGATCGAGCAACTAGCCGATATCCTGCGCGACCTGGCTCCCAGCTTTTTCCAGCGCGATGGTTCAGCTCCTGAAGCAATCCGTGAGAATTCGCGCGATTCCGTGGCTAGCGTTTCAGCCGCTCGGCCCACGAAGCTGTCATCCGAACTAAGAAACGAACTCAAATCCGTAGAAACCGAAATCAAATACGCCGGCTACCTCAGCCAGCAGCAGCGCTCGATCGACCGCCTGAAGAAAGCCGAGCAGCGCAACATCCCCGATTGGTTCGACTACCGTTCGGTCAGCGGACTCTCTCGCGAAATGCAGGAGAAGCTTTTCAAGATCCGACCCCGTACGCTAGGCCACGCCGCCCGCATCCCCGGTGTAACTCCGGCCGCAGTCTCTCTGGTCAACGTCTACATCGAAATCCAGGCCCGCCGCCGCGCGCAAGCCGCTGCCCTCTAAGTCCTCCAAACATTGGAAACGAGGGACGTTCAATCTGAGTTAAGAAGAGGAACACCCGCGCTCGCGCGAAACAATGCGACGTCCCAGGGCTCGGCGCGAGCCCAGATTCGACCGGGCAGCGGCGGATGCAGCTGTCAACCCCGGGTGAGGGGTCATGACGATGGCGGCCACAGCCACATATATATAGCCATCGATATGCCCCGTCGATGAAGCTTGAGCTTCCCGAATCGGGACCTACAGATGGGAAGACTGTCGGCGTGGTTCTCTTATTTCTGTTGCGATCTATCGGGGAATCGCCTATATTTCCGACCGTTTGAGAGAGGTCTCCGGGGCTTGCAGCGAAACAGCGACCCATGCGGCCTCCCTCGCTAAGCTAGGGATCGACTCCAGGAGGTTGCCGCCATGGGCCGTAACTACTCCCTGCCGTATCGATTCTGCGCCTTCGGAGTTTTCCTCCTCACCGCTGTCTCCGCAGCCGCAAATACCATTCACGTTCCAGCCGACCACGCGACCATTCAGGCGGCCATTGACGCTGCCGTCGCGGGGGATGTCGTTCTCGTCTCCGATGGCACCTACCTCGAGAACATCAACTTCAAGGGCAAGGCCATTACCCTCAAAAGCGTCAACGGACCCAGCGTGACAATCATCGACGGCAATGCCGCCGATACAGTGATTACGTTCTCATCAGGGGAGACTTCGAGCTCCGTTCTTGATGGCTTTACGATTCGCAACGGGGCTGTCGCTTCGGGTTCCACTTTTTCGGGGAGCGGGATCTACGTGGGTAGTTCCTCACCCACCATCAAGAACAACATCATCTCTGACAACCTCGGCTGCCAGGGTTCTGGCGTCGATGTACAGTTTGGGTCACCCCTCGTCCAGGACAACACCATCACCCATAACTCGCAGGGAGGCTGCTCGGGCGGAACCGGCGGGGGCGGCATTCTCATTGGGGGCGCATCCCAACCGCAAATCCTCCATAACACAATCACGAATAACTCTATCGGCGTGGATGGAGGCGGCATTTCACTGTTCGCAGCCGGCTCACCTACGATCTCCGGCAACACGATTTCCGGAAACACAGCGGCCGGCTCAGGTGGCGGCATCGCCATGGCCAACGATTCCAACGCGATCGTGACCGACAACGTGTTTACGGGGAACACCGCCTTTCAAGGCGGCGGCGTGGCCGCACTCGTTCCTTCCGGAGCTCCCGGTCCTTCGATCATCAACAACACCTTCTTTGCCAACAACGCATCGAATGGCGGTTCTGAGTTCTATCTCGATGGCTTCTACAGCCAAACGAATCTGTTCAACAACATCTTCGTCGGCTCAGCGAGCCAGACTGCCGTCCTCTGCGACACGCAATATAGTTCTGATCCCCCGATTTTGCAGTTCAACGATGCCTACAATCCGCAGGGGATTGCTCTCGGCGGCGCTTGCTCCGCTCTGGCAGGCAGTAACAGCAATATCTCCGTCGATCCGCTCTTCG
>Ga0210406_10006679_pt1 | contig 11913 bp, 3 predicted proteins | sample IncBWC30MmetaG_FD_155454 | JGI IMG/M metagenome (GOLD analysis project Ga0210406, IMG submission 155454) | Forest soil microbial communities from Barre Woods Harvard Forest LTER site, Petersham, Massachusetts, United States - Inc-BW-C-30-M | ecosystem: Environmental > Terrestrial > Soil >...
AGCGCCGGTCACCGAGGAATACATCGGCAGTGCCGCCGCGCGCATCTCGAGACCGCTTAAAGAACGCACCAGGTCCGCACCGATCAGGTCCATTGCCGGGCTGTGAAACGCATAGTCCAGGGCCAGGCGCTGGCAGCCGATGCGCCGCTGTGCGAGGGCGCCTTCGAGCTGCGTCAGTGCCTCGATGTCGCCGGCCAGGGTGACGGCATTGGCGGTATTGACCGCGGCGAGGGTCACACGCTGTTCGAGCCGCAGCCCGGCGAGCAATTCAGCGACCTGATCCTGACTTAAGGCAACGGCCGTCATGCCTCCTTGCCCGCGCGTGCGGCCTTGGTGCGCGCTGCGCTCATGAATGACGCGCACCGCTTGCTCCAGCGTCAACGCCCCGCTCGCCCAGGCGGCGGCCACTTCGCCGACGCTGTGGCCACAGACTGCGATCGGCCGCACGCCGCGGCGCTCGAGAGTCCTGGTCAGGGCGACCTGGATCGCGAACAGCGCCGGCTGCGCGATCTCGGTCAGGGCGAAGCGATTGGCGGCGGGCGCTGCGCTGAGTTCGGCGATGATCGACTGACCGCTGCGCTCCGCATATGCCTCGTCAACGTCGATCAGCGCGTCGCGAAATACCGCGTCGTCCTCGAACAGCTGCAAGCCCATGCCGGCCCACTGCGAGCCGTTGCCCGAGTAGATGAAGGCCGGCGCCGAGGCTTCCGGACGACACTTGCCCAGGGTGATGCCGACCGCAGAGCCGCTGACGGCGAACTGCTCCAGCGCAGCGGCAAGCGCGTGCCGATCAACGGCGCTGGCCGCGAGCCGATGCGGGTACAGGTCGCGGTGATACGCGGCGCTATAGGCAATGTCATATCCGGACTGATCCTCGCGGGTGCGCAGGTGCAGCGCCATGTCGCGCGCCACGTCGCGCAGCGCCTGCGGACTGCGCGCCGACAGCAGCAGCGGCGGAGTCGTCTGCGCTTTGTCCACCGATGAGACGCCCCGCGTTTCAGCCGCGGCCGCGTCTTGATAACTGGTCAGCACGGCGTGCGCGTTGGTGCCGCCAAAGCCGAACGCGCTCACGCCGACGACAAGGCTTTCGTTGCCCAGATCGAGGGGCTCGGTGACGGGCGCCAAGTTCCAGGCGCCGACATCGATGTGCGGGTTCACGGTGCGCACGTGCAGGTTCGCCGGAACGCGCCGATCACGCAGCACATGCAGCGCCTTGAAGAGACCGGCCATACCGGCGGCGGCCTCGAGATGTCCGATGTTGCCTTTGATCGAGCCGATGGGCAGCGGTTTACCCGGAGGACGGTGCCGGCCGATGGCCTCGCCGATGGCGCGCGCCTCGAGCGGATCACCCACCGCCGTTCCCGTGCCGTGGGCCTCGAAGTAATCGATGTCCGCCGGTGCAATACCGGCACGCTCATACACTTCGCGCAGCAGCGTGGCCTGCGCCTCATGGCTGGGCACCGTCAGTCCCGCCTTGCGCCCATCGCTGTTGACCCCGCTGCCCGCCACCACCGCCAGAATCCGGTTGCCGTCGGCCAGCGCCTGCGCCAGCGGCTTCAACAGCACCACGCCGCCGCCTTCGGAGCGCACGTAGCCGTCCGCGCCGGCGTCGAACACGCGGCAGCGGCCGTGCCGCGACAGCATCGAAGCCTTGGAAAAGCCGATGAAACCGTACGGGTGCAGGTGCAGACTGATGCCCGCGACCAGCGCTGCGTCGGTCTCGTGGCTGCGGATCGACTGACAGGCCTGATGAAAGGCGACCAGCGAGGACGAGCAGGCGGTATCGATGGTCATGCTCGGACCGTGCAGGTCGAACACATAGGAAAGGCGATTCGCGGCAATACTGCTGGCGTTGCCGGTCATGGTGGTGGCGTCGATCCCGCCCAAATCGTCCGCGCGGCGGTAGGCATAGTCGACGCTCGAGAGGCCCACATAGACGCCGCAGCGGCTGCCGCGCATCGACGCAGGGGGGACACCCGCCTGCTCGAAGGCTTCCAAAGTCATCTCGAGCAATACCCGCTGTTGCGGGTCCATTTGCTCAGCTTCCCTAGGGGAAATCCCGAAAAAAGCAGCGTCAAACCCGGCAACATCGCCGATCGAACCGGCTGCAAACGTATAGGACGTCCCGGGCTCAGCCTTATTCGGGTGCAAAAGGGTGTCTTGGGACCAGCGGTCGAAGTCCACCGAGGTGACCAGATCGCGGCCGGCCAGCAGAGACTGCCACAAGGTTTCGTCGGCGCCCCCGGGGAGCCGAAATGCGAAACCGATCACCGCGACGCCAGGGACGTCCCTGTAATATGTCATCTCAAGATTGTATGTTCGAAATAGCGGAGATAACCATGACCCGCGTCGTATTTCGAGTCGACCAGTTGGTATTTTCGGATTGGTCAATGCATGCGTCGCTCAAACGGAGCATTGCGGCATTTTAATTTCACGAGCGCGATGGCTCATGCCTGATTGCAATTTCAGAGCATCTTGACTAGCGGGCTTCTAAGGGTAACGGTTGTCATAAACAACTTTGACCCCCTCTCTAATATATACGCAAGATAGTCACTTCGATTGCGCACGGATCTGCCGAGCGTTTGATCTCGGAACGGTTAGCTCTAACCACGCGAGGCCGAATCGCATATCAGAGTCGATCCCGATGGTTAGTTTTGGCCATGCTGACGCGCTGGCAAATCCGCTGTGCGCAGTAATTCAAAAAGATGTTTTTTGGATTGACCCGCCTGATGAGATAATGAATGGCTGGATCGTCAATCGACCCCATCAATAGAAAGGTCATTTATTATGTTGTCACTGCACTTTCCAGAATCCGTTTACGAGACTTGTTTGCCCCCCGGGCTACAGCGCTCGAACGCCCCCCTCGCGCGGGGTGGGCTAAAGATGCTCGCGGGTGCGTGCGTATCAATTTTCCTAATCCTCGCTGGACTGCAGTCAACCAGCGCGTCGCCCGCTACCGGCGATATGAGGATCGAGCAACGCGCGCTGGATTCGACGATCAGGCTTGAGACTTCCGCCCGGTTCGCAGGTTCGGTCGTTTCGATTGTCTTCCGTGGGAAACAGTTCGTCGATGCGCGTGATCACGGACGCGAGCTCCAAAGCGCTTCCTCATTCGATGGATTTGGTGAGTGTTTCAACCCGACCGAAGCTGGAAGCCGGGCGGACGGGGCCAAAGAGACCACCTCCAGCAAGCTCCTGGCTGCGAAATCCGGCCCAAACTGGATCGAGACCGAGACAGACATGGCATTCTGGCTGCCGCCCAATATTGATTATGGACACCAATGCGGACAGTCGCCGGGCACGACCCACGCCGTAAACAAGACCATCACGGGCCGTCATGTCCTCGACAAGCGCATCGAATTGGGCGAGCGCGGAATCGCTAATGTCATAGGGGATCACGTGACCTATACGGTGCCTGAGGCGCACGGGAGCGGGACCTTCGAGGCCGCGACCATCTACACTCCGTCCGATTTCTCCAGGCGTTATGTCCTGAATTTAGGCACCGGTAATGTCGAGCCGACCGCGGTCGTCGGCGAACAGCAATACCCTGTGATACTGGCAACGGCGGATGGCAAATATGCGGTCGGCGTATTCTCACCATCGCTGCCGCAACCGCCGGGACGCGGATATGGCACGTTCACATTCCCCGATACCAACAAGCTCAACTGCGTGTACCGCGAGAATTCCATTGCTGCCGGTCAAAAATTTAGCTACTTGTGTGAATTTGTGGTCGGAACGCTGGACGAGGTCAAGGCAACCATTCTCGTTCTGCATTCGCGAGCAGTGCATTAGCGTGTACTGCCGGACTCCAATTGACCCAGGACGAATAGCTGCAGCGTGACAAACCGGCAAGACGATTTACGCTTCCAGGGGCTCTCCATCGGCCGAAGTGCTCGCAGCGAAAGGATATGCCCCGAAGTCACCGGTTGTTCCATCTGGCGTCGCGATGACAGACAAACCAGCCTTTTTTGTTGACAAGCCTATCAGGCGCTCAACAGCATGTGCCGTCGTCCCATCGACTTGGCCAGCCTCGTCCTCGAAATCCGTAGGCTGGAGGCCAAGACCAAGTAATGGTTCCAACGCTTTTGGTTGAAACCAGAACATAGTACCGGCGGGAAATACGAAGTCCTGGATCCATTCATGAGGGCACAGCATTTGCAGCGCTAGCTCGGTTACTCGCCTAGCGTTGCTACCCCAGTAGGTCGCGCCCGACAACAAATGACCTGCTGGAGCCACGACGCCGTTGCCTGCCCGAATCAAGTTCAAGCATCCCTCGATGCGCGACGCACTCCCCAGCAATCGGTCGAGAACGTCGTCGCGCCACCGATCGCCATCCTCGCGATGCCGCGACTTCTTGGAGTGGATCTTGCAGATCGCCTCGTAACCAAAGCCGCGAATATGAGTCAGGATGCGCAGGAACGGGACCACATCGCGGCCATGGTTTGGATACGAGACCACCGTTGCGGTCGGGAAGCGGGACTTGACTGCTCGGCGGACCTGCTTGAATGCCCCTTCGCGCACGCTGATGTACAGGTCGACAGCCTCCGGCACATTGTGCAGGTAGCCTGCAATGTGTTCGAGCAGATCGCTGTAATGTAAATGGACGATGATCGCAACCCGCGCCGTAGCGCCTTCTTTTGCCAGGAGCTCCGAATCGGCAACTATCGAGGAAGAGAAAGCGGCCATGACTTCCCGCGTCCTGCTGAGGTATGCATAGCCTCGTCGCCGATCGGGCTCCAGATAAGCGCCCTCGCCCCACTCATTCCAGGCATTGATAAAGACGAGGCGATTTTCCGGCCCCAGACTCTTGCAGGTCTCCTCGACGGCGCTCCTCAGCCACTCCGCATAGAGCTCGGGTGTGGCACCGTAAAAGGAAATAGAACGTTCTAGCTTGCGTGGTGTGTTATCCCAAGAAGGCATTACTCCTCGGTACTCGAGGTGGTTCGGGCGCACATAAGCAGAAGCGCTCTTAGCAGTGAACAGATAGTTGTGGATTTGGCCTCGGAACGCTGGGTCCAGACCTTCAACATTGCCCGTGATTTCCTGCGTTCCTGTTGTCAGCGGCGGAAACTCGATCGCGGCGTCCATGCCCAGCGCCGACGGCGCGCTGCTCCCAAAGGACCTGGTGAAGCACAAATGAATCTCACCGATGCCGTTGTCGCGGCACCATTGCCGCCAGCGCTCGGTCGTGGCGCGACTGTTGGGGAGTAGTTCCGGCCGATAGACCACGAGAACCGGTCTGCCGTCTACCCGTACGTAACGAGGGTCGGCGAACGCGCGCGAAATCTCGGCGATGAATGCGAGATCGTCCTCCGGGCTGTGCGCCTGCCCAATTAACACATCGGCATCGAGTCCGTCCCAGCGCCGAGTCCAATTTTCGTTGGCCCAGCACAAGCAGAAATTGATGTCTATGTCAGATTGACGGAGGAACTCATCAACCGGGCGCTCCAGCAAGCGCTTGCCGCCGAACCAATAGACGTAGAAGCAGAAGGCATCAACTCCATGAATGCGAGCAAGCTCGGCCTGCCGCTTTATGTTCTCCGGCAGTCGCAAATCGTAAAACCCCAACTCGCCCGGCAACCGTGGCTGGTCGTGATCCTTGCAGAATGGGCGTGCTCGCGAGACATTACTCCACTCAGTGAAACCCTTGCCCCACCACTCATCGTTCTCAGGGATTGGGTGGTACTGTGGCAGGTAAAACGCTATGAGCTTGGCCTTGAGACCGCTTAATGGTTCGAAGTACGTAAGTGCCTCCGGCTCAATCTTGTCCAAGCCTCTGAAGGACGAACTTCTACGCCCTTGTAGGACGCCCTGCGTTGCAAAATGCTGAAGCGGATCGACACCAGCGACTTGTACATCCGGGTTGCATTTCAGGTACCAGTCCGGATCAAACATAAGCAAAGCCAGAGACAAGCCACCTGTCCTGTGCTCGTAGTGCCCGTGATTCAAATAATGCTGCAGTGGATCAACTCCTGAGCCAGCTAGGTCAGGAACTGCCTCATGATACTTGTCAAAATCAATAAGAAGGCGTGACAGTGCTATCGGAGAAGGCACTCGACCATCGGCTAGCCCGTGAATTCGATAGTGCTCGTGCGGGTCGACGCCTGAGGCTGCCACGTCTGGATAGACAGACAGGTACCAAGTCGGGTCGACCGCTTCGTGCGACTCGTTAGCTGCCTCGACACTGGCGACCGCGGCGTCCAGAGACGACAATGCCAACGACCGAGGCGCATCGAAGGAACCGGGAATCTCCGCGTCAGCCGTCGAATCCCCAGTAAGCGACTGCAGAGCTAGTGGCTCCGGCGGCGCGTTCCCGTCTTCGTCTTCGTGAACGGCGCTCAATTCCAGCAGCAGCTGATTGACTTGCCGTTGCCGCTGGCGATGACGCGCTGGCAATCGCAATCCTAGCCAGGATTTCATCCGATCACGCATCAAGATCGCACGCAAACCCGGCAGTTTCTGCTTCTGGCGCCTTCCCTCCTCGCTCTCGACGAGCGCGCGGACGATATCGATCTTGTCGGCCCCGCTGCTGAGTCGCGAAAGGTAATGCGGGTAGCCAACAGCGTCGGGAGGCCGATGAAGCAGTGTCATGTATGCGCAAGCGACAAAGGCGCCACCATCGTGGGTAAGGAGTTCGTCAAGAGAACCGGCTTTCTGGACGGATACTGTCGCGCTGGCCGCATTATGGCTCGTCGACGCAGTCACAATCCCGCTGCGACCAATGCCCACTGACGCCGAGTCGGCGAGTCGATCAACGAGTGCGCGGATCGGTTCAGTGGTGCGCCAGATCCAGGTCGATCGCAAGTCAGCAAGAGCAGCACTCGAGGCCGCTACCAACTTCAAATGGCGCCGTCGCCATGCATTCGCTTCGCCGAGTTGTCGGGTGAGCCTAAGAGTCTGCTCGTCGGCCCTCTGCCGGTCTACTTGCAGCGTTGCGCTTAGGCTTGACTGCTGCATGGTCAGAACGCGCTGGGACTCCGTCTGAGCGGCGAACTTGTCTTCCAGGCGACTGAGGAGGTGCTGCTCACGCTTCGTGGCCTGCGCTGCTTCTGCCTCGATTTGCATGCGCAGCCCTGAGAGTTGCTCGGTCAGAACGCGCTGGGACTCCGTCTGGTCGGCAAACCTATCTTCCAGGCGACTGAGAAGGTGCTGCTCACGTTTCGTGACCTGCGCTGCTTCTGACCCGATTTGCACGCGCAGCCCTGAGAGTTGCTCGGTCAGAACGCGCTGGGACTCCGTCTGGTCGGCAAACCTGTCTTCCAGCAAACTGAGAAGGCGCTGCTCGCGTTCCCTGGCCTGCGCAGCTTCCGACCCGATCTGCGCGCGCAGCCCTGGGAGTTGCCCGGCCAGGAGCCTCTCCGTCCGACCCTGAAAGTCTAGTACCTGCTCAAGGTGAGCCATCAGTCGCTGTTCGCGATCGAGCGCCTTTAGGTCGACTGATTCGGCATGCTCGCGGGCAGCCTCAATCTGTGCCTGTACCGAAGATAACTGGTCGCTCAACACCCGGTTGGCCCGGAATTGCGAGAGCGCATTGCGCTCGGCTAACTTTCGATCTTCCTCGGCCAGGGCACGCCACTCGCTGTTCGCCTGGGCTTCGACAGCAAGACGCTGAGCTAGGAGTTCAACAGCGCGCCTCTGCTCTTCGTTAGGCGTGACCGAGGAGTCACGCCAATTCTGGACTTCCGCGCGAAATGCATGCAGTTCACCGGTCGCGCCCATCAGAAGGGCTTGGACTGCCTCGGCTTCACGAACTTGGGTCTGTCGAAGCGGCGCTACGGCTGATTCCAGCTTAGCGGCAATGTCCAGGCGGTCAGCATTAATATCCTGCTGCAGGTCGGATAGAGCTTGCGCCGAATTGCGCTCGCGTTCGGCTTGCGTGTTGAGTACGGCAATCAGCTCGGTCTGCAATCGGTTGCGCTCGGCAACCAGCTCGAGCGCGAGCTGATGCTGTCGCTCGCGCTCTTGCGCCGCCACCTCTGCTTCATGAATTTGGATTTGTCGGAGCGGCGCTACGGCTGATTCCAGCTTAGCAGCAATGCCGAGGCGGTCAGCATCAATCTCCTGCTGCAGGTTGGATAAAGCTTGCGCCGAGTTGCGCTCGCGTTCGGCTTGCGTGTTGAGTACGGCAAACAGCTCAGTCTGCAATCGGCTGCGCTCGGCGACCAGCTCCAGCGCGAGCTGATGCTGTCGCTCACGCTCTTGCGCCGCGTCGCGTAGCAACTGCTCGATCTGGTCTTTGACTTTGGCCTCGCGTTCGACGTGGCTCTGGCGGGCGGCTTCAACCTCGATCGCGAACTTGCGGGCAATCTCTGTTAGCTGTCCAGCGATCGCACGCTCGCGGACGGCAGCTTGATCGCGCTCAACGGACACCGCGAGCTGTGCTGCGGTCTCTCGCTCCGCCAGGATGGCAGTCACAAGGGCCGGCATGTTAGCCGAGGGTATTCGGCCCTCGTCGGCGCCGGAGGACCACCAGTGCTGAATTGGATCAATCTTTGCGGCTACCAAATCGGGATTCCGCTTCAGATACCAGGGATCGCTCAATGCCGTGCTCAGGGTGGGGGACTCGCGTCGAGCCAATAGCTTGATGGCCCTTGTCAACTGGGGGGAACCAAAAGTGCCGCTCGCATCGACTGTGCGCGCAGGCTCTCCCTCTAGCAGGCTACCGCTGACGCTTGGAAGCTTACCGTCACTCGCCAGCGCGACCAAATAAACAGGGTCTGCCGGCTGACCGAGGCTGACTTCGTGGGATCGCAGAGTCTGAAACGCAACTTTGCCACGATCGTTTCCCGGGAAAATGGACGAGCCGAACAGGACCCGCTGCCCGTGGACCCGAACGCGCTTGAAGTGCGCGCCCAGAAGTGACTCGAACTCGTCCCGATAGAGCTCTTTGACGTGGAACGGGTTGCGGAAGTTAGGCTTGTCGGAGTAAGTAAGTCGGTCAGGGCTGGAGATCACGAGCAAGCCTCCGGGCCGCAGCACGCGCTTGATCTCGACCATCATGGCCTCGTGCTCGGTGTGATGCTCGATCGTCTCGAAGCTGACAACCACGTCAACACTTTTGTCATCGAGCGGGATCTGGGCGCACGATCCAACGCGAAATTCGAGATTACCGGCACCGTACTTGCTGCGTGCGTGATCAATCGCCTGCTGATCGACATCGACTCCAATCACGTTGCGTGCGAATTGGGCGAGCAACGCACTGCCATAGCCCTCACCACTGGCGATGTCCAGCACCTCCTTGTCGGCCACAAACTGACTGGCGAAGCGGTAACGGTGCAGATGTTCGAGTTCAATCTCCCCGTGCATGATCTCCGGCAGGAATCGCTCGCCGTCCACCGGCAATTGCGGCCCGGGCGCAGGCGTGACATCCGTGGCATCTACCATGACATCCTCCGAGGCTCATACTGTCCGTACCGGATGTAATGCTCGAAGGGTTTCACCTGCGAGTTAAGAAGGTCTTGGTTGAGTATCAAGTAAGCCACCGGATCGAAGTTCTTGGGAATAGATGCGTGGTGTGAATTGACCCAGTCAATAGATTTGAGGCGCGAACTCACGAAGTCAATGCCTTGCTGATGGTTGGATTTCATTCGTTTCAGGCACCAAGCAACAAAATCGCCGTCAATCTCAATTCTTAGCTGTAGATCTGTTGTGTTTTCACACTCGGTCATCGGGTTTTCAGCGGGGACTCGAAGAGTGTTCTCGCCGCCAAAAAAAGTGCAGTTCACCCACTCGATGTCTTTGGCATGGCGCGCCTGCAGCGTCGCCACAACTGCAGGAGCGAACTGAATGCGACGGCGAATATCAGGCCTCCGCTCTGTGAACAGTTGTGTAAGCTCGGCCGCGTGCTGACCACCAGTGGCTGCATTTAATCGAAGCATTAAATCCAGTTCGTGATCGATGAGACTTCGATTGCTGCGAAGGACGAGCACTGAGCGGTCCAATTGAGTGCCCTTAAGGCCCAGAAGCTCCAGGAGTGGACGCTCGATAGCAGATGCAATCGAATCGTAGTGACACACACTCATCGCCGCAGTGCCAAATATTTCTGCGATGCTTTTCAGGGAGCGCATGACGTATGCGTAATGATTTGAGGTGCAGAACTCGGCGAATGACTTTGAGGTCAACCCCGCTTTCGCCATCTCCGAATGCCCAGACGAATAAAAAGAACTTACGTTACGTACGAAAGTCAGAAATCGTGGGCGTATCCCGAGCCTTAGAAAGGCGGCCGACAGCAGTTCCCATTCTCTTTGATCAAAGCGTGTCAAGTCCTCGCTGAGGCAAATCGCCCTCTCGCTGTGGGAAAAGTACTCCTCAAGCTTTTTGTCAACTTCGGCCGGGTTGACCTGCTGCAGATACAGCAAATCGAAGAGCGACTGCCCATTGCCGAAAAATCCTTGCTGGAAGCCTGAAATCTCGTAGCGAACTCCAAGCTCAGCCAATGCCTGGCGGTTGGCGGCGAGATAGCGATGTAAAGCGGTCGAGCCGGTTTTGTGTGTGCCCGTGAAGATAACGAGATCGCGGTGGCCCGATTCCGCGACCGCAGAAGGGGCATGCGCATTTCTACTTTGAATTTGGGCAGATTGAATGGTCATGTCAAAATAGACGAGGTTCCCGGCAAGCGGAGGTTAAGGCAATACTGATCAAACCGCCGATTCGAGGTCTGCGACCGTGCGGTCCGGGGAATGCGCGATTCATGTTGAAGGCCGTAACCATCTAATTCACAGATCGTTGGTGATGACATGATCATTCCCTCTTCGAAACCACACCGGTCCGAAAACTGTTACTCTCCCGTTTATCCAATAGCCAGCCCAAGCAAAGATCGTACCCTCGTTTTCATGACGATCGATCGATAACCGGCGAGCGGATGGGCGTACTTCCGACCCTCGGTCGATTTTCGCAACCGCGAGACGATCTCGAGCTTGCTGACGCCGGACCGTAATTCCGTTAGGTAGTTAACGAGACCGTCGGAATCCGGCAGTCTGCTGAAAAGCGTCACGTAGGCGCGGTTAACAAATTCCTCCCCATCGAGAAGGAGAAGTTCCTTCACGTGTCCGGCAGGGAGCCATCTGCGCCCGTGCGCATCCGTGATCGTGCGGGCATTTTCATTGTCAGTGGCGGGAGACGCATCCTGCGTTGTTAGCAGTTGGACGTCCGGAAAGCTTGTGTGCAAGCGTTCGTACATGTCTGATTTACGAAGCATGTCGCCGGCCTGCATTCTCCGCACGACTCGTTCGAACAGATCATCCTGCGCGAGGAGTTTCAGGCAAAACTTAGCAAAACCATCGATCCAGTCATCCCAACTCTCGGCGCCGTTATCATTCACTTCACTTGAGTGCTCGTTCATTGCCAATTTGAGCACAGAAACAATAGTGGCGTCGTCGCGATACAGAAAGACGCCGCTGACTCGCTGATAGGTGGACAATATTTCACGAGTTGCCGGGATATCACGGGCAACGACCACCTTTCGTGCCGCCAACGCATGTACGATCCCCAGGCCGAATCCCTCGACGTGGGAAGGCAGGACGACGACACTGGCCCGCGAATAAAGAGATTCCATCTGCTTATCGCTCAGCGTTCCCGATCGATAGGTCCGCACATTTTGCGAGACTAGATTCTGGCTACCTAGGACGACGAATTGCGTGTTCGGAAACGCAGCCTTGAGGATTTTCGCTGTTGCGTCGGAGGCCTTGTGGGCGAAATGATTGCCCATGACCAGCACGTGTTCCGCCGCGCCAATGCTCGACGCCTTCTTGTAGCAACTGAGCTTGGTGGGCAATAGCCGCGCGTACTTCGATAATTGCTTCGCGTCCGGGAATCTTGCGAGCACGCTTCCCTCGGAAGACTTGCTGTTGAAAAACAACCCGTTTGCATGGCGGGCGACATGCCCCCAAAGAGTCTCAAGCCGGTGCGTGATCG
>Ga0210406_10006681_pt1 | contig 11909 bp, 9 predicted proteins | sample IncBWC30MmetaG_FD_155454 | JGI IMG/M metagenome (GOLD analysis project Ga0210406, IMG submission 155454) | Forest soil microbial communities from Barre Woods Harvard Forest LTER site, Petersham, Massachusetts, United States - Inc-BW-C-30-M | ecosystem: Environmental > Terrestrial > Soil >...
CCCCTACCGGTTGTTCACCAGCCTCCGGCTGTCGTTGGGTGCAAACCCATCCCTCGGCGCCGTATCGCGACTTCACTTGGCCGCCGAGCAGAAATGCCTTCTTCCTGACGTATAATCTAGCCTTGGGATCGGTTTCGATTTTGAGTCCTGCAACAATACCCATTTCGTCGATCAGCGCAGTCAGAATCACCGGATGGCCGGCGATGATCGTACCCTCGCGACTGGTTTCGGGATCGAAATCGAAGCGAATGGCGTGCATTGAGTCCTTGTCCGAAGGACATTCCCGCCATGCCGACCAGGCCGCGAGCTTGCGAGCTGCATCGTCGGCACAAGTCAGGTTGACGTAGCCGGCATTCGGGATTTCAGCCACCGGCATTCCCACCGTAATATCGCGCACGTCGTAATTTGGCTCAGCCTGTGCCAACGCGGATTGGTGCGCCGGGGCAAGCAGGATTACCGCCAGGATGACGGCGCAGCATCGCTGCCTCATTTTGCCGGCCCGGCGGTTGCAGCTGGCTTGGCAGACGACTCGGAATCAGCCTTGTACACATCGCAAACGCGGGACGTGTTACCAAAGAAGCTCACGCATTCGTCGTAGGTCGGTTCTCCCTTCCCCTTGATATTGGCGATTACATAGTCCGCCACCGCTTCAATGTCCGGAGCGCGCAGGAACGTGCCGCCTTCCGGCGGCATCCTGTCGCCTACATCCTGACGGGTCATTTCGTAACATTTGGTCGTGTCGTAAGCGCCGCGCGCAAAGTAGGGCATGCCCGTGCCGGGTCTGCCGCAAGCTACTGTTTCCATGATCAGGTCGCGCGTCAACTCGGTTTTCCGCAGGGACAGCGCGTCGCCGCCATATCCACCGCCGCCGTTACCGTGCCATTTGTGACAACCGAAGCAATTGGCGCGCTTGAAAACGGCCTTGCCGGCCTCCGTAGAGGCCGACTGTGGGGATTGGGCATGGACCTGCAATGCCGACACGCTCACGAGAGCCAGCGCCAGCGCCGCTGTAACCGCTCTGGAATAATTCATAAGACTGCCCCTTGCGCGGCAGAGAAGGAACTTTGCGAGGTGAGAAGGAGCGGAGATCTCCTGCGATCTCCGCTCCCGATGGCGTCAAAGCGCGAAGACGTACAGCATTGAGCCGGGCTGGATCCTCTTCAACTCGGGCGTTGCGTCGATAAACCATTTATCCCAGGCGCCGCCCAGGCCGACCAGGATGGCCAGATATTGCTTGCCATCCACAGAGAACGTCATCGGTGGCGCATTCACGCCACCCCCGGTGTTGAACTCCCAGAGCTTCTGCAACGTCTTTCCATCGAGTGCCACCACTTCTCCCGACGGTTGCCCGCTAAACACCAGATCGGGTGTGGCGAGTATGCCGCCGAGATTGGGGAACTGCGTCTCGTGCTTGCCGGCTACCTTGCCTGTGGTGACATCGATCGCCGTGACGCTGCCGGTTATCTTGACCGGTTGGCTTGGTCCACCGCCTGTCCAGAACTCACGAGCCTTAAGCTTCTCCGGAACGGCTTCCTCGACCGTTATGCGATTGCAGCTTTCAATGACCGGGATATACCAGAGCTTGAGCTCGGGATTGTAAGCGGTCGGAGGCCAGTTCTTGCCACCCATATTGCCTGGGCAGATGTCGGCGACCTTGTTTTCCCGGCTTGGAGTCACCGCCGCGTTGTAGTGCTGAACCGGATTCTTCGGATCGTATTCGATCGGCTTTCCCGACTCCGGGTCGAGCCCCTTGGTCCAGGTCACCTTCTTGACGAACGGTATCCCCCACAGGAATTTGCCGCTGGTTCGATCAATCGCGTACGCGAAGCCGTTGCGGTCTGCCTCAAGGGCAATTTTCGCCGGTGCTCCACTGGGTCCGGCTACGTCGACGAGGACATTCTCGGCAACGCTGTCGTAGTCATATGGGTCGTTCGGCGTGTGCTGATAGTGAAATTTGATCTTCCCGCTCGAAGCATCCAGCGCAAGCGAACTGTCCGTGTAGAGATTGTCGCCTGGGCGATATTGATTGTCCCAGTCGGGACCAGGGTTACCCACGCCCCAGAAGATGGTGTCGGTGGCGGGATCATAGCTTCCCGTAACCCACGTCGAGCCGCCTCCGGCCGCCGCGGCGTTTTTGTCGTCCTTCCAGGTGTCGCTACCCGGCTCACCCTTTGCGGGAATGGTGTGGGTCCGCCACACTTCCTTCTGGGTCGCAAGATCGGTCGCGGCGATCCAGCCGCGAATACCGTACTCAGCGCCAGCCACGCCCGTTATCGCCATGTTCTTCACGATCAACGGTGCGCCGGTGATCACTTCGCCCTTGTCGGGATTGGCCACCGGTTTCTGCCAGGCGACCTGGCCCGTCTCCTTGTTTGTTGCGATCAGCCGTCCGTCGAGCGTATGCGAAATAACGAGATTGCCCCAGAGCGCTACGCCGCGGTTGTCCACGCCGCAACAGGCGACCGCGCCGGCCCAATCGTGGTCGGTCTTGGGATCCATCTTCCAGAGGAGATTACCCTTCCCGCCATGAGTATCGATCTTGTAGACCGAGCCCCATCCGTCGGTAACGTACATCATGCCGTTTTCGACGATCGGTGTTCCCTCCAGCCCGCCATGGGTCCAGATCCCGCCGCCTTCGACTCCGGCAAGATGCATCGTCCAGGCAACCTTGAGGTTCTTGACATTGTCCTTGTTTATTTCTTTCAGACTTGAAAAGCGTGTCGCCGAATAGTTCTTGTGGTGATGTAACCAGTTGCCCGGCTCCTTCTCGGAGTTGACCAGGCGGTCCTGGGTCATTTCGTCGGCCGCGTAGGCGGGGAGCCCGCCGAGCGCGGCGGCCGCTGCCGTCGCAAGCAGTGCTGTTTTCAACCTAGACTTAACGTGATTACTCATCATTCCCTCCCGAGGTTAGTTCTTGCTGCATGATACCGAAACGATGACTCGGCTTTGCACGAGCACCGGTATTGGCTTAAGGGGATCGGCGCACCTCCACTTCTGTTTCGATTGTTCCGGCCTTTTGAAAAACCAGAGCGCAATTGAAGCGTTCGCCGACCGTCAGCGGCTGCCTCGTCTGCAATAGCATCACATGGTACTCAGTTGGCTTCATTATGACCGTGCTGCCCGCGGGGATCGGAATCGACGAAATTGCGCGCATGGCGGGAGCGCCTTCACCGTGATCGATCGTGTGCTTCTCGGAAAAGTTGGCAACCGGGCACCGCACACGCATCAAGGCATCGGGAGCATCGCTCTGGTTCCGGATCGTGGCAAGCAGTGGGATATCGCGACCGACTTCATCGGTGGCTGGGGTCCAGGCGTCCGAAACGGTCAGTCCCTCCCCTTGAGCTGCCGGGGCTTGGGTGGGCACAAACAAGAGATAGGTGAGGACGACGAGGACCCAGCAAGGCGAGCCCGTCGACCGGCTTGTCGCGAACGTCCGGACTTTCGCCGCTTCTCGTGAGCGGAGGCAAAGAAGGACCCGGGAGCGGAGCTTCCCCATCGGATCAATGAATTTGGTCATCGAATTCAAAGGACGGCCTCACGCTGCGTTGGCTCCGGTTACTCGGGCGGGTGCTTGCCCACAGTCTCCGGCACGAAATATGGAACGATTAATCCGATAAAGTAAACGCTGCTCATAATAAGCGCCGCGCGGGACCAGCCGTCGATGCGACAATTTGGCCGGCGATAATCGGAAAGACCCAAACTATCAAACGCGTCCCATTTAACACAAAACCGGCCGCCGTTGCCCTTGCGCTGGGCATGAACAGCTCAACGAGGTAGAGCGCCGGCCAACTGAACGCGAAACCGAGGGTGAAGGCCTCGTTCGCGAATGCGCACCGTGAAGGCGCCATGGCTTTCAAACCAATTGTAGGTCAGAATCGAAATGATGATGGATCCCAGGAACGTCAGAAAAAGAAATATGCGCCTTCCCAAGGCGTCGGCTCGTGCGTACAAATCTTGCGGCTTTGCGGTCAATACAGGCAAAGGCTGACAAGCTTGATTTCGCAGGCCTCTTCCGGCGCATCCGTGAGCTTCGCGCCCTCTTTTTTGGCATGCTTCGGGGGCTCTTCCGCAATCACCATCGCCCAATAGGTTCGACCGGATTTCGAGCTCCTTGCACTCGCGACACCAACTCGCGAGGCGCCGTGCATCAGTAGATTGCTGCGGTGTCCGCTTGACGCAATCCACTGGTCGAGGGTCTTGGGAAAGCTGTCATAGCCGAACGCAATGTTTTCGGCAGCCCGTCTCGAGCCGGCGGGCGCCACGCGCGAGCTGAAGGGGCCGAGTACGCCGTGGTCCAGTAGGTCCCTGGCCGCCATTGCCGCGGCCTGTTCATGAGCAATGCGATTGAGCGTTGCATCGATCCTCACTTTGCCCTCGCCGTGCTGAATCCGGAAACTGGAGATCAACTCTGCCTGGGTAGCTGACTGGGCAACGGCGCAGTTGCACAGTCCAGGCAGAAGCCCAAGCGCAATGAAAAATGCATGGTGACGTCGGCGATGAGTCATTCGTCTCTTTTCTGCAAATGCGAAATTGCGCCATTGCTAGCAATCCAGGAGACGAAAATATGGCGGCCTCAGGTTCTCTGATCCCGATTTTGGCACCCTACAGCTCTTTGAGGAATCCGGACGAAGATCATTCTTGCCTCAAGGCAGCTCGAGCATTTTTTGCGCGATGCAGCACGAAGACCAGACCCACCTGGATGTGGGTGGTGAAAAATCGGGCAAACGATAAAAGGGATATTCAAACCGAGTTCCCTTCGAAATGTTGCAAACCCCCTCAGTTTCCGTCGAGACCAAAGCCTCCTGGGCTGTCGCGTCCGCAGCGCTCTTCATCCTGGGAATGTCATTCGGCGCTGCCTGGATCACCGCAGTGGCACTCAAGGATATTGCCCTCGAGGTCGGCGGGTCGCGGTCTGTTCCGGCGCTCGCCAGTTCGTTGGCATGGCTCGGCTCTGGTGCCGGCGGGATCATGATGGCCCAGGTCGCCGATCGAGTCGGCACTCGCTCGACAGTGATTTTCGGCTCGCTGATGATCGGCCTTGGCCTGACAATCTCGACTCTTGGGCCGCCTTGGCCGCTGTGGATCGGCCACGGATTGTTCATCGGATTGATCGGGATCGGCGGCATCAATGCTCCCCTGTACATTTATGTCAGCCGCTGGTTCGACCGTCGTCGCGGCTCGGCGCTGGCACTGATCTCGAGCGGCACTTATCTCGCCGGAGCGGTGTGGCCGCCGGTATTCGAGCAGGCAATCGCCCATTTCGGCTGGCGGCAGGCGATGCTGTGGTATGCACTCGCAAATATCGTCGTAGTCGTGCCGCTTGCCGCGATCTATTTTCGTGCGCCACCGGAAGTGATTCATCCGGCGGCGGCGTTCGCAGTCCGTTCAGGAAAAGCACGGGTCCTTGGCTGGCCACCCAATGCCGTGTTCGCGATGATGTGCGCCGCCGCCGTGCTTTGCTGCATTCCCATGGCGATGCCGCAGGGTCACCTGGTCGCCTTCTGCAGCGATCTCGGTATCAAGCGCTCGATAGGCGCGTTGATGCTCTCGGTGCTGCTCGGTACCGCGTTCGTGAGCCGGCAAATCTGGGGCATTATCTCCGATCGCATCGGCGGGCTATCCACCGTACTGATTGGATCGGCTTGGCAGGCCGTATCGATGACGGCCCTTCTGTTGACTCAGAATGAGGTTGGGCTGTTCACGGTGGCTGCGGCCTTTGGGCTTGGCTTTTCCGGCATCATCCCGGCCTATGTCCTGGCGGTGCGTGAATTGTTTCCGGCTTCGGAAGCCTCCTGGAGAATCCCGACATTGTTGCTCTTCAGCGGAGGAGGCATGGGGGCCGGCGGCTGGATTGCCGGATTGCTCTACGACCATTTCGGATACTATGCGCCGGCGTTCGCCGTCGGTATCGGTGCAAACCTCCTCAATCTGTTGATGGTCGGTACGCTGGTTGGACGAAGGCTCAACCGTGCGGCCTATGGCTGAACGCTCGATACGATCTGATTTCCGCGCGCAGCTTTTTCATGAAAACGGCCCCTTACTTTAATCTGGGTCGCGTTGCATTTGGGCAACACATAGTTGGGAAACTGATTGGCCTGCTGCTTCCGCTATTGCGTGTTCAAACAGTGACCCGAAAATCGACCGAGTCGCATGCTTGGCTAGCAATCTGGGCTTTGGGTGGAGCCCTTGGAGGCCGTGACTATGAATCCGCGACGATTTGCAACGGAGACGGCGGTACTTTGCCAAGCCTGCGTTCTTGTGGGTTGGGTCGTCGTCGGGCTTGCCGGCCTTGGTTCGGCCGGCATCGAGAAAACCGGCGCAGCGATAGTGGATCGACCCCCGACTTCTGTTGCGGAAAACACCGAACTCGCATACGCGCCGCAGCCGGCCGCGACGGCAGATGCAGCCGTCGCCAACACTGCCGTCACCAACACCGCCGTCACCAACACCGACGTGGCGATGCCCGTTCCATCGCTAACGACGACCGCCACGGCGGCGGCCTCGGATGAATCGGAATCGTTCCCCGATACCGCGTTGATCGGATCGCCGCAGGTGCCGTCGCCTGAAACGCCGCCGGTGCAAGTGGCGACAGCGAGCACTCCCGATCCGTTGCCCGACGCGAAGGAGGCCGTCAGCTCCGTCAAGATTCTCGATGAGTGCCTGGTGGTGGACGCCTGCGTCGATCGATACCTGTGGGCGCTCTACCAACGAACTCCCAAGGAGGACACCATCAAGGTGCCCGAGCGCAGGAAAGTGACGGTCAAGAAGAGGGGCAAAATGGTGACTGTCACCAAAAGCGTTACCAGGCTCGTGGATGAGGACTTTGCGTGGAAGGATCCGAAGGCGGCGGAAAAAGCCGGCATGCCAATGATGGACTACGTGATAGGAGGCATGGATCGAGGCTTCAGGCTGAAGCTCTTTCATATGCTTCGTGCGGCGGAGGAAGCCGGGTTGTCCCCCGGCATAACCAGCGCGTTCCGCGACGACTACCGTCAAACGATCGCAAGCGGCCTTAAGGCGGCCAGTAACAGGTCGTATCACGGCGGAAGTTTGCGCGGCGGCTACGGTCATGGCCTTGCCGCCGACGTTGTCAGCATCAACGGCGGGACACGCGATGAGCGATGGACCTCCAGCGAAAGTTTCTGGAAATGGATCGATGTCCACGGCAAGGAGTTTGGCATCGGGCGACCGTATCTTGATAGAGATCCGCCGCATGTGGCACCGATCGACGGCAAGGAATATGCGGCTCACCATGGCGGGACGAAAATTCATCATGCCGCTTCTGACCTGAAGAAGGGCCATCTGCTGGCCGCAAGGCACGATCGCGCCCCGAGCAAGCATTCAAGAACCGCAAGGTCCTCGAAGATCAGGACCATCTGACCCCAAATCAAGCTGCTCGCTCGTCGTCCGCTCCGTTGGACAGCGACGCGCGCGGTTTGGCGAGAGAGTTTGCGCCCGCATGCGGCGAACTTTCGAAAAGTTCCGCATTGGCAGGTCAGACCGAAAAACGCTAGTCTGTCGAAAGCGATGCGAATGCTGGAATCGGGCCACCGGAATCATGGATTTCGTGGTATCGCTTCGATGCCGAAGTTCAAAAACGAGTATGCCGCGTAATGATGCGAACGTCGGAATCGGGACAGTAGACGGGACGCACATGACGTCTTGTTTCGTAAGCCCGAAGCGCAGGCGGATAGAGGACCGATCCGCGCGTCTTGTCGCGGCCGGATTGGCGGCGCTGATCGCGCTGGGAGATCATGCGGGCGCGGGCAGCAATCGTAGCGAAAGCCCGGTCGATTCCGTTCAGACACGTAGCGCCGGCGAGCCAGTCATGGCGATTGTTTCGCTTCGCAATCAGCGGATAACGGTTTACGACGCCCACGGCTGGATTCTGCGAGCGCCGGTGTCGAGTGGTCAGAAGGGACGCGAGACGCCTGCGGGGATATTCAGCGTTATCCAAAAGGAAGCAGAGCACTATTCGAACCTCTACGATGATGCCTACATGCCGCACATGCAGCGCATCACCTGGTCGGGCATTGCGCTTCATGGTGGCTCCTTGCCTGGATACCCGGCCTCCCACGGCTGTGTCCGATTGCCTTTTGATTTCGCAGAGCGCCTCTTCGACGAAACGCCGCTGGGCTTGAGGGTAATCGTAGCGCCAAGTGATGTGGCGCCCATTGAGATAGCCCATCCGGCTCTCTTCCAATCGAAACCTGCTGCCGGTGTCATGGCGCTGGTCTCTGCCCGAGGCTCGGAGGCAGATCAAGCGGCGAGGAAACTGGATCAGGCGAGACTTGCCATCGTTGCGGCATCTCGGGCGGCCGCGCAAGCAGGGGTCCCGTTGCGAGCGGCGGAGATACAGCGGCTCAGAGCGCAAGCGCAATTGGCCACCGCCGAAGGCGCACTCGGCGCCGCAACTTCGCCGGAGGCAAGGGAGCGTGCTGAAGAGGCCAAGGCGAAAGCAGTCGCGGGACTCGCCGAGCGACAGGAGAATTTGGCCGACGCAAGGGCCGACTTGCAAGCCAAGCAGGATTCGTTGAAGGCCGCGCGTGAAGCGGCCATAGCTGCGGAGAGCGGACATGTCGCGGCAGCGGAAGCAGCGCGCCAGGCCGCGCGCGAGCTCCAGCCCGTATCGGTACTGATCAGCCGTACGACGCAGCGGCTTTACGTCCGGCGAGCCTTTGAGCCCTTGTTCGACAGTCCGATCACGATCCTGGACGCTGATCGTGCGATCGGCACGCATGTATTTACCGCTTTGGAGCGGAGCAGCGGCGATGCCAACATTCGGTGGAGTGTCGTCTCGTTGGAGCACCGCGACACGGTCGAACCGCATGGCCGCGCGCGTGGAGGAAGTGTTCGAGATGAAGCCAGGCCGACCGAGCCAGACAACGCAAGGGCTGCACTCGATCGGATTGTCATTCCACAGGATGTGTTGGATCGCATCCCGGGGATGGTGCCCCGATCCTCCCTTATCGTCACCGACGAGTCACTGAGTTCGGAGACCGGCAAGGGAACAGACTTTGTGGTTCTCTTGAGTGGCGAACCGCAGGGAGGAATCAAGTTTCGAAGACGCGGCCCAACGAGCGAATACGGCTACGCCCGCCTGCGCGGTTTCCAGCCCTATTGGCGCTCGCCAACGGCCGGTCCATTCTGGTGAACGGGATTGAGCTTTTTCAAGATGGGCATTTTGGAGTACCAATGACCGAAGAAGCAAAATCGCACTACGAAGTGATTGTGGTCGGTGCGGGTGTAGCCGGGATCTATCAGCTCAAACGTCTGGTTGACCTCGGCATCGATACCATCGTACTCGACTCCGCGCCCGACCTCGGTGGGACGTGGTACTGGAATCGATATCCGGGCTGCCGCTTCGACTCCGAAAGCTATACCTACGGCTTTTCGTTCTCGCGCGAACTGCTCGACGAATGGCACTGGAAGGAGCGCTTCTCCGGCCAGGCGGAGAACCTGCGCTACCTTAATTACGTCGCCGACAAGTTTGACCTGCGCAGGCATATGCAGTTCAACTGCCGGGTCGATGCGGCCCATTTCGACGAGACGTGCGATCTCTGGCGGCTTCAAATCGACAACGGGCGCGAGCTCACCTGCAGGTTCGTCGTTCTCGCCGTTGGCCTGCTCTCGGCGCCGACGATGCCGCGACTGCAGGGAATCGATGGTTTCAAGGGCCGCTCGTTCCACACCTATTATTGGCCACACGAGCCGATTGACCTGGCGGGCAAGAAGGTCGCCGTGATCGGGACCGGGGCCACCGGCATCCAGGTCATCGGGGAGATTGCCGACAAGGTCGGCGAGCTCAAGGTGTTTCAGCGGCGGCCGAACTGGAGCGCGCCGCTCAACAATAGTTCAATCTCGGAAGCCGAGATGGCCGACATCCGAGCGCGTTATGACGAGATTTTCGCGGCCTGCGCCCGTTCGCCGGGCGCTTTCCTGCACGAACCCGACCGCCGCGGCTTTTATGAGGTCTCGCGCGAGGAGCGCTTGAAACTCTGGGACAAGCTTTATGACGAGCCCGGGTTCGGAATTTGGCTCGCCAATTTTCGCGAGATTTTCATGGACGAGGCCGCAAATGCCGAGCTCTCTGCGTACATCGCCGACCGTATCCGCCGGCGAGTTAAAAATCAGGCCGTTGCCGAGAAGCTGATCCCGCGCGACCACGGCTTTGGTGTGCAGCGCCTGCCGCTGGAGACGAACTATCTCGAAGCCTATAACCGCGACAATGTCGAACTTGTCGATATCAGCGATACGCCGATCGAGCGCATCACCGAAAGCGGTATACGGACCACAATGCGCGATTATGAATTCGATATCATCGTGTATGCCACGGGCTTCGACGCCATCACGGGCGCCTATGATCAAATTGATATCAGGGGCATTGGCGGTGTGGCGCTGTTCGACAAGTGGAAGGACGCGCCTTCGACATTCCTCGGCATGCTAGTCAATGGCTTTCCCAATCTGCTGATGCCGACCGGACCGCAGAGCGCTTCGGCTACCACGAATTTCCCGCGCGGCATCGAGAACGGTGTCGGCTGGTGCACAGGTCTGCTTCAGTATATGAGGGATCATGGTTACACGCGCGCGGAACCTGGCCAGGAGGCCGAGCGGCGCTGGACCGCTCACGTGGCCAAGATGTACGAAATTATGCTGATGCGGAAGGCCAAGTCGTGGTTCACCGGCTACAACTCGAACGTCGCGGGCCATGAAGAGGGCAAAGTCCGCTACTTCGTGTACAACGGCGGCACGCCGAAATATGTCGAGATCATCAATGATGTGGCTGCCAGGGGTTACGAGGGAATTGTGCTTTCGGCGATCAAACCGCGAGGAGCCGACGATGCGTTGGCAAAATTGGGTCGCAAAGCCGGGTAATGAAGTTGTTGAGAAAACTGGCGGCCAATCCGCAACGGGTCTTCTGGCTTGAATGCGGAAGAGCCGCCCCTATCGATTTTGAGGTCCGGTTTTCACGTTTGATGCCGCAGCTCTACGCAAAGCAGGGGGTCTGCCTTGAAGAGGCCGATGCTATTTATTGTTGCGTTGCTCTGGGTTCATCCAGCAGCCACCGAACAGCTTCCGCTGTCTTCTGCCGGGGTGAAAACGCTCGCGCCCAACGGTGCCATCAAGCCGACGGGCACATGGAGTCTCGGCAGCCGCGCCGGCGATTTCATCTTCATCGCCGGAATGCGCGGTATCGACCCGAAAACCAACTTGCAGATCCAGGGTGACGAGGCACGCATCCGCCAGGCTTTCCTCAACATGAAGCTGATCGCCGAATCAGAGGGGGCAACGCTGCGTGATGCGGTTCGCCTCGTCGTCTATGTCACCGACATGTATCGCTTCCGTCCATTGGTGAACAAGGTTCAGGAAGAGTTATGGGGCGCCGGTCCCTATCCCCCGCGCACCATCGTCGAAGTGCACAGGCTGAATGGAGACGATATCTGCGAGGTTGAAGGCACCTTTTACGCGCCGGCCAGAAATTAGCGCGCGGGGTTTGCGTGCGGCTCAAGAAACGGTCGGGTTAAGAAAGTACTATCAGGCGATCCGCAGGCTCTAGGTTTTTTGGTTGTAGGTCGTTGATCATGGCAGGCGGATAGGCTGGAACACTCGCTCGGAACGTCTCATAATTGCGCAATGGCAAGCGACATATGGAAAACCGAATATTTTAGCTGTCCCAACTGCGGATTGCCCTACACCGCGACTCGGGAGCAGCATCCAACCAAGCATTCCGGCAGCTTCAGCTGCGAAGTTTGCGGGGTCAAAGTGCACGCATGGTCCGGCTACTTTGATTTTTTCGACTGGAAGGTCGATCAGCCGAAGTCGCCCGTCTTTGGCAAAAGATGGGCGTGACCGCATAACTCGATTTCCCTTTTCAGGCATTGGGCAGGCGCAGGGGTATTCGTTGGCCG
>Ga0210406_10006682_pt1 | contig 11909 bp, 24 predicted proteins | sample IncBWC30MmetaG_FD_155454 | JGI IMG/M metagenome (GOLD analysis project Ga0210406, IMG submission 155454) | Forest soil microbial communities from Barre Woods Harvard Forest LTER site, Petersham, Massachusetts, United States - Inc-BW-C-30-M | ecosystem: Environmental > Terrestrial > Soil >...
GTATGGATGGGATTAGCCTAAGTTGAGAGGTCCGCGATTTCCGGCCTCGGTGATTTCGTACTGCACCGAGCCCGTCGGCAACGTCTCAGTCTGCACGTTGCCGGCATCACCAAGCGGGCGACTAAGCTGTGATCGAACAGGGGCGGGCTTGCCCAGGGCTCAGCGAAAAGCCGCTTTAGGAACTCGCGCTCAGGCCTGTCAAGGCCATCGATGACCCCTAGTGTGCATAAATTATTGCACAACCAAAGCGCGAAGACAATAATCCAGAAAATCAGCCATTTGGCTTCGCCTTCGGCCCAGCTCGACCAGCCGGCAGATGGCTTCTGACCTGACCGGGAAGGTCATCCTGTTGCCGACGCCAGTCGTCAAGCGTTTTGGCCGCGTCGGTCATGCGGACGTTAATCGCCTCGCTGTCGACGGGTGGTCGACCTCGCTTTGATTTTTTAGCGTTATTTAAAGGCCGAGATTGTGCAGGTGCCGATCGGGAGGCGGCAGTAAAGCGCCGGCGCCGATCGCACAGGAAGCGGAATCGCGAGCGATGACGAACACACCGGTGGAGGCACCGCGCGTAATGCTGATGTAAGCTTGTCGTCTAGAAATTCTGAACCGCGCCGTTTGGAGAAACGGCATGGACACCATCCTCACTCAGCCCCGCCCTTCGTTCTCTCTGGGCGGGGTTTTCTATTGGTGCAGGGCTACAGTCCCGCTCCGAAGCCAACCCCGGGTTAAAGCGAGGACTTTCCGTCGACGATCACAAATCCGCCGGAAGTGACTGAGATCGTCCTTCAACGCCTGATTGATGCCGGCTTTAAGCTCGATTCGGCCGAGAAGTGCAGAAACGCGGGAGGAAACACCAGATGGATAAGGATAACCCGGCAGCGAACATTGAAAGAATGTCTTTGTCGGAATTGGCAGCGCTGGAGGCGGACGTAATCCAACCAAGTCACTGCCGGCACGAGCGTTCAACAGGCGCCAATGCCCATTTCCGATGAGGCTGAAAAGCGGGTGATAGCTCTCAAACGAGAGATAAGTTCTCATGATACGAACGGCGCGGGACTTCGGTCCCGTGTTCACCCCGCTGGGGCAGATCTGAAGCCCGCTGGCTTGACCCGGTGGGTTTTTCTTTTGTCTTTGCCAGGCGCGGCCGGCTGTTGATCCTGCGTTTCAAGCTGGTGCTTTTGTGGCGCGCGCGGGTTCGGTCGCAGGAATCTGGTGGCCACCGTTCTTCGAACCCTTCTTTGAAGGTCGAGGGGGATACTGCCCACAGCCAAAACTCCAGGTTCGCCCCGGCCTCAAGAGCCTTAACGCGCCCAGCGCTTGAAAGGTCCCAAGACAAAAGACCGCTGGCAGTCAGCGTCGAGCGCCGATGCGGTCGGCGATGGGGCCGCACTACTACCCTCACCGGTGGGCTTTCTGGCGTCGTGTAGGCTGCAGCAGTCGCTACCTCACCGCGGACCGTCCTCGAAGGCGACCTGGGTGCCTTTGGCCACGCGGTCGGCGACGCGTTCGGCGTCCCAATTCGTCAGTCGGACGCAGCCGTGCGATTCGGCCTTGGACACCTTCCCCGGAAAAGCTGTGCCATGTATGCTGTAACCCTCGGCCGAGAGGTTTATCCACACCGTGCCGACCGGGTTGTTCGGCCCGGGTCTGATCGTGAAGGGTTTGGGTGAGTGAACGCCCTTGAAATGGTAGTCGGGATTGTAGCGGTAGGTTGGATTGCGACTGACTTCGGTCACCTTCAGGGTACCAGAGGGTGAAGGCTTCTCTTCGCTTCCGACCGTCGCGGGGTAAAAACCGATCAAAGCATTTGTCTTGTCGAACAGCTTGACGGTTTGTCGGCCCTTGTCGACCTCGACCCTGTCGGCCTTGGCGGGATTCGTAGTCTGTCCGCCGCTTGTATTGACGACGATGATCTTGTCTCCCGCGCGATCGAAATGCTGGGCCGGGTTCAGGGCCGAGAGGAGTTGCTCGCTCATGTGGAATTTCTCGGCAAGCGCCTCTCGCGGGCTGGTAAAGCCCAGCTTCGGAATGTCCTTCATGTCCTCCATCCTGGAGGGCAGCTTCTGCAGGAAAGGTCCGGTGACGTCTTTTTCCGTGATGGTGTAGTCGGCGAGCACGGGCCGATCGTCCGCGACCAGCTTCTTCCAGACCTCGTCGGTCACGGTGTCGGAGCTCGGCAACTGTTGCGACTCTGCGTACGCGTGCAGTGCCTTCTTGGCGTTCTCTCCGAACTTGCCGTCGATCTCGCCTGGGGAGAAGTGCGCACGATCCAGAAGCACCTGGAGACGAACGCCCAGGGGCGTGGCTTTCTCGTTCGAAAGAGCCTTCGATAGTTCGGCGGAGTTGATCGCGTCCGGCTTCATCTCGGCGCCCCACGCCGTGTTCGCCATCATCAAGAAGGCAAGGCCGATGCAGACGCGCTTCGCAAGGAGCGCCATGCCAAGAGTCCTTCTCTCGCCTCCGCCGCTAGTGAGAACTTTCGACGGCGCCCACAAGTTCCTAAGACAGGAACAATTTGCCGATTCTTCCCGGTCATTTCGCAACGCAACGTCGCTGAAATCGGAGACCGTTTGCGGTCCCTGCAGATCCCGCAACGCGCCAAGCGTCGGATTCATCGTTCACGCTCGTGGATTAGTTGTCGGTAATGGCTCTCATACGCTCGCGCCATCCGGTGCGCCGAGAAGCGCTCTTCGAACCGCGCGCGCACCTTTTTCCTGTCCAATCGCGCAGGCTGGTTCACCGCATTGGCGGCCTCTTCCACGGTCTCGACGATGAAGCCGGTTATGCCATCGTCGATCACTTCCGGCACAGAACCCGAGCGGTAGGCGATGACAGGCGTTCCGCACGCCATCGCTTCAATCATGACCAGGCCGAACGGTTCTGGCCAGTCGATTGGAAACAGCAAGGCGGCGGCTTCCGCGAGAAACGGCTGCGTATCGCTGACCTCTCCGATGAGTCGAACTTCCTCGCCATCGAGTCCTTGTTCCTAGCGCAGCGGTTCTGGCCTGCCCCATGCGTGCCTAAATCAATTCTAGAGCTAACCTGTAGCTAGCCGACGCGCCGAGCCAGCGTCGCCCATCGATGCAGTTCATTCCACAATTCCGCGTCGGTGTAATCCGAAAGGGCTTTCCGGATGGGGAGTCTGACGGGATAGTCCCACAGCCGGCCGCATTTGCAGCCAGCCGCCGTTTGGCATTCTGGTCTAGAGCATGTGATCATATTCGCGCGCCCCGCTACGTGCATTTCGATCATGATACATGTGTTACTTCGAGGTGGGCTCAGACGGTCGCCGTTCCGCCAAATCGACGCTCCATCGCCTCAACCTTTTTCCATGTCGGTTGCAACGAGCATGGACGACAAGCGCATGCTTCATCCGCTTCGCGCGCTCGCCCCCGATCTCAACGAGCTTCGCCTCGCGGATAAGCCGAACGACGGCCTCGCGCTAGCTATAGCAGCCAACGAACCCCCATGGCGGGTTGACGAAGCTATGAACCCGCCCACCGGTTGGAAGAAGACTTTCGGCTTGGTCGGGCGTCAAAGTGAGTTTGGTGTCAGGCATAGGAATTCCCCCGTAGCAGTGTGCCCACTTTTTAAGCAGACCTATGTTCCGTCGGAAGCAGATATTCCGTCTGTCGAGCCGCGATGATGCTGCGCGCAAAGCGACAGCATCCCTGTCATTGCAGCGCGCGGCGCCTTGATCTGATCCTCATGCTTTCACAGTTAGTTTTACCGCCTCTGGAATTCCTTCCTCCGACAGCCGGTCCAGATCCTCCCTTTCAAGCTCAAGCTTTTTGGAAGTGACCGGCGGATTCGGTCGGGAGAATCTGGCGGCCCACCGCTGTTCGAACCTTCTTTGAAGGTCGAGAGGGATGTCGCACATAACCCACCTCCGGTCGTGCTCCGGTGCTAGTCCTTAACGCTCACCGTGTCCGAAAGGTCCCTAAACGGGGTCGCTGGGAACTCTGCCAGATCTTGAGCGTGACTAGCGCGCGGCCTGAGCTCGCCAATCGCTGCTACGGCACGTCTCTTGAAGTGGTCGAGCACGAACTGGCGGATCGCAGATGACAGATTGCCCTGGTTGCGATTGGCATCGATCTCGCTAACCTACTGGGACCGCGTCATGCTGCGTGCCCTGGAAATCTCCTTCACGTCGCTCTGACGCTTGTCTTGTGACCACCGACCACGATCGAGTTCCGCGCCGAGCCGCTGGTGGATGGCGCTGTAAAGAAATGGCTGCACGCACTCTACGAAAGAGAACGCAAGCGGCGCCGGCGTTGGCCTTGGTAGCTTGGCGCCGGCTTCGATCTTCAGCGCGTTGATTGGTTAGGGGTGTTCAGTTTTTTGATGGCGAGCCTGGAAAGCTCGACCGGATCCTGCACACCGGTTTGGCGGGTTTCAATGATTGCCCGAGCGACTGTTCTTGTCGTGGCGTCGTCGCTAGGCGAAGGGCTTCAAGGGTCAGCTTATAGGCTTCGGCCAACTGGCTGATTTCGTCCGGTCCGAGGGATAGCTGTTCGAATAGCGGATGAACTGTCATCGCCGACCTGCCGCGGCTTGAGCCGCGGATTCATTCAGCGACAAACATAGGCGGTCATCGCCAGAAGTCCTTGAAGCGATCCGGTGACAGCTCGGTGTAACGACCGGTGTGCTGGATGTTCCGATGGCCAGGCTTGAGAGCGCGGTATCATGGCTTTTGTTGGCCAGCGCAAAGCCGCAGGCGTGCTGCAGTATGTGCCGGTGAGCTCCGACGTCGCGACGCCCTCAGGTATGCGAGCCGCCCGCAACCCACGTTCTGATCTGGCGTTCATTGATCTTGAGGAAGCCGCCGGCCCCGCGCTGCGATAGCCCGAGCTTGGCTATCGCGTCTTCGAATTGATTGGGAACCATTTCGTCACTTTCCTCAGCTGATCCGGCGAACAGATGTGCAGTGCGCCAGCGACTTCCGGCGCCGTAGATTCCACGACAACGCGATAGGCGCCCGCAAGTGTGTAGCCGGCCATGACGACTTCGCCCGGCCATCTGTGCCCAGCGATCCTCTCGACCTTGTCGCCGATCTGCACAGCGTCGGCCGGAGACATGGCGGCAATTGCTGCGCGGGCCGCCTCTTTGTAAACTTCCCTATCGGCATCCTTCATGCGAATGCCGGGGCAAACCTTATCGAAGATCGCCTGGCCGACGCGCTCAACGACTTCACAAGTTCGCTTCATGGCCCGGGGAGCCTCTTCGGATTTTTGCACACCTTGCATTCCGTTGTGACAACCGCTCCGAACGGGCGGTGAATGATCCAGCCCGCATCGTTGCGATTCAGGCAAGAGGGATGCTCTGCCGGCTTAGGCTTTGGCTTCAAGTCGCCGAGCATCCGCTTGCGGATTTCGGGATAATCATAGGCAATTTCCGTCATAACGCGTCAGAACCCTTTGAGAGGCGCACTCCTTCGCGGGGCCGGAGGTCGATTTCTCCGGCGTAAACTTCGTCACCGACCGGCCAATGCGTTCGCTCGCCGGGGCAATCGCTCGGCAACGTTCCTTCGAGGCCGCCGCAGCGCGTGCAGAGAGCAAGCCCACCGTGGCACAGGAAACAGCCTGTGCATCCCGTGCAGCGCGCCCACGGAAAAATTGATGACGGTCACGGCCGGGCCGCACGCATTCTCGCCATCGCCGAGAGCGGCGAGCGCCTTGCGATCATCGCCGCAGTGGTGTCGCTCATGAACTTCAACTCATCAATGACCAATAGCGGCGCGTCTCCCTATTCTGAAGAGCACGCGACGCAGCGCGATTTCAACTCTCTCAAGTTCACTCGTGGTCTGATAAACCGGGTGTCAGCGGATGGTTCCAATTGGCTGAAACACTCGTCAGGACGATCGCCGTCCCGCACGATCGCTTCGTGCGCTCCAACGCGGTGACCGCCATCGGCCCTGCGGAACAGAATGACGATCGAGATGAGCGTGTACAGGATTGCGAGCACCTCGAACGCAAGAGCCGTGGCCAGAAACCTTGCGCCGACAGCTCAATCGGCGGCAGCGTATCGTTCCATCGCCACAGTGAAGGACCAGAAAGGCTGCCGTCGTCGCCCCGAACATTATACGGTCTCTGGCACGCAGCGGGTCTAGCAGTCGCGCCATAACCAGAAGCCCGAGGAGAATTCGGATGTCGATGGTCAGGATCGTTAAATTATCGGGGCGGTCGAGAACATCCGCGTATCCTTTTCCCGGTGAACGGATTCCAGCCTGTCTCGGCCAGCACGACCCACGCGGTCGCCCCGAGATGCGGGCGGCCGTAATAGAAAAAGTCGGCATCGCCGCCGCCGGTCGGGTCGAACGATAATCCCGTTGTCAGTCGCGCCGGGCGTGAGGCATTGAGCAGGCCGGATGGCGTCTGGTCAGCATTTAGGCTTGCCAGCAGCCGATCGCGCTCTCGTTTGCGTTGCCGCTGATTTGGTAGGCCAATGCAGCCTGCGCCGTGCCCTCGACCCAGAGGCCGTCGCGGTCGCCGTTGTAATCGAAACCGCCATCGACCCCGAGTTGAGCTTTCGCGAAGCCGAGCGCGCTCTTCCAGGCCTCGGGCGATTCAGGCATGGCCATCCAGAGCCAAAGCTGAGCGTCGAGCGCGAGCAGACCTTCGTCCGCAAGGTTGCCCTCAGGCTTCGTGCCAAGCAAGAAATGATCCCCGCGAAAGGCGCGATCGAGCAGCCGCCTGGCCTGCCCTGCCGCGCCGTCGTATTTCGGTTCGCCAGTCAAGCGAAACAGCCAGCGCGCGGCCGCGTGGATCGGCATTGTGCTCGGTCGACATCCAGGTGAGCTTGACCTGCTTCGGATCGTAGCCGTGAAAGCCGCCGTAAAAGCCATCCGGGGAAGCGGTCGCCTCGATGACCCAATCGATCAGGCGTCTCGCGCCGGCGAGATACTGAGGATCGTGGGTCGCCTGATAGAGCGTCAGCAGCGCCAATGCGGCCCAGGCAACGTTTCCGGTCGAGGTGCCGTCCTGCGCCGAATCCTCCGCCCAGATCTTGGCATGTCCATCCCACCAGCCCGGCAAATCGGGAACACCCTGGATCACCGCACCGGCACGATAGGCATTGCGCACACGGCCCTCATCAAAGCTTCGATCCTTGCGTACAGCGCGGCTCAGCGCGTTGCCGATCGGTCTTGCATCCGACACATTGCCGCAGGCAATCAGTGCAATGGCGGCGAGCGCATTATCGTAGACGAACGCTGTCGTGGCGAGGCCAGCCGGAAGAGTCGCTTCATGCGTGCTGGGTTCATAACTCCGGATGAAAACCGCGTCGGCTCCGCTTGTGTGCGGCGCGACCGCCTTTTTCAACCCGGCGCAGAAAGTGCTTGCGGTTTGCACCTTTTGTCCTGCGGCCGCCGGCGAGCCCACGACTGCCGCGCGCAGCGCCATCACGATGGCAGGCTTCATCGAGCTACGAGGTGCGAGTTCTGGGCAGCCTCGGCAAACACGGAACGCGTAGTAATCGACTTGGAGGATAGCGGAGGTATGTTGCATATCTTCAATCCAAATCAACTTCGGAAAGAATGAAAGCTAGTCTGTCTATATGAGTGAGATGTTTTTCTGTCCTACAGGGTCACCGTCCCCAAGAGCTGCACGCTCAATGAAGTCGTAGCCGACGAAGAGTTTATTTTCGATTGTCCTAGATAGACAGCATTCAATGGATCGTCAGCTCTTCGAAAATAATTTCGGTGACATCCGGCAGATCGCCGTCATCGCCTTCCTGATTGCATTCGCAGGGCATACCGGCACCGCATGTGCAGCCCACCTCATCATGCCAAGCTTTATCCGGGTGGTTTTCGCACACCCAACCAATACCGAAGCAGATTGTGCAGTTCTTTTCTGTCACAGATTATCCGGCGTCTTTAGTTCGTGCCGTATGCGCTCTTCCGCCAACTGGCGCTCCGCTTCAAGCCAGAATTGTTCTTCTTTTCCTTCCGGCTTGCCCGCCTGCTCCCAAAGCTTGTGCGCGCGTTGGCGTATGGCTTGCTGATCTTCGTGCATCTTATTTAGCCGCTCTTTTAAAGGCGTCTACGGATTAGCCGATCATTCAGGAACGATAGCGGATTGGGAATCGCCTGATTGCTCTTGCAAATCGCGCTTCGCTAGCTGCCAAAACACTTCTTCCTGACCATCAGGACTTCCGGCTTGCTCCCAAAGTTCGAGCGCTCGAGCCAGTATCTGTTCGTTGCTGGGCTTTTCCATAATTAGTCTCCCTGAACGGCCCCGCCGTTGGGTTTTCCAATTCATCTGCGAGACTTGCCAAGCGAACTAAGTTCCTTGCGAACAGCAGCGGCAGAGTTGCCAACTTTCGCTATGACGTTCTGAAGTTCGCCTCTGCTCACGCCAAGCTCTTTGGTCCAAAAGTCTAGCTCCCAAGCCTCGCGCATATGTATCTTGCTGCGATCGGCGCGGCCCTTCTTCGTAAGGCTGTCCATGTTCCCCTCCAATAAGCACGGCCGCGCTAAAGACCGCCGCTTAGGGCCGACCCTTGGTCGATGCTGTCAAGTTCGTCAACTAGAGCGCAGTATCTCAACGCGATAATGCTCGTCCTCCTGAACTACTCTAGGACCAGGTCCAACAAATAGGCTTTTCAGCACAAGGAGGGCAAAAACAACAGCCACGCTGATACTGACATTGCGCTTCGTCGTCGGGCTCCATACCCCATCCTGATGCCGCTCTTTATCATCAAGCATCGCCGGGTTCCTGATGTAAACAGTGGCCAGATCGGCGGCCTACGGCTTCGTAGCAGCGAGCCGCGCTTTTCCATCCTCATTCAACTCGTCCAGTTTCTTCAGATACAGTAGCGCGGCCACTTGCAAGACACTGAAATCAAGCTCACCGGCATCACAAAGACTCTTGACGTACTGATGAAGAGCGGTACGTCGGTCATCGTTTTCGTCGATGCCTTTGTGGTGTAGTAGGTATGTGCGCCAGGCGAAAGCACACGCACCCTCTAGGTCCTCCATTGATGGACAAAACTGAGGGGTTGTATTCGTTCCGGGCGTTCTCAGGCTGAGACTGTTGTTCCGTAGCTGCGCCGCAACATACTCGCCTTTTGTTTGACGAGAGCCGCGATGACCGCGCCCATCAATGCCAATCCACCCGAGATGGCAGGCCGCTAACCCTCGGTGGCGTTTCCAAGAAGCCAGGGGCTTTGGCCGTGGTTCTCACCGCCATTTTAGCGGCTTTAGTAGCTTTAGCGGCGAATCGGCCGACCAGCTTGACGACACCTTCGTCCACGGCCGAACCAACGGCCATTAGTTACGAAATCGATCATTTGTTTTCAGGCTCCACGCCGGCCGCCCAACCTTGAACTCGCGCCTGCGCGCGCCGAGGCTGGTCGCATCCTTCTGACCTCTTCTAGTCATAGCGGCGTCAGCCCGGACGATCGGAGGTACCTGGTTCAACTCGTAACCGTAAGCACAGGTTTGGCTGGCGCCGATGCGGAACGCCGCGTCGATACGGTCATTGCCGACTAGCGGAAGGCTATATCGCGCACGCGGGCCAGCACGATAGTTTTTGCTTTCTCAGTTGCAACTGCATTGCTTCTTGGCGCCGTTTGCTGCTTGTGGCGGCCATCATCGCGATGGCATGCCGCTGCCTAACTGGATGAGCCATGCCAACCGCTTCAATCGCCGGCGAAACCCTTGGCATAGGTCCTCGAAACTCACGCCTTAGGCGCTGGGTGCTGGCGCGCGCCCAAGTCGCCGGCGACTGGGTCATGCTGAAGGGTGCCGGTTGTACTAGAATACAGTTACTCCTCGGGGCGGGGATCTCTAAGGAGCTGACTATGATTAAAAGCATTCTTGCTGTTACTATCCTCGCTCTCTCCACTTCTGGGGCTTTGGCAGCGCATCATCGGACTCATCATCACGCGACGAAAGCAACTGCCAACGTGGGCGCACCGCCTCCTGTGGGTGCGCCGCCTTCTATGATGGGTGCGCCGCCTCCGTTCGTCGGCATGGGAGGCGTGAGTAGCAGCGACCGCGCTGACCGTGTAAAAGTCTGCGCGAATCCGGGTATAACCCGAAGAATGACTTCAACGCGAACGGGACCATAAAGTCGCAATAGCGTTGGTGTCTCATCGTCCATCTTCGGCTTCGCCTCGGGCCGTGACAACGGCACCGGGGCGCAGTCGTTTAACCGCATGAACTACGCCGTCGACGATTTGCTCCTCGCAAACAAATGGCCAAAGTCAAAACCCACCAAGCCGTACAATATCGGAGAGCCCGTCATCACCGACGAGAGGCGCAAGGTCGCCGCGCTGACGTCAGATCCTCACAATGCACTCCGCCATTCGGAAGCGCAGGTTTCACGGATCGCACAGGTAATCGAGCGGTTCGGCTTCATTGAGAAACTGGCGATCAGGCCGAACGGACGGGTCATCGGCGGACACGCGCGTCGAAGCGCTCAAGCGCCTCGGCCGCGGGGGCGTCGAGTCCGCGTCATCGCCGACCGGGGCCGGCTACAAGGCACTCGGGCTCGCGCTCAACCGTATTCCCGAAAACTCGCGCTGGATATCGAGATCCTGCGCGGCGTGATCCTCGAAATTCAGGAGGATGGAGAGAACGCGCTGTCGCTTGGCTTCTCACAGAACGAGCTGAGCCGAATCCTGGGAGGGCCCGACGATCTTGAGGTGAAGGAAATCGAGACCGGCCCGGTGGATGATGAGTTCTGGATTTCGATCCGCGGTCCCCTCGTCCAGCAGGCCAACGCGCTGAAGGCGCTGGAAGCTGCGATGAAGCCGTTCGCCGGCGTGACTGTGGAGCATGGACGATCAGTGTTGGATGATGAGCGCTCGACAAGTGGCTCGTATAACCGAGCGATGGCGCGGTAAGTTTGAAGATGTGGCAGGTAAGCGCGCAACCGCTTTTCGCATCATCCCGGCGCTCGCTTCCGCCTCCATCGCCAGAAGCATGTACGCGCGAGCTAGCTCCAAATAGCCGCGGTGAGGGCCGCTAACCGAGAGGGCAGGGGCAATGCGCTACGCTAGAGCTATCGGGCTGTTGCTCGCAATGTCGCCAGCTAGTGCGATGGCGGGTAATGAAGTGCCAAAGATCAGCGACAAACAAATGGCGTGCGCTGAGGCCGTCAAAAAGGAATACCAGACAACCAAAGCGCAGCTAGTCCAAAAGGCGACTGCCGACGGATCGATTATGTCCGTAGACGACACCATAGCCAAGCGGCGGCTTGACGAGGACTTTTGCAGGCGGTGGGCGGCTTGCCTTTCGAGCAACGTCAAGGATGCAAGCACGCGGGAGAATATCGCGGCGGTCACGTTTGTCGCCTGTCTCGATTATGAAGTGAGCGCCAAAGAGGGCAGGCCAAGCGGTACACGCTAGTAGTCGCGCATGTGGATCGGCCAAGCTTGCCACAGTGGCGCCACGGCTTCCTCTCAAGATTCACGGCAATCGCGCGCACCTGGCATGCAACGCACCGATACTTCGTAACGGACATGCACCTCGTCGTTGCTCTGGGAGCCGAACAGGATGAGCGGGTGCCATTGGGGCTCGGCTCGTAATCGCCTTCCTTTTCTTGTCTCTTCTGTGCTGGGGTATAGCAATTTCCAGTTCGGGGTGTCACGGAACTGGCGTGTTTTGACCGCTTGGCCCGAGGGTAGAATTGGACGAATGAAGCAAGCGGGTGGTCAATCGATTAACCGCGGCGAGGGCGCGCCAACCGTCATCCGCGGCGGGCGACGACAACTCCCAACAGGAACGCGGCCAACATTCGATATGGCCATCTTAACCAAAATAGCGCGAGCGCGGCGGCGGCCGGCGCGGCGGCCGCGCCATCAATAGCGCCAACGCAAAGCCGATCGCGCCCGCGATCAACATCGCACCGAGCGGGTTTTCCTGCACCTTCTTCGCAATTGCTTGCGAGCCGTCCGTTCGAAGG
>Ga0210406_10006683_pt1 | contig 11908 bp, 13 predicted proteins | sample IncBWC30MmetaG_FD_155454 | JGI IMG/M metagenome (GOLD analysis project Ga0210406, IMG submission 155454) | Forest soil microbial communities from Barre Woods Harvard Forest LTER site, Petersham, Massachusetts, United States - Inc-BW-C-30-M | ecosystem: Environmental > Terrestrial > Soil >...
ATAGCGCTGGCGATTTGGTGGCTTGCCCTGCTCTTGGGTCTCACAACATACGCCCGATGGTATGTTGTGCCACAACATTTCTCGTCAACCGGGTCAAAGGCCCCGGCCCGTACGATCCAAAGTGCGCGTCAGGTTTGAGTACGGCTCGGAATCACCTGTCGCTCACATTTGCGGCCACGACGCGCACGTGACCTGGATGCTCGGCATGGCCAAAGCGATGGTCGCGCTGAAGGGCGACTGGAGCGGCACGATGGTGCTGGTGGGCCAGTCGAATGAAGAGCTGAATCTGTCAAAGGACATCCCCTTTCGGCAACCACCTCACTTGGCCTTTCCGGATCATGTGCAGAATCTCGTAGCCTTGAATCGCCCGCCAGGCGCCCTCGAACGATCGAAAACCTTGGCTGGCATTCACCCGGCGCTTGATCCCTCGATAGTCCTCAAACCCGGCCGCAAAATCAAGGCGATGGCAACGAGCGTTTTCGGCGAGACCCGATACCGCTGGTCTTACGATTCGGTCGGCGGGATCCGCCCCTTGTTAAAAAGGGATTCTTTCCGCGCCCGGTACGAGACTTTCAAGTGGGGCGTCTCCAGCCGGCGGTTTCGCTGGTAACAAGAGTCCATCAACGCCGCCAGGGCTCCGGTCGTCAGCAAGGTGCGTTCAACCGGATAAGCCGCCCGGCGAGTCAGATACAACTGCTCTATCTGATACGTCAGGCCGGTCGCGTGGCTCCAGGGCTTCTTCATTCGCGACCAAAACTTGGTGCTGGCAGAGTCGGTGCGGCCCTCGATCCGGGCAGCGAAAGCCCAATCTGTGATGTAGCCGTTCAGCAGATAAACGGCGGCTTGCAGCCCGTCTAGGTAGTCCACGAGAAACAGGATGGGTTCTGCTTCCTTCTCTTGCGGCAATTTTGGTTTGCGGTTTTCCACCCGCTCCAGAGCGGCATTTAGCAGGCGCTTGGACCAATCGTTGCGTTCGGTCCATTTCCATACCTCGCGGCCTTCCATGCACTGGACGGCGGCAATCCCCTTCTCCCCTCCGGAGCGACGTTCCACCATGCATTGGAGGGCCTCGAGGGCATGGAACCCGTAGCTCTCCTTGGGGCCGAAGGCGGCCACCACAGCTTTCTCGACGGGGGTTCCCAGATCCAGTTCCAGCGGAGGCTGCCGCCAGGTCAAGGGAATGCTAGATCCAGCCATCAAGGGAAAATGCAAGGCTCGAGATTGATCGTACATCCACTTGGCCTTCTCCCAGTCGTACGAGAGGTGCTTATCACAAAACAGGGGAACCGCTTTGCGGCTTTGGCGATAAACGTCCATGATCCGGCTGTAGAACTCATAACGCGGGTACAGGATCTGCGCTTTTGCGTTCACGGGGTATTTGCCATGCTCCGCCATTAGCAGGACGCCATCGACCGCAAGTTGGCCCGTGCCCATTGTGAGAGCCTCCGGAATCGTACGTACGATCTCGAAACCATGTTTAGCCGCCATGGCGCGGCTCATGTCGTTGTCCGAAACCTGATCGGTATACATGGACACGATCTGCAAGGAAGGAGTTCTGGGCTGGCCATTATCATAGCCCTCGAGCAGAGCGGTCACCCATACGTCGGCGTGCGAAGAAGGCGCGTACTCCGTCAGGATCACGGCGATTCTTGGGCGAGCGGAGGCCGGCAGGGCAGGGGTCACTGTGCCAGCTAGCCCTCCGGCAGCACGCTGAAGGAAACCGCGTCGCGAAATCATGGATACCCAGGCTGTACAGCCCGGCGCCGATCGGCCTGTTCCGCCTCGGAGTGGTTGTTGTAAACAGCCACTACAGTGTCATTATTAGACATTTCAATCATCTCCCGTTTGGAATTCTAAACCTGCGCCGATACCGCGGCTACCCGATGAGGCAGTCGAGAACTGGATCGGGAACCCGTTGCGCGTCCGGCTCCGGCCCCAGTGAGAGCACCTTGAAATGAACACCCTCCCTAATTTCCTGGAGAAGCACCTGCTTGCCATCCCAGAACTGAATGCCGTCTCGGTAACGGTAAGCATCGGCGCTCAACTGGACGAAGGTTACGTTTTCCACGGCTCGGAGTGCGAACGCCCGCCTCAGCCATTCGGGGATGTGATTCATGAACAAATACGCCCCCGGAGGGATGCACACGGCCGGGACTTGGTCCACGTCCATCCAATGCTTCAAGGCAGACCACCAGGAACGGCGGCATCCCGCCTGCGCTTTCGGACGTTTGGCCGCGGCGATATCCGTCGGCGTCGCCATCCCCACCGACCCTGTCGGAAACCGGTAGGTGACCAGTTGTTCCCCCTCTACCGCCAGGCGGTTAGGCAGTCCTTGTAGCGAATAGTCGCACATTATGTATCCTCCAATTCTCTTGTGGCCGCCACTCGCAGGCGACGCAAAGAGTAATTTCCCAGCGTTTTTGCCGCTTGTTTTTTGCAGATGCGAAAGACCGGGAAATGACGGAAAAAATGTCCCGCCGAACTTCGTGCCTCCTGACTTCGCAAGAAACGAAATGACCTAGCGGCCGACGAGCAATTGGTACGCTTCAGGCGGGGGCTCTCTGATCCGGCGCGTCGCGCTGGACCATCAGTGAATCCGACTGCCAGGAGCCGAGTACCTTGACACCCCATCAACGCGTTCAAGGATAAGCTGGCACCAAACCAGCTCGCGGAGGTGCCATGGTTTGTCATTCCGACGAACCCGACTTAGTTCCGCTCCGGCAGACGCAGGTGCCGCTTTGTTCGAAGCCACCAAGTCCGGCGACAAGAGTGCGTCTCTCCCGGGGCTCCTTAGCTCATGCCTTTCATCCCGAGCAACTTCAGAGGCTCGGCAAGGGCGGAGTTCTGCTACTTCCGGGCACAGCAAAAGCAGAATTTGTCACATTCAGGCGATTCCTTAGGCAACTCTCCGTCGGTTTCGAGCACTCGCGGCGACTTTTCGAAGGTCATATTTTCCTCGACGGAATGCGCTGCCGCTGCGGTAGACCGAAGCAGCTGCCCGTCAGTTGGAAAGGACAATTTTTAGGCGACGGGTCACTTCCCACAGCGCGAGAACGGGTCACAGCCCCATTTGGAGCTCGCGGAGGCGACGCGGGGCGCAACGCTCGCATGACTGTCCACCTTCGTCTTTCCCTCCAGGAACCGATCCACACCGTTCTGCGTTGTTATCAGCAGCACGAAATCGCGGGACGAGCCGCCATATTGCAGACCGCCGTTGACCCTGTTAGCGATGTACAGGGCAGGCGCCGGGCCACTGAAGTTGCGGCCGGTGCGGCAACTCGTCACGCCACGGCCGCCATCCGGCCGAACGACAATACAATCAGCCTTTTCCAGCCCGCAGAGTGGGACGTCCTTTCTGCTGAGTATCCCCTGCAAGACTACGGCGGCATTCTTGAGTGTCTCTTCGTCCTTCAGATCTTTTCTCCTCGGCGAGGCCCGAAGGCGGCACAATAGATAGTATCGTTAGCATCGCACTGAGGAAGCATATTAAACGGCGCGTTTTCTGAATATTGTTTTTGACATGGAATCCACCGATTGGGGCTTGCGGCGGAGTGCACTCCGCAACAAGACACCTCCCTCATAACACGTTGCCGAGAAGTGGACGCAGCGCGATCCAAGAATTATTTTCAATAGGTGGCGCCATATGCGAGTACGGCATGGCGCCTGAACTAAACGCCTGTCGCGGCATTGCGCCGCTAGAACTGGCGGATACCGACCTGGGCCGCCCCATTCGCGCAAAACTAAACCTCAGCACTTGGTGATGTTGAGCGCGGGCGGGTTCGGTATAAAGTCGTAGACCGCCCACGATCTGAGCTGGAAGGCAGGCGCGCTCTGGCACCAATCACTTGATCGGCACGACTGCCGGCGCGGCTTCGAAGCTGCCGCCCAAGGCAAGGTGCAGATTGATGCGGTTGGTGATTCGGGTGTTCTGCACTTTGATCACGTCCGACTCCCCCCAAAAGAGAATTACTTTAGCAGCCGACCATTACGTATTTCGATCTGAACAATATTACGTCTCGCCTCCCGCGCCTGAATCCTTCCTCGGAGGAAGTGTGTGCCTGCACGGGACGTACGACACAACAGTTCACCTTTCGTGCCTTCGATGGCCGTGCTTTTGTTTGCCGTGTCTGCGCTAAACGGGCAGACCTTGAATCCGATCCCTGGCTTCCTCCAAGATCTCTCCGGGCAATTCCCGCTCCCCGCTGAGTTCAGCCTTGAGCAACAGATACAGATCGGTACGCAGGGAAACTCCGCTAACGGCAACCCATTCGCTTACGGGCATGCGTTGCAATTTCGGCCGTGGCTCCACTACGACGGGATTCCAAACACGACGCTCACTGCCTCAGTGAGCTACATCTACTATTTCGCCGTACCGGCGACCAGCTATTACAGACATCCGGAGTGGCGGGACACCTTGATGGGCACACTGAAACAACCGTTGCACGGAGGTTCGCTGTATGAACAGATTCGCGGCGAACTACTGAACTTCCATGACAGCCACGGAGTGGTGCAGGATCTCTCAAGGGTTCGCTTCCGTTTTGGTCAAAACCTTTACCTTGGGGAAGGCGGGTCAAAGTTAGGCAAACCATACCTCGGTTTTTATCAGGAGGCCATTCTGCAGTTCCCGCAACCCTCGTACTCCCACGTGGTCTTCACGAGCGCCCGATTCTTTGGTGGCGGAGGATTCAAGTTGGGCTCGAGAACTGAAGTGTTATTGGGATTCAAGGCCGAGGGTGAAGTCTCGAGTAGTGGATCCACAGTCACTCTGTTCTTTGGACCCGCGTTTAGTATTGAATACAACTTTCGCCGGCGCCAACCCATGCATGAAAACCATCAGCAGACGACAGCTTTCAGGGATTTCTAATTTCTGAGGCCAAAGGTTTTAAGCGGTTGAAACTGCACATATGGCGGCCAGAATGAAATCCACTTGCGAACAATACCAGAACGATCGCCTCGCGGCGGCGAACCGCAATTCTCCGAGCGCAACTGCCCAAGCGGTTGCTTTTGACCGATCCGCCTATGCTGGCTGGCGCGATTTGGAAAGGGCTTGGTGTGGGAGGATGGCGGAGTCACAACCATTGCCCCTTATACGATTCCACAATGTGAATTATTGCGGGCGATAGTGAATTAAAAATCTATCGCTCGGCCAGATGAAGTATTGAGGATGCGTTCTGCATACTTCCCCCTCTTTGCGAGAAAGATCCACTGGGCACACATACTGCAGATAGTCGTTGAAACTGTCTTGAGCAAGATGGTAATCGAGAAGGCTTTGCCTCATTTCAATTTGCGCAACATCCGCCTTGAGGGCAACCGCATTTCGATACTCTAGTGCGACGTTCTTGATGTCCTCAACGGCTGTCCCCTTGAACCCATAAGAAACGATCGTGCTTTCGTTACCGAGTTGTATAACTCTGAATTCAACCCCGAGGCTTGGATTTTCTCTGTATACCATGAATGAAAAAAGCCCAGCGACTCCAAAGTCGTTATAGCTTGGAAACATCGCGGCCCTGCCATCTTCTGCTGGGTGGTTGTGAAAAAAGATCATCGGTTTCCCGGCCTTGATGACGGCCTTCAGTTTTTCCGGATCATGCTGAACTCTGTCTCTCGTGGAATAGAGAGTCTCGTCGTGTAACTCACCGTTGTAAACGAGGAGATGTTCATTTCCGTCAGCATGTTTCCTGAAATACTCTACGGCGATTCTGTCCGCCTCGTCTATTTCGCTTGGCGCTGGAACGAGCGCTACGTCCTTCACTTTTTGGAGGACTCTCTCATACGTTAGGGTATCCCAATGCTGGTACGTAGCATACGCCCGCAAATACTCTTTGTAGCGTGCCTCCCCGACGACCTGAAGAACGCAATGTTCTTCGGCAGCTTCGATGTTTGCGCCGTTCCGGTGGTATCCAGTCAGATCGTCGTTCATGACGTGGCAAACTTCATGAAGAGAGGATGCCTCAAACAGAATTTCTGGCTGTTTCTCCAGAAAGTCTGCGGTCACGTTAATGATGAATGACTCGTTGCGCATCTCCTCGTTGCGTACCACGTCCGTAAATACATCACCGACAGTCGCTGCGTCGTATCCCGCCTCCACCGGATTATTAACGAGCCGAAGGCTGATCTTGTAGCTGGCGCCTAATCTCGGCATGGCTTCAGTGATCTTGCGCTGATACGCCACCACTTTCTGATCCAGTCCACGCTCAGTAATGCAGGCCGGCGCAATCTCAAATCCAGCGTAGCAGGGCGGCAATTCAGCCCGAGCGGAGACCCACGAGGCCAGCAGCAGAACAGCGGATCCAACGAATTGCCCCCCAATTTGCCGCGAGACGAATCCTTCGGCGTATGTTTGTGCGCTTTCATACCTTTGCATAGAGGGAATTGTAACCTGAACTATGCATAAGGCGGTGTTCGGCGGGCGGGGCGCGCCGATCTTGCCAAAGCTCCTTCGCGAAGTTCTCTTGTTGGCCGGGCAAAATTCCGAGGACGACCCGGCGTGGGATCAAAACCACGGCCGCGCGTTTTGAACGCCGGCAGTTGTGGGCTGGTTCCAGACGCACTCTGCTTGATCTCTTCGGGAGCAGATTCGGCGCACCGAGCGGAGTTTACGTCACCACCCCCGCTCGGTTCACAAGCGATGAGCAAGCCTAAGGGCAAGACTTGCGTCCTTGACGATGGCAATGCAGTTGGGCAACCGGTTACGGACCCCTGAGGTCCAAACGCGGGTGCAGTATTCTGGGCGAGCAGGGCAATCACGCGTGGGAGAAATTCGCATACTGCTCGCGGACGACCACACGATCATTCGGTCCGGTCTACGGCTCTTGTTCGAACAGCAGCCGGACTTCAAAGTTGTGGCGGAGGCGGCTGATGGTCGGGAAGCCGTCGAACTGGTGTCCATACATCATCCGGAAATCGCGGTTCTTGATATCGGCATGCCCCGACTGGAAGGGCATTGAGTCGACTCAACAGATCGTTTCCCGGGAGCCTCGGACGCAGGTCGTGATCCTCAGCATGCATTCGGACGAAAACTACGTCCTTCGCGCTCTCAAAGTGGGAGCACGGGGCTACATCCTGAAGAACTCCGCGGATGCAGATCTGATTCGCGCAGTCCGTACTGTGTCTGAAGGGAAATCGTTCTTCAGTTCAGTCCCGCGATCAGCAAGATGCTGCTTGAAGACTACATACGCCAGCTGCGCGACAAAGAAGTTGAGGACAGTTACGATCTTCTGACCCCCCGCGAACGCGAGATTCTTCAGCTCCTAGCGGAGGGCAGGACGAACAAGGAGGTCGCCAACATCCTCAAGCTGAGCCTGGTGCAGCAGACGTCCCGCGTCCACACCCGCGATCAGGAAGATCAGGAGCATCCCCCCAAACCAATGATCAAGGCGAGACGCAACCCGCGAGCGGTGTGGTCGCCGGTCAAGCCGATTTCCTCTGCGGATTCGGCAGACGAGGCGTTCATTGGCCTTCTAGTGTACCGGACCAAATCGCCAGACGACACGCATCTTAAGCACCTCCGCGCCGAGCGTTCGGCTGGCCATCCGCAGAGCGCCCGGAGTTATGTCGCCAACTTCCGCCACTTGGCGAATGCCCTCATTATCGCATTGACCCTCGAATGTAACTGCACTGGATCCACCAGTTGCTGATGGAGCTCGTGCGCCGATTCGAGAGCGGCCAACAGGTCCTGCAATCGAGCGGGTTCAACGACAACCTCCCACGCACCTTGAATGTAGAGTTGAGCAGAGGTTTCCGAGTCAAACGGGGAGAGCACAACAGTACATACCTCCGGAAAATCCACCGCCAGCTCGCTAAGCATTTCGCCGCATAATCCGATGGTGTGCAGGTCGATGAGTACGACGCCGGCACTGGTGAGTTTCAGCAGAATATTGACTTCCGCTGCCGACGAGACGTGGTGGACACGAATACCGGCAACTGATAGCACGCTGGCGAGCTTCGTTGCTCTCCCGACGGATGTCGAGAAAAATACAACCGAATATCGCGGGCTCGATGTCCGTTCGCCCAAACTTTGTCCGCCCCGTATCAGCTCGTGCCGTTTTATGAAGCCCCATTTCAGCATTCCGTACCCAGTATCAGATTCTCAACGCCCTCCGCCCATCACTTCGAGGCCGGAGACGGCAGCTCGATCGCACGGTATAGCCGCACAGAATGAGCCGATAACCGCTTTCGCCTATACCCTGTCCGGGTAACCTGCACTACTCAGTGCCGGGTATGGGTCTTCGTCCACTTACACCCTAACCTGAGATTGGCACCGGCGATGGCCTCTGCCGGTCCGCCTTCCTGGATAGGGAGGGCGCTACGAGGTGGCAAATATGAAAATCAAGTTCGCTTTACGCCGTCGCTGGTCGGCGACGGCATACTTAGCCGCATCCTTGGCGGCCATGGGTTTCTTTGCCGTGAGAGCGGCAACGCTCTCTGGTGAGAATCCGCCCCCCACGGTCAAAGTGGTCTCGCGATCCGAGGCGTCGCGCGGATATGTAAGCGTGGTCAAACGGGTATTGCCCGCAGTGGTTAACATTTCTTCATCGAAAATTGTCCAACCCGACATGAGTTCCTTGCGCGGGCCGCAGGGCGTGGATCCATTCTTCCGCCAGTTCTTTGGCGACGACTTTGCCCGGAAATTTGCTGTACCGCAGGAGCACCGCGAAAAAAGTCTGGGGTCGGGCGTCATCGTCAGCCCGGAAGGGTACATTCTCACTAACAATCATGTGGTGGACGGCGCAGCGGAAGTCACTGTCACCCTGCATGACAAGCGCGAATTGAAAGCGCGTGTGGTAGGGACCGATCCCCGGACGGATATCGCAGTACTGAAGATCGATGGATCGAACTTCCCTGCTCTGATGCTGGGTGACTCCAGCAAAGTCGATGCCGGCGATCTCGTTCTCGCAGTCGGCAACCCCTTCGGTGTGGGCCAAACCGTCACCCAGGGAATCGTGAGCGCGACGGGTCGCGGCGGACTTGGAATCGAGCAGGTGGAAGACTTCATTCAAACCGACGCGCCGATTAATCCGGGCAACTCGGGCGGCGCGCTCGTGGATGACGAAGGACACCTCATCGGCATCAACACGGCGATCGTGGGCAACTCGGGCGGCAGTCAGGGCATCGGCTTCGCTGTTCCAATCAACATGGCGCACCATGACATGGACCAGATCCTCAAGCACGGCAAAGTGGAAAGAGCCTATCTTGGCATCCTTCCGCAAGACGTCACCCCGGCCATCGCCAAGGCCTTTAACACTAGTGAATCCAAAGGAGCGCTCGTAGGGGACGTCACTTCCAACAGTCCGGCCTCGCGGGCCAATCTCAAGAATGGCGACATCCTTCTCGAGGTCAACGGCCAGCCAATCGCCGATGCCAATCAGTTGCGGTTGAAGATCGGCATGATGGAGCCCAATGCCCAGGTGAATCTGAAGGTGCTCCGTGATGGCAAAACGCAGAATGTTGCCGTGCAGCTTGGCGAGTTTCCTTCCAAGGAAGAGCGCGCCGGCATCGGCAAGGAGAACCCGGAAAGCGCCCTGCAGGGCGTTACCGTGGAGAACCTAACGTCAAAAGTATCGCAACAACTGAAGCTGCCGGCAACGACTACAGGCGTGGTGGTCGACGAAGTCAGTCCGGCCAGTCGCGCTGCCGAAGCCGGTCTGCAGTCCGGTGACGTGATCCAGGAAGTCAATCATCAACCAGTGAAAACGGTGCAGGACTTCAGCCAGGCGGTCAATGCGTCCAAGAAGGACGCGCCGGTCCTCCTGCTCGTGGATCGGGAGGGCAGCACGATGTTCCTCGCGGTCTAGTGGGGTTGCCTCCTCGGGCACAACGGCCCGGTTTTCAGCCTGATCCTCCGACGCTGGCCGGCCGTTGCTTTTTGCTCCGTCCGGATCAATTCCTTTGGGCTCCTCAGAAGAAATCGTGAGGTTGATTCCTGCTCAGGCAACTTGCCAAGTGAGTGATTTTCAGTGTTCAGGAGCAGTTTCGGTTAATGCGGCGCACGCCAGTTTGACCCGCAAAGCCTGGTGAACGCATTGATCGCAGCCGCCCGATGCAACCTAACCTGCTCATGTTGCGTCGGACAGATAGAGCAGTCTCTCTCACTGTCGTCGAGACTAAACCCCTCAAGCCATGCTCCTCCAGCAACAAGCGCCCAGCGACACCAGTTCGCAGAGTTAGAGACTGCAAAGGCCTAAAATGGAACGATTTGAAGAATACGTGGTGGATCCGGCACTAACACTCGGAAGCCTGGAAACTGAGACGTCCGAGTCAGATTTTCAAGAACACGAGGAACACGCAGAGGAGCCTGCCTCCACGGACGATCCGGTACGAGTGTACCTGAAAGAAATGGGATCGATACGTTTGCTCAACCGTCAGGCGGAGATCGACCTGGCCCGTCGAATGGAACGCGGAAACCTGCGTCTGCGCAAGGCATTGTCCCGCTCTCCACTCGTGTGGAGGAGCGTCCTGGAGTTGCACGAAGATGTGAGGAAGGGGAAAGTTCGCCTCGAAGACTTTGTCGCGCTTGGTGCCCCGGATGATCCTGCCCGAGAGAATGCTCGCGTAGATCTCGCCCGGCGCCTCGCCAGACTGGCACGGCTGCATGGAGACTTCCTGGGACTCCAGCAGAGAATCGTCTCTACCCCGAAACGATGCGTGCACATACGGGCAAGGCTGCTCGGCGAGCTGCCCCGTTTGCAGGTCAGGTGTTCCTGGGAAATTCGGAATATCCCGTTCAAAGCGGCTCAGTGGAGGCGTCTCCGCGCGGCTTTGGCGCACGCTGTAGAAGGGATCAACCGGCTCGAGCGCGAACTGGACAAAGCGCCGAACCAACCGGCCTCGGTCCGGGAACTCAAGCATTTAATGCGCGAGCAGGAGACAAAGGCCGGGGCAAGCGCCTGTCAGATGCGCCGCTGGCTGGAGACGGCGCGACAGGGGGAACTGGAAGCCGAGGCAGCCAAATCCGCACTGGTCCAGGCCAATCTTCGCTTGGTCGTCTCGATTGCCAAGAAGTACGTCAACCGCGGGCTCCACCTCCTTGATTTGATCCAGGAAGGCAGCATCGGACTGATGCGTGCGGCGGACAAGTTCGACTATCGCCGGGGATTCAAGTTTTCAACCTACGCCACGTGGTGGATTCGGCAAGCGGTTAGCCGTGCCATCGCGGATCAGTCGCGGATGATTCGAATCCCGATCCACATGAATGAGAGTTTGAACAAGTGCCTGAACACCACGCGGAACCTGGAGAAGGAACTGGGCCGTAACCCGACCAACGAGGAGATTAGCCTGCGGATGGAGACAACTACGGAGAAGGTACAACAGATGCGTGCCATTCCCCGCGATCCGGTATCGCTTGATCTTCCCGTCGGAAGGGACGGCGAGTCTGTCCTCGGAGACCTGATCGAGGGCCAATCTGCCGGATCGCTCATAAATCAGCTGATCGAGCGTGATGTGCGAGATGAAACCGCGGATGTGCTCAAGACCCTCTCACCGAGCGAAGAGAAGGTGATTCGTATGCGCTTCGGAATCGGCTATGATTGCGAGCACACTCTCGAGGAAATCGCTAGGAACTTCGGTCTTACACGTGAACGGATCCGTCAGATCGAAGTGAAGTGCCTTCAGAGACTGCGCAGTTCCGCGAACACACAGCGCCTCCAGTCGATTCAATAGCGCGGCTCGCTGTCGTTGCCAGCGCTTCGTCCGCCACTGCACGCCGGCGTCTCCCACGCCACTCGTTGTCGTGCCGTAGCGTTAGGGAATTGCAGACCGGTGGATTGTGCAACAGCATTGGAACCAACACAACCGCGAAGCAGGATCCCAGTGAAGCGACCTCAGCTCTGTCGCGAGGATGATACCCGACAGGATGACGCCAGCCAAAGGTGCCTGCAGCAGCGAAGGAGTCCCAAAAAACGGACCCCTC
>Ga0210406_10006684_pt1 | contig 11908 bp, 9 predicted proteins | sample IncBWC30MmetaG_FD_155454 | JGI IMG/M metagenome (GOLD analysis project Ga0210406, IMG submission 155454) | Forest soil microbial communities from Barre Woods Harvard Forest LTER site, Petersham, Massachusetts, United States - Inc-BW-C-30-M | ecosystem: Environmental > Terrestrial > Soil >...
GCGCGACAACAACATCGTCGTGCCGGCGCGGAGCTGATGCACTCGGCGTCCGTCAACCCTACGGCAAAATGCTTCACCGCCGCCGACAAGCGATCCGGCGGCGAAGCTCAGTTCGGTCCGCTGAAATCAAGGCGTGCCAGCCAATCTGGCTTACGCAAATTGACTCCCTATCAGCCGTGCGCGGCTTTCCCCGGATCCTTTGCGGGGTGTCGGTCGGCTTCGGTCAGTGCGATGCTGTCGCCCCGTAGCCATCCACGCGCTGCGGCGAACTCGACGTCATCGGCAGTAGCGCCATCCAGTTGCTCGATCATGCGCCATTGCATCGGGCGTCCGTCCGTCGCGTCACACGGCACTCGGACCAATTGCACGGGACTTTCGCGACTGACTGCCGAGCGTACGTATCTGGCGTAACAGCCGGGGAACAGGCGAGGTTCGTATGAGCTGGCGCATTCTCACGACGATGATCGGGTTCAGCATGCTGTGGAGCCCGGTGTTCGCCGCCGACCCGATGCCGACGATGCAGGAAACCCCGGCGCTGCTCGAGCAAGTGCAATCGGGCGCGTTGCCGCCCGTCGGCCAACGCATTCCCGAGCAACCCCGGATCCTCAGGCGATTCGCCGGCGGCGACGGCCCAGGCCAGCCGGGCGGACAGCTCAACATGCTGGTGGCCGGTGCGCGCGACACGCTCCTGATGACGGTCTACGGCTACACCCGGCTGATCGTGTACGACGACAGGTTCGAGCTGCACCCCGACATCCTGGAAAGCTATGACGTCAAGGACGGCCGCGAGTTCACCTTCAAGCTGCGCGCTGGCCATAAATGGTCGGACGGCCAGCCCTTCACCACCGAGGATTTCCGTTTTTTCTGGGAAGACGTCGCCAACAACAAGGAGCTGTCGCCGTCGGGCCCGCCGGTCGAGCTGCTGGTCGACGGCAAGCCGCCCAAGGTCGACATCATCGACGAACGGACCATCCGCTACACCTGGGACAAGCCCAATCCTTATTTCATCCCGAGCCAGGTGCGCGCCGCTCCGCTCTTCCTGTTCCGCCCGGCGCACTACCTGAAGAAATTCCACATCAGATACACGCCCGAGAAAGAGATCCTGAACTCGGCCAGGGGCGGCGAGCAGGTTGGCCGCTGGATCGAGATCTACCGCCGCCTGGACGTGATGTACGCCGACGACAACATCGACCTGCCGACGCTCAACCCCTGGGTCAACACTACGCCGTCGCCGGCCCAGCGCTTCGTCTTCGTGCGCAACCCGTACTATCACCGCATCGACGAGAGGGGCCGGCAATTGCCCTACATCGACCGCGTGATCTTCACCGTGGCGACAGCCAATCTCATCCCGGGCAAGGCGGGCCTTGGCGAGGCCGACCTTCAAGTGCGCTATCTCAACATGCGCGACTACACTTTCCTGCAGAAGAGCAGCAAATCGGCGGGCGTCGCCGTGCACCTGTGGGAGGCGGGCGTGGGCTCGCAGATCGCCTTCTATCCCAACCTGAACGCCGACGACGAGCTGTGGCGCAAGCTGATGCGTGACGTGCGCTTCCGCCGGGCCCTGTCGGTGGCGATCGACCGCGACGAGCTGAACCAGGTCGTCTATCTCGGCCTGGCCAAGCCATCGAACAACACCATCATGGAGCGGTCGGAGCTGTTCAAGCCCGAGTACGCGACCAAATGGGCGCAGTACGACCCCAAGCTCGCCAACAAGCTGTTGGACGAGATCGGCCTCACTGAGCGTGATGCGCAGGGCATCCGCCTGCTGCCGGACGGCCGGCCGGCAACCATCGTGGTCGAGTATACGTCTGAAGAGACCGAGGACACCGATACCCTCGAACTGGTCGCCGACTACTGGAAGACTGTGGGCATCGAAATGCTGGCCAAGCCGCAGACACGCGAGACTCTGCGCCGGCGCACCTTCTCGGGCGAGGCGATCATGACCGCCTTCGAGGGCGTCGTGACCACCGTGCCGACCGTCGACACCAGCCCCAAGGAGTTCGCGCCAACGACGAGGGGGGCGCTCCAATGGTCGCGCTGGGGCATGTTCGTCGAATCCAGTGGCAAGCAGGGCGAGAAGTGCGACTTGGAGCGGGCCTGCAAGCTGCTTGACGACTTGAAGGAGTGGGAGACCACGGCGGATCCCGCAGCGCGCCGCAGGGCCTGGGGCGCGATCCTCCAGGCCAACGCCGACGAGGTGTTCTCCATCGGCACCGTGAACGGCATCCGCCAGCCGATCGTCGTCGGGCTGAAGGTGCGTAACGTGCCGAAGGAAGGCTATTACGCCTGGGAGCCCGGGGGATATATCGGGCTCTACCAGCCAGACACGTTCTGGATCGCGCAGTGAGGAGAAAGCATCAAAGGCCAACGGCGGACGTGACGCACACCCACTTGGAACCATGCTAACGAAGGCCGCTTTTGGCCCGGGAGCGAACATCCTTGCGCCGCTGCGTAGAGCCCGTTCATGGGTTCACGGCCTAAGGCGTGGACACATCGTGCGATGCCCCCACCTTCGCGATCCCTCGGTATTTCGGAATTTTGGGGGAAATCGTTTACCCCCCTTGATGGTGCTTACTTATTCGCATCCGCCCGACACTCATGTCCGCGCGCACCGGGCCAGAACGGGTATTTTCGGTCGCTATGGCGCCCGAAAATTCGATCGACCGTCTTAAGTGTGCCCAAAGTACTACTTGACAATTGGCAAAGCCATGCTTAAATACGCTCCAGTCCTTCGTCAGGAGCATCAGCCATGTCCGGTCCTGGACACCCACCCCTCTACAAACCTGAGCACTCCAACCGGCCGGTCAAAACGGGTAGCGGAAATTGCGGAAAATGCGGGAATTGATGAAACGAGGTTTTGAAGTGCAGCCTGTGATTGGCAAATCGCTGGCGGAAACTGCGGAAACTCCCGGCAAATACTTGGCTCGACAAACTGTCCGCAGTCAGCACGTGCTGGCATTTTGCTGGCATCGCAGCCCGTGGTGTCCTGCGGGAAGTGATGTCTCTACTACGGTGCGGCCGCAATGAGCGATGCGATACCCTTCACCGTGATCGGCGGCTTCCTGGGCGCCGGCAAGACGACGTTGCTGAACCGCCTGCTGCGCGGCGCGACCGGCCGGCGGTTCGCGGTGATGGTCAACGATTTCGGCGCCCTCGACATCGACGGACGGCTGGTGGCCGATCACGGCGGCGACACGATCGCGCTCGCCAACGGCTGCCTGTGCTGCACGATCGGCGATTCGCTGGTGACCACGCTTTTGTCGCTGCTGGACCGTCCGGAACGCTTCGATCATATCGTGGTCGAGGCGTCGGGCGTGGCCGATCCCGGCCGCGTCGCCGATCTCGCCGTGCTGGAGCCGCGGCTTGCCCGCGACGGCGTGATCGTCGTGGTCGATGCCGCCGATGTCCGCGAGCGCGCCGCCGACCGTCGCGTCGGCGATACGGTGACGCGCCAGCTTGGCGCGGCCGACCTGCTGGTCCTGAACAAGGTCGACCTCGCCCTTGACCTCGACACCCTGCGCGGCTGGCTGTCGACGCAGTCGGCGGCGCCTGTCCTGGAAGCCCGTCGCGCCGATGTGCCCCTCGACCTGTTGTTCGGGCTGGACCGTCATGGCGGCCCGGCCGGCTGCAGCGCGGCGGACAGCTTCGCGAGCTGGTGCTACGAATGGCCGGAGCCGGTGGACCGTGAGACCGTGCTGGCGATGATGCGCGATGCACCCGGTGTGCTCCGCGCCAAGGGTATCGTGCGCTTCACCGATGCGCCGGCCCGCCGCTCGGTGGTGCATCTCGTGGGGCATCGACTCGATGTCAGCGATGGCGGACCCTGGAACGACAACGCCCCATCGCGGCTGGTGCTGCTGGGTGTGAAGCCCATGCTCAGCCTATCGGTATGACAAATGTCATTTCTCGAAAGAAAACCTAAGCCTACCCAAAGAACTCGTCGGTAGCCCCCAACGCAGTGGGTCAGCTATGTGATCGAAGTCGACGGTGGACACTTGCGGCTTGGTCGAATCGACGCCTAACCTTGGCGGCCGAAGAAGAGTTGTTCCGCTCGACCGACCGGATTGGAAGGCTCCCATGGCGACGCTGAAAATCAACGGTGAACAGAAGACCTTCGACGCGCCGGATGACATGCCGCTGCTCTGGGTCCTGCGTGATGTGCTCGGCATGACCGGCACGAAATTCGGTTGCGGCATCGCGCAATGCGGGGCCTGCACGGTGCATATCGACGGCAAGCCCGTGCGCTCCTGCCTGCTGCCCGTCGGTGCCGTGCGCGACCGCGCCGTCACCACCATCGAGGGCGTCGGCGCCAGTCCGGCCGGCGCGAAGGTGCAGAAGGCCTGGCTCGACCTCGAAGTGATCCAATGCGGCTACTGCCAGTCGGGCCAGATCATGTCCGCTGCGGCGCTGCTTGCGGCCACACCCAATCCGGATGATTCCGACATCGATGCCGCGATGGCGGGAAATATCTGCCGCTGCGGCACCTATGTGCGGATTCGCGCGGCCATCAAGCGCGCTGCTTCCGAACAGTCGTAGGAGGCGATCATGGCTGTTGCGAACAAACTCTCCGAGGGGGCCTCGCGCCGTCACCTGCTGACCAGCGGCCTGGCGGGCGGATTCCTGCTCGCTTTCCATCTTCCCGTGCGCGCCGCCAACGAGCCGGTGCCGATGGCCTATGCGACCGAAGGTCCGTTCGTGCCAAACGCCTTCATCCGCATCGACACTGCCGGCAAGACCACGCTCGTCATGCCGCAGGTCGAGATGGGCCAGGGAATCTATACCGCGGTGGCCATGATCCTCGCCGAGGAGCTCGACGCGGATTACGCCCAGGTGACGCTGCAGCATGCGCCGCCCAGCGACAAACTTTACGCCAATCCCATCTTCGGGCTTCAGGCCACGGGCGGTTCCACTTCGGTTCGCGCTTTCTGGCTGCCGCTGCGCAAGGCCGGCGCCGGCGCGCGCGCCATGCTGGTGCAGGCGGCGGCGCAGCAGTGGCAGGTCGAGCCGGCGAGCTGCACCACGTCGAACGGGCAGGTGATCCACGCGGCCAGCGATCGCAAGCTCGCCTACGGCGCCCTGGCCGAGGCCGCGGGCAAGCTGACGTCACCGAGTGACGTCCCGCTCAAGGATCCGAAGAACTTCACCTTGATCGGCAAGCCGCTGAAACGCTTCGACACGCCGGACAAGACGAACGGCAAGGTCGTCTACGGCATCGACGCGATGCTTCCCGGCATGAAGTTCGCGACCCTGGTGCAATGTCCCGTGTTCGGCGGCAAGGTCGGCAAAGTCGACGACAGCGCGGCCAAAAAGGTAGCGGGCGTGCAGAAGGTGGTCGTGCTCGACGATCTCGTCGCGGTCGTCGGCGATCACATGTGGGCGGCGAAGAAGGGGCTCGATGCCCTGGTCATAACCTGGAACGAAGGGCCGAACGCCAACCTCAGTTCGAAGGACATCTGGGAAGATCTGCGCGCAGCGAGCGCAAAGGACGGCGTCGTCGCGAAGTCCACCGGCGACATCGCCAAAGGCCTGGCGACCGGCGACAGGGTCGACGCCGCCTATGAGCTGCCGTTTCTCGCCCATGCGACGATGGAGCCGCTGAACTGCACGGTTCAGTTCAAGCCCGACGGCTGCGAGATCTGGACCGGCACCCAGATCATGGCGCGGGTTCAGTCGGAGGCGGCCAAGGCCGCCGGCCTGCCTGTCGAGAAAGTGACCGTGAACAACCATCTGATCGGCGGTGGCTTCGGGCGCCGGCTCGAGCCCGACATGGTGGTTGTGGCCGTTCGCATCGCCAAGCAAGTCGATGGCCCGCTGAAGGTCGTGTGGACCCGCGAGGAAGACATCCAGCACGACATCTATCGTCCGGTCTATCGCGACACGATTTCCGCCACCCTGTCGGGCGGCAAGATCGTCGGCTGGAAATATCGCGTCGCCGGTTCGGCGATCGTCGCGCGCTGGCTGCCGCCTGCCTTCCAGAACGGCATCGACTTCGACGCCGTCGATAGCGCCGTCGACATGCCCTACGACATCCCCAACTTCCTGGTCGAATATATGCGGGCCGAGCCGCGCGCCGTGCCGACCGGATGGTGGCGCGGGGTCGGCGCGAACAACAACGTCTTCGCCATCGAATGCTTCATGGACGAGCTGGCGCGCAAGGCCGGCAACGATCCGATCGCCTTCCGTCGCGACATGCTGGGAAATGCGCCTCGCCTGCAGGCAGCACTCGATCTCGTGGCCGAGAAATCCAACTGGGGCCAGACGCTGCCCCCGCGTGTCGGGCGCGGCGTCTGCGTGCAGCCCTCGTTCGGCAGCTTCATCGCGACGGTGGTGGAGGCGGAAGTCGACGATCAGGGCGAAGTGCGCCTGCGTCGCATCACGTCGGCCGTCGATACCGGCATTGCCGTCAACCCTGACACGATCGCGGCCCAGCTGCAGGGCGGCCTGATCTTCGGCCTGACGGCCGCGCTCTGGGGCGAAGTCACCATCGAGAAGGGACGTGTCCAGCAGTCCAACTTCAACAACTATCGCATGCTGCGCATCGACGAGGTGCCGCAGATCGACGTCCACGTCATCAAGAGCGGCGAGTCACCCGGCGGAATCGGCGAGACCGGCGCGACCGCGGGACCACCGGCGTTGCGCAACGCCATCTATGCCGCGACGGGAGTCGCCTTGCGCCGGCTCCCCATCGATCGCGACCTGTTGGCCGTGAGGAAAAAGTCATGAGGCCGGCGGTGCGCCGGGGCCTCGTCGGCGGCGCCGTCGTCGTGGTGGTCGTGGCGGCGGCCGGCCTGTGGTGGCTGCGCGGGCCGGGACCCATGGCCTTCGCCAACGGCCCGAAAGTGGCGCTGGCGGATTATCACGGCGCGGATCCCACCGGCGTTCCGGCTTCGCTCGCCAAGGCAAGCCTTGTCGAGCGCGGCGAATATCTCGCACGGGCGGCGGATTGCATGGTTTGCCACACGGTTCCGGGCGGCAAGGCGTATGCCGGCGGCCTGGCGTTCAAGCTGCCCTTCGGCTCGCTCTATTCGACCAACATCACGCCGGACAAGGAGACCGGCATCGGCGACTACAGCGACCAGCAATTTCTCGACGCGATCCATCGCGGCGTGCGGCGAGACGGCGCGCGGCTTTATCCGGCGATGCCGTTCCTGTCCTACACCTACATCACCGATGCCGATGCGCTGGCGATCAAGGCCTATCTCTTCAGCCTCCCGCCGGTGCGGGCGCCGGCGCCGGCGAACACCCTGATGTTTCCCTTCGATCAGCGCTGGGCCATGACCTTCTGGTCCGCCCTGTTCAATCGCGATCATCGCTTCGAGGCCGACACGGCGAAGAGTCCCGAATGGAACAGGGGCGCCTATCTCGCCGAGGCGCTGGCCCATTGCGGCGAGTGCCATACGCCGCGCAACCTGGCGTTCGCGCTGGATGACCGCCAGAAGTTCGCCGGCGCGGTGGCGGCGGGCTGGCATGCCTACAACATCACCTCGGACAAGGGCACCGGCGTCGGCGCCTGGTCCGACGACCAGCTGATCTCTTATCTTTCGACCGGACACGCCACGGGTCGCGGCACCGCCTCGGGGCCCATGGGCGAGGCCGTGGACGAGAGCTTCAGCCGGATGCCGCCCGAGGATATCCGCGCCTTGGTGGCCTATCTGCGCAGCGTGCCCGCCGTCGCCTCGAGCGAGCCGGCGACGCTGGCGCCGCCGGCTCCGCAATCGCCCAAGACCGGCGGCACCGCGGATGCGCGGGGCAAGATGGTCTTCCAGGGCGCCTGCGTCAGTTGCCACGGCTGGACGGGGGAAAGCCCCTTGGCGCCCTTCGCCACGCTGACCGGCGCGCGGGCCGTCAACGATCCCGGCGCCATCAATGTGGCGCAGATCGTGATTTCCGGGACCAAGCGGCAGACGCCGCCCGATGCGCTTTCCATGCCGGCCTTCGGCAGCGCCTACTCCGATGCGGAGATCGCAGCCGTCGCCAACTACGTCACCGCGCGCTTCGGCAGCACGGGATCCCGGATCACCGAGCAGGACGTGGCGGCGCTGCGAAAGCAAACGTCGCAGTAGGGGAGGCGCATGCCAGGCTCCCGCGAAAGGGAGTGAACGACAGGGCTCGATCGGCCCGGGTCATGGCAACGGCAAGGCACGGCCATGGCTTTGCGCGCGAGGGCGTCCGAGCGCTTTGCGTCGACCGCAGGCGCGCCGCGATCGGGAGAAATTGTGCAGCGATTTCAATGCGGCAAAGCCCGTTTACCCGTCAACTGGTGCTTACTTATTCGCTGGTTGAGCTTTGACCCCGAGAACCGAACGCTTGCGAATTTCCTTATATACCCTGCGGTATTTGTCCAAGTTTCACTTGATTTATCCTTAAGTGTCGCGTAAGATCGCGGCATTGTGGACATGCAGCAGCGGCGGACGCAACGATGGCAACCCTCGATCAGATCAAGAGCGTTCTCTACGGTACCGAAACAGGCAACAGACCCAGCAAGGTTTTCGATGGTGCCGGTACCGCTCGTTATCGTGTTCTTTTCATCCCCTTTTGTGCCTGGGTCGCCGCGGTAGTTCTTGTGATGCCTGTCGTCGTGGCTGCCCAGCAGGCGGGCATCTACAAAGCCGACAAGAAAAGGATTCTCACCGGTATAGAGTCCGTAGAGCGGACTCTTCCGCCGATGGGAGCGTACGGGTTTCCCTCCAACGGCAGCGCGGACAAGTGCATTCTTGCCGAAACAGATCGTTGCATCGGGGACAACCAACCGCTCGACCAGCTACCGCAAGCAACCAGAGCGCCTGTATCGTGGCGGAACTCGAAATCTGGGAACAGCTCTTGAAGGAATCCTATGATGCGGCGCTCGACAAGCTCTCGACGCTCGATCGTCAGCACCCGACGCCGGAGGCCGCCCTTCCCCTGTTCGAGGCCGCGCACCGTGCGTGGCAGGGCTGGGCGGAGGCGGAATGCGTGTTCCAACGGGCGCTCGCAAAAGAGGGTTCAGATCGGTCCTCAATCGGCACTTTCGTGCAAGGTCGTCATGACGGCGCGGCGAGTGCTACATTACCGTTCCTCGATGTAAGGAGGCGCGAGCAGCGCCATGGCCGGCAGGTTGAAGGACAAGGTGGCGATCGTGGTCGGCGCGGGCTCGAGCGGTCCGGGCTGGGGCAACGGCAAGTGCACGGCCGTCACCTTTGCGCGCGAAGGCGCCCGGGTAATGTGCGTCGACCGCAAGCGCGCCGCCGCCGAGGAGACGGCGGGCCTGATCGCGAAGGAAGGCGGCGAGGCCACGACGTTCGAGGCCGATTCCTCGAAGAATGCCGACGTGAAGGCGATGGTCGATGCCTGCCTGGCCAGATGGGGAAGGATCGACGTGCTCGACAACAATGTCGGCATCGGCTCGACCGGCGGCCCGGTCGAACTGAGCGAAGACGAATGGCACCTGGTATTCGACGTCAACGTGAAGAGTTTCTTCCTCACGGCCAAGCATGTGCTGCCAGTCATGGAGAAGCAGGGCAAGGGCGCCATCGTCAATGTGAGCTCGATTGCCTCGATACGCTCGCCCAAGGGCGTTTCCTACATCGCCTACAATGCCAGCAAGGGCGCGGTGAACTCGCTCACCTTGGCGATCGCCTCGCAGTACGCCGACAAGGGCATTCGCTGCAACGCCATCCTGCCCGGCCTGATGCACACGCCGATGATCGACTTTCTCGCCGAGCAGTACGCCAAGGGAGAGAATGATCACAACCAGGCCTACGACAAGATGATCGCCATCCGCGATCGCGCCTCGCCCACAGGCAAGATGGGCACCGGCTGGGACACCGCCAACGCCGCCTTGTTCCTGGCGTCGGACGAAGCGGCCTATGTCAACGGCCACCTGCTGGTGGTCGACGGCGGCATCACCGTCCGCGCGTGAGCACGAAGCGGGAGATGAACGGGCTTGTCAGCACGATCAGGAACAGGCGGAAGAGATGATGGGTCGCCACCATCGCCACCTCGATGCCGAGCGCCAGGCCGATCAGGCTCATTTCGGCGAAGCCGCCCGGCGCGTAGCTCAGCACGGTGGCGTCGAGATTGAGGCCGGTCAGCGCCACCGTGGCCTTGGCGAAGATCACCGCGCAGCCGATCAGGATCACCGCCGCGCCGATCGAGGCGCCCAGCTCCTTGTGAAGCTGGTCGATGGCGGCGCCGACGAAGCGGCAGCCGATGCCGGCGCCCATGACGATCTGCGCGGCGGCCACCAGTTCGCCGGGCGGCTTGGAGTTGGTGAGGCCCGCGAGATGGGCGATGGCGCTCATCAGCATCGGGCCCATCATGAAGCTGGCCGGCAGCCGGAGCAGGCGGCCGACCACGGCGCCGACCACGCCGCAGCCGATCAGCACCGCATAGTCCTTCCAGTCGTTGTTGGTCGGCCCGTGCACCATGGTGAGCACGCTGGTCTGCGCGCCAGCCACCAGCCGGTACCAGACCGGGATGGTGAGCACGACGGTGAGGATGCGCAGCGCATGGGCAAGCGCGATGGCACGCTCCTGGCCGCCCATGGCGCCGCCCATGATGGTCATGTCGTTCAGCCCGCCCGGCATGGCGGCGAAGTAGCAGGTGACCTTGTCCCAGGTGGTGAAGCGGCGGAACCAGAAATAGCCCAGCGTCGCGCCGGTCATGGTCATGCCGGTCAGCACGCAGAGGCTGACGCCCCACTTGCCGAGCTGCTGCACCAGGTCGGGCGTGAAGCCCGAGCCCAGCAGCACGCCCATGATGATGATCATGCCCTGGCGCAACCGCACCTGCATGCCGATGCGCAGGCCGGCGAAGGCGGCGATGGTGGAGAAGACGCAGGCGCCCAGCATCCAGGCGAGCGGCATCTTCAGCCAGTTGAAAACGAAGCCGCCCACTGTGCCGATGGCGATGGCGAGCGCGAGCGGTTTCAGCCCCTCGTGGCCGATGATGTGCTTCTTCTCGGACTTGAAGGGGAGCGCTTTGCTGCTCAAGGATCGAACTGCTCTTTGAGAATCCGCTCCTCGAGATCGTGCTCGGGATCGAACAGCAGGGTGAGGTCGATGTCGGCCGCCTCGGTCACCGTGACCTTGGAGACATTGGCGATCTCGACGGAATCGGCGGCGGCGGCCACCGGGCGCTTGCGCGGATCGAGGATGGTGAACTCGACCTTGGCGTGGCGCGGCAGCAACGCGCCGCGCCAGCGGCGCGGGCGGAAGGCGTTGATCGGCGTCAGGGCCAGCAGGCCCGCGCCCAGCGGCAGGATCGGGCCGTGGGCGGACAGGTTGTAGGCCGTCGAGCCTGCCGGCGTGGCGACCAGCGCGCCGTCGCAGTAGAGATCGGGCAGGCGCTTCATGCCGTCGACCGAGACGGCGATGCGCGCGGTCTGGCGGCTGGAGCGCAGCAGCGACACCTCGTTGATCGCCGTCACCTCGAAGGCGCGGCCGCGGGTATTGATCGCCAGCATGCGCAACGGCGTCAGTCTCACCTGGCGGGCCTTCTTGAGACGCTGCAGCAGCCCGGCCTCCTTGTAGGTGTTCATCAGGAAGCCGACGGTGCCGAGATTCATGCCGTAGATCGGCGTGCCGCGGCGCATGTTGCGGTGGAGCGTCTGCAGCATCAGCCCGTCGCCGCCCAGCGCCACGATGATATCGGCCTGCACCGGTTTCACCGCGCCATAGCGCTTCTCCAGCCGGGCGCGCACGACGCGGGCGGTGGGCGTGGCGGCCGAAACGAACGCCAACTTGGGAAGGGGCGGGGAGGAGGAGGCCATCGGAATGTCTGGTAATGCCTTCAATGCAAGATTCGTACTATAGCCGCCCGCCGCCGCCGTGCGATAAAATCCCCTGCACACAAGAACCGCGAGGAGGAACGAGATGGAGCTGGTTCCGCTGGGGCCCGGATTCGGCGTCGAGGTGAAGGGCGTCACCCT
>Ga0210406_10006686_pt1 | contig 11906 bp, 14 predicted proteins | sample IncBWC30MmetaG_FD_155454 | JGI IMG/M metagenome (GOLD analysis project Ga0210406, IMG submission 155454) | Forest soil microbial communities from Barre Woods Harvard Forest LTER site, Petersham, Massachusetts, United States - Inc-BW-C-30-M | ecosystem: Environmental > Terrestrial > Soil >...
GCCGCGTCCTCGCCACCCGCGGGCCGACGCGGCGGCGCAAGCGGAGTTTTCGCAACACTTGGATTGCAATTAGAGCGAGTCCGGGCGAGGCAAGCACGCGGCACGCGAGTCGAGGTGTGGTTTCAGGACGAGGCGCGCATCGGTCAGAAGAACAGTCTGACCCGGGTGTGGGGGCAAACCGGCAGCCGGCCGGCAGCACCAAAGGATTTCGGCTTCGCCTCGGCCTATGCGTTTGGTGCGGTCTGCCCGGCGGAGGGCAAAGCGGCGGCGCTGATCATGCCGATCTGCAATACCGCCGCCATGAACCATCATCTCAGCGAGATCAGCAGCCAGGTCGCCGCTGATGCCCATGCCGTGGTGATCCTCGATCGTGCCGGCTGGCACAAGAGCCAAGGTCTCGTGGTGCCCGGCAATATCACTTTGCTGGAGCTGCCGGCTTACAGCCCGGAGCTCAATCCGGTCGAGCGGATTTGGCACTATCTGCGCAGCCATTGGCTCGCCAACTCGGTATTTCCCAGCCTGGCCGCCGTCATGGATGCCTGCGAGATGGCCTGGAACCGGTTCGCCACCAACCACGGCCTGGTCCGCTCGCTCTGCGCGGTCGCTTGGGCTCCAGCTTCACCCGCTCTATAGGTGGCACCAATTATGTGGCCGAGATCGAATCTACAGTCGTGTCCAGAAATCTTCGGAGTCCGTATTATTTGTATAATGGAGGAATCGCCGATTGGACTCCCAAATATTTTCGAAAGAAATGTTCAGAAAATTTGCCGACATATTTTCCAGATTTACGAGTTTCCTGGTAAATTTTGGTATCGACACCATTTCTACATGACTTACCTTTCGCAAAGACGCCGGCCGAACAGCCCCATCGTCCGTGGCTCGAGCCCGGCGCAGGTAGCCTCTAAAAAAATCGGCAGGCCAGGGTTCCACTCGAGACACGATTTTAACGGCGGTGAATCGGCCGCAGGTTTCAGGTCGTGGCCGACTTGCCCTGTTCCTATCGCGTGTGTAATGAAGCTAAAAGGAAATGAATCAATGAAACGATTTTTTGCTACTACAGCCGTCATCACGGTCCTTGTGGGCGCGGCTGTTGCAGGTGGTGCGTTTGCACAGACCGCAGCGCCCTCCGCAAATCCAAATGCAAGCACCCCCGCAATCGCAAGCCCCAACGCGAACAATCCGGGAGCGCCTGCCGCCGGCTCGAATAGCTTTACCGAGGCGCAAGCGAAATCCCGCATCGAGAAAGCTGGCTACTCCAACGTTTCCGGCCTGATCAAAGACAAAGACGGAATCTGGAAGGGCACGGCCTTCAAAGGAGGAACATTTGTCGTCGTAGCACTCGACTACCAAGGCAATGTTGTCTCCAAATAACCTGCGTCCGTAAGGCTACTAAAACCTAATTTATTGAGGAATGCACGATGACCCAAATAGTTACGGCCCTTTACGACACATACGATTCCGCGGTCTCTGCGGTGAATGCTCTCGAAGCATCGGGTGTCCCGCACTCTGACATCAGCATCGTTTCGAACAACGTAGACAATCGGTATACTAAGGATCGTCCGACGAACACTGCCGAGGACGCTGGGAAGGGTGCTGGCATCGGAGCCGCAGTGGGCGGTGTCGGCGGTCTTCTAACTGGCCTCGGCCTTTTAGCAATTCCGGGTGTTGGACCGGTTGTGGCCGCGGGCTGGCTTGTAGCGACCGCCGCAGGTGCGGCGACAGGGGCAGTCGTGGGTGGTGCGGCGGGTGGACTTGTGGGTTCGCTTACTGGGGCAGGCGTACCCGAACGCGACGCGCAATTTTACGCCGAGGGCGTGCGACGCGGCGGAACCCTCGTCACAGCCCGAGCCGATGACGCTCGCGCATCAACAGCCCGAGAAATCCTTCTACGCTATAAGTCGGTTGACCCAGTCGTTCGTGGCGCAGCTTACGGAGAAAGCGGCTGGAGCTCCTTCAACGAAAACGCGCCGGCGTACACTGCCGACCAAGTTGCAGCGGAGCGCGTACGCTATATCGGACAACGCGGCATTTAGCTAGCTCCTTTTGGAAACTGAAGTTGAGGTCCCGCTGAGAATTCAACGGAACCTCAACTTGTGCCCATCGACGAGCCAGCGAAGGCAGCCCGGGTGATCAATGCTGGGCAGCCTCAACTGGGTGCCGCCGCGAAACGGCGGCGCCCAGGGCGGCCCTCGCTATCATTTGTGGTGCATGCCTGGCGGAAGCTGGTGCTCGAGGAAGAACCGAACCATTTCGCCGGTGGCATCGGGACCCCGCGGAAGGGTGTAGGAACCGGCCGCGCTGCCACCCGACCAAGCGTGACCGGCCCCATGAATGACCCATTGTTCTGCCACCGTCTCGCCGCTGGCGTTGATATGCAGCATGCGGCTGTACGCGAGCCCACCCGCTACTTGGCCTTTTTCGACCCGCCTCGTGAGCGACGCGCCCTGGCTCGACTGCGCAACGACTAAATCGGCATTCCTGGGGTTGACCGTGGTGTCCTTGTCACCATGGAAGACGATCGTCGGGACAACTCGCGGCTTCGATCCCGCGGGACCCGGAGGTGCGCGTCTCGGCGCCGGACCGCCATTGCTGCCCTGCATCGCCGCGAATGCAGATGGCATGTCGCGCGCGGTACCACAAGCAAGCCCAGAATGCACGCCGATCGCGGCGTACAGATCGGGGTAGGCATCGCCCATGATGGCTGCCGCTGCGCCTCCCGCCGAAAGCCCCGCGATGTAGACGCGTCGCGGGTCGATAGCGTAGTCGAGCATCACTTCGCGCGTAATTCCGGCGATGAGCGAGGGCTCGCCGGCATCGCGCTGCTGGTCGGCCGCGCTGAACCAGTTCCAGCATTTCTGCATGTTGGCTGAGCTGGTTTGCCCGGGGTAGGCGACGAGGCAGGTATGTCCCTCAGCCGCCGCGTTCATGCGCGTGCCGGCGGCAAAGTCGTCCGGGGACTGGGTGCAGCCGTGCAGCATGACGATCAAGGGCACCGACTGGCCATGATAGCCGCTGGGCACGTAGAGCTTGTAGGGCCGGCTACCGGCCTGATTGCTGAATGTGCAGGCTAGGAATTCTGCGCCGTTCGGCAAATCGGCGGGGATCGGAGTCGGCGCCCTGTGGGCCAAGTCGCCGGGCAAGTGGAACCCGCCATGGGCTGTCTGGTCGATAAAGCCACGCAACGAATTGGCCAGCACCGGCTTAATCAATTTGTCTTTGATGCGAAAAGCCGGGTCTTCGACGCCGCCGCTGAACGTCTTGTTGCCCGGAGGCGCGAGCTTGGGCTGGGCCATTTTCGAGCCATCGACCATGCCATCGATGGTCAGAGGACCCTGTCGCCCTTGCAAGGCTACGCTGTTCACCGGCAGCCCGGCCCCCAGCATGCGCTGCAGTGCCGCCGTCGCTTCCGTGAGCTGTCCGGCTTTGGTGAGGCGCGTCGCTTCGAGCAGTTCTGCAGATGGGGAGAAGTTCATGGTCATGGCCTTCTGTGCGGGACCCTGAGAGGCATCCCAGTTCGGAACCGGATCCACTTCCGTCGTCGATAGTTGAGCGTGTTGGGCTGCTGTGGCAGCCCCTGCTGCGTGGCAACGTCAGTGTGTTCGGTCGGCGAGCGCCGCTTTGACCTCGGAACTTGCCTGCAGGGCGCCCAGCACCGTGACTGAGGCGATGGATGCACGCGCCAATTCAGCCGTAACGTCGTGAGCAATACTGGCGAGGCCCAGGACATTGATATGCAGCAAATCGCCCCTCGTCCGTGCCGCCTCGAGGTCGGCGCGACTATAATGTCGGAGCCCAAGCTCAAGGGCCTTCCGGCTCACCGATTGGCGGACCACATCGGCGTGGCGATCGAGTTGGTTGCGGATGGCAGTCCGGATGAAGTCCGTCCTGTTTGAATAGAAACCGTCCTTCACCATTAGATCGACGTGACCTAGATCAACGTAGCCGAGATTGATGGTGATCTTTTCACTGTCAGCGGGCCGATGACGAAGCTCCGAGACGTTAGTAGGCATTGTCAAAACCATCAAAAACCATCCCGTTGGATGGTATATGGAGGGCATAATGGTGTGTGCAAGGCCTTGGACCTGAGGGAGCTACCGATGTCGGCAAATAAGCCGGAATGCGTCCAGGTCGTCATGCGCAGGGCCGCCAAACGAACCTGGGTTCATCTCGCCGCGGAACGACTAGAGGACACCAAGCCTACCATTCCCCTTGGCAAATCGTTCTGGCCGCTGACCTCTGACGAGAGGCGTGGGATCGAGTTGCTCTTTACGACGGAAGAGGCTGGCCAGCTCGCTTGGCCGCTTACGCTTTGCCATGCTGCTCGGCGTGGGCAAACACTTAAACGACGACGGTGCGCTTTGCCTGATGGACGTCAAGGAGGCTGTCCCGGCAATCGCGCCGTACTTAGGAAACCTGCCACAAGACGATGCGGTACGCGTCGTAACAGGTGCCCGGCACCTCTCGCCGGCACTCGGCGAGCGCATGATTGCGGGGCGTCTTCTGGACAAACCAGTCTTCCTTCGCGAGCTCCTGCCTGAGGATCTCAAACTCGAAATCCCGCAGCTGACGCGCGAAGAGGCGACGAAAGCCGCGCGATATCTAGCGATAGTTGTGGGTGAGGCGCACGCCTGGCAAATGGATCACTCAACCCGACAGGAATGGCGGAAGCGGCTCGCTCGAGACCGCGTTTCGGGCTTGGATGCCCCTTCCTGGTTATGGTCGAGTGTCGTCGAGCTCGTGGCCAACCACGAGGCGGCTTTATTTGGAGCATTGCCGCAGATATGCCCTCGAAGCCCAGCACAGTATGCCGTGCCACCACGCGCTCGCCGCGGCGTTGCGCGCCTACATCGACGCTGTCGGGCACCGCAAGGGCTGGCCTTTGCGCACAGCTCGTTATCCGACGAGGTCCCCCGTCGCGAAGGCGCCGGTCTCCGTTGGCCGGAGTGGTCGAACGGGGACACTCGAAAAGCATTCGCCCTCCGACCGGGTCCGAGGAAATCACTCTGCCGACGCCTGTGTCCCACCCTGGCAATCGATGTCATCCCGGAGGTCGATCAGGTCGCTGCGGACCTCGCCTGTCGCGGTCGCGGGCTCCCACACGCCAATTTCGGAAAACTGATCTCTCCCTGCTGCAAGTTCGGCGATGGCGTCGCGACGACTGCTGGCCCTGAAGTTCACCGCTGAACCCATAGAAAGATCAGGGTTGGCACGAAGCCAAGAGCACTTCACCCGCCATGGAGTGCGCCCCACCGTTCGAGCATGCGGCCGCGTTTCGGCCGCGGAGCTAAAGGGTCGCCCCGGCTGCGCGGCCTTGTTCGAGTGTCCAGTCGACTACACGCCGCATCGTGTCGCCGAGGCTGGTATTAAAAGCTGCTGTGACCGCTTCAACCGAGTTGGCATCGACCGGGGTTGCCTTTTCGAACCTCGCGGTTGCAAAGGCTGTTCGCCGTGGCATGCGCAGCAAGGTCGGCTCGATCACAACGGTCGCTTGCGGCGTTCCTGAAGCGTCCCTCGCTACCTGGAATTTGCGCAGGTTCGACAGCAGCAAGAAATCCGTCGCCAAGGTCTGGCGAGTCGGCGCGACAACCGGAAGGCGTCCGGTGTTCTGGAAAGACTGCATCAGCAACAGCTGCACCATCGCCGGGGCGTTGTCGGTCCATTCGACATCGGCGTAGTACTCGACCTGAAACGGGCCGCTCATCAGCGCGATGCGCGAGGTGTCGATCTGACGCGCAGCGGCGGGTTCGTCGACGACGAGCGACCATTTGACGGCAGGCAGCCCGCCAGGGAAATTCGTCACGGGGTGCAAGGTGAACTGACGCGGTGGCGGCCCGCCACCGAGCCCGCAGGCAGTGACGGCCAGCGCCAGAGACACCGTAATCAGGGCCGCGAGAGTGCGCCGACGGCTCGCCCGCGGGGCCCTCGGCGCCGGCGCGGTCATTTGAGCTCGATCCCCTGGCCTATTTTGTTTCCAAATATGGAACGGGTCGGATTGCGTTCTAGGCTGTCGAGAACGGCCGTCGCTTTGTTGACCGTGGCCCTCGCATCGACGATCAGCGCCGTCAAGTCCGGCAAGGTACCTTCCGTGAATTGCTTAATCGGAATGCGGTTAGACGCAGCAATTTGGTGCAGCTGATCCATCAGCTTGTTCACGGTAACCGTCGTCTCGCGAAAATTGCGGAGCGTCGCCCTGATGTCTTCCCGATTGGTCTGAACGACACTGTCGAGATGCGTGCTCAGTTGCCCGATGTCGCCAAGGGTGTTGTCGGCCCTGCCAATCAGCGGCCGCAGAGCCTCGGAATCCGCCGCCAGTATCTTCATCATCGCTGCGGCATTCTCGAGAAGCGTATGGATCGCACTCTCGTTCTCGGGCGACAGAATTGCCTGGACGCGGTCGAGAACCGCGGCGGCCTCCTTGATCAGGGTTGGCAAATCTCTGGCCGCGATGTCGACCGAAGACATTATCTGCTGCGTCGGCGAGGGCACAGTGGGAAGCTGGTAATACGGTAGATCGGTCTTCTGAAGGTTGATCGGGGTCCCGGGAAAGAGATTGAGCTGGACCACCTGCTGACCGGTGACGAGGCTGGCCCTCTCGAGCCGTGCGCGTAGGCCCTCGTCGATCAGCTGCTTCATAAGTTCTGTGGTCGGGTTGACAGGAGGCGAATACCTGGCGATCACCCCCGGTCGGATTTCGATGATAACCGGGATTTTAAAACTGCGGTCCGTGGGGTCATAGCGAATCCCGACATCGACGACCCTGCCGAGCGGCACTCCGCGAAAGAGGACCGCTGAGCCCGCCGCCAGCCCGTCGACCGATCCCTCAAAAAAGACGACGAATTTGCGCGTCGTCTCGAAAAAGGTGAAGCTCCCGAAGACAAGCGCCGTCGCGACGAGCAATGCGATCGCAGTCAGCACAAAGCCACCGACAAGTTTCGGGTTGGCACGCTGGCTCATTATTCAGCTCCCTGGCTAACTCGGGTGGTTCACTCGGCGGCAGGTTCACCCCGTCTCAGGAACCGTTGAACTTTCGGGTCCAGGCATTCGGCCAGCAGCTGCTTGGGGGGACCTAAGGCGATCTGTGTCTTGGTCTCCGGATCGAGGAAAACGCTGTTGTTGCCGACGGCGAAAATACTCGCCAGCTCATGGGTGACCATGACGATGGTGGCGCCAAAGCTGTCGCGCAGCTCAAGGATCAGATCGTCGAGCAGTCGAGAGCTGATCGGGTCGAGACCGGCCGACGGCTCGTCGAACAGCAGCACCTCCGGCGACAGCGCCATCGCTCGGGCGAGGCCGGCGCGTTTTTGCATCCCGCCGCTGATCTGCGCGGGAAAATAATCCTCAAACCCGGAGAGCCCAACCAAGGCCAAGTTCAAGGACGCGAGGTCGGCGATATCGGCTGGTTTTAAATCGGTATATTGCTCGAGCGGGAGCGCGACATTCTCGGCTAGGGTCATCGAGCTCCACAAGCCGCCGGCTTGATAGGTCACGCCGGTCTTTCTGAGAATCGCGTCGCGCCGCTCAGGCTCGGCCTCCCAGAGGCTTTCCCCGAAGTACAGCACCCGCCCGCGGGCTGGCGCCTGCAGCCCGACGAGGTGACGCAGCAACGTGCTCTTACCGCAGCCGCTGCCGCCCATGATGATGAAGATGTCGCCCTTGCTGATCCTAAAGTTCAGATCGTGCTGAATGACGAAGTCGCCATAGGCCATCGTCAGGTCCTCGACCACAATGTGCGCCTGCGGCGCTTCATCCGTTCTCGAATCGCTCAAAGCTCCCCTCGGGGCTCAAATCCTTGACGAGGCCGATCGCCCAATCATTGAGCCCGACCGCGCCGCTCGTCTGATTGTAATAAGTGATCGGCGCGACATCGAGCATCAGCCAAGCAATCAGCATCCCGCCCAGCATGCCGACGATGTTGGCGAAGACCGTCAGCAGCGGCATCATAAGGGAGAGTGCGACAATCCGCGGCAGCACCAGGAACTCCATCGGCGGAATGCCGAGCGTCTGCAATGCCGAGATTTCGTCGCTGACCTGCATGGTGCCGAGGTTGGCGGCGAAGGCAGCACCGGTTCGCCCCGACATCAGGATCGCGGTCATCATCGCCCCCATCTCCCGCACAATGGCGATACCGACGAGGTTGGCGACAAAGATCGCAGCGCCGAATTGCTGAAGCTGAATGGCGCCGACAAAGGCGAGGATGAGGCCGATCAGACAGCTGATCAAAGCCACGATCGGCAATGCGCCGGGGCCGCAATCCTCGATCACGAGCATCAGATCGGAGCGTCTCAATCGTGCTCTGCCGATGATCAGTCGTCCGATCCCGATAACGACATCTCCCAGGAAGCCGACAAAGTCGGCGGTCGTCGCAAAAAAGTTCAGACTGCCGGTGCCCAACCGAGCAAGGAGGTCGGGGCGCTGCTGTGTGCGCCTCGCCCCCTGGCGTTCGGGGACCGCACGTGCGAGGGCGACCAGCCTCCCGACCCCGCCCGGGAGGGCGGAGCGGTCGACCTCAACCCCTCGCTCGTCAGCTATGGCCTCCAGCTTGTTGAGGAAATCGATCAGAACATTGTCCCAGGCTCCGAGCTCGCGCGCATCAAAGGAAATTTTCGTCGGGCGCGGGGTCTCGCTCAGCCGACGGGATAATTCGGAAGAAGACCGAGTTCCGCTCGTCAAAGTCCACTCGCCGAACAACCGAATCCGGAGCTCGCTGCCGGTCAGAAGATTCGCCTCCCAACCCCTAACCGCGACGGTCGCGGCCCCTCGACTTTTTAGGCTCACCCAACGTTGGGTCGTCGCCACCATGCGATGATCCGCCATTCCTGCTCATCAGTAATGCCCGCTCGGGTCGATACAACGCCGCGAGTGCGTTGTCCACGGCTCCCGCCGATACCCGGGTCATCTTGTCGCCGCGGGTTGTGGCCGGCGCCGCTTCAGCGCATTGGCGAAGATCCGGTCGAAGCACAGGCCCCACTAGCGGTCGCTCTCGTAGCGAACGACGATCGCCCCACAGGCTGCTTTTTGGCCGTGCCCTTGGTGGCTTTGAACTCGGCAAACAAATCTTCGACCTTACGATGGTCTGCCCTCAAGAGGGCTATGGCGTCTAGTTGGTTTTACGTCGGGCACAACTGTGAACTCCTTCAGGTAAATGCGAAATTAGCTTGAAATGTCCGCTAGCGCGCAGGGCCGTAGCACTCGTGTTTCACAGAAGCCCAACACTGGGACGAGGTACAGCCCGCACTTCGGACGTCAGTGTCCCGACGCGCGGCCGGTCTGGCCATCGCTGTTCGAACCCTGCTGCGACTGGGCCTTCTCCCGAGCATGCTTGGTCGCTTCATGATGACCAATGACGCCACCCGCGCCAGCGCCGAGAACGCTGTGATGGCCGGCAAAATGTCCAGCGACTCCCCCCACTGCGGCGCCCTTCAGGCAGCCGGCCGCCCGAGCTGGCGTCGTGGTAGAACCCACGGCCAGGGCAGGTAAAAATATGATTTTCATTGGCTGTATCCTCCGTCACACGTAAGGTGGTGACACAACATCGTTAACACTGTCAGTCTCTCGCCTCACTCGATTGCTAAACGCCGCCGCTGATATAGCGTCGGCGCTCGGCCGCAAGTTGCTCGGCAGTATAGGCTGGCGCGTTTGTGTCGAAGGAGCTCCAGCCGCTTTCCCGGTATGCCGCGCCACGACCAGTGGTATCCACCGGCGTATAGCGTTGAAGGATCTCCCGAGCTGTCGATACACGTGCGTCATCGACGCGGGCGGTGACCAGGGTGCCGCCTCGTCGCACGCCCTCGGCATAGAAATTTGCGTCGTGTTCGGGAACGCCAGCGTGAGTGAGCGAGCCCACAAGACCGCCAGCCGTACCTCCCACGACAGCACCAGTCAGGGCACCAGCGGCCGTAGCTACCAGCCAGCCCGCCGCAACTACTGGCCCGATACCCGGGATTGCCAGGAGCCCGAGGCCGGTCAGAAGGCCACCGACACCACCCACTGCGGCGCCAATACCAGCGCCCTTCCCAGCGTCCGCACCAACGTGCGTTGCCTGATCCTTGCTATAACGGTTGTCGACGTTATTTGAAACGATGCTGATGTCGGAGTGCGGGATTCCGGCAGCTTCGAGAGCATCTACCGCAGAGACCGCGGAATCATATTTGTTATAGAGAGCAGTCACTGTTTGGGCCATCGCCTATTCCTCGATAATCAGAAAAAATGTTGAAGAAGCTACGGACGCGGGTTACTTAGCGACGACGTTGCCTTGATAGTCGAGCGCCACATCGACGGTGGTGGACCCTAGCGTCGTGGATCCTACAATTGTGGATGCTTTGGAAGCCTTGCCTCTCCAGATCCCATCCTTGTCTTTTGTCAGACCGGAAACGTTGGAGTAGCCGGCTGCCTCAATGCGGGATTTCGCCTGGGCCTCAGTAAAGCTGTTGGCCCCAGCGGCAGGTGCTCCCGGATTGTTAGCATTGGGATTTGCAAGAGCAGGGATACTGGCATGGGGATTTGCTGCGGGTGCCGTGTTCTGTGCACCAACACGATGCCCGCCGAGCGAGGCTACGCCCGTCAAGACCGTTATGACGGCCGTAGTCAAAAGTCGGTTCATTAGACAGCCCTTGTTGGCTCAATAAACTGCACTCTAAACAATTATTAGGTAGCGTGCGTTCCACGTACGTTCGATAGGAGCCAAAAAACCCAATTTGCGCGCCAGCCGTGCATTGCTTTTAATCTCCAAGGACCCATGAGCTCGAACTGGCTGTTTGAATAGGTTTTGAAGGAGGAGGAAAAACTGCGGCGAGATTTGGCGCGCTACGCGGCCTTTTTGAGCCTTACCAGCGATCTGAGGGCAGTAGCAGCCCTTGGTGAGCTAATCAAACAGACGCTCGACCGCCTTGACGGGTCTGTTCCTCCGCGACCGGATGGGAATGGCACCTCGGGTGGCGGTGTTTCGACCTCATGGACCGCGCAGCTTACTACCGGGACCGGGCGGAGGCACATTCGGCGATTGGCCGATGCAGCGTGGCAGCCCGAGTTAAAGGAAGCGCTCCGTCGCGTAGCAAATGATTATGACGAGGTCGTCGAGGATATCGAGACGGACGCGGACAAGATCCGCCACCGCGAGCTACTGTACAGATGATTTGGCTTCAACGAAGGCAAGCAGCTGCAGGCGTCGCCTCAATCGCTCCAGCCCCGCCTGCTGGTGCCGACGCGGCCGGCATTGACTAGCCTGCCGTCGGGATCGTATAGGCGAGCAACTTAATTTCGTGCAGCCAAGCCGTCCCGTCGTGGGGTTCCTGCACGAGCTCCGTCACCTGCGGCTTGATCCATGCGGGCAGAACCAGTGGAGTTGTCAGATCGCCGCCCCACGACCGATCGCCCCATGGGTAAGGCGGGCCCGCTGTCGCCGGCTTTCGCGGCGCCGCGCCTCGCCTCATCATTGTCTATTTAGCGGCAGACATCCTGGTCGTTTTGGTCTTGTCGTAGGTGAATCCGGAAGCCGCCTTCAAAGCCTCCTTGTTCGCGTTCAGGACGAGATACCATTTGTTGTTTTTCTCGCTGGCCCGCACGGAGCTGAAGGGAACGGCAACGTCTTTCTCGCCCATGTCGAGAAAACCGCCCGACGCCAATAATCAGGGCCGTGACACGGCCTTCCTTGTCAACCAGCATGTCATCGACGTCGTCGATCTCGTTGTCCGTCGGGTCGTAAACATTCTGCTTGTAGAAGTTGGTCACGGTGGTCCCGGCCGGCAGCCGGGTGAAGATCTCCGCAGGCCCGGCGGTGGTTGGGGCCCGTTGCTGGGTTAAGTGTCCGACTCAGAATCGTATAGGTAGAATTAGGCACGTGCCAGTCGTCTAATGAGGAGCTGGACCGAGGCGAGATAGAGCCAAGCCTTGGCGCTGGCGATTGTCGC
>Ga0210406_10006687_pt1 | contig 11906 bp, 5 predicted proteins | sample IncBWC30MmetaG_FD_155454 | JGI IMG/M metagenome (GOLD analysis project Ga0210406, IMG submission 155454) | Forest soil microbial communities from Barre Woods Harvard Forest LTER site, Petersham, Massachusetts, United States - Inc-BW-C-30-M | ecosystem: Environmental > Terrestrial > Soil >...
TTCCACGTCCCCGCGCGCTTGTTCCGGCGACATATACCCGGGCGTGCCCATCACCGTGCCGTGTCCAGTTACCACAGAAATTTTCGTGGCATCGCCGGCAAAATCGGCATCGCGCGCACCGTTCGAAACTTCTCCGCGCAGGATTTTCGCCAGGCCCCAATCCATCACCAGGACTTCTCCGAACGGCCCGACCATGATGTTTGCCGGTTTCAGATCGCGGTGCAGCACGCCGCGCGCGTGCGCGAAGGCAACGGCGTCGCAAATGCGAAGAAAAATTCGCAAACGGTCCGGAAAGGACGCGACCGACTCAATATATTTGTCGAGCCGATTTCCCTCCACAAATTTCATGGTGTAGAAAACCCGGCCGTCCGCCAGTGTTCCCACGTCGTGAACGGGCACGATGCCGGGATGCTCGAGAGCCGCCAGCACGCGCGCTTCGCGGATCAGACGGTTTGCCAAGTCGCCGTCCGTTCCCGGAACATCGAGCACTTTCAGCGCCACGCGCCGCCGCAGTTTTCCGTCCTCCGCAGCGTACACCACTCCCATGCCGCCGCGCGCCACGCGCTCGAGCAAGCGGTAGCGCATGCCGGCAAGATCCGGCATCTCCGCGCCGTCGCGCAATCTTTCCAGCGCCTTGTCGGAAAGAAATTTCATTTCTTATCCCAGCCAAAGGCGGCGCGCGCTTCGCGCTGAAATTCTTCCTCGCTGCCGCAAAGTTCGCGCAGCCGCTCCAGCGCGATCCTGCGAAATTCGCGGCGCGCCCACGCTAGCGCGTTGGTCAGGTCCGTCACGGAGATTCCATATTCATTCGAAAGCTGCTGGTAGGAAATCTTTTCGCTGCCCTCGAGGTCGTACGCTTCGAATAGATGAAACGTTCTTTCCCGCTCGCGCGCCACACACAATTCGCGCAGGTCCTCCACGGCCAGCGTGAAAAGACTTCGCACCCATTCCTTTTCGAAAAACTCCTCGAGCGATTCTGGGGAAGGAATCAAAGCCGGGTCCATTACTGTCGCGCCAAGCTCCTCTTCCGCGGCAGCAAAATCGAGCGCAACGTGGAGTACATTTCCGCCGCGCTTCTGCCGCCTCCCGGCCTTGTCTTCATTCGAAACAAAGCTGTCCACGCAAACGCGCAGGTAGGTTCGCAGCCGGCTTTTCTTGGCATCGAACTTTTCGAGCAATTCGCGTTCCAGAAGTTCCATGAAGAATCCCTGCGTGAGATCCTGCGCCACGTCGGCGGGCCGGTTCCATCGCCAGCGCACGTACTTATACACGGGTCTCCAGTAGGCCGCGCACAGCGCCGCCAGGGCGCGATCCCGCTCCTCCGCATCAATACTGCGCACCGCCTCGATCACTGACCGGCGCGTCGGCGGGAAGCGATCGCCACCGTGCTGAAAATCTTCTTCGCTCATGTCATTGGTCTGATCAGATTGGATTGAGCACTCCGAGTGGAGTTTATGCAGTATGGTTAGTGCTGACAAGCGGGGAATATTCGCAGTGTTTATTCGTAGAGGAGGATTCGGTGGGATCAGGTCGGGCGCCCTTCCAGGTAAGAGGAAGAGGACTGCGGGCATTCATAGGTCATAGCGCTTGGCGGAGGGGCCCTAAAAAAATAGATGCGAAAAATACAAAGGAAGCCGGAGCTGAGGGCTCCGGCTTCCGGTCCGCTGGATTGCCATTGGGGCTGGAGTCACGTCACGGCTTGACGGGGGCCAGGCGGGCAACCAGCGTAACTTCGCCTTTCGTCTCGTTGCGAGCCAATTGCGGCATTTCTTTTTCTCGCGGCGATATCGGGAGCTGTCTTCCGCGGATGGATCCTTCCTTCCAGACCTGCGAGAGGAAGTAGCGATTGCCGTAGCGGTTAAAGACCAGCTTCGATTCGGTTTGCGGCTCTTTTGCCTGGGCCGCGTTGGTGATCACCAAAGCTGAGGCGCGCGCGTCCCAGCAGTGAATCAACAGCACCGCTGAATTTCCATTCAATTTCTGGACGCGATACTCGCCGGCCGGAAGCGTAGCGCTGCCCGCCACGAAGGCAAAGGGAATGTCCACCACCATGGTCTCCTGCGCTCGCGCAACTTGAGCCGCCGCCATGCTGCTGAGGACCAGCAAACCTGCTATCAGAAAAGATTGCTTTTTCATGGGACTCTCCTCTTTCTTCTTTTGCTGGCGCCGTCCAAGCTGACTTGTCTTTGGCCTGGCTTGTGTCAACCGCTCAGCGCCTTAGCATGTCGCGCACTTTCGCGCATTGCTCAATGAAGCGCAATGCACTGCGGATGAACTGAAAAGCGACTGTAAATGAACAACGAACACCACGGAAATACGGGACTTAATCGAGAGCCGCTGGTCCCATCGCGGTTTTTCCGGAGAGTGTTATAGTCATCGCAGGAAGAAGAGAATCCATGTCCTCTCCCGGCCGATCCTCATGCGTCGTGCGGTTTGATGAATTTGAGGTGGATCTTCGCGCGGGAGAAGTTTACAAAGCAGGTCGCAAAATCAAGCTGCAAGTTCTGCCCTTTCAAGCGCTTGCCATGCTGCTGGAGCGGCCGGGCGAAGTGGTCACACGACAAGAGTTCGAGAAAAGGCTTTGGCCCGGAGACACATTTGTGGACTTCGAGCACAGCCTCAACACGGCCATCAAGAAGTTGCGCGTGGCTCTAAGCGACGGCAAGAAGAAGCCGCGTTTCGTCGAAACCCTGCCGAAGCGCGGCTACCGGTTCATCGGCAAGCTGGAGCACACAGCGCCGGTGTCGCCAGCGAAGCCTCCCGCGCCATCTTGCTGGGTAGGCCGGCGCGCAAGACTCTGCGCTGATGGCAGACTCTCTTTCGCTCTGGTGTCCGTCGATGAAGAAGCGGCCGCGGAGAGAGAGAAGCTGGAAGCGGCGAGCGACGATGTTGGGTTGTCTCTTTTAATTGCGTCGCAAAAGCTTCTCATGGTGCCCGACGGGACTCCCGTAAGAATCTTGGAGATTCGGCAACCGGATTCGCGCTGCCAGGTGCGAATTCTTGAAGGCGAGCACTATGGCAAGACGGCCGTGGTGCCGCTCAAGCGACTTGCAGAATTGTCATAGTCCAATAGGAATGACACGCGAAGGGCCTTTCCGACCTGAAAAGTGCAAACTGGCAGAGCTGATTCAGAAAAAAGAGAGCGGCGGGAAGCTAACAGCTCCCCGCCGCCTGATTTAGACTTGGTAGCTCGGAACTAGAAGCTGACTTTGATTCCGAACTCTATCGAGCGCGGGGCACCGAGGGCAAATACGCCAGTGCCCAGACCGATCAATTGCGGTCCACGGTCTGCGCGGGTTGTATTGTTTATGGAGCCGGTGCCTCCCGGAGTGTTGTCCAGAGCCGCCCCCAACAATCCATTGGGGCCGTTGAAGTTGTGGCGGTTGAAGAGGTTGTAGAACCCCACCTGCGGTTCCACGCGCAAGCGCTCGAAGCTTCGCACGGGCTTGATGGACCAACCCAGGCGCAGGTCGAAGGTGAAGAAGGCATCGTTGCCAACTTGGCCCGGAACAACCGTTGGCAACTGCAGGTTGTCTTGAGAGGCGTTGGCAAGGCAGTTGGCCGGAGGGGTGAGAGAAGGCGCGATGGCGCACATGCTCACCAGTTGTGCCTGCGTGAAAAGACCAGCGTCCACGAGTGCCTGTCCCGCAGGAGTAATCTTGTTCCCGAAAGTATTGCTGTAGTTCTCGAGGAACTTCTGCAGATCGCCCGCTTTGATGCTGCGTCCGAATGACCCGAGGTTGCTTCCCGGGACGGGCTTGAGTGCGGTTGTGCCATCGCCTGTCAGGTCATATTGGAACAAGTCTTCCGCATTACCCGGATCGGCAAAAAAGATATTTTGCGGAAGAGCGGTGTACCAGTGCGTGATGAAGTTCACGCGCGTACCGAAGGGCAGCTCCATCACCACCCCAGCCGAGAGTTGGTGCGTGCGGTCCAAGCCATTCGGACCAATGATGCGGCTCGGATTGCGATTGTCCCCAGGCGAGTTAATGAAATCCACGTCCTGCGCCTGGCTGATAAATCGGGAAAGCGAGTAAGCCACCTGCACGTTCAAGTTCTTAATCCCGCTTACCGGGCTTTTCAGATTCGCTCTCAATGTAACGTCGAGGGCGTTGTAGACCGACCGACCGATCGGCTCCAGCAATGAAACTACGCCGAAATTTGGATTCTTGCCGGGAAAGGCTACGACCCCAGGCCCGGCAGGATCTCCGCCAGTGAATAAGGTTCCGGAGGTCAAACCGTTATTGGCGTAGTCCGCTATCATTGCCCCCTTGCCGATTGCACAGTTAATGGATGCAGCATCGGTTCCCGCTCCGCAGCCAAATCCATTGTTCGTAGCGGAAATGGCACTGAGGGCTCCCGCCTTGTCGAGGAATCGCGAATCACCGTCAAAGTTGTTGTCAATGCCGAGGAGGGTGTGGAGGCCGATGTTACGGAGATAGTCCACCGAAACCACAGTGTTCTTGAAAATCTCCCGCTGGACGCCAAAGTTCATCTGGTAAGAAAGCGGGGTACGATAGTTTGGTGCATACATCGGACCCGCCTCAACGCCCGAGGTGAGCAGATTTCCGAGGTAGCTTGGATTCGCCGCCGCCCCGGCGGCAGCCGTGGCCGCTTGGAATTGCTTTTGGAAGTCGGAGATGTCGGTTGCAACATTCCCGACCGGCTGGCCGCAGATTTGAGTCTGGATATTTTTTCCATTGATAGAAGTATGGACCGTGCCGTCCGGGAAGGTCACCGAGAAGTTGCTACCGCTGCACAAAAGCGGAGAGACGCTGAAAAACAATCCTTTCTGCAAGCGTTCTGGACGATCAAAGAGAATGTTGTTGAACACGGCGTTTTCGTAGAAGATACCGCCGCCCGCTCGAATCACCGTCTTCCCACTCTTCCCGGGAGACCACGCGATCCCCACCTGAGGTGCGAAATTATGATTCGGTTGGTTGACTCTTGCCCCCAACCCGGGCGTGAGGTTATCGAGCAAGTTTCCAGTGCACGGGAACGAGACTGTGGCTGGGCATGGTATGGGGGGCGAATCGCTATCCGACCTGCCAGTGTCCCGGACGTAACGAAGGCCATAAGTCAGCGTAAAATTGGGCCGGATTTTCCATGAATCACCGATATACCATTGAAATCGATTGTCATGTTGGCCGCCACAGTTAAAACCGAATGCTGGAGTTTCGGTGGAACACCCAAAGCCATTTCCCATCTCAAACCGGTTAACCGGCCAATTCAAAGGGTTAGCCGCTCCTCCCGAAAATGGGCCTCCAGCCGCAATGCCCTGATTCGTCGAATTGAATACCGATCGTACAGCCGGCGCGATTCCGAAGAAGGATGCGAATCCGCCGCCCCGAATGCGGTTGAATCCGACTCCATACCGCAGTACGTGCCCGCGGATAATCTTGCTCCCATCGTACTTGATCTGCGTATTCTGCTGGAATGTTTCCTGCGGAGCCAAAGTATTCGGGCCGAAGCAGACGAGATCGCCCGCTGACTCACACGATGTGGAGATATTTCCGATCGCGAAGGAGAGGGTTGGAAGGGGATTGGTGGTGGTGGTGCCAGTGAGCGCGTCGGCGATGGCGTTTCGGAATTTCATATATCCGAATCGAATCGTGTGCGTAAAGCTGCCCGTAGTGAAATCAAGCCCCGCAACATGCGCGGGCGTATAGTCCACGTTGCCAAACGGCTGATAGGTGTTTGGCACGAAGCCGGCCACGTCGTCGCCATGCTCGTAGTTGAAGCGATAGAAGGCGCGATAGTTCGGGGAAATCACCCAGTCCAGCTTGCCGAAGAGCTCATTGTCCAAAAATGGCGTACTGTAGTTGCCGCTTAACGCCACAAACGGGGTACCGGAGAGGTCCACCGAAGCCAAGGTAGCCTGAGTTGTCTTCTCCCACGCGCCGAAAAAGAAGAGCTTATTCTTGACCAAGGGACCGCCCAGGTCTGTACCATATTGCCGACGATCATATACCGCAGCCGGATTCCCGATGTGCGCCCCCACCTGATCGCCGCGCCACTGAAAGAAACCTCCGCCGTGGAGCGTGTTTGACCCCGACTGCGTTGAGACATTCACTGTTCCAGATGATGTCAATTCAGTTGAAAGGTCAAGGCTTGACTGGCTTACCTGGAATTCGTGAATCGCACTGATTGGTACATTCTGTGTTGTTGTTCCAACGGTCTCGTCGCTGATGTCAATTCCGTCAAGCTCGATACGTGCTGTGCGGCCGAAACGTCCACCGAAAGAAATGGAAGAATAGCCATTTTTTGTGGGATCGAAGTTCCCACCGTCCTGGATCTGCACACCCGGCTCCAATTGCGCGAGATCCAGGAAATTCCGGCCGTTAATGGGGAGGTTTTCAATCTGAACATCGGTGATGACACCTTGCACTGTAGCCTGCTCCATGTTTAGGGAAATGGCCGAGCCCTCCACCGTTACCACACTAGCTTCCGATCCAATCTCCAAAGTCAGGGAGGCTGACGTGATGTTGCCCACAAGGACCGTCGCCGGCATTTCCACCGCCCTGAACCCTTGGGCCTCGACATGGATGACGTATTGGCCGGGAGCGAGCGGCCCGGAGTTGTACGAACCGTTCGAAGAGACTTCCGCCTGAATCTTTACTCCGGTAGCCTTGCTGGTGATTGTAACTCTTGCAGCGGGAACTGACCCCCCGTTGGGGTCCAAAATCGTGCCCTGGATCGTTCCCGTCGAGAGACCCGCTTGGGCATGAGCTAGCGGCGGTGCCACCAGGTTCATTCCAGCCACGATCCCAAGAACCGCGACGAGCACGAACAGCCATGTGATTTTGCGCATAGGACGCATTGCTCCTCCATTTCTTATTTTCGTCTCTGGCTAAATCTATTCTCCCGACACTCCGCTTCCAGCGATGCCGCAAATCTGGGTTGGATTTCGCTTCTTGAAGCTTTCGCTTCGGACTAGCACGAACTTAGCCATTGTAAAGGTCAAATAGATATAGTGCTTTGTTGAAATTAGAAACTCCTTCGTGCATTTTATGTATTTACATTATTTCTTTCTGAATTCACATACATATTTTGGTATAAATCCTGAGCCAGGAAAGAGTCATGATTGACCACCTCCCCGGGCCAAACACTAGTTATCGTAGGTAAGCCAAGCCGGTCTATTTACCACTCAACGAACGAGGAAGGTGTGCTGCTAGGAAGTAGGGATGACGGTAGCTCGCAGTTGTTCTCGTTCAGCCCTGGTGACGGATGCGCTCGGCGAGGGAGCGAGCCCGCTGGCGGGCGATGTCCACGAAGCGCGAATCGCTGGCGATCTGGTCGCTGCATCGGCCAGCAACGTCTGTTGCTCCAAATGTTTAGTGGTGCGATCACACCGAAGATAGAAAAAGGGCGCCCCGATCTAATCGGGACGCCCGGAAAGCCACCGTCGCGCCAATCAGGCGCTATGGGAAGGGGTTAGAACTCAAACCGCAGTCCGATACGGATCGTCCGGCTAGCCTGATACCGATTTGGGAGGCCGTATCCGCTGTTAACGGTGAGCGGACCGCAAGTATTGGGGAGCGCTACAGTATTCGGCGGGCCATTGGTCGCCGTGCAAAGCCTACTCGTTGGCGCGGCGTTCATCAAAGCCACATAGTCATACGGATGAAATGTGGCTGCGTAAAAAGGCGTACCCGCACTGGTACCGCCGACAAGACCGGCGGAACCGGTGGGGAAAGAACCGCCTGGCGCGATGTAGTTAAAGTTAAAGCCGCTGGCGATATTTCCTTCCACTTGAGTCACTGAACGCTGGTTCAGCAGATTGCCGATAATCGCAGAGAAGCTGACGACTTTCGTCTCGGCTATCTTATAGTTTTGGGTGAAGTTGAGATCCGTCTGGTCGTACCACGGGGTGCGCTTGGTGTACGGATTGCCGACCGTGATCAAACCGGTTGTTGGGTTCTGGGTGACGTTTACCCACTTGCCCCGGTTCACAACGTCAACGGGGAACGCGCCGCCCGTAAGGCCGCTCGGAAACGAGTTGCCCACGTCCAAGTAGCTGGTCAACGGGGATCCTTGGTAGAGAACTTGGAAGAGTCCGATGTCGGTCGTGAAATGCCTCATCCAGCCCAACTCGTAGTACGCGTAGCCCTTAAGCGTATTCGGGCGGTCCGTGGGCAGGAGTCCGCTCGAGGAGGAGCCGTTGGCGTTCCAAGAGAACATCGGCTCGTCGAAGGAGCGGCTGTTGTTTGGCGCATTGCGTCCACCGCCGCCGTCCGCCTGGTCCGAACTGGTCAAACCAGTGTAATTGCCCCACAACCTGCTATAGGTATAGGAGAACATTCCTGACCAGTGCTTCGTGGTAGCCTTCGTCAAGCGAAATTCCAGACCATCGTAATTACGCTGCGCTGGAATCGTCGGCGGGCAGGCCGATCCACAATTGGAATTGTTGATTCCGTACAAGAAGTTGTTGAACTTGTCGAAGGTGGAGTTGACACCCTGGCCGGGGTTGACGATGACGAAAGTCTCGCCGATAGCCGGGTTCACCAATGCCGAGTCTTCGATCACATGGTCGAGACGCCGACGATCATAGCGAGCTTCGAACGCGAGTGTCGGAGTCACCTGGTAGTCGACGCCCACGGTGGCTTCATGCTGTTTGTACGGTTTTAGGCCTGGAGCAACACCTTCCTCGGTGATCGTGCAGGTCGAGCAGGTCGTAGGGTTGGTACGGAAGTTGTTGTTTTCCAGGAAGGTTATATTGGCGGGCGGAGTAGCTCCGAAATTAGCCGGGCTCGCGGAAGTGGTGCCGATGCCGCCGCAGTAGCGGCCGTCGCTGCTGCGAACCGGAGCGGTGGAAGCAACGTTCGAGGTATCCAGAGCATAGTAGCAGTTGCTCCAGAACTGCCCGCCAAACGAACTGATGGCCAGGTTGAGCTTCATCTGGTCGTAAAACTGGCCATAGCCGCCGAAGATCTTCATCTTTCCGTTCCGCATGGGACTCCACGCAATTCCTATGCGAGGAGCGATCTTATCGCCCCAACTAAAGTCGACGGGATGGCTGATCCCGCCGGATGGCTGGTTCTCGGCCGGTAGGTACTCTCTCTCGATGCGGAGACCGTAATTGATCGTGAAACCCCGGGCGAAGGACCAGGAATCCTGAACGAAGAAAGAGTGATTGAAGCTGATGGCTTGTCCGCCGGAGCCGTAATCCAGAACGTTTATGTAGCCGTATTTACCTTGGCATGTGGTCGTCTTGTCGGCGGCCTCGACGGCGGCGCAATTGGCGTTACCCACTGGTCCGAATGGTCCATAGGCGGCATTTCCGACGAAATATTGGACGAGCGGCACGTTGTAATGTTGGGATATAGCGTTGTTGAGGCGGTTAAGCTGATAACCGAACTTCAAGTTATGCGTGCCCTTCCAACCGCTCTTGAACCACGCCAGATCCTGGTCAAATTGGATTCCCTTGCTAGCGTTGTGATTTGTAAAGTTCTGGCTATAGGCAAGGTTTTGGAATCCATTTGGTTGTTGCAACGTGGAGGGTAGCGGAGTATTGGTGCCGGTATTGTCGTAGGCACATTTGGTCGGATCCGGGGGACTGGGAGGCGGGTTGGTGCACGTACCATTGGTCTGCCAAATTGTGAGGGTACCAGTCGTCGGCAGGCCGAAGTCGTGGTAATTCTCAAAGTAGTAGCCGAACCGGGTGGTCGCGACCAGCCGCGGCGTAATTGAGAAATCCGCGCCCACGTTCGTCGTCGTGTTAGGAGCCGTATAGCCCACGCCGTGAGCGAAGGCGGTCGGCACAACTGCAGCATGGACGTTAAAAAAGTTGGGGTTCGTTGAGTCCGCATTGGGCAGATTTTCGCCACTCTGCTTCTGAAGTTGATACAGCCACGAACCGTACACGCGAATCTTCTTGCTTACTTCTGCGTCGATCCGCCCTGTGCCGTAGTAGGTCTGCGTGTTCTGGCTGAAGGCAACAACTCCGAGACCACCGGGACCACCTAAGCCACCCTGGTTGTTCAGCTGGTTGTAATCCACCTTGCGCTCTAAGGTATAGAATTCTGGATTGAATCCAATGAACCCAAAGAGACGATTCTTCAGGATCGGTCCACCAAAAGTAAACCCAGGCATTAAATCACCAGTCTTGTCCTTCTTGGGCACATAATCCTGGAAGTTTGCGTCGGTCAGACCCCAGCTTGGGCTTTGTTGGCTGGACAGAGGATCGTAGCGGGCATAGGTAGGTGGCGGACCATCCATCGAATAGTTCTCGTACTGCGCGAAGACCGCACCGTGGTAGTTGTTCGTGCCCTTCTTCATGATCACATTAACCACGCCGCCCAGGGCGCCGCCATGCTCGGCTTCAACGCCCGAGTTCTTGATGTCCACTTCCTGAATGAAGTCAAAGGGAACACTGGTGTGGGAGTAGCCGCCAATCAGGTTGGCCGTCTCCTGGCCTTCCACGAGGTAGGAGTTCTCTGAGTCCGAACCGCCAGCCACCGAAAAGCCATGGTCGCTTCCATTGGCGATGCTGCCTGGGGAAGATCCGCCGGTTCCGCCGCCTGAATAACCGCCCTGAACGGTATTTCCCATCAAGGGTTCATTGCGCGCCGAGGGAGCGAACTGGATGACCGATTGGAAGGATCGTCCGTGGGGGATATTCAGGATTACGTCTTCGGTTACGTTCGTTTGTGTGACGTTTGAAGTCATGTCAATTTGTGGAGGTGCGCTACTCACCTCGACGATTTCCGAGCTAGTCCCGACCTCGAGGGTCACGTCGACGGACGGAAGGTGGCCTACCTCGATGGCCAGATCTTCGCGCTTGAAGGTTTTGAAGCCTTTTACTGTCACCGTAATGGTGTATGTACCCGGCGGAAGATTGGCAAAGCGGTAGTAACCGCTTCCATCCGAATTGACTTCCTTGCTTCCGATCAACGTGGAACCTGTGACCACCACCTGAGCATTGGGCACAACAGCCCCGGTGGGATCCCTGACAGTGCCCTGCAAGCCGCCAGTTGTCTCTTGGCCCAGGGCCGATAACGAAAAGAAGGCGCACAGCGTGAGCGCCAGACTGATCACGAGCCACCTATTCTTCATAATGCTACGACTCCTTTCGAGAACTCTCTGATTCGAGAAGCTGGTCGTGGCGGCAAAAACTAAAATGAGGAAACTTCAGGGAGTCCACCCCACTCCCCCCAATTCGGGCACATATTCTCATAAGTCATGCATAAATTGTGCCAAGACTTATAGATACTTCTAATTTCCTTAATATGTTCATTTTCAAATAGGTAGATACAATTTGAAGTCGGTCATACATTCCTTAGCGTCTCTTAGCTTTCAATTTTTTGAGGAATTTACAGAATTATGGATTTATCAGGTACTGAAAGTCCTGTACCCGATTTGGACTTGGCGCGCCGTAGCACGCCCGATTGGAGTTATGCAGTGTTCTCTAACCCTGGTGACGGATGCGCTCGGCGAGGGAGCGAGCGCGTTGGCGGGCGATGTCTACGAAGCGCGAATCGCTGGCGATCTGGTCGAGCATGGGCAGGACCCGCTGCGGTTCCGGCAGAAGGCTGCGGTTCAAATCAGATTCGAATTGCAGCAAGGCGTCGTTGATTCCCAGCCGGTCGTATTTCATGCGCCGCGAAATCAAGTCCACGTGTTCCTGCTGACGAGCCAGCCCCTCAAAAATCTGCAGCAGCTGGGCCGCCGGCGAATTCAAGGTGTAGTTGAATTTTGCCTCATGAACTTCCGTGCCCGATTCCCACCGAAACGTTTTCTCGCCGAGATTCGCGATCTTGCGATGCACATCGAGATCCTGCCCCTGGAAATGTTTGAGTTGCGCCGCCAGATCGAACATCTTCGTGCGCCATGCCGCGCTCACCTGAAAGGGCAATGAGCCGGCGTCCTCGTCCAACTGGCGGATTTCATAAGCGGCGGTATCCGAA
>Ga0210406_10006688_pt1 | contig 11906 bp, 12 predicted proteins | sample IncBWC30MmetaG_FD_155454 | JGI IMG/M metagenome (GOLD analysis project Ga0210406, IMG submission 155454) | Forest soil microbial communities from Barre Woods Harvard Forest LTER site, Petersham, Massachusetts, United States - Inc-BW-C-30-M | ecosystem: Environmental > Terrestrial > Soil >...
CACCGTGTAGCGCGCCTTGAGGGCATCGAGCTGAGCGTGCCAGTAGTTTTCATCGCACGCCCAGCCATGCACCAGCAGCACCGCAGGGTTTCCATGCCCGTAGACGCGGTACTCGATGTGCACGTTGTCCGGGGAAAGCGTGATGCGCGGACCGTCACCGGAGCTCTGGTCGGCGGCGGAGCCGGAGCTCGCCGTACCGCTCGCCGGCGGCGGCCCGCTGGGGGCGGAGCCCTTGCCTGCGTCATGCCGGCCACAGCCGGCCGCGAGCAGCAGTAAGCCGAGCACCATCGGGCGGCAGCGCCGCATTGAGCCCTTCATGGCTCGCGCAGCACCTTGCCCGGATTCATGATGCCGTGGGGGTCGAACGCGAGTTTCACGGCGCGCATCAGCTCGAGCTCCACCTTCGAGGCGTAGCGCTCGAGCTCTGCGACCTTGAGCCGGCCGACACCGTGCTCGGCGCTGAAGCTGCCGCCAAACTCGCGCACCAGGTCGTGGATCGCACGGCGTATCTCCTCTGCGCGCGCGAGGAACCGCTCGCGATCGGCCGCGGGAAGCTGGCTGATGTTGAAGTGGAGGTTGCCATCGCCGACGTGTCCATAGGCGACCAGGCACCCCTCGGGCACGTGCTCGCCGACCCACGACGCAGCTCGCGCCACGAACTCCGGCAGTGCCGCGACGGGCAGTGAGATGTCGTGCTTGAGGCTCGCGCCCTCGTGCCGCTGGGCCTCGGGGATGGTCTCACGCAGCTTCCACAGCGCGCCGCGCTCGCGCTCGCTGCGCACCAGCGCCGCATCGAGCACGGTTCCGCGGGTGAGGGCCGCCGCCAGCGCCTCTTCGAGCACCGCATCGAGCGGCTCGGCGGCGCGTGAGGAGGAGAGCTCGCAGAGCACGTACCACTCATAGGCCGTGGTCAGGGGATCGCTCACTCCAGCAACGTGCCGGGTAGTGAGCTCGATGCCGATACGCGGAATCAGCTCGAAGGAGCTGACCCGCTCGCCGCTCGCTGCGCGCAGCTCACCGAGCAGCGTTACCGCGGCGCGCACGTCGGGAACTGCCGCGAGCGCGGTGGCGCGCACGCGAAGCTGCGGGAAGAGTCTGAAGCTCGCCGCGGTGATGACTCCGAGTGTGCCCTCGGCGCCGAGAAAGAGCGACTTGATGTCGTAACCGGTGTTGTCCTTGCGCAGCGTGGTCAGTGCATCGAGCACGCGGCCGCCGGGCAGCACTACTTCGAGGCCGAGCACCAGATCGCGCGCCATGCCATAGCGCAGCACGTTGACGCCGCCGGCATTGGTGGAGAGATTACCGCCGATCTGGCAGCTGCCCTGCGAGCCGATGCTGAGCGGGAAGAAACGATCCACCGCGTCCGCGGCCGCCTGCACCCGGGCGAGGACGCAGCCAGCTTCCGCAACGAGCGAATAGTTGTCGGGATCGACGCTGCGGATGCGATTGAGCCGCCGCAGTGAGAGGACGAGCTCACGGCCGGACTCATCCGGGATGGCGCCACCGCAGTAGCTGGTGTTGCCGCCGTGCGGAACGACGCCGATGCGCTCGGCATCGCACAAGGCGAGCACCTGTGCGACCTGCGCGACCGAGCGCGGCTGCACCACCGCGAGCGCGCGCCCCCGGCAGCGCCCGAGGTGGTCAACCAGGAAGGGAGCGCAGTCCTGCGGATCGGTCAGGACACAATCCGCGCCGAGCAGCGCGCGCAGCCGCTCCTGCAGGGCGCTCGCTTCCGCGGTCAATGTGTGCCGAGCGTGCGCAGCGCCGCGATGCGTTCATCGAGCGGCGGATGGCTCATGAACAGCCGCGCCAGGCCGCTGCGAACGCCGCCGTCGGCGATGCCAAAGGCCTGGAACTGCTGCGCGGGCAGCGGCTCGTGGCCGCGCTTGAGGTCCTCGAGCGCGGCGATCATGTTGCCGGTGCCGGCGAGCTGTGCACCGCCGCGATCGGCGCGGAATTCGCGCTGGCGCGAGAACCACATGACGATCGGGGTGGCGAGCAGCCCGAACGCGATCTGCAGAACGTAGAAGGTGAGAAAGGAGGCGATGCCGCGGCCATCCTCCGAGCGGAACACCGCGCGGTCGATGATGTTACCGACGACCCGCGCGAGGAAGAGTACGAAGGTGTTGACGACGCCCTGGATGAGGGTGAGCGTTACCATGTCGCCGTTCGCGACGTGGGTCATCTCGTGACCAATCACCGCCTCGATCTCCTGGCGATTCATCTGGTGCAGAAGCCCGGTGCTCACCGCGACCAGCGCCGAGTTACGGCTCGCGCCCGTGGCAAACGCATTTGGTGCCGGGGAATCGAAAATACCCACCTCGGGCATTCCGAGACCGAGGCTGCGCGCGTAGCGCTCGACGACCGACACCAGCCACTGCGCGGTCGGGTCGGGCGAGTCGCCGATCACCTGCACGCCCATGAACATCTTGGCCTGCAACTTCGACATGGCGAGGGAGATGAAAGCGCCGCCGAAACCGAACAGCGCCGCCCACACCAGGATTCCTTCGAAGCTCTCGCCACGGCTGGCGAGCCAGGTGTCGAGCCCGAGCAGTCGCGCCACGGCCGTCAGCACGAGCAGCACGGCGAGGTTGGTAGCGATGAACAACACGATGCGTTTCATGGGGAAAGCCTGCTGTAACGGAGGGATGCGGGACACTCGCCGGGCGGCACTGTACCGTTACGGCGGTATGCCTGCCAGCATGGGGTGGGTGGGGGCATTTTCAAGTGCAAGGCGCCCCTGGCGCCGCTCCAGCGACTCAGCCGATCGCCACTCCCACGGCGTGTCCGACGAGGTAGCTCACCGCGCCCGCGCCACCCCCAATCAGCACCATTCGCAAGGCGCTGCGCAGCGCGGCGCGCCCGGTGAAGAGTGACAGCCCGAGCCCGACCGCGAAGAGCCCGATCAGCGTGATGACGACCGCAGTGCCAATCGCATGGGCGCCGCTCAGGCCGCCGAGGAACGGCACGAGCGGCACGGCGGCGCCGAGCGCGAACGCGACGAATGAGGACGCGGCCGCCAGCCACGGCGATCCGAGATCATCGGGATTGAGGCCAAGCTCCTCACGTGCCAACACATCGAGCGCTGCCTGCGGATTCGCGAGCAGCGCACGACTCACCTCGCGCGCCTGATCCAGCGCGACACCGCGTGCCTGGTAGATGAGCGCGAGCTCCTCCGCTTCTTCCTCAGGGTACTCGGCGAGCTCTTCACGCTCGAGCGCGATCTGGTACTCGTACATCTCGCGCTGCGAGCGCACCGACACGTACTCGCCCGCGGCCATGGAGAGGGCGCCCGCGAGGAGTCCCGCGACCCCCGCGGTGAGCACATACCCGCTGGCTGCCCCGGCGCCGGCGACACCGAGCACGAGACTCACGTTGGACACGAGTCCATCGTTCACTCCGAACACTGCGGCTCGCAAGCCGCCGCCGAGCGCGCTGCGGTGACGCGCACCCACCTGCGCAAGCGAGGTCGGCATGGCATGGCCCGCGGTGGCCGGCGGTGCGCTATAGATGGACAGCCCCCGCAGCTTCATCGCGGCCAGCACCGGGCGGAGCGAGCGTGGATCGAAGCGCGCGAGCAGCCGTGCGACGATGCGCGCCCGTAAGGACGGAACGAACTGCCGCCGCGCACTCGCGCCGGCGGCATCGCGCTGCGCCGCAAGCTGCCACTTCTCCGCCTGGTCTTCTGCGGCCGCCGCTAGCTTCAGGAACAGGGCGCTCTTGGCGGGGTCCGCCTCGGCGGCTGCCACCTGCCGGTACAGCCACGCGGACTCCTTCTCGTGGTACCAGCTATCGACCCCGGCAGAGGTCAATATTCATCCCGCTCGTCGTCGACTTCGTCCTCATCCTCGTCCCAATCGTCGTCGTCCTCGTCCTCGTCCTCTTCGTCTTCTTCGTCCCAGTCATCGTCATCCTCGGTCTCCTCGTCGTCGGACTCGGACCAGCCCTCGGGCTCCTCGATCCGCTCGAGGTCCATCTCCCGCCACGCCTCGAGGTCCATCTCCTCGATGTCGCCGTCGAGGTACTCGATCTCCAGGCGCTCGGAGTCCTCGTCCACCGACAGCACGCGGAAGGATTCTTCTTCTTCGACGTTCTCGTACCACTGGCCGGGCACCGGCTCGTAATCTCTGCTCACCGCGAAAACCACCCTGTGTTCATTTTCGCCGCCGACAAGTGTAGGGGCTGACGTCGGGTTGGGCAACGCAGGCCGGATGCGTATAGTTTTCCTCCATGGCCGGCGGACTCGGTGTTTCAGCAGCTCCCCTCACGCAGGCACGGCGCATCGTCGTGAAGGTGGGCTCCGCATTGCTCGTGGACGCCGAGAGCGCCCGCGTCAATCGCGCCTGGCTCGAGACCCTGGTCGAGGACCTGCTGCGCCTGCGCAAGCGCGGACAGCGTGTCATCCTCGTGTCATCTGGAGCGATCGCGCTCGGGCGGCGGCGCCTCGGCCTCAAGCACGGAACGCTGCGCCTGGAGGAAAGCCAGGCGGCGGCCGCAGTCGGACAGATCCGTCTCGCACACGCCTACAAGGAGCTGCTCGAGAGCAATGACGTGACCGTGGCGCAGGTGCTGCTCACTCTGGAGGACAGCGAGCGCCGGCGCCGTTATCTCAACGCGCGGGCCACGCTCGAGTCACTGCTGGAACTCGGCGCGTTGCCCGTCATCAACGAGAACGACACGGTGGCGACGGCCGAGATCCGCTACGGCGACAACGATCGCCTCGCGGCCCGCGTCGCGCAGATGACGGGCGCGGACTGCCTGGTGCTGCTGTCGGACGTTGCGGGGCTCTACAGCGCTGATCCCAACCGCGACCCGGCCGCGCGCCTCATCCAGGAGGTGCGGCAGATCACTCCCGAGATCGAAGCCGCAGCCGGACGTGCGGCGTCGCGGCTCGGGTCGGGCGGCATGGCCGCAAAGATTGCCGCGGCCCGCATCGCCCTGTCCGCAGGCTGCCACATGTGTATCGCGGCGGGCGCACCGCGCCATCCGCTGCGCCGCATCGAGGAGGGCGCGGAGTGCACCTGGTTCGTTCCCACGGCGACTCCGGCCGCCGCGCGCAAGCAGTGGATCGCCGGCACGCTGCGCCCCGCGGGCGCCATCACCATCGATGCGGGCGCGCTGCGCGCGCTGCTCGAAGGCCGCAGCCTCCTCCCCGCAGGGGTCACCGCAGCGCGCGGGCGATTCGACCGCGGTGACACGGTGAGCGTGCTCGCCGCGGATGGGGTCGAAGTGGCGCGCGGCATCATCGCGTACTCCGACAGCGACGCCGCGCGCATCATGGGCCGCAAGACATCCGAGATCGCCGACATCCTGGGCTTTCGCGGCCGTGACGAGATGATCCACCGCGACGACCTGGTGCTGCTGCGGCCACAGAGCGCGGCAGCGGCCATTGTGCCCGCGTCGGAGCCGGCGCCCTGACCATGGACAGGGCAGACATCGGCGAGTTGATGGAGGGACTCGGCCGCTCCGCCGTCGCGGCGGCGCAGGTGCTCGCCCTCGCCCCGGGGACGCAGAAGGACGCCGCGCTCGCTGCGGCCGCAAGGGCGGTACGCACGCGCATGGGTGCGATCCTCGCCGCCAACGAGCGCGATCTGTCCGCAGCGCGCGCCCGGCACATCAGTGGCCCGCGGCTCGAGCGGCTGCGCCTCGATGAGAGTCGCACGGAAGCGATCGCGGCAGGCATTGATGCGGTGAGGGCGCTCCCCGATCCCATCGGGCGCGTCGCGGCCGAGTGGGAGCGGCCGAATGGTCTACGCATCCAGCGGGTCACTGTGCCGCTCGGAGTGATCGGCATCATCTACGAGAGCCGCCCCAACGTCACGGCGGACGCCGGTGTGCTCTGCCTGAAATCCGGCAACGCCTGCATCCTGCGTGGCGGTTCCGAGAGCGAGCATTCGAGCCGCGCGCTGCACGAGTGCCTGGCACACGGTCTCGCCGCCGCCGGCCTGCCGGGCGGCTGCGTACAGTTGGTGCCGACCGGCGATCGTGCCGCGGTCGGCTACATGCTCGCCGGCATGAGCGACTATCTCGATGTCATCGTGCCGCGCGGGGGCCGCAGCCTCGTCGAGCGCGTGCAGAAGGAAGCGCGGGTGCCGGTCATCGGGCACCTCGAGGGCAACTGTCACGTGTACATCGACCGCGACGCCGATGTGCGCATGGCGCGCACCATCGCGCTGAATGCCAAGATGCGTCGCACGGGCATCTGCGGGGCTGCCGAGACACTGCTGGTCGATGAGGCCTGCGCGGCGACGCACCTCTCGCCCGTCATTCACGATCTGCTCGAGGCCGGCTGCGAGGTGCGCGGCGATCCGAGCGTGCAGCGGGTTGATCCACGTGTGCGCGCGGCGAGCGAGGACGACTGGTACACCGAGTACCTCGACGCCATCATCGCCGCGCGCGTGGTCGATGGGGTCGATGCGGCCATCGCGCACATCGCCCGCTACGGCTCCGCCCACACCGAATCGATCGTCACCGCGAACCCGGCGACCGCGGAGCGCTTCCTGCAGCGTGTCGACAGCGCGATCGTCCTGCACAATGCATCGACGCAGTTCGCCGATGGCGGCGAGTTCGGCATGGGCGCCGAAATCGGAATCTCCACCGACCGCTTCCACGCGCGCGGGCCGGTCGGCGTGGAGCAGCTCACGAGTTACAAGTACCTGGTACGCGGAACGGGGCAGGTGCGCACCTGAACCGGCTCTGGCGGGGCCGGCGGGGCTCGTCATTGACCGCGGGGCCGCGAGCCACGCCTAGGCGTGGTCGTGCACGTGCCGGTGTATCGCAGCGTCGTCCGCGTGCGCCGGAGGTTTAGCGCACCGCTCACAGTTCACCCAGCCGGAGTCACCGTTCAGGTAGTGCTCTTTCTTCCAGATGGGCAACCGGTGTTTCACCTCGTCGATGATGTATCGGCAGGCGCGGAAAGCCTCGTCGCGGTGCGCCGCGCTCACCCCCACCCACACCGCGAGCTCGCCCACCGCGAGCGATCCGATGCGATGCACGCAGGCGGCGTGTGACACGCCGAAGCGCTCGATCGCCTCGGCGATGATGCGCTCGCCCTCGCGGATCCCGAGCGCCTCGAAGGCTTCGTACTCGAGACCGCGCACGCGCTGTCCCTCGTTACTGTCCCGCACCCACCCCTCGAACGCGGCGTAGCCGCCGCACCCCGGGTCGGCGAGCGAGACACGCAGCTGCTCAGGCATGATCGGAGTGCGGGTGAACTGGAAGTCGGGCATGGTCCTGCGGCAGCTCCCTCAGCCGCCCGCAACCGGCGGGATGAACACCACGGCATCGCCGTCGGCGAGCGGGGCGCTCCACTCGCGGAACTCGGCGTTGATGGCCACGCGCAGCACTTCCCGCGCGAGTGAGAAGGGGTAGCGCTGCGCGAGCTGCGCATACAGCTCGGCCGGAGTGCGCGCATGGGTCACCAGCGCCTCGTCGCGCCGCCCCGCCTGCTCACGCAACAGGGCGTAGTACTGCACGGTGATGTGCTTCGCGGCAGAGGTGCTCTCGGGCAGCAGCGCACTCATCACACTCCTGTACTCCTCGGGCGTGTTGACGTTGTCGAGCGCTTGCGGGTTGGGCTCATCGATCAACTGTGTATCCGCGTCGAGCAGGAACCGCCGTGGGCATTGCCGGCCACGCGCGACGTACGCCGCGAGCGGCGCGGCGCTGCGAGGCTCCCATATGGCGCACAGCGGCTCTGGGAGCCCGTCATGGCTCGAGCGATACGCGGTGGCAGCGCGGTCAGGCACCCGGGAGCGCACCAGGTACGCGAGCGTCGCCTCATCGAGCAGTGGCAGGTCACACGCGAGCACGAGCCAGGCAGCCTGCGGATGACGGGCTTGCGCGGCGAGCAGCCCGGCGATCGGACCGAGATTCTCGTGATCGTCGCGGATCTGGGGGAAGCACGCGCGCAGCGGATCCTCACTCTGATCGGCACGCACCGAGACGTAGGCGCGCTCCACGTGCGGCGCAATGAGCTCCATGGCGCGCTCGAGCTGGCTGCGGCCGCCGTACAGCAGGGCCGCCTTGTCGGTGCGCATGCGGGTGCTGCGTCCGCCCGCGAGCACGAGCCCAAGAAGCGGCGCCCGGCCGTTTCCGCCGTGAGCATTCATGCCCGGCGCTCCGCAGCGCTGCGCGCGAAGCGGCGCCGTCCGCCGGATTTTGCCAGCAGCCGAATGCTGCCGATCTCGATATCGTGCGAGAGCGCCTTGCACATGTCGTAGATGGTCAGCGCCGCCACCGCGGCACCCGTGAGCGCCTCCATCTCCACCCCGGTGCGGTGATGGACCGACACCTCGCAGCGCACCACGATCTCCTGCGCCCGGCGGTGCTCGATGTGTAGCTGACAGTTCTCGAGCCCGAGGGGATGGCAGAAGGGGATGAGCTCGTGGGTGCGCTTGGCGGCCTGCACTCCGGCAACGATCGCCGTGTCGAACACCGGACCCTTACTGGTGCGGTGCCCGGCGGCGCGCAGGGCGCGTGCCACGCTGCTCGGCAGGCGCACCCGTGCTTCGGCGACGGCGACGCGATGCGTCACCTCCTTCGCTCCCACGTCCACCATGGCAGGCTGCTGACGCGAATTGAGATGGGTGAGACCGCGGCGCGCCATCAACCACCGATGTAGAACATTTCGACCTTGCGCTCATCGCGCGCCGCGCGGCGCAGGCTGGCGCGCTGCTCACTGTAGCGATCGGCGCGGCCGAGCCAGACACCACGGATGAGCTCGAGCAGCTGATCATCGCTTCCGCCGCCGCGCAGCGCATCGCGCAGGCTGGTGCCGTGGGTGGCGAACAGGCAGGTGTAGAGCACGCCATCGGAGGACAGGCGGGCACGCGTGCAATCACCGCAGAAAGGCTGAGACACCGAGGAGATGAAGCCGACCTCGCCCTGGCCGTCGGCGAACGCGTAGCGCCGGGCCACCTCGCCGCGGTAGCTCGGCTCGAGAGGCTGGAGGGGCCAGCGTTCCGCGATCCGCGCCAGCAGCTCCTTCGAGGGCACCACCATTTCCTCGCTCCAGTGATTGCGGTTGCCGACGTCCATGTACTCGATGAAGCGCACGATCACGCCGGTGCCACGGAAGCGCTCGATGAGATCGAGCACGGTGTGATCGTTCACACCACGCTGCACGACGGCGTTGACCTTGATCGGAGTGAGCTCGGCGCGCCGGGCATGCTCGATGCCATCCAGCACTTCCTCGACGCCGCCGAGGCCTCCACTCATGCGCGCGAAGACCTGTGCATCGAGGCTGTCGAGACTGACCGTCACGCGCCGCAGCCCTGCGGCCTTGAGCTCGCTCGCGTAGCGCGACAGCAGCACGCCATTGGTGGTAAGCGCGACATCCTCGATCCCCGGGACATCCGTGAGGTCACCGATCAGGTCCGGAAGATTCGCGCGCAGCAGCGGCTCACCGCCCGTCAGGCGCAGCTTGCGCACCCCGAGCTGCGCGAACAGCCGAGCGAGGCGCACGATCTCATCGAACGACAGCCGCTCATGCGAGCCAAGGAAGCGGTAGCGCTCGTGGTAGGTCTCACGCGGCATGCAATAGGGGCAACGGAAATTGCAGCGGTCCATGACCGAGATGCGCAGGTCGCGCATCGGCCGGGAAAACCTGTCCCGCGGCGCTGCCTGAGCGCGCAGGGGCACAATCACTTCACGATCGGACATGGCTTGCGACAGTATGAGCACCGCCCGGGCCAAAGGCTATGCGCCTAAGGAGTCACGACCAGCGGTACAGCCGGGTCACGAAGCCTTTCGCGTACGTATTGGGCCCGGGTGGTAGCTCCACGAACCCCTCGGTACCTGCGAGCGAGGTAAAGTCTCCCGAGCCATTTGTCGGGGCCGGAACGGCCCAGTCCCGTCCCCAGTCATCCTGCTCGAGCCGCACCGGGATAAAGTGCGTCAGCGCTGGCGTGACGGTGATGGGGGCGCTCAGCGCCATGCGCTCGACGCGATCCGCGCTCTGTCCGAGGCTGCCGCGCAGCGCCGGCAGCACATAGCGCGCCAGGCACACGAGGGTCGACACGGGGTTGCCGGGCAGCCCAAACACCGCCGCTCCCGAGGGCGCGACTCCGAACCACAGCGGCTTTCCCGGACGCTGTGCCACCTTATGGAAGATGGTTCGGACACCTAGCTCGCCGAGCACCTGCGGCACGAAGTCGAAGCGGCCCATCGACACACCGCCCGAGAGCACGAGCACATCGTGCGTCTCGAGGTGAAAACGCAGGCGCTCACGCAGCTCGCCGACATCATCGGGGATGTGATCGTCTGCGACGCGCTGGAAGCCATGCTCGCGCAGCGCGCCCACGACGGCGTACGCGTTCGAACGGCGCACCTGGTGCGCGAGCACCGGCTCGCCGGGCTCGACCAGCTCGTTACCGGTGGAGATGACGGCGAGCATCGGCTGACTCGCGACCCGGATGCGTGCCATGCCCGCGGAGGCGGCAATGGCGATTTCCGGAGCGCGCAGACGCTGACCCGCGCGCAGGAGCAGCGCACCCTGGCGGGTGTCGCTGCCGCGGCGATGCACGTTCTGCCAGGGCTCGACGCGGACATCCACGGTCAGCTCCGCCTGGCCGCGGTCGAGGACGAGCCGCTCGACCGGCACCACGCTGTCGCAGCCCGAGGGCAACACCGCGCCGGTCATCACTTCGATGCAGTCCTCTGGCGCATTGAGCGCAAGCGGTGCATCGCCGGCCGCCTGTGTGGCCTGGATGCGGAAGAAGCGCGTACCTGCGCTCACCGCCTGGCTGTCGAGCGCCACCCCGTCCATGGCCACACGGTCATACGGCGGCTGGTCGCGCTCGGCGTAGACGTTCTCGCGCAGCACCGCGCCGGCGCACTGCGCCAGCGGCAGGGACTCGATCGGCAGGCACTGAAGGTGCTGGCCGATCAGCTGGTCTGCCTCGGCCGGGGTGAGCACTCAGCCCTTCTTATCGGCCGTCCTGGCCTTGTAGACCTTTACCTGCTCGTTGAAGCGGTCGGCGATAGCCTGCAGCTGATCGACCGCGGCATTGTGCTTCTGGGCCTCAACGCGCTGCATGTCCGTCTTCTGCTGGGGCTTCAGCTTGTCGCCACCCTTGGCGATGGCGTCATCGAGCTCCTTGTCGATGCAGGTCGTGTAGTCGTTGATCGCCTTCTGGTACGCGGCTATGGCCTTTTGTCCGGCGACCATGTCCTCGAGCGTTGCGGTCGCGCCGTCCGGGATTTTCGCCGGAGCCTGTGGGTAGGGGCACTCTGCATACACCGGTGCTGTCATCACCGCGGCGAACGCCATCGCGAGAAGAGCCTTCATAACAAAGTCCTGATGCGGGGAATTGGAGGGCTATCTTAAGAGGCGCTCGCCAGCTGGCGCCACTGCGGCCCGAGGGCGGGGGCGCGCCCGACGCCGGCCGGCCCCGCCACGTGAGCGGGCCGGCGGGCATCGGTAGCAGCCACGGGTGTGGTCGTTCACCACCCCGACCGCCTGCAGGAAGGCGTAGACGATGGTCGAGCCGACGAAGCGGAACCCGCGGCGCGCGAGGTCCCGGGAGAGGGCATCGCTCAGCGCAGTACGCGCAGGCACCGTCCCGCGCCGCGGGCGGTTGATCTGCGGGCGGCCTCCGGCAAACGACCACAGGTAGCGATCGAACGAGCCAAACTCCCGCTGCACGGCGAGAAAGGCGCGCGCGTTGCTTACCGCGGATTCGATCTTCAGGCGATTGCGCACGATCGCACTGTCACGCAGCAGCGCGGCCCGGCGGCGGGCGTCGAAGCTCGCTACGCGGCGCACGTTGAAGTTGGCGAAGGCGCGGCGGTACCCGGCACGCTTGTGCAGGATAGTCGACCAGGACAGCCCAGCCTGCGCACCTTCGAGTGTGAGCATCTCGAAGAGACGGCGGTCATCGTGCACCGGCCGGCCCCATTCCTCA
>Ga0210406_10006689_pt1 | contig 11902 bp, 9 predicted proteins | sample IncBWC30MmetaG_FD_155454 | JGI IMG/M metagenome (GOLD analysis project Ga0210406, IMG submission 155454) | Forest soil microbial communities from Barre Woods Harvard Forest LTER site, Petersham, Massachusetts, United States - Inc-BW-C-30-M | ecosystem: Environmental > Terrestrial > Soil >...
CAGAAGTCAGCAGAGGGCATAGTAGGCCGGTGCGCTGGCCGAAGGCCCGAACGGTCCCCGAGGAGGGGTTGAAGGAAAGGGTGAGTAGATCGGACGTCTCATGATCGTCATGCCGAACCCGCGATTGAGGAGGTCGAAGCCGCGATCTCCGATGCGGCGGAGTTGACGCGCCAGATCAACGCCTGGGAAGGGCGCTGGCCGCTCAACACCTATCGCAATCGGGATCGCAGCAAGCTCAGTCAATCGGCACTGGACCGCCTGGCTACTGCCGAGGCGATGACCCTGGCCGATTACGGCGACGCGATCGCGCGCCGGCAGCGGAACCGGGAGGTATATGCCCGCTTTACGGGGCGCTACGATGCGGCGATTACGCTCGCTGCGCCGGGTGCCGCGCCGGTTGGGCTCGATTCGACCGGCAATCCGGTCTTCAACGTGCCCGCCTCGGTGCTCGGCATTCCGGCCCTGTCGCTGCCGGTATTGGCGGCCGGGGGGCTCCCGCTCGGCCTGCAGCTCATGGGCTTTGCCGGCCGGGATGCCAGTCTTTTTGCGGTCGCCACTGCGGTTCGCGATCTTTTCGGGTTAATGCCAAGCCCGGCCAGCGCGGCTTAGACTCAGCGAACGGTCTTGGCTCAGGGCGAGAAAATCCCAGCTTGCCGTACAGGCGCAATAGCCGATCGCCGCTAGCAAAATTGCTGCTCCCGCCCATCCGCTTCGGCGATCATGCGCGGTTATTGCCCGCAAGAGCTACCAGCATATGGCGAGCGAGCCCGCCCTGCCGGTCGCGGTTGTCGCCCTCGCGCCGCGCAACGGCGCGCTGGCGAATTCCAAATTTTGGACTACAAAATTCCTCGATCGGCACAGTCTGGCCGCGGTGAGGGTTGTTTCATGCTGACAGATCGCTACGGGCTCCCCCTATCCACCACGTCCACTGCGGCTCGGGACGATTACGTTCTTGCCACCGATCGAGCGCTGACGTTTTACCCCGGCGCGGCCGAGGCATATGACCGGGCCATTGCCGCCGAGCCGGGTTTTGCCTTGGCCCACGTGGGTAAGGCACAGGTGCTGATGCGGCAGGGTGACATCGCGGCAGCACAGGCAGCGCTGGCGGCGGCGAAGGACGTGTCCGCCGGTCTGTCCGAACGCGAAGCCAGCCACATCGGGTTTTTCGACCTTGTATTCGCGGGCCGAACCGAGGCGGCAATCGCCGCCTTGCACCCGCATCTCGCGGCATGGCCGCGTGACGCGCTGGTTGTTTCCGTAGCCGCGAACCCCAACGGAGTGATTGGCGGCTCCGGCCGCATCGGACAGAAGCGCCAGATCGCGGAGATGATGGACAACCTGGCCTCGCACTACGGCGATGATTTTTGGTTCACGTCCTATCACGCCATGGCGCTGTCCGAGGATGGGCAGCTCGCGGCGGCCCGAGCGAAGATCGAGCAATCGGTCGCGGCAAACCCGAACAACGCGCATGGCGCGCATGGTTTCGCCCATGTCTGCTACGAAAGCGGCGACCCGGACACGGCCCGCGCCTTTCTCTCGTCATGGCTCGCCACCTATCCGCGCGACGGGTTTTTCTATGGGCATCTGAGCTGGCATCTGTCGCTCTGCGAAATCCAGGCCGGCAATTGGGAAGAAGCACTCCGGACGTATCGGGACGCGATCGCCCTTGACCGGCACAGCGGCGGCCCACAGCTGAAAATCTCCGATGGAGCGGCGTTCTTATGGCGTGCCGAACTCGCCGGCCATCCGCGCGACCCGGCCGCTTGGCGCGGCTTGTACGACTACGCGAACAGCGCATTGCCGCGGCCAGGCAACGGGCTCGCCGACCTGCACGTCATCCTGGCCCAGGGGGTCATGGGGGATGATGCCGCGCTCAATGTCCGTGCCCGGCAGATGCAGGAACTGGCACGCGAGGGGCGTTACCCCTCGGGCTCTTACCTTCCGGCCCTTGCGCGCGGCTTTGCGTCGTTCAAGCGGGAGGATTTTTCCGGCGCGATCGAGGCGATGGCGCCGCTGGCGGGCCAAAACGAACGCATTGGCGGCAGCCGCGCACAGCACGACCTGATCGAGTTCACCTTGCTGAGAGCCTACATCGAGGCCAATCGGCTGCCGGAAGCGAAGCGCCTGCTTGATGTGAGGCGGCCGGGCGCATCCGGGGTTCCGGTCATGGGGATTGCCGCGGTGCATTGACCAAGGGATCAACCTACGGTCATCGGCTCGACCGGACTTAAGAGTTGCGGTCAACTTCCAGCGCGCCGCGGCCGAGACTGTCGGATCGCAGACGGCGGCAAATTCGCACTATTCCTTTCCCCCATAACCGCGCGGAGTCGCTCGCCTGCCATGCCCGAAACCCGCCTCGTTGTCGTCGATCCCGGTCATTTCCATGCCACGCTGGTGCAGCAGCAGATGTATCCGGAGTTATCGCCGGTCGTCCGGGTTTATGCGCCGCTCGGCCCTGACCTGATCGACTATTTGAGCCGGATCGCCAGGTACAACCGGCGACCGCAAGCGGCTACCGATTGGCGGCTGGATGTGCATGCCGGCCCCGATTTTCTCGATCGGGTACGGGATGAGCCGCCGGGCGGCGTCGCCATATTCTCGGGCCGCAACCGCGGCAAGATCGATCGGATCATTGCCGCGCTCGAAGCCGGCCTGCACGTGCTCGCCGACAAGCCCGCGATCATCGAGCCCGCGGATCTGCCGCGGCTGGAGGCGGCTCTTACGATGGCGAACGAACAGCAGCTCGTGTTGACCGACATGATGACCGGGCGACACAACACGCTCGTGCGGCTCTTGCAGGCTTTGCGATGCGACCCCGAGGTGTTTGGGGATCCGGTCCCCGGTACCGGGGATGAACCGGGGGTTCTGCTGAGCGGCGTGCATTATTTGCACAAAGTCGTCGCCGGCCTGCCGAACCCGCGCCCCGCCTGGTATTTCGATGTCAGCGAGCAGGGCGAGGGTTTGGCCGATACCGGGGTGCATCTGGTGGATCGGGTGCACGAGATGTTGTTTCCTGACCAGCCGCTCGACTGGCAGCGGGACATCGAGATCCTCGCGGCGAGCCGCTGGCCCACCGCGGTGAGCCTGCCGCAATTTCGCGAGCTAACCGGCGAGGGCAAATGGCCCGACGACTTCGCATCGTCGATCCGCGGCGATGTGCTGGAGTATTTGTGCAATGGACAGGTCGATTATCGGGTGCGCGGCATTCACGTCCGGCTGGAGGTGCGCTGGGATTGGCAGGCCGAGCAGGGCGACGATACGCATCACGCTCTTTACCGCGGTACCCGCTGCCGGCTTGCGGTGCGGCAGGGCCCCGCAGAACGCTTTCAGCCGGAGCTTTACGTCGTGCCGGGTGAGAATATCGGTGCGGCGCTGCAGCGGCGCATTACCGAGTTGCAGTCGAGCCACCCCGGGGTTGCCGTGGAGACTCTTGGATCGGAATGGCGGATCGCGATACCCGAGGCGATACGGATCGGCCATGACGCCGCTTTCGGGGCCTTTACCCGTCGCTTTCTCGCGTGTGTCGCCGATCCGGCGTCGCTGCCGGCGCGCGAGAGACCCAATCTGCTCGCAAAATACCGGGTGACGACCGGCGCTGTCGCGATTGGCCGCCGCTGATCACCCCCGTGCCAGCGGGCGGCTCTACCGGCTGCCACCGAACACGTGGCACACTGCCGTGACCGCCCACGTCCACCGAATAGCGACCGGAGACTGCACCATGCTGTACCGCGGAATGGACCGTGCCCAGCTCGATGCCGCCTACAACAACTCTGCGGCTGTCCCGGAGCGCGACGCGATTGTCGCCGATTGGGTGGCACGCAGTGCCAGGGTGCGGCGCGAATACGCCGGACGTCTCGACCTCGCTTACGGCGAGACTCCGCGCGAGCGGCTCGATCTGTTTCTCGCCGCCGATCCGCAGGCGCCCACGCTTGTGTTTATCCACGGCGGCTATTGGCAGATGGGCGACAAGGAGAATTACGCTTTCTTCGCCGAGGGCCTGCTTCCTCTCGGGATCAATCTCGCGGTCATCGAATATACGCTGGCCCCGATGGCGCGGCTCGAACGCATTGTTGCCGAGGTACGCCGTTCGGCGCGGTGGCTGGCCGAACATCTCGCCGAGTATGGCGCAGACCCGAACCGGCTATACGTCGCCGGACATTCGGCCGGCGGTCACCTGACCGCGATGACGATGCCGCTACCCGAGGTGCGCGGCGGTATCGCGATCAGCGGCATCTACGACCTGGAGCCGATCCGGCTCAATTACCTCAACGAGAAGCTGGCTCTCGATACGGCCGAGGCCGAACGCAACAGCCCGGTCCGGCATTTGCCGGCGACGGCCGAAGAGCTGGCGGTGGCTTATGGCACTCGGGAATTGCCCGAATTGTGCCGCCAGTCGATCGAGTATGCCCGGGCGTGGAGAGAACGGGGTCTTCCGGGACCCCTGCTGCCGGTGAACGGCGCTGATCACTTCACGATACTAGACGCGCTGGCGCGACCGGAAGGCGTTCTGACGCAAGCGCTTCTGGCGATGCTGGGCCGCCCATCGACGGCCGGTCCTTAACATAAGCTTTGGCCACCAGGGCGATGGTTTGGTCGTGAGGACAAAATGGCGCAAGACAATCGATTTGATTTGACACGGCTCGAACAAATTGAGCGCCGATTGCAAGTGCTGGAGGACGCTGAGGCGATCCGCAATTTAAAAGCACGCTACGCCGCGTTGTGCGACAACCAGTACGACGCCGACGGGATTGCCAGTTTGTTCACCGAGGATGCGGTTTGGGAAAGTCCCGCGCTGGGCCGCTTCGAAGGGCGCGACCCGATCCGGAACTTCTTCCGGGGAGCGTCGGGCATCTTCTCCTTCGCGATCCATTACAGCCTGAACGGCCACATCAAGGTGGACGGCGATACTGCGCGAGCCCGCTGGTATCTGTTCATGCCGTGCACGGTAGCCGCCGGCAATCAGGCGATGTGGCGCGCTGGTATCGATCACGAGACCTACGCCCGGGTGGCTGGAATCTGGATGTTCCGTCACAAACGGTCAGAGCCGCTGATGAGCGTCCCGTTCGAGACCGGCTGGGCGACGGTGCGTTTTGCGTGACCGGCGATGGTTCTTGAATGAAATCAACATCGGTCCTGAAAACAGGAGAACGCGACATGAGTGCGAGCGGCACGCATAACCCGCCCGAATTCAAGCACGCCGAGGACATGGAATGGGAGATGGGGCGATTTAGCAACGTCACCAAATTCCTCTTTCACCCGCGACTGGAACGCCCGACTGAGCCGAATGCGGGATTTCTCAAATATGCGCCCGGCGCGTCTTTCCCGCTGCACCGGCACGATTTCGCGCAGGTCTGGTACATCATCGAGGGCGAGTTCACTTTTGCCGGAAAGCTTTATGGCCCCGGCACGATCGCCTATATGCCCGACCCGCATTTCGAGCATGAAATGCACACGGCGACCGGCGGGACGATCTTCTTCGTGCAATACCCCGGTCCGACGACCGGCGTCCCGCCGATCTATGACGGCCGGATGAACCTGAAAGAAGCGCCACCGCTCGCGCAGCAGGATCTGGAGCACTGATGCGCGTGAGCGACCGGGAAACGCGGCAAGAGAGCGAGGAATAGCGGATGGCATGGCAGATCGGCGTCGATGTCGGCGGCACGTTCACCGATCTGCTGGCGCTCGATCCCGAACGCGGTGTTTTTCGCGTCGCCAAGGTGTTATCGACCCCCGAGGACCAGTCGATCGGCTTCATCGCCGGGCTCGCCGAACTCGAAACCGATCTCGCCGCGGTGGCCGCGCTGGTCCACGGCACGACGGTTGCCACCAACGCCGTCCTCGAACGCAAGGGGGCGCGGTGCGGGCTGATAACCACGGCCGGGTTTCGCGACGTGCTCGAACTCGGCCGCCGCACGCGTCCCAATCCTTACGGCATGACCGGGAGCTTCGAGGCGCTGATCCCGCGCGATTTGCGGGCCGAGGTGCCCGAGCGCATCGATGCCGCCGGCCGGGTCCTCACGCCGCTCGATGAGCTGGCGGTGCGGCGGGAAGTGCATCGCTTGCGTGAGCGCGGCGCCGAGGCATTGGTGATTCATTTCATCCATGCCTACGCCAACCCGGCGCACGAGCAGCGCTGCGCCGAAATCGCGCGCGAGATCTGGCCCAACCGGTTTGTGACCTTGGGCAGCGACATTCTGCGCGAGGTGCGTGAATTCGAACGCGGCAGCACAGCGGCGCTGAACGGCTACGTGCAGCCGATCGTGTCGCGCTATCTCGGCCGGCTCTCACAGAACCTGCGCAGCGGGGGGCTCAGCAACGAGCTTCTCGTGATGCAGGGGAATGGCGGCATGATGGCGGCTAGCACCGCCGCCGATCTTGCCGTGCACACGGTCCTGTCCGGCCCGGCCGCCGGAGCGATCGCCGCGGCGCGCATCGGCGTGCAGGCCGGCTATCCCAACCTCGTCGCCTGCGACATGGGCGGGACCAGCTTCGATGTTTCTCTGATCGCCGCCGGCGAACCGGCGCTGAGCGCGGAGAAGGACATCGCCTACGGCGTGCCGTTGCGCGTGCCGCTGGTCGACATCCACACGATCGGGGCCGGCGGCGGCAGCATCGCGCGGATCACACGAGCGGGTCTCTTGCAGGTCGGCCCCGAAAGCGCCGGCGCTCGCCCCGGGCCGATCGCGTATGGGCGGGGCGGCACTGCCGTCACCGTCACCGATGCGAACCTTCTGCTCAGGCGTCTCAACCCCGATCGTCTCACCGGGGTCGAGGAGTCTGCGCCGATGGAGACGATTGCCGCCGCCATCCACGAACAGATCGGCGCGCCGATGGGCCTGGATGCGACCGCTGCCGCAGCGGCGGTCCTGGCCGTCACCACCAATCAGCTGGCGCACGCGATCCGCCTAGTGTCGGTCGAGAAGGGGCACGATCCGCGCGATTTCGCCCTGTTCGCCTTTGGCGGCGCCGGTCCCTTGCACGCCGTCGAGATCGCCCGCGAGCTCGGCATTCCGACCGTGCTGGTGCCGCGGTTTCCCGGCATCACCTCGGGTCTGGGCTGCGTCCTCGCGCCAGTGCGGCACGATTTTGTCCAGAGTGTCGGCCAACCGCTCGCCCATGCGGCGACCGCAGAGATCGACGGCCGCTTCGCCAATCAGGCTGCGGCGGGACGACGGCTTCTCGACCAAGACGGAGTGCCGCTCGCCGAAATCGTGGTTGGGCATGAAGTCGATCTGCTGTTCCGGGGTCAGAGCCATGTGTTCCGGGTGCCGGTGACCGCGCCGGGTTTTGATCCCCGGGTGGTGCTGGCCGATTTTCTAGAGCGCTACAAGGCGCGGTTCGACATCGAATTACCCGAGATGACAGCGATACTCGTGAACTTGCGCACCACCGTGATCGGGCGGCGCACTCCGGTCGATCTGGCGACTTTTGCTCCCGCGATCGGCGGGTCCGAGGCGCCGCGGCCGAGCGGCGCGCGGCAGGTGCGCTTCAACGGTGGCTTGTTCGATACCCGGATCTTCGACCGGGCTTCTCTCGGGAGAGGCGCGACGCTCACCGGGCCTGCGATCGTCGAGCAGCCCGATACGACGGTCGTGATCGATCCCGGCGCCACGGCCGTCGTCGACGGCTTGGGCAATCTCGTGATTACGGTAGGTGTGACATGACGCTCGATCCCGTGGCGCTGGCAGTAATTCAGAACGGCCTGCGGCAGGTAGCCAGTGAAATGGATCTCGTCCACGAGAAAACCTCGTTCTCGCCGGTCATCTCCGAGGGATTTGACCGCTCGAACGGCATCTACGATCGCACCACCGGCGAGGTCGTCGCCCAGGGCGAACTCGGGCTGCCGATTTTTGTCGGGGTCATGCAGTTCACGACCCAGGCCGTCATAGCGCGTCGTCGCGACCTCGAACCGGGTGACGTGATCCTGGTCAACGATCCCTATCTCGGCGGCACACACCTGATGGACGTCAAGATGGTGCGGCCGTTCTACTATCGCGGCCGCCTGTGGTGCTATCTCTCGAATACCGGCCATTGGCCGGATACCGGCGGCATGGTGCCCGGCGGTTTTTCCGCGACGGCGACCGAAATCGTGCAGGAGGGCTTGCGCCTGCCGCCGGTGAAGCTCGTCCGCCGCGGCGAGATTTGCCAGGACATCATCGACATCGTGCTGAACAACATCCGGGTCGCCGAGGAGCGTATCGGAGACATTCGCGCGCAGCTCGGCGCGCTCAGTGTCGGCGAGAAGCGGCTGACCCAACTGCTCGACCGCTATGGCGTCGAGACCGTGGACGCTGCCATCACCGAGCTGAAGGCCGGCTCGGAACGGCTGATGCGCGCCCACATCGGCAGCATCCCGGACGGAACCTACTCGGCGACCGCGATCGTCGACAGCGACGGAATCGTCGACCGTCCGCTCGAAGTGGTGCTGGATATGACGGTTACCGGCTCCGACATCCATTTCGACCTGTCGCGGTCGAGCCCGCCATGCCGCGGCCCGATGAACTCGGTCTGGGCAACCACGCAATCGTCCGTCTATGTCGCGATGAAGCACATTTTCCCCGACGTGCCGATCAATGCCGGCTGTTTCGCGCCGATCCACATCGCGCCGCCGGACGGCACCTTCCTCTATGCCCGCTATCCGCGTCCGGTTGCCGGCTGCGCCGCCGAGGTGGCGCAGCGCATCATGGAGGCGGTGTTCGGGGCGATGGGAAAAGCGATCCCGGAGCGTCTCTTCGCGGCGCCGGCCGGCACCAGCGGCAATTTCGGGCTCGGCGGCTACGATCCCGAAGAGAACCGCCATTACATCATGTACCTGTTCAGCGGCGGCGGGTACGGCGGCTGGTGGCAGGCCGACGGGCTGACCAACGGCTGTTCGAGCGTCGGGATCTCAAAGACCCAGCCGATCGAGATTCTGGAACAGCATTACCCGATACTGTTCGACCGCTTCGCCTTGCGCGAAGGCTCGGGCGGCGCCGGGCGGCACCGCGGCGGTTTTGGGGTCGACTACCAGATCCGGCTGTTGCGCGGCGAGGCCAAGGCCTCGTTCCTGATGGATCACGGTCGCGTCGGACCGCCGGGCCTGCTCGGCGGCAGTCCGGGCGCAGTCAACGAGATTACCGTCAGCCAGTCTGACGTGGTTTCCACTCCGCCGCATCTCTCGAAGGGTGAAGGTTACGTGCTGGCCCCCGGAGATTGGATTGCCGTCAAGACGCCGGGCGGCGGCGGGTACGGGCCCGCTGCGGAGCGTGATCCCGCGATGGTGGAACGCGACATCGCCCGAGGTTATTACACCGATGTGGAGGCCGTCAGGCTGTTCACCCGCACCCATGCGGCTGCCGCGGAATAGCGCATTTCGCGGTCAGTGAGCTGCTGGCACCTGTTTGGACTGAGTTGTGCGGCGCTTCGGCATCGCAAGCGCGTCTCAGCAAACGGAGATCGACAATGGACGAGCGTACCGTTCCGACCGATGCGGAGTTTTGGGCACGCGCTCGGCGTCACCTGCTCAAATATGGCGGCGAGTTCGTCGATTTCGTGCCGGTTCGGGCCGAGGGAGCCTTTCTCTACGATGATGCTGGCCGGCGCGTATTGGACTTCACCTCGGGCCAGATGAGCGCGGTGCTCGGCCATTCTCATCCCGAGATTGTCGCAACGGTACGCGACGGCATTGGGCGGCTCGATCACCTGTTCTCCTCGATGCTGAGCCGGCCTGTGGTCGATCTCGCCGAGGCTTTGGCCGAACTGGCCCCGCAACTGCCAAAAGTCATGCTGTTGTCCACCGGGGGCGAGGCCAATGACGCGGCCATCAAGCTAGCGAAACTCGTCACCGGCGGCTGGGAGGTGGTGGGGTTCGCGCAATCGTGGCACGGCATGACCGGCATGGCCGCGTCGGCCACCTACAAGGCCGGACGCCGCGGCTATGGGCCGATGGCGATCGGTTGCTTCGCGATACCCGCGCCGAACGCCTATCGCCCCCGCTTTGCCGGCGTCGATTGGCAGACCGAGCTCGACGACGCTTTCGATCTGATAGACCGGCAAAGCACGGGCAACCTCGCCGCCTTTATCGCCGAGCCGATCCTGAGCAGCGGCGGCATTATCGAGTTGCCAGCGGGATATCTTGCCGCCCTAAAGCAGAAATGCATCGAGCGCGGCATACTGCTGATCCTCGACGAAGCGCAGACCGGGATGGGGCGCACCGGCACGATGTTCGCCTTCGAGCGTGACGGAGTCGTGCCGGACATTCTGGTGCTGTCAAAGACGCTCGGCGCCGGGCTGCCCTTGGCAGCAGTAATGACCACCGACCAAATCTCGCAAACGGCCGACGATCGCGGGTTCCTTTTCTACACCACGCACGTGAACGACCCGCTGCCGGCAATGGTCGGGTTGAAGGTGATCGAGATAGTACGGCGCGACGGGTTGGCGGCGCGCGCGGCCGAGTTGGGCGATCGTCTGAAGCGGGGGCTGCTATCACTGAAGCAGAGGTATCCCTGTATTGGCGACGTGCGCGGGCGGGGTTTGCTGCTCGGGGCGGAATTCAGAGCGCTCGATCGGAACGAAAACCACTCGGCGCGCGCTCTTTCTGATGCGGTCACCGAGAGGGCGCTGCATCTCGGACTGAGCTCCAACATTGTGCGCACCGGCGGATCCGATGGGGTGATGCGTATTGCCCCGCCGCTGACGGCCACCGAAGCCGAAATCGATCTCGGTCTTGACCTCCTGGGTGCGGCGCTCGACCAGACGATCGAGAACCTGCCCCGCCTTCGCGCGGCGGAATAGCTCGGCAACTGGGATCTATACGGGCTCATCTGGGAGATTGCAGGGATAAATGATCGAGCAAGAACCTTTGGTGCCACACCAGTGCGATATTGAAACCGATGTCGTTCTCGCCGGATCGAGAGCGGGGAGATATCCGGCACGCGCCGGTCCGTAACCGTGGACAGGAAGGCGTTGTAGAACTGCCAGGAAGGCGTTGTAGAACTGCTGCATGTCGATCGTCCGCAGCACCAACCGCGTGTTGCCGAAAAGACGCTGGCTCGGCGTCAGGCTGAGATCGAAGGCGCCATAGACGATGTTGGCGCCGCGGAACCCGTTATAACCGTGACGATCCCGCATGCGCAGGATGGTTACGGCGGTCAGGTGTCCGCCGGCTGACTCACCACCTATCGTTAGGACGTCGTGCCGAACTCTTTCGCATGCGCGCTGGGTGGCGGCAGGAAATGGAGCGGAGCTTGCAATTTACCCCGGTGGCGCGCACGGTTTCACGCTCTTCCCGAACGATTTATCGGGGTCTGCGACAGCCAGAATGGACGCGTTCCTAAACCGCGTTCTCGGGTAACGGGATGGGGCGCATTCGTCAAAATCCCGTCCGTACACGCGTCAAAGGAGCGTCAAGGGGCTTGGGCGCAACCCTAGAGCAATCCACCGAACCGGTGGATAACATTGTGGATAACTGATCCGCGCGGAGCCCAAATATCCATTGGATTTAATCTTTCTGTAACATGCCCAAAAACTGGGCAGCTACAAACAACTGAATAGCCTTGAGTATGAAAGAAAATGGTTAATCGCCTATCGCATTTCAGTTCGAGTGACGTTTCAGATGGTTACGAAACCGCGGCGTTTGCCTGTGAATAATTTTCCTGACGCGATGGGGCACTGCCGGGGCATCTGGCCCGGAAGAGGCCAAACCAGCTTCGTGGAAATCGCCTAGCAGCCTGTCGGACTGGAGTTTAGCTGATCGAGGGATGGAAGGGCGCTTTGCGTTGCGTAAACCGGCGACGGGATGCTGAACGGGTTGCATGAACCCGGCATCCCTCTTTGGTTGAAAGGTAAGCGTCATATGCGCTCTTATCGGGTAGTAAGGGCGAAGATCCGCTTCATGTTCCAAGCCATGGTCACCAGGCTCCAC
>Ga0210406_10006690_pt1 | contig 11899 bp, 12 predicted proteins | sample IncBWC30MmetaG_FD_155454 | JGI IMG/M metagenome (GOLD analysis project Ga0210406, IMG submission 155454) | Forest soil microbial communities from Barre Woods Harvard Forest LTER site, Petersham, Massachusetts, United States - Inc-BW-C-30-M | ecosystem: Environmental > Terrestrial > Soil >...
GCCCCCATACCCGGAGCGACGTCCATGTTTCGACCAAAACGTGATCCGACGTCACTAGTGTTTCACCGGATTTGAGAATCGCTTTTGATCGAGCATTGCTGCGGTCGGAAGAGTCTGCCGCGGCATACCAAATGGAAGTGTCGACAAATAAGCTCATATGGCGAGAGCGCTAGGGGCGGCGCGGTTTCCTGCGCGTAGATCGGAAAGCCTCGGCGATCATGGAATCCTTGTGGCTCGCAATGTCTGAGCCGCCCGAAGCCCCGAGATCAAAGATACGATCCACGTGAGCCGCCGTCTCGGGACGAGCAAGATCACGTGCGAGTAGACGGCGAAAATACTCTGCCAGAGACACCCCGAGATCATTGGCACGTTGACGCGCGCGGCGCTGCATCTCACTTTCAAGTGTGATCTGAGTCTTTGCCATCATAATGGCTCCATCATACCACACCACGCGGACGTAACAACTACAGATTCTGTTCGCTGTACATCCGAAGCCCCGCGAGCTTCGGATGTTGCCCGTGACCGGCGCTCGAATCGGCGAGGAATCTCTCTAATTTGCTGGGCGAAAAAGGCTTACGAAGTTAGCCACGACGCGCATATATTGAAGATCTCCGAGAAAGAATGGTTTTTTGCCAATTTTGGAAAATGAGGAAAAATACGCGCCGTGTGTGCGATTCGCTTAGTCGTGTATAATCAACAAGATTGAGAGTGAGCGGGCGTAGTTCAATGGCAGAATAGAAGCTTCCCAAGCTTCGGAAACGGACTCGTTTGAGGAGTTGTTGCTTTTCCATTATTTTGCAATTACGAGTCATCAAACTTTGTATCAGTGCCGCCGTTCCAGCGTCTTGGATGACTGAATTGAGCCTTGCCAAGGTTCAGGTGTCGGTTCGATTCCGATAGGCCGCTCCATTTTTCCCAATCACTTCGTTTGTCACCACGTTGATCAGGTCCGCTTGATGATGAACACGGTCTTATCGTCAATGCGGTCTTGTTCGCCATTCTGGCGGAGACGATCGTCTTTTTTCACCGCATAGTCCAACAGAGCGTTGCAGATTTCCTTTGCCGATTGGCGATAGCGCTCACGCATCACCCCTTCAAGTTGCTGACGCGCTTCTTTGTCGCTGCCGTCGTAGACCCCATCGGTATAGAGCAGAAAAATGTCCCCTGGACTCAGCAGCGTGAGCTCCGCCACGTCGGAGGGATTCGCGTTGCCTTCGCGCGAGTCCAGTGAGAGATACCTATTCCTATCCGGATGGTCTTCCGGGATCTGCACGCCGAGCGGCAGAAATTGCACCATACGGCTCTTGACTTCCATGAATTTGCGATATTCCGCGGAGAAGACCAGCGGCGGTGGATGTCCGAAGTTCACGAATCTGAAATTGCCGAAAGGGCGTACTTCGCCGTAAAGCATGGTCGCTATCTCTTGCGCGCTCTCCTGCTCGCTTCTCCCGAGAGCATTTCGTGCGGTGACTGATTGCGCCAGCCTCAGGTTGATCCTCTCGAATAACTCCGGTGTCGTTTTTCCTCGATGATCGAGTTCGGACAGCATCAGGGCATGAAACGTGTCGTGGACCGTCGACGCGATTTTCGCTGCAATGATTCCGTGTCCCTGAGCGTCCACCAACAGAACTCCCGCCGTGCTGTACAACTTGCGCAGGTCTTCGGCGACCCGCACCTGTTCCGAGCTTCGCGCTTCTCTGTACGCGGATTGCATTTCGGGCTTGTAGCCGGGCCTTGCTCTCAACCAGTTGACATGATCGTCCACCGAATTACGCGGCATCGCGCCCGCCGGGAGCGGTTCTAAATACTGTTTCGATTGCTTCAGGGCCCGCCGAATGCGGGCGTCGATGTCGTAACGCTGCTGGAAATTTATGTACTCAAATAGGTCGCCGCCTACCGTTCCGGCGGGAATGGAGTTGCCGTACATCTCGATTCCTTCGACATGCGGAATCGTGCCTTCCACCGGCATCAGCCGCTGGCGCAGATATTCATCGATAGTCGGAGCGGTATAGATGTCTGTCAATTTTCTGTCAGCCGTTCGTAGATGTGGTCTCCGTCGACGTAATCTCATACTTGAAATTATCCGGATCGAGACTGTCGAGTCGGCCGTCGGCGGTTTCCGCTTGCGGATACATGAAGAATGCGACCGGCGCGCCGTTCGATCCGGGCAGAGCGACGTCGTGTGCGAAGTTGTACGCCATCCAGTTCATTTCCCAGGATCCGAATAGCCGCGCACGCGCCTTTTTGACCATTTCGTCGTCCAACGGCCGATTTCCAGGCGGCTCCTCGAGGACCACCTTCCGAACGTCTGCCGGATCAACCGGCACCCAGCCGTAGTCAGCAAGGTAAACCTCAGCGCGGCAGTGCTGCGCTTTCGTCACTTTCTCTGACGAAGCACCCAGGCTCTTGTATCCCATTTCGGACTTGGCGACGCGGATGCCATACACGTCGCGCGCGGGGAGGCCCGCCGCGCGCGCCAGCCCAACGTAGAGCGCGTTTAGATCGGCGCACTTCCCGCCCAGATCTTTGGACTCCAGCATGAAGCGAATGTCGCCGGCGCCGCAGCCCCGCGTTTTCGGATTGCGAAAGGTGTTGTCAACAATCCACTCGTAGATGGCACGGGCCTTCTCCACATCGGTCTTCGAGCCCTTGGTGATTTCACTGGCCGTCGTTTTCACGATGCCGTCGGTCGGCAGGAGTTTGGTCGGCCGCAAGAAATGTTGCAATTCCGCTCGGTTCTCCTGGGGCTTTGTTCCGCGCGCGGTGACGTCGACCGCACAATCCTTCGTGGCGATCCGGCTATTTACAGTCAGGATCGGCCGCACCCCGGCGGGAAATTCCGCCGCGATGATCCCGAGAGCATCGCTCTTGCTCTCGATCATCTTCGCGGTACCACCTTCGCAGTTGAAAGTGTTCGCTAGCGTCTTCTGAAAGGGCGTTTCGCTGATGAGTGCGGCCGGCACCCATATGCGCGTCGTCCCGGAAGTTTTCAGGACTTCGACCCGGGTCGTTACTTGAAATGTGCGCCAACGCTCAGGCGTTGTGGCCCCCAAAAACAAGCGTCCAGGCTTCCTGAAGGCCAGGCTTGCTGACGCAACGCTTCCGGATTGCAGAAACTCGCGACGATTCATGGTCAATACCCTTTCGACCAAGGATTCTTCTAACTTCTGTGCTGACTGACAACTTACACCCGACTCTGGCCCTGTACAATGTGTGAGCGGGTTCCTGCAGCGCTCGCTATACTTTACTGCAATGCCTGGCGCGTTGCGCAGGTCCTGAGGCGTAGGGTGGGCATGAACGACCTCACAATCCAGTCTGCATCGGCCTCTTCAGGCGTGGTGCCACCTGATGCTGGTCTTTCGCTCGGCCTCGGGCTCACCAACGAGTGCAATCTTTCCTGTGCCTTCTGTTACCGCGATCCGACTCGCGCAGACCGTCTCTCCCTGGATCAAGTAAAAGCAGTTATCGAAAGGCTGCCGGTTCGCTCCGTGAATCTGGGAACCGGAGAGAACGGCATGCATCCGGATTTTGCGGCCATGCTGGCCTACCTGCGCACACAACCTGTCAAGCTCACCATCACTTCGAACGGCCACAGCGTGGCTGTTCTGCAGGACAAGGATTTGCGCGCTTTCCACGACATCGAGTTCTCGATCGACTACCCGACTCAAGCCGAGCAGGATGCACAGCGGGGTCCCGGCAATTGGGCACTCATTCGCGAGCAGGTCGAGCGTTGTGTGAAATTGGGCGTGCCCGTAACTGTTGTCGCCGTCATGATGAAGACAAACTACTTGCGTCTGGCGGATGTGGCGCGAGTCGCCAAACAATTCGACGCTCCCTTGCGAGTGAACGTATATCAGGCAGTGCGATCTGACATTTATGCGCTGACTTATGAGGAGTATTGGACGGGGTTCCGGCTCCTCTTTGCGGAGACCGATGTAATCGCCATCGGCGAGCCACTGGTGCGGGCCATGGCAGGCCTGCCGCCGCTAAAAGGTGGATGTGGAGTCAGCACGGTTCGAGTGACACCGCGAGCCACCACACAACCTTGCGTTTATTGGCCCGGATCGGGCGAGCCGCTTTCGGATTTGATCTCGCTGGGGCCTGACATTCTTAGCTCCGCACCCTTCGAGCAGGCACGGACACTTCCCCAGTTCTGCGAGCCTTGCCAGTTTCGGGAACCTTGTCATGGAGGATGTGCTGGACGACGACGCTTGCAAGGTGCTCTGCTGCAGCCTGACCCTTATTGCCCAATGATTCGCGGGGAGCGGCCACACCTGGAGATTCGAATGGCGGCCAACCGCGATCTGCCGAAGCTTAGAAGCTCCTGCACCACGGTGGTGATTGCCAGGGACTGATTTAGTTCAAATCCCGACCGAGAGGATTACAGGGGGGGAAGCACATGATGAGTCTAGATCCAGCATCACACGGCGCAGACCGATCGGCCGACCAACCATACGCGCGAATCGGGCTGGCATTCGTGCGGCTGACGATCGGCGCGATGTTTGTGTGGGTCTTCTTCGAGAATCTAGGCAAAGGTCTCTACACTCCTGCCGGATATGCAGGATTGATTAATTATTACATTCAGCATGATCATGCACCGGCCTTGTGGAAGGGCGTGATGGCGGTGGCAGCGAGCCACGCCACCATGGCGGCCCCATTGCAGGGCTTGACGGAGATCTCGCTCGGCGTGCTCCTGGTGCTCGGCCTGCTCACACGCCCGGTTGGCCTGGTGGCATTCGGGCTACTCGGGAGCTTGTGGATCTCGGAGTGGGGCACCTCTTGGGTCTGGGAACTCCTCGTTCCCACGCTGGCGTCGCTTGCGCTCGCGATTGGAAGTGCGGGCCGCACATGGGGACTGGACAGGTTCCTGGCACGCCGCTGGCCGTCCTCGCTTTGGTGGTAAGCGGGGGTCGAGTGCGGGTCTCGGTTATTATTCCTACGCGCAACGAGGCGCAGGCCATCGGCCGCGTCCTGGGCGATCTTCCCGTCGATCTGGCCACCGAGGTGATTGTCGTTGACAACAACTCGACAGACGGGACGCCTGAGATTGCCGCGCGAATGGGTGCCCGAGTTATTTCTGAAGCTCGTCGCGGATACGGTCAGGCCTGTTTGACGGGACTCGCTTGCGCAAGCCAGCCCGATGTTGTCGTATTTCTCGACGGCGATTACAGCGATCGGCCTGCTGAGCTTCCGCTGCTGCTCGCTCCGATCGCCGAGGGCCGCGCCGACATCACCATCGGTTCGCGTCTCGCGGGTCCGCGCACGGCCGGGGCGCTTCCCTGGCACGCTCTGTTCGGCAATTGGCTGGCGGCCAGCTTGATCACGAACCTATACGGATTGAAGATCAGCGATCTCGGTCCGTTCCGCGCTGCACGCGCCGATGCTCTCCGCGCGGTTGAGCTCGAAGAGACCACTTACGGATGGGCCGTGGAATTAATCCTAAAGGGTGCCACACAGGGTTTCCGAATCGTTGAGGTCCCGGTAAGCTACCATCCGCGGATCGGGAAATCGAAGATCAGCGGCACCTTGCGCGGCACGGTTGGGGCGACGTGGTTCATTCTCAGTCGGATCGCGCGCTACTATTTCCGGCGACGAAAGAACGGCATGCCACGGTCGGCGTAAAATTCCATACGGCAATACTATGAAACTTCGAACGATCGGTGACGACTTTCCGATGACCCCGGCGAATCGCACATTGGTCATTATGGCCAAGGCACCTAGACTAGGCTCGGTGAAAACCAGGTTGGCTGAAAGTCTCTCTCTGCAAGCAGTCACCGAGTTATACCGATGCCTTCTGAACGACACAATCGCTCTAGCGCAGGCACTGAACCAGGCCGAAATTGCCATCATGTGTCCCGCAACTGACGTCGACGAACTGTCGCGCGCCGTGAGCAAAACAGTGCGCATCGTGCCTCAGACAGGCAAAGGCCTCGCCGCAGGCCTTGCCTCCGTGTTCTATCACTTTGCAACCTCTGGCCAGCAGCGGGTCATTGCCTTTAACAGCGACAGCCCGCACCTGCCGCCATCAGTATTGGAGACCGCGTTCGGTGCGCTCGAAACCTGCGACCTGGTTGTAGGGCCCACGCACGACGGCGGCTATTATCTTGTCGGCGCGAAGACGTCCCATCCAGGTCTGTTCGCCAGTGATGGGATGGGAACGGCAAATGCGCTTGAGGCGCTGTTAATGCGCGCCCGTGCGCTGGGGCTTTCGGTAGATTTGGCCGATCCGTTCTACGACATCGATGTTGAGGGCGACTTAGGTCAGCTTGCCGCGGAACTGCAACTCGCTCCGGCAAGGGCGCCACGGACGGCGGCCTGGCTGAAACAATGGCAACAAGCGGGGGCACAGTTGCGGACGGGCGCGGGAGAACTGTGAAACTCACACCCTGGCACAGGCTGTACGGACTCGGCATCATCCTGCTTGTGGCGCTGACAATCTGCTCCCGCACGCTCGGCAGTGTAGGAGAACCGTCCTTCATCATCCCTCTGGCCTTTGCCGGCATCGCGTATCTTTTCGCCATTCGTGAGCTCTTCTCTACGCCGAAATTCCCGAACCGCGTGATCGTCGTCGGACTCATGTTGGCCGCTCTGTGGCATGTTCCATTTTTACTGATGGCACCGGGTGAAGATGACGACGTTCATCGATATCTGTGGGATGGCCACGTGCAGCGTCTCGGCTATAACCCCTACATCGTCGTTCCGAGCGACCCTGCGCTCGGCGGGTTGCACACACCAGAGACCCGCATGCTGAACAACCCAGAAGTGCCGAGTCCCTATCCGGCCGGTGCGCAACTGTTCTTCCGCGCGGTTGCGTCGATTCACGAATCAATCTTCGCCTTCAAGATTGCATTTGTCGCCTGCGACTTCGCAATCGTACTCCTATTGCTGAACCTGTTGCGTCGTAACGGCCAGGCGGCACACTGGGTTCTCGGATACGCTTGGCATCCGCTACTGGCCGTGAACGTGGCCGGCAGCGGTCACATCGATATTCTGGGCGTGCTGCTGCTATTGGTGTCGGTCGCTGCGCTTCGGCGCCACTGGCGGATGATGGCTGCAATCGCGTTTGCACTGGCTGTAGCCGTAAAATTTCTTCCGATCGTGCTGGCTCCGCTTTACTGGCGGCGCCTGCGCGTTCGCGATGGGCTGCTGGCGGCGCTCGTTTTCGGACTGGTGTACGTGCCGTTTCTAGAATATGGGCGGATTCCAGTCGGCTCGCTCGGCACCTATGTGCAGAGGTTCCGCTTTAATGATCCGCTTTTTGCCGCGCTCGAGCGAGTTACGGCTCCACAGGTTGTGGCTGGGCTGGCAGTACTCTCTGGCGTTGTTACCGCGATCTGGATGGGAAGAAAGTCCGCGGAAGCGTCTTCGGACGCGTTTGCTTGGCCTATGGCAGCTTCGCTTTTGTGTGCGCCCGTGGTATATCCATGGTACCTGCTGTGGCTGTTGCCGTTCCTAAGGTCGACGTCAACGGTGCCGCTGATGATCTGGACTTTGAGTATTATTCCCACTTATCATGTCTGGCATCTGCGCATGGTTGGACGGCCGTGGTCAGTTCCTGACTGGATCATGATGCTGGAATACGGATCCGTGGCCGTGGCTGCTGCCGTAATCGCTCTACGTAGGATCACTCGATCGGCCGCACTCCCTGCTCCGCGGGCCGGGTAGAGCGCAGGCAACTGTCAGCACATTCCGATTTACTGCATCGAGGGAACTTTGTAAGTCATCCAATACGACGTTTGTTTCATTCACTGAGGAGGATCCGCATGACAAAGTTGCGCTGTTTCACGATCCCTTGCCTATTTCTTGGGATGCTGCTTGTTGCGGGCGCTTCCCGGGCCCAGACGCGCCCCCCCGTTGTCGAACAGCTCGCCAAGACCTATGGCCTGGATTCGTACGGGCAAGTGGAAGCGATCCGCTATACGTTCAATCTGGAGCTCCCGGCTCTGAAGGTGAATCTCTCGCGTACCTGGACTTGGGGACCCAAGACCGGAGAAGTCACCTATGAGTCGAAAGATAAGGACGGGAAGCCGGTCAAGGTTACCTATAACCGGTCTCAGCTCAACAGCGCGCCCGCCAACGTGAAAGATGAAATCGAGCCGGCCTTTGTCAACGACAATTATTGGGTGATCTTCCCCTTGCATGTTTACTGGGACACCAGCGCAAACGTGGAAGAGAAGGACAAGCAAAAATTGCCGATCGGATCGGGCACGGCAAAGCTTGTCAGCGTGAAATATCCCGCTGAGGTTGGCGGCTACACGCCCGGAGACACCTGGGATCTTTACGTCGGGTCGGATGGGCGAGTCGTGCAATTCATCTATCATCGCGGCGGACCGAAAAAGCCCAGCAACGTCACAACTACCTGGGCGGGTTACAAGAAGGCTGGCCCGCTGCTGTTCTCGACAGACCATCGCGGAACGGCGGATGGAAGCCCGGCGCGAATTTTCTTTACGAATGTGGCCGTCAAGGTAGCGGGGTCGGACACTTGGGTGGACGCGAAGTAGGAAACGCGCGGGCCGGTTCGGCCGATTGAGGCGTTCTTCACGAATCAGTCATCTCTGCGATCACTACGGGACGGAGCCATCAGCCGACGCGTGCCCGTCAGGCGCGGGAATTCTGCCTGTTCATTGGCCAGGTCTGAACGTAGAATCCCGTGGCGAGGAAGATCTTGTGGACGATTTGATCATCGCCGTCGGAAGCGTGCGTAAGCCGAAACTGGCGGCCGTTCACGAAGCCATCGCGGCGCTGGCGGATAACTTTTCTGCCGGGGTCATCGAGATTGTTGCCGTTGAAATTGCAAGCGGGGTGCGCGACACGCCGTTGAGCCGCGAAGAGTCCATGCGCGGAGCAAGGCAGCGCGCGGAAACGCTGCAAAAGATGGCGCAAGAAGAAGTCAAACCGTGGAATTATTTTGTTGGACTTGAGGGCGGCCTGGACTCGGTGATGGAAAATGGCGAGCAGCGTGTTTTTCTGGAAAGCTGGGCTTATGTGAGCGACCGAACGCGTGGATACTTCGGAAGGTCCGGCGCGGTGGAGTTGCCGGTAGCGCTTGCGGAAGAGGTTTTTGTTAAGGGGACCGACTTGTCAATCGCGATTGACCGGTTCGCGGGCGAAGCGGGGATTCGCGATGCGCAGGGTGCTTGGGGAGTGTTGAGCGCGAATAAAATTACGCGGCAAGAAGCCTTTCGAGTCGCGTTGATTGCTGCTTTCGCGCCATTTTCCAATTCGAGCGCGTATCGCAAAAGCGCCGTCGCCAAGATAGGATAGAGAGAAAGGAGCGAGCGTGGATATCGTCAAGGGGAATATGGGCTGGATCGAAGTGGTGGTCGGGCCGATGTTTTCAGGCAAGAGCGAGGAGTTGATCCGGCGGTTGCGGCGCGCCGAGATTGCCCGACAGCGGGTGCAGATTTTCAAGCCGGCCATCGATGCGCGCTATGCGGCGAACGAAATCGTCTCCCATTCAGGACTGGGAATTACGTCGGACACGGTCGGCAAAGCGTCGGAAATTCTGGAGAAGATTCAACCGCGAACGGAAGTGGTCGGAATCGATGAAGCGCAGTTCCTGGGAGAAGAAGTTTTAGACGTTTGCACCAAGCTGGCGAATCTTGGCAAACGCGTGATTGTGGCGGGTCTGGATACGGATTATCGCGGGCGGCCGTTCGAGCCGATGCCGCGGCTGCTGGCCATCGCGGAAGAGATTACCAAGCTGCTGGCAATTTGCATGCGCTGCGGGAATCCTGCCGTGCACACGCAACGCTTGGTGGAGAGCGAAGAGTTAATTGTTGTGGGCGCGGGAGGAGCGTACGAGGCGCGCTGCCGGAGATGTTTCGAGCCGAATCCGGCGCAGGTGAAACACGAAGCCCGGCAACACCTGATGTTCCGGCCGCGAGCGGTGAACGCCGAAAACCAGTAGCGATCGTTAGATTTTATTGTCCATCGAATTGTTTAGAAGCGGAGCACCGCGCACTGAATAACTGACCTTGCGCCGGCGCTACCGCGCTATGCTGGCATCGCTCCATCCATCTACTTCCAAGCAGGGCGAGGGATAACGTTGCGGATTGAATCCAAAGCACCTACGCGTGTGGACCTGGCAGGCGGTACGCTGGACATCTGGCCGCTTTATTTATTTCATCCGGGAGCGGTGACCATCAACGCGGCGATTACGCGGTATGCGTCTTGCGTGATTGAAACGCGCGCTGCCGGAGACAAAAAGATCCAGCTGATTTCTCGCGATACCAAACGCGAAGAGAGCTTCGCTTCTTTCGCGGCGATGGTAAAAGCCAGGCGATACCACCTGCCGCTGTTGGCGGAAATTGCAAAATTTTTCGCTCCACAGCAGGGATTCACGCTGACTACAGACTCAGAGGCTCCTGCTGGCGCGGGAATCGGCGGTTCGAGCGCGATGGCGGTGGCTATTTGCGCAGCGTTGGACAGATTCACTTCGGCAGGGAAGAGCAAGGTGGACTGGATTCACATCAGCCGCGACGCGGAAGGAATTGTGATCCGCGTTCCGACCGGCACGCAAGACCATTATCCACCGGCGTTTGGCGGCGCGGCGGCAGTGGAGCTGCCCCCGGGCGGAGAGCGCCGAGTGGAATTGCGCCTCGATGTGAGCGAGTTGGAGCAGCGACTGGTGCTTTGCTACACCGGGAAACCGCGGCAATCGGGGATCAACAACTGGGAGGTCTTTAAGGCGCACATTGACGGCAAGCGAACCGTGCAGGCGAACCTGGAACGCATCGCGGAAGTGGCGCAAGCGATGCGCGAGTCGCTGGAAAATTCGGATTGGAATGAAACCGGCCGGCTGATGCGCGAGGAATGGGTGTTCCGGAAGAAAAGCTTGCCGACCATCTCGACAAAGACAATTGACCGCATCATTGAAGGTGCGCGGAAGAAAGGCGCTTTGTCCGGCAAGGTGTGCGGGGCGGGCGGTGGCGGCTGCGTGGTTATGCTGATTGAGCCCGGTGCGCGCAGCGCGGTGGAAAAAGCCGTGGAAAATGCCGGCGGTCAGATCCTTCCTATGAAAATTGACCGATCCGGGGTGCAAGTCACGGTATCGTAATCGCGAATTCGATCTTCGCCTAGCTTCACGATTGACCGACCCGAGTGAGACACGCCGGTGCCGGGTACTAGGTCGCCTGCGCAGAAGCTGACCAAATAGAGACACCGAAGCATCTATTCAACCGAGTGCAAGCGTCGTAGAATACAGAGCGGAGGCCGCTTCCTCGCGCCCGGCCGCGCATGTCTCATGAATACGACTGCCCTATTGCTTTGTTTTCTCCTTCTGCTTACGTGGGATATTCCGCGGGCCACACGGTTGCGCCCGGCTGACTCATCGGCAAGGCCTGACTTCTCAAACACCGAGCTGCCGCTCTTTCCCAATGGCAATGATGGGGAAGATCAGAACCAAACGCCTGCCGCGCCTTCGGGCCCGAAAAAAGCAACACTTCAGCCAGATTCCAAGCTGGAATTGATTCGTTACGTTTCGGGCGAATTTGCGAAAGCCGCCAAAGCGCTGCCGGCGGGTAAGGAAGGATTTTTGCAGTACGTGGAGAAGCCATTGAACCAGGAGCTTCTGGACCGGGCTGTGGCCACGCATGGAGCAGCGGTTCACGCTGGCGAACAAGTGCAGATCACCAAGCTCGATTTTCGCGATCACACCATCATCGTGGATGTAAATGGCGGAGGCCGGGGCAAGAAGCGGTTTCTGGACCGCGTGCATATTGAAATGGGTGGCGTACCTACCATGCAGACGAGCGGAGAAGCGCAGCAGACCGGACCACCGGGTCTACAGCCAGGGGCCGGAAGCACGCTGTTCCTGGAATTCAACAAGACCATTCCGGATCTTACGCCGGATGAATTGAAGAAAATGCTAGCTCCGTTCCTGGATTTTAACCGGCAG
>Ga0210406_10006692_pt1 | contig 11896 bp, 5 predicted proteins | sample IncBWC30MmetaG_FD_155454 | JGI IMG/M metagenome (GOLD analysis project Ga0210406, IMG submission 155454) | Forest soil microbial communities from Barre Woods Harvard Forest LTER site, Petersham, Massachusetts, United States - Inc-BW-C-30-M | ecosystem: Environmental > Terrestrial > Soil >...
AAGGGTGTGCGTCTGCATCGCGACCCGCGGCTACGGCTGCACCCCAGGCAATGCTTGGCCTCGTAGCAGCGACCATCTCCGAGACAGCAAGCCCGCCGATCATGCCTATTGCAGCACTGGCTGAGATGTTCCCCTAGTGCCCAGGCTTTCCGGAGTCTCCCACTTCTATTACGGAGTGGAAGTAACTCAGTACAAGTTATGGGAGCCGGTTTTTGCGCTTCAACAAAACCCGAATGCCATAAACCGCCATTACAAGAATGACCACCGCAAACCCGACATGCTCGAGTATCTTCAAAGTTGTTTCCATAAATTGCTCTATACGAGAGTGTGCGTTCTCCTCTATTCGTCGGGCTTACCCATCCACCATTTGTAAATCTCCTGACCTACCGCGCCGCTGGCCCCTGCCAAGCCTGCAGTCGCACCTATTACACCTAAAGTTCCTTCTTTACATCCAGGCGCGAACAAACAAGAAGTGAGCGCGATGGCGGCTCCCCCGCGTTCTATGTTCCGACCGGGATGATCCTTCAAGTCTTTCGCCATTACAAATGGAAAACGTTCGAGCATTCCGGCTCTTGTTGCAATTGGCACTTCCCTAGAAATCAAATTTGCGCTCAATTGCCCAACGCCGATATTATGCAGGGCGGTCTCCGTTACGGTGACTTTGCTGCCTTTCGTGGTCGTGGTTTCGCTTTGCTGGGTGGCGCTCACGAACTCTCCATTGTGCCCCTCTTTATTTGTGTAGATCGCGGTTGTAACAATGGTGGAAGCAGTCGACGTTTGGGTTTTCTCATCCCACGTGTAAGCCAATGCCGTTTCGGTTATTTTGACGGTGCCGTTTTGTTGATCCTCGGAGTGGGTAAAGTACTGGGTATGGTTTTGGCAGTCGGTATGGACAAGGACATCGCAATCTTTATGTCCGTCAGTGTCCTGAAGGGCCGTGGGCCTGTTGCGGACGTAGCTATACAAGTTCAGCGACTGCGGATCGGTAAACTCGGCATACGGCACAGCCGTCGCCTTCGCTGCCCAATCGGGAGTCATGAACCGTCCCAGCCCATTCGAGTAATATCGGGCACCGAAAAAATCCAGCGCTGATTCACTGTCCCGTTCCTTGCCGCTAAACTTGTAGTGATTCACGCCCATCTGCGCGTTGTATTCTTCGCCGTAGGGCAGGAACGTCGCTTGCCACACCGGCCAGCCGCTGCCAGAGGTCATCAGACGTGAGCTGCCGATCTGGTCGCCGTGGTAGTAGTACGTGGTCTGCGCCGGATTGCTCACGTCTCCTGAAGCCGTTGATGTTTCCATAACGATCGTGGGATTGGTTTGTCCTCGGCCGCTCTGGCTGGTCGAAACACTGCTCTCCCGCGTATACAGCGGATGCACCGTGCCATCCGCCCATTGCACCACGAAATCCCCGTAATACGCATGCCACGTTCCACCGGCCGTGCCGGGGATCACCACCGTGTAAGCGCTGCTGATGGTGAATCCGGCAACCGGAGAGAGGTCAATCCGGCGATAGTTCCAGTTTCCCGTCCCCGGGCCGTAGACGGCCGACTGGCCGGCCTGGTCCGTCACCGCCGGATAGGTGTCCAGACAGTTCCCGTTGGTAAAGCAGAGTCCCACCCCAGCCGACGTCCCCGTACTGACCAGTTGCCGCACAAAAATCTTGTCGCCGGCCTGGATGGCGTGACCGTTCAAGTCTCCTATGCTGCTAAAAAAGAATACCTGATACGGCCCCGCGCAGCCCGTGCCACTGCACGTTGTCGCGCTCGCATGCAGCCGCGTGTCATAAAGATCGGCCTTCGCGATGCGCTTGCCGCCGGCATAAATGTAGTCTGTCCAGTGGCCGGCCTGGTCCTGCTCGGCGAGCACGTTGCCGCCGAAGTGGTAGTACTCGGTAAAATTCGTGCCGGTATCTTTGCGGACGCGGTCGCCGGTGGGGTCGTACGTGTATTTGGACGCTCCGCTGTCCACCTGGCTGATGCGGCTGGCGCCGTCGAATGTGTACTGGTGATGCGTGTCGTTGAGCAGGTTTCCCGCAGCGTCATAAGCGTAGCCGGTCAGCCGATTGTTGCTGAGCGCTGTGTACTGGTGCTGCGTCGCAAAGCCCGAGGTCAGGCTCTGCTGCAGGAAGTTGCCCCATGGGTCATAGGTAAAACTCAATCCCCAACGCGACTCGCCGGCTGTGGCCAGCCGGTTTAACTGGTCATACGAGAAGCTCTGCGTGAAAGCGGAGCTGACGTTGTCGGTCACGCTCAGGATGTTGCCGTTATTTTGTGTGCCGTAGTTGTAGCTGTGATCGGCGAGCGAAGCCGTGCCGATGGTGCTGTTGTTGACCTTATCCTCCTGCGGCTGGAGCCGTTTGTTCAGTACCATGCTCTCGGTCACACCGTTACCCAAAGCCACCTGTTTGGGCGTACCGTTCGGATAAAAGCCGATGTTGGGATCGTTGTCCGTGGCGGTCCAGTAATTCGTGCCGCCCACCTGCACCTGATCCAACTGGTTGCCCAAGTTGTAACCGTAGGTCACCACACGGCCATCGGGATAATTGAGTTGCGTCAGATCGCCGGCCAGGTTGTACGAAGCCGTGACCGAGTTGCAGCCGCCGTTCACCCAGGCACTGGGCGGACAATCCCACTGCTGCTTAACCTGGCCCATGATGTTGTAGCTGTAAAGCGTGGCAGCGTGGACGCCGTCGTAAGCCAGCACCATCCGGCCAATGGCGTTGTTCCCCGGCGTGCCCCAGACCCCCGATTGGTCATACGTGTAACCGGCGCCGGGAGTGCCATCCGTGTAGCTCTTGGTGAGGACACGATGACCCGGATCATAAGTAAAGTTGGCCGTGGTGCCGCGTGCATCGGTTTGCGCAGTCAGTTCTCCGTCGGGATCGTACGCATAAGTGATCGTGCCCGATTCCGGATTGTTGGCCGCCAGCAATTGCGACAGCGAGTTGTACGTGAACGTCCGCACTCGCCACTTGGTTGTGTCGGTGGTGCCACCCTGCTGTGTGACCTGAAGCAGATTCCCCAACGTGTCATAGCTGTAGAGCGTGGTGTAAGCGTGGCCGCCAAACACCGGCGGACCGTCGTTGCCGCCTTGCACCGTGCCAGGAGTCGTTTCGGTAAACGACGGGCCGGTGAAATCAGTTGTGTCCCAGGTCCACGAGACGGAAACCGAATAGCTGACCTGGCTGCCGGTGGCGCGCGAAGCTAAATATACATTGGGGCCGGAGCCGAGAGCCGTAACCGGACTGGAAGTATCGCTGTTGATGGCCGCCGCCAGATTTGTCGCAATGCCAGTTGTAGTCCCATCCGACGCATATGGCACGGTGTACACATGACCGCTCACGTTGATGGAAACTGTTCCGGAGTCGTAAATGGGCGGTGGTCCGGGGTCCCCTTGACAGTCAATAATTGGGTGACAGGCCGGCCCCTGTGTCGACTGCTCAGTGCCGCTGATGGTCACGTAGCCGGTGGCAGCTGTTCCGCCGCTACCGTTGGCCACAGAGGACGCGCCCGCCGTGGAATCGCCCGGTTCGTCCACGCTGGTCAACCGGCCCAAAGCGTCTGTGCAACTCCGGCGCTGCTTCCCGGCTTCGTCCGCCGCGATCGTGCAGTTGTCCGTGTAACTGACCGTGCTGATGCTGCCGTCTTGCTTTTGGATCTGCGTCACCCGGCCCATACCGTCGTACTGGCTGGTCGTGGTCCCATATGTCGGGTCGCTCGTGTGGCTGCTGCCCTGATAATAAGGATTGGAGACGATGGACGCATGTCCCATGCCGTCAAACGTCGTATCAACGAGCACTGTGCCCCCGGGCGTGACGTGCTGGACTTGATAGTTGCGGGCCAGTCCATCGAAATACGCGGTGGCCATGTCGTTCACCGTCGAAGTGATCGATTTCTGTCGCTGGATCGTAAGCGGGAACGTATTGGGAAGGGAATAAGCAAACGCGGTCTGTGCTCGCGCTCCGCCGTTGTCCGGATCCGGTGGCGCCAGAGCCGACGTAAGCCGCCACAGATAGTCGAACGTGAAGTTGCTGGTATGCGCCGCGTCGCCCGGTGTATTGCCGCTGGCTTGCGTGGTGGCGTTCTCATTGGTCAGGCTGGTCAACACTCCGGTATTGAAGTCATACGTCCCGCTCACGCAGTGGACGAACGTGCCCGTTTGCGGTGTGCAGGTCTCCGTGACATATGCGCCCTTGTAATAAGGATCGTAAGTCATCTGGGTAACGTGGCCCAGAGGATCGATACTCTGATAGGGCTCTCCCGTGTCGTACCATTTGGTGTGACTGCTGATCCAGGTGTTGTTGGTATTCAGCCAGTGACTCACGGTCGTCAGGTTGCCGCGCACGGAAAACGGCGGTGCGCCGTGCTGTGTGGTGATGCCAGATGGCGTCAGATAGGCCGATTCGTCATACGTGTAATCGGTTTCGGCCACGCGATTGCCGCTGCCGTCTTTGGTGATGACTGACGCCGGCAAGTCCAACATGTTAGCCGTCAGATAATTACCGTTGACCTGCCACTGGTACGTGGTATCAGTCTCTCTTAGTAGCGGACCCGGTGCGCCCTCGCCCCAGTCGTATTCTTTTTCCGTCGCCGGCTTGCCGGAAATCGGACCGCCTGCAATCGCAGGTGGAACATACGTTTTGGTGACCAGACTTACCCGCCCGCTGGGATAGACCGTGGTCTTGATACTGGTGGCTACCACGTTGCCCAGACCTGAGTCCGTAGCCGACTCCCAGTTTAAGGTAGCGCCGGAATACGTGGTGTCCACCTGTTTGAGCAGTTGCCGCGAGCTGCCTGTGCCCTGGAAATTCTGCGTCCGTGTCTCATAAAAGCCGCAGCCTCCGTTATTACTAGCAGCATCCAGCGCGGTAAAAGTGTGCACCGTGTCATTGCCCAGGGGGTCCTTGACCGTATTGCTGATCACGCCGTTCACGACCGTTCCCCAGGTGTAATACCAGGTATAGGAATTTCCGTTAGCGTCGTTCACCGTGCGCGTGGCCACCGCCCGGCTCGCGCCGCCATCGGGAGTACCGCACGATGGGAAGGCAATCGTGGTCCAGGTGTAACTCAGCGATCCGCCGATGGGCAGAGTAATATTGCTCACGTTGCCGTAGCTGTCATAGTCAAAAGTCCACTTGGTGCCGTCGGCCAGGACCGCCGTGACCAAAACCGTTGTGCCTTGTTGGTAATCCGAGAATCCTGACACATTGAAAGCCGTGCTGACCGACATGGTGGCATAACACAGTTTGACCTGGTGTGTATTGCCATCGGGCGCGATGTACGTTTGCAGAACGCCTAGCGCGATGGAATAGCCGGTCGAGCATCCACTGTAGTCCGTGGTGGCCGTACCGGTGACCATGGTTGCTGTGGCCGGTTGCACGGCAAAGCCTCGGCCTATAGTGTCGGTGAGCAATCCTGTATCGGACGCAGTGTTCATCACGTTGCCGTTGCCGTCAGTGAATTGGTACGCGTAGGCGGTCTGCGAACAGTACCCGTCGCCCATCGGCGCATCGTCAACGATCGGTTGTATGTTCATGCCACTCTGCGAGCCACCGCCGGAACCAGCAAGGTGGTTGCTACCCAGGCCGGCACACCCCAAACTAATGCCGCCAAATCCGTTAGCCACGTACTGCCGGCCTTGGCGGTCGGTTACCGTGGCCACGGTCATCACCCCAGTACTTGGATCGGGACTACTCATCTCCAAGTGGTAGCCGGTGGTGTCAGCCGAATCGAACTTGGTGGACTCGCCGGTGGAGTCGTTGGGACCTGTAGGCGACATATGGTGCGTGGCCCCGGAGCCATCAAGAACGCTGTAGCCATAAGCGCTGTAGGTAACTGTGCCCGTACCGCTGCCCCAGACGTGGTAGGTTCGCTGCACGGTCATTGCCTGGGACTGCTGCAAGGCCACCCCGGCTCGCCCCAAAGACCAATGGCAAAAAGTGGTGCCGTTGGCATCGGGCGGCTCGCACATGACCTGCCACGACTTGGAACTTTGAAAGAGTGAGAGCGCAATCGAGAGCGAACCGCGCTGCGGATAGCCGGCCAGCAACGGAGCATGCAGCATCTGGTTGCCGTTCAGATTGTTCACCGTATCCAGGCTACCGCCGTCGTACGATCCCCAGTGCTTGAATCCGTTTTCCAGGTTCGGTGGTTGTTGCGCCACGACGGAGAGGCTGCCGGAAGCCAACAGCAATGCCAGTCCCAAGCCGCGCGCGGGCTGCAGAATCCACTGCGGGAGACCGGGGCCGGGACTCTTCAACAGGAGTACCGCACCAACTCCGGCACTCCCTGCGATCAGCCAGCAGACCACGAGCAAAACGACTTCCGAACTGAGTTGGGCTTGCAGCAAGGCCGACAAGCCAAGCAAGGTGATCAACAGGGCGACCACTGCTTGTTTGGCTAGTCTTCTCAAGACTCCCGGCTGACAAATCCAGAAACTGGCCAATTGTGCGCCAACCATGCAGACACCAGGCTTTTCACCCAGTTGCAGGAGCTTCCGCCTGGTGATGTCGCCCGGAACCAAACTGCAGAATGTTTTACGAACTATTTCAGAAATGACCGCAAGAATTCCGCCAAGTTTCTCCCCCACCTTCATGAACTCTCCCCTTGTGCGTCCCCCGACGACAGCTTCCTGACAACACAGACTTCTTGGGGACAGGCACCGTTGGCACTCCCAGGTTGGAGTGGGTTTCAAGTTGACGGTAGGGCCGCCAGGCGCGGGCTAAGGTAGTGGTAGTTATTGGCCACCGTTGGCACGGTGGGTTAAGTTCGGAGCGTTGCTCGCTACGGAGTCAACTCTCTGGGGCGATCTTGATCACGTAGGTGAACATCTGAGATCTTCCGATCACTCACTCACTCAGACAGCATTCCCTACACAATTCTTTCTAGACAGCAATTTTTCAACCGGCCTGACAGCACCGCACACGAAGAAGAAGATCCGTCTTGGCCGGCTCTCGCGCCGGACGAACAAAGGGGGTGTTCCAAGTGGCGAAAGCCTATCAGAACGTACTATCGTTGTGCAACTCTTTCTCATTTTATTTGTTGAGATTGCAGGCGGCCTGATTGTACCACGTCTTAAATGAGACGTGTTCTTTTTAGACCGCCACGCCTACAAAAGTAAGGGTGGATCGAGAATCCAAATTCTTTAAGGGCTTAGGGGCGCGAATCAAGAAACTGCGCCAAGACGCTGGCTACAGCCAGGAAGACATGATTTCCGAGGGATACTCAGTCCGGTACTGGCAGAAGGTGGAGGCCGGTAAGCCGATCACTTTGCGAACGCTCCTCCGAGTCTGCAAAATATTCTCCACTCCTATACACGAGGTCGTCAGAGGATTGGATGAAATCAAAGGAGCGCGGATCTCTGCGCGGAAGCCCTCTCGAAAATAGACCCGTAATTGTAAGCTCAGAAGTCGCCGACGGATGCTGATTCTTGGTGGCCGCGGAAGTGGCCACTAGCTGAACTATTGAGTGTCTTCAAGCACTCACGCCGCAAAAGCCCGCACACAAATCTTCTCAACTGAAAGTCGTATTGGTCTCAGATGTTGGATGGCTGCACTTGTGGCCATTCGGAAATCTGCGTCGTACCTGCATTCAATCAGCATCAAAGAGGTGGTCCGCGTAACTCCTCCCCTTCTCATCATTATTAATTGGTGTTTTCTAACCTTTTTGCCAAACACACTGTCTGTTCTTTCGTTTCCACCTCTTAGGGTTCTCAGCGGCGGTTTTTGTGGCCATCGACGAAGAACTTGGAACCGCTGTTCTTCTTGTGTTCTAGCCTTTGGTTAACACACAAGACCCAGCGGCGGTCTTATGTTGCTTACTCCGAACCCTCGTACGAAACCGGAGTCTTCAGCCCCAAAAGATGTTGCGGGGTGATCGAGGCATCGGCCCGGCATTTGACCGGACTGAGAGAACGAGGGGAGAACATGCTGCTCAAATCCAAATTGATCGTCACCGAAGATGGGGGAGTACTACTCGACCTTGAGAATGATCGCTTACTCAAGCTCAATCCTATCGGAGTCGTGTTCTGGCAAGCACTGGTCGGTGCCAAACCCGAAGGTGAGATTGTTGAGGACCTGGCCCGCTCATACGGCATTGATCAAGAGCGCGTCCAGGAAGATTTGCATGCATTTCAGGCGCGCATTTCAGAACTGGGCCTTCATCCCCAGAAGGATGCAATTTCACAAGGGAACAACGGACCCACAAATCATCCTTCAGAACTGCTGCCCAATTACCCATGGTATGCGGGAAGTCGCGACCGAGTGGCGGCTGCACCTGTCCTGTTGACCGCCTGCGGACTGGCGGGTCTTTTCGCTTTCGACTGCATTCTTTCACTCCTTTCCATGCAGAGCCTCTGCCGAGTCGTGAAAGCGTGGCCCACTAGGCGGAAAGTCCTGAAAAATGAAGGGTCGCTTCTTCACAAGATTTGCCGCGCTGTCGAGCGCTCGTGTGTCTGGTATCCAAAGAAAGCGCTGTGCCTGCAACGGTCGGCCGTGACTACCTGCATGCTTCGCATCGCAGGTTTGGCCGCGGAGTTAGTGATCGGTGCTCAACCCATGCCGCTCCAAGCCCACGCCTGGGTCGAACTGGAGGGCGCGGTTATTAACGACCACAAGGGAGTCACTCGAGTTTATCGGGTGCTCGCTCGCTACTGAGGGTTTCGTCGGAGAGACATGAGCGTCCAAACCGGAATTCGCTATTTTGACGGGCAGCAAGCGTCCCACGTGGAGGTCGCGTGTCTTTTGCACGGTCTTAAGGAACGTGGACCCGACTACGTGAGCACTTGTGTAAAAGGCTCAATCGGTCTTGGGTTTCGTGGATTCAATGTCGCGCCACAAGATCGCCTTGACCAGCCCCTTAGAGGTCCCAGCGATTCAGTAATCACCTTCGATGGCCGCCTCGATAATCGGGAAGAACTGGTGAAACGGCTAGGGTTGGGCGGCATGCCGACCGATGCAGCTCTGGCTCTGGCGGCGTTTGAATGTTGGGGCACACAATCTTTCGAGTTGCTTGCTGGCGAATACGCGCTTGTCCTGTGGGATGCCTTTCATGGCGCACTCTTTCTGGTGCGCTCCAGGTGTGGAACGCGGCCGCTCTTCTACATCGGTAGTGCTTCCAAGATTACGTGGTCATCCGAAATTGACGACCTAGTGGTGAAGTCAAATATCCCTCCCGAAGTCAATGACGCATATGCGATCGGCTATCTTTATTATCAGCCGGATATTGACGAATCGCCTTTCCACAATGTTGTTGTGGTTCCCTGCGGATCCTACGTTGCAGTCACTCCTTCGGGAAAAATAAGACCTCCAGTCTCCACATGGCATCCCGAGAACCTCACTCCGATCAAGCTTTCATCGGATTCCGAATATGAAGAGGCCTGGAGGCAACAAGTGGAGAGCGCGGTCGCTAGCCGCCTTCGCGCGAGCAAGTCAGTGTTCTGCGAATTGAGCGGCGGCCTCGACTCTTCCACGATCGCTCTTCTTGCCCACCGAGTGCTCGCCAACTCCGCGCGCGATCCTGCGATGCTGACCACAGTTTCATGTACGTACGAGAAATCAACTTGGTGCGATGAGACCGCCTTCATCCTCATGGTGGAGCAGAGCCGGAAACGTGCGGGAGTTCACGTCACGGAGAGATCGCAGGAAGCGACCCTTGGACTTGAGGACGTGAAATTCACGGGAGTGCCAAATACCAGCCATTGCTTTCCAGGACGATATCGCGTCACCGAAGAACTAATGAAGCGGACAGGCGCGAGAATCCTCTTGACTGGAATCGGCGGCGATCACATCTTTTGGTCCGATCCTACCGGCAGCCCAGAACTCGCAGACCTTCTTATCCGCTGGCGCTTGCTGGCAACGATCTCGATGGCCCGCCGATGGAGTCAGGCGGCGGCTATGCCGCTTTGGCAAGTGTTGATTGCATCGGCTGTTGGGCCGATTACTGTAGCAAACCGGTTTCTGCGGTGGCACCCCCCCGACGTCAATCTCCGTCCCTGGATTACGAACTGTGCGCGGCGTTACGTTACTGGAACTGGGCGCAGTCAGGCTCTGCGAGTGAACACGAGCATCGGCCGCCCCAGCCTGCGGGTTCGAGTGCAGGCTGTCCGCGCTCTCTACGCCCTGATTTCCGCCGGCTATTTTCAGGAGTACTACGGAATCTATTTCAGCCATCCGCTTGCACATCAGCAGCTGATCGACTTCGTCCTGTCACTTCCAATAGATCAACTCGCACGCCCTGGGGAAGACAGGTCACTAATGCGGCGAGCGATGCGCGGATTGCTTCCCGAGCGAGTTAGAACCCGAAAGAGCAAGGGATCGATTGATGAAATGTTCTGTCGCGCCCTGGAGCGAGAACAGCAATCAATCGGACCGGCATCAGCTCTTGAGGTGTGCAGGCGAGGGTACGCAAATCCGGAGCCTTTAGCCAAGGCGATTCGGGAAGTGGCTCTAGGCAGGTTAGACCACAGCTACGCGCTCGTCCGGCTGTTCAGCCTCGAGCGGTGGCTTCGGTCGCTGGGTCAGATTGCTTCTCGCCGCTTGACGCTCGAGTCTCCTGGAGCGGAGTACGTTTTCGATTCGACAAATGTTGCAACACGCTTATCCCGGTGATTCCATCCTGTCGCCTGGACGCGGTCAGAGAATTCGGGATGGGGAAAGGACAACGCTATGTATAAGACTCCTGTGATTCACAAGGTCGGGACGGCGAGCAAGCTGATCCAGACCAAGGTGACCGGCAGTGGTGACGGTACGAATGCCGGCTTCTCCAAGATACAGTTGCCTCCTTCACTGGAGGTGATTGGATCAGCGAGTGACCTGATCCAGTGTCACATGCAGGGCTCCGGCGATGGCACTAACGCCGGTTTCTCCCTGGTACCATGCGCTCCTCCGCTGGAAACATAAACCCTTTTCCATACAGGACGGGTCGACCCGTCCTGTATGCTCCATCGCCTTGGTTAGATGAATGCGGCCGATCAAGCTAATCCTCGTCGAAACTACCGGTTGTTGCGGCATGGTGTTGCCTCTAGCAAATGCGCATGAGATTGTCGAACTTGAACTCGATCCCGACAAAGCCTTGGAGCGTGTTCGCGCTCATTATGCAAAGAGGTGGGGCGCTTCGGTACATGCCCTGCGGTGGATCTTTCCTCGGGATTTGCTTTTGCCTTCCCCAGATCATTCGCCTTTTCTGGTCCTGCACGTCGACGGTCGGGGAAATCTACCTGCTGCAGACAAGGGTCGCATTGACAACACCTGTTCCTGCGAGGCCAGGCTCCACGAGTCCGATCCAATCTTGCGAGTCGCTTCTCGTCCTTCGAAAGCGGAACCCTGGAGTGACCCGCGGTGGCTGACCAACGCAACGAAGTGGATAGGTTCACACTTTGGCGGTGAAAGAGTACGGCGGATATCTCAAGTGCGCGTGAGCTTGAACGGGGCAGTCCTCAAGATCGAGACGGCTGAAGGTACCTATTTCATGAAGACAATCCCTTCGGCATTCTCTTACGAGCCGCGATTGCTTCAACTGCTTCACCGGCACCTTCCCGGAATCTGTCCTTCCGTCGTTCCAATTTGTCCGGACAACCAGAGCCACATAACGCGTGCGATCGATGGATCGCCCCTGCGGCTAATCAATGATCCGGCTGGCTGGGAGGCAGCTCTTGAGGACGTGGCAAAATTTCAGCTTGGATGCGTTCCGCAAGTCGAGGAAATAAGGTCGCTGGGACTGCATAGCCAAAGCTTCCGAGAATTCATGGAGAACCTCGAACAAATCTTGTCAAACTTGGTTGCCCTCCAGAAGGGCGCGGCCGGTGAATTGACTCAGCGCGAACTCGATAGAATCCCGCTGCTGATAATCAAGGCACGCCAGGCCGGCGAGATACTCGGGGAGTGTCGCATTCCAGA
>Ga0210406_10006693_pt1 | contig 11895 bp, 12 predicted proteins | sample IncBWC30MmetaG_FD_155454 | JGI IMG/M metagenome (GOLD analysis project Ga0210406, IMG submission 155454) | Forest soil microbial communities from Barre Woods Harvard Forest LTER site, Petersham, Massachusetts, United States - Inc-BW-C-30-M | ecosystem: Environmental > Terrestrial > Soil >...
GAAGCCTGGCAGTCGGCCTTGCGGCCCAAGCGCTGCCTTCTTTCCATCAACCTGAAGTTGCGGAACATCGTTGCGAGTAAACTGATTCTGGACTGGTCGCCGAAGCAGATTTCCGGCTGGCTGAAAACCCAGTATCCCGATGATGAGAGCATGCGTGTGTCCCACGAAACCATTTACCGAAGCCTGTTCATTCAAGCCCGTGGAGCGTTGAAAAAGGAGCTGCTGGAGCACCTGCGATCCAAGCGCCGCATACGCCGGTCTCAGCACTCTCATATCTTTAAAGACGGGCGCGGTCAAATCCCTGAGGCCATCTCGATCCGCGAAAGGCCCGCGGAAGTAGAGGATCGCGCCATTCCAGGTCACTGGGAGGGCGATCTCCTGCGTGGCTCAGGGAACAGTCACATCGCGACCTTGGTGGAACGCCATTCGCGCTTTGTCATGCTGATCAAAGTAGCTAGCAGAGATACGGCGGAGGTTGTGGGGGCATTGAGTAAACACGTTCGTAAACTTCCCGCTACCCTGAGCCGCTCGCTGACGTGGGACCGCGGACTGGAGATGGCGAAACACAGGGACTTTACGGTGGCCACGGATGTGAAAGTCTACTTCTGTGATCCGCAGAGTCCCTGGCAACGCGGCTCGAACGAAAACACAAACGGGCTCTTACGACAATACTTCCCGAAGAACGCAGACCTAACCGACTATTCCCAGTCGGATTTGAACAAAGTAGCGCTGCGCTTAAATCAACGCCCGCGAGAGACTTTAGGTTTTCAGACTCCTGCGAGTAAACTTCAGGAAAGTGTTGCGTCGACCCATTGAGACCACCCGCCTAATCGGACATGTGGTCCTTACAACCTCAAAGAGCCTTTGATCAAAGAGGATGCCCATTGCGCGTCAGCAACACCATCGCTTCTAGCGAAATTGTTTATCTCTTCTGCGGTGCGGCAGGTAGTTGTTCGCTCGTTGGGGGAACAATGTTCTTGAGCCGCATGTAGGTAACCAAGTTCCCATAGTGCTCCATGTCATGCATGTTGTTGATGTTTAGCACGCCGAGTTTAGGCAGGTCCATGTCAAAAAGCTTCACCATTTGACTCCCGGATGCATCGGTCATGCTGTCATAGACTTTGTCGCAGTACGCCACTGCGTCTTTGAGGGCGGCAACGATATCGGCTTTGCTGGTTTTGGTCTGCTCGATTTTCAGTCCGGGGTTTTTCTCGCCAAGCGCGACGGAACAAAACATATATTGTGCATCCGCCACATGTCCGACAATTTGGCCGTAGCTGCGGACGGCGTCAGTCGGTTTGAAGTTGTAATTCTCTTCGGGCATTTTTTCAGCAGAACTGACAAGGATAGTCTTAACCCTTGCGTAAGCGAACTTATTGAATGTACTGAACGGATTGGGTTGTGCCTGCTCCCCCTTCTTATCGGGGGTCTGGTTGGAAGTCTGACCGCCAGCCTGCGCGACGGCCACCGTGGTTATCAGCATCAGAACGACTGCAGAAGCGATAGTGCGGAATTTCATCTTCATTCCTCCTCACCGTCCAGATTTGGGCCACCGACACTCAAACTCGTGATACCCCTCGGGGCGTTACCTCTATAACGCTGATTGGTTCCTGTTTGTTTCACCCGTTCTCGTAGCTATTCAAGTAACTGGGTGGGTACGTCTTGTGAGTTGGTCTGTCCAGGTGTCTAATGTTCCCGGAGGAATCAATGGATATTTTGGCGGCGCTAAAGCAGGAACAAGCAAGGTTGCAGCAACAGCTAAAAGGGATACAGGGAGCTATCCTTGCTCTGAGCGGTTCGCATCCCGTTCCATCTCGCGCACAGTTGGTCAGGCACAAGGGAGTCAATCGTAAGCGGACTATGTCTGCGGCAGCTAGAGCCAAGATCTCGAAGGCGACGAAAGAGCGTTGGGCGAAGTTCAGGGCTGAAAAGAGTAAAAAAGCGAAGTAACTGACTCAGTTGGGTCTCGTCACCGAAGTATAATGACGCAGCGTGGGACCAACCCCTGATCGCCAAACCGGACACTGAGAGTCCAGGTTCCGATTTGCCGCTGCGGGCAGCAGCAACGGCCGGAGGATATTGTCTCGACTTAGTTGAGTTTTGAACGCGTCCAGACTTGGTCGTATTGGTCCGAGGCTATTCGATTTAGGTCCTGAGTGAACAGACTGCTACCTTCTTGCTGAACTTGCGCAACGAAGTAAGAAATCATCCTAATGGTAGGGCCAACCTGCACAACCGGGAGAAGGTTGTCGTTAAATTCTCGTTCTTGATTGGGACCAATCACCTGATACAAAGCAACGGAGTTGCTTACATGAACTTCCGCTGGCTTTTTGGGTCTGCGAAAACGACCACCCATCCCAAACGATAACTTGTAATTGGAGCGGCGCCTTTGTTCCTTAGCACGATGCGTTGAAGAACGATGCAGTGCGAAGGTGATGTGCATTCGTCTGTGACAATCCCGAAAGTTGCTTCTCGTAGAAAGGCTGGAGCCTCCAACTGTTTTGCAGTGGTGGTAATGGTCCCTTGGAAAGGAATCTTGTCTTTGGTGGATTGTGCATTGCTAGAGCCCGCTAAACCGAGCCAGAGACAGAACATCACGACTGGTAGGTACCCAATTTGCCTGGCCACGAGGGTGAATCTCACTGTAGTCCTCAGCTTCGATGCAATTTATAGCTCTCACTGTTGTCGAAGTCAACCATTACCATACGTTTACACCGACGATGCACAAGCGCAGCGCCTTAGTCGCAGGTGCACAAAATTTCAGAAAAAGAACCAACTCCCGATTAGAGTCGCCAAACCGGACATGTGCTTGGCCAGCTTTCGCGGCGGATTCCACTTGTACAATTTGCGCGTTAATCGGGACCTTGCCCCGTTTACATGCCCTCGGCATACTCGATTAGGTCTGAACGATGAGAGGCGGCTCTGTGCGAAAGGTCTTATTGCTCACGGTAGTCGCGCTCGTGATTTCTGTGATTGCAATTCCGTTAACCGTCGCGTTTGCAGTAGATTAGGGCGCTTGTTGGATTTCGGGGGGGGATTCTCCGGTGGATGTCGATTTCGGCGTTTGCGGTTCGACGTAGAAGTGAGGCCGGGAATTGAGCTTCGCCGGCCACGGACACTCATTCAGGAGAACAACGATGCGATTCATGTTGATTCTAAAATCGAACAAAGACTCCGAAGCCAGCAAGATGCCGAGCGAGGAATCGATCGCCGCGATGGTGAAGTACAACCAAGAGCAGGCCAAAGCGGGAATTCTGATCGATGCGGCGGGTCTGTACCCCAGTTCCAAAGGCGCGCGAATCCGATTCTCAACCGGCGGAAAGAAAACGGTGATCGATGGACCATTCACCGAATCGAAGGAGCTGGTCGCCGGCTACTGGATTATCGAGGTAAAGTCGCTCGAAGAAGCGATCGAGTGGGCGAAGCGATCTCCGGTGGCGCCGAACGGTCCGGACCAGGAGACCGATATCGAAGTGCGAGAGTTTATTGCGTTCGAATGACTTTCCGCCGAGTTTAAAGGCACCAAGATCTAAGGGTCGGGCTTGCTCCGCCTGGCTTCGATCCCAGCATTAGATTAGGCCTAAGACTGCGAACCCAGGCAATAATCGCAAGACTTCATAGCGCTCCGATGCTGGCCCTACCTCCGCCTGATCGAACAGGACCAAGTAATCTTCGCCGTGCCAGCCTTCACGCATGTTCGCTCCCAGCTACATGTTGATAGTTGGAAGTATACAAATCACCGTGTGCTATGGGCAAAAACAGCCGTAGTCAACTGAGGCAAGCGGGCTAACTCCTGTGTAGTCGCCTTACCGGACATCTGCCGTTTGTGGGTGATTCCACCTGTCCCATGTGCGTTGACCCGGCATCCGGCTTGTTCTAGCTGGCCCGGCTACAGCCGACAGCACGGCCCGGGCGACGGCACAAACGTCCGGCCCGCCCGCCTTTCGCGTCAGCTTGGCTTGCCGCTACATGGGTGGCTAGGAGGCATTTCGCTGGAACAATTGCTCCGTGGAAGCAATTTGCTTCTCGATCTCGCCAGCCATGGCACGAGCCCGGCGCGTTGCGGCTGGGTCTTGTTCGCCGGTACGTGGCTTGAAGGTCAAACCAATGGCTCCGATTGTCCTGCCAGCGGCATCATGGAGAGGCAGAGTCACGTCAAAGTTTTCGCCCTCCTTCAACACTGTGGGCTGGCCGGTCTTCATCGCTTTCAAATCTTCGGGATCGGACTTCCGCCCGATCCTCTCCGGTAAATTGCAGGCGATAATCAGGTTGTCGCTCTCCTTCGGCGGAGTGATGTGTAAGGCGACGCGCAGCAGGCCACGATGGCTGGCGGCAAGTTCATCCACCAGCCGCTGCGCGTAAATTTTCTCGGCTGGAGATGCGGACGTTGATCCAACCAAATCTTCAACCGTTAAATCATCGAAATAGATCACTGAATCAGCTTTGGTCCACACGCCGATTTTTCCGGCATCCCGGAAGGTGGCGTCCTTCGCGCTAAATTTGAACTGACCGTCGTAGTAACACTTGAATTCATCGCCGCGCGCTTCGACTTTGATTTCGTGCCATTGTTGCGAGCTCACCTTGAAATTGGCTCCGGCAAATTGCACCCGGCGTCCCTTCACGACGTGATAGAGCCGAAAGTTATCTTCGAGGGCGTTTGCGCGCACAATATAATAGTTGTCTTTGTCCTTCAGACGAAAGACGAGGCCGGCTCCCTGGTCCACCTTGCCGGAGATTGCTTTGAACTTCACACTGAGGGAGAGATCTTTGTAGTTGGTGTCCTCGGCGATGGCGAGCGGAAAGCGGTAGTCGGTCTTGTCCTGGGAAGTTTGAGCCAAGACATTAGGCTGGGAGGGCGCCGTGGGTTCCTTCGTCACCCCCCACTCGCCCACGCTGCCTTGTCCTGTTAGGGCGAAGGCAAATCCCGCGGGGGGCTTTCCCGCTGCGTCCTGGTCGAAATTCCAGGTGCGCCCGTTTGCCTGTGCGGTCACCGAGACGGGACTGAGCAACACAGAAATCACAAGCAGGACAGCGATCAAACCGGCGGCACTCTTCATAAGAATCCTCCTCTCAATCGGGTCTTGGAAAGAGCCGCGATTCGATCCGCAGTCTATCACTCCGCTCTGCTTCCACACGCCAAACCGGACATCTGCTTTTCGGTGGATTCCACTTGTACGAGTACGGCGTTTATCAGGACCGAACAGATTGCTGCTCGAAGACACCTAGTTTATTCTTCGGGGCCATTACGCTACGGAACTGCTGACGGAAACCAGAATAGGAATTGAGCCGCGCTCACATCGTATGCAAGAGCAGCCGTTCAGGCGATCGAAGCAAGACCTTGCCGCGACGCTTTACCAACGTACGGTCACGCTGCCACTTGCTCATCAGGCGGCTTGCGGTGAATGCTGTGATGTTCGCCGCGTTAGCCAACTCCTCATTTGTGATTTTGAGTTCAACACCACCCGGGGTTTCCTGGCCGATAGTGCGGGCAAGAGTCACGAGCACTTGGGCAGCTCGTTGCCGAACCGTGTGGCAGGCTAAACTTATGTGGGACGCGACATGCCAAGCCACATAGTCTGACGCAGTTAACAACGCGTTCTCCAGTAACCTGGAATTCCGTTCGACAAAGCCTCGGATTGTAGGGCGATCCCACACCAACACCGAGCTGTCCGTTACTGTTTCTGTGTTGAAGAGATACGAAGAAGGATTCGACAAAATAGTCCGACCGCCGAATAGATCTCCCGGTCCTATCCACCGGAACAGAATCTTCTGGCCCTCTTCCGTAACAAGGAAAAATCTGGCAAGTCCGGTCGTCAGCAGGAAAAGATGGTCAGCGGGATGACCCTGGTTTGTGATCACGGAATTGGCCAACAATCGCCGTTGTGTTGCAGCTGCTAGGATTGCCCTGTAATCACTCGGAGTCAGACCATCGAGGAAATGCGATCTCACGTCCAGGTGCACAGTGGCAATCCCCGAAGCGGGCATAGGTGCGTTTCTCCTAGTGGAAATGCGCTGAGTCCTTCCCCTGTGGACGGTTCGCGGAAGACGTACCGTCGACGTCAGTGAAAGAATTGAGACTTGAATGCCATTCTTCCGGGGTTGGGTCTCTGAGCCGGATTCCTCCCGTTGATTGCAGCTATTTGAAGAATACGGGCCATCGAGACCACTTGGCACCTGTCAAAAGTACCACCATGGGAAATTGACCGTAGACGGAAGCTGACCCTACTACCCCGTACCAGAAATCTGTGCCCGCCAAAAAGGGCCACCTGTCGCCTTACAGGGAAAGTGCCTGTTACTTTTGACAGTGGAATCCAATCCTCCGAGGCTACAGCCTCCAGCGTAAAGTTCTGTCGCCATGTTCGTGTTCAGGGAGGGATTCCATGCGATTAGCTGTCATCTGCCTCGTAGCGTCCGCCGTGCTCCCATTAGCAATTCCAGCACGGCCTCCGGCAGATGTTCCTGTCATCGCGTTTGCAAAGGAAGAAAGCTCGATGAAATTCAGCGTGAAGGCGTCGGTGGCTCTGGAAGGTAAGTTCGACCAGTGGGACGCCACGCTGACATTCCCGTCTACAGATGTCACGACAGGTGTTTTGGATATCAAGATTCAGGCAGCCAGCGTGAATACGGGAAGTGGGATGAAGGACGGAAAGCTGAAGAGCAAGGACTTCTTCGACGTCGAGCAGGATCCGTTGATCACGTTTCATTCAAACAAAATTGAGCAGACCGGTCCGACCACCTTTGACATTCCGGGGACCTTTACGATCCGCGGCGTGTCTAAACCTGAGACGCTGACGTTTAAGGGTTCCGGCACCAAAGGGTCAGGCTCAGGCGAAATCAAAGGGACAATGGCCTTCGACCGGAAGGATTACGGGATGAACAAAGGCATTCCGTTCATCAAGATCGCGGACCGCGTCGAGGTTAATGTCGACCTGAAGGCGAAGCGAGTCAGCGGGCCTCCGTTGGTATTCAAGCAGTAGCCACTTGTCGGCGTACCACTCTAGCTCAAAAATCTGCTGAATATTGTCCCGCCCCAATTGCAGCAACCCTTCAGAAATTTCTCACGAGACAAAACCTCGATGTAATGAGAATTTCGTCCCTAAACATTTGGCTCCCGGTCGGGTTCGGCAGGAGCTAACGTTCCTAGCAGCTAATTCTTCGCCTGCTTCCTGGGCGCCTGAGTTTGCTTTAATTGCGTTCTTGCTGCTTCTCGTTCCGTCATCAGCTTCCAGCCCAAGTAATATTTGTAGATATTGCTGACGTATCCGACTGTTTCTGCCCCGACCTTTTTGGCAACCGCGTACTCTACATTCTTGAACCAGATGTTTGGATTTAGTCCCATGTCCCCCGCCAGCTGGCGGCATTGTTTGATGCGTCCCGGCCCGGCATTGTAGGCGGCGAGTGTCATCAGCGTTTTATTGAGCGGGTCCATCGGGTCGTTCTTGAAGTAATCATCGCGGATAAATTTAAGTAGTTTTACTCCCGCATGAATGTTGGGATCGACCGTCGTGACGTCCGGGATATTTACCGGCGAACTCGCCGCGGTCGTGGGCATGACCTGCATCACGCCAATTGCTCCTACTCCGCTTTTAGCTTCCTGATTTAGTCCAGATTCCTGATAGGCCTCAGCGGCTATAAGCATCCACGGAAATTTGTACTCACTTGCATATTTCTGGAACAAGCCCTTCAGCTGATTGAACCGCTTTACACTCTCAGCGTTCTCATTGTTCTTAATAAAGCGGCCGCTCTTCAGATAGGTGTTTGCAAGCTGCGCGAAATAAGCCGTCCCCTCGTGATGCGTACTGGCAAACTCCTCTACCATGGCCCTGAGCTTGGGTGAGTCCTTACGCACTGCCCAGCCCGATTCCATCTTGTCGGTCACTGGAAAGTCCTCATAAATTTTCATGTCAGTAAAGACTTTCTTCCAAAGCTGCGCCGTAAAGGACGGAGTCACAGTGTATTGCACCAGTCCGGCCTGGGCCATTTCGACAAGGTCGTCGCGTTCAAGATTTCCGTCCGCAGCGATCAGGTTAATCTTTGGTTTCTTATCCGCTGAAAGCTTTTTATTGAGTTCTGTGAGATTCTCCCAGGAGACCGAGTTTTTAAACAGGTAGACTTGCTTGCCGGAAAGGTCCTCCAGGTTAGCCAGCAACGGGGCCTCCGGACCGGCCACTACAACATCGTGCACGCTACTAGCCAGGGGAACGAAGTCGAAAATCTTTTTGCGCGCTTGCGTGATGTATACGGCAGCGGCTACCAGGTCCCCGTTCCCGTTCTGCAAATCGGCACCGGCCTTTCCGAAGGTAGTTGGTATCAACACGACGTTGATTTTTTCTTTTCCCGAGGTGTCTTTTGGATGCAGCTTGCGATTGAGGAACTTCTCAAAATCCACAAGCGCATCGTAGGTCATCCCACGTGGACGGCCATTATCGAAAAAGAAGCTGGCCCGATTGAAGGTGACCAATGCGCGTACGACACGCCGCTGATCCATTTCGTCGAGATCGCCTTTGCGTGGCGAAGTGCGAACTACTAGGTCTTGGAGGTCCGCGTTCTGATCCTGTGCAGAGCCTTGCGCAGAAGTCTGTGGGAATGCCGGTAGGGCAAAGGCGAGAAGGAGGCTAATTACGGGAGCCAATTTCTTGCTCATAAAAACGTCTCCCAGCCGCAAAACATTACTACATGCGGCTAGCTCCTGGTAAGTCGGAAAACCGGACATGTGCTTTTTTGCGATTTCACTTGTCCGAGTACCGCGTTTACCAGGACTTGCGAATTTAAATTTATCAATAAGCTACTTTTCGCCCTGCCGTCCTACCGTGCATCACACAAATTGTGTTGTACTGCGTTGCATGCAATTCCTTCGGCCTAGGCTGGTGATTGGTCTGCTCGGGTTGCTGAGCATCGGAGTCAGCTCAACGCCGAGACCTCAGACTGGTCAAAATCCCGACGACAACGATTCCATCAAACCGGACACCATTCAAGGCTGTTATGACCTGGGAACCTTGAACTGGAGGCCCGATTTGAAACTAGACAAAGACGAGGCGGTGTTCATCACTCCTCCAGAGCGAATCAAACTCTTGGCGGAACGCGGAACTCAAGGGAGGGAGAAGAATGGCTACTTGGTACGACCGGCTCCAGGCGTTCCGCAGAGTGTTCACCGTTCAGCTTATTGGATGCCAATTGGGCCAAAGAAAATTGAAATCGTTTTTACAACCGGGACGAGCGGCTTAGAAATGCAGCTCACGGTGCAAGGAGAGACGCTTCAGGGCAAAGCAAAGACTTTTTGGGACTTTCTTCGAAGGCGTCAAACCGCGCACATCATCGCGCACAAGATTAACTGCGCAAATTAGCCGGTAAGCGAAGCTGCGAAATCGCCTTGAGTGCCACGAGCGTCTCAACTCCTGGTAAGTCGCGTTATCGTACATGTGGATTTGCTGATCGGCACTTGTCCGAGTACGGCGTTAATCAGGACTTAGGTCTGATACCTGGAAAATCATCCCCCCGAAAAGTCATCCGTAACTTATCGGGACTTAGCCTGTCCGCCCGAGGCTCATGCATACGCCATCTTCACCCTTCGTCCCGCGAATGCGATCAGCAGCAGCGTGGCCGCCAATAGAAAATACGGCAGCGGCTGCGAAGAGCGTGCAGTGGTGCCCATGAAATCGATGAACGGAATATGGTTCCCTGGGCCGGTATACCACCACGCGGTGTAAATTGCTTCGAACGTTTTGCTGGTCCCGCTCCACGCACCCAGAGCGAGTGCCAGCGTGGGAATAAACAGCGCACCTGCGAGCCACGCCGCGAAGCCAGGCGCATCAGCAGCCATCAAGAGGCGCAGAGCCACTCCGCTTCCTGTCACCAGCGCCACCATGACACCGGCGAGCCACATCGCCGGAAATTGTCGCGCCAGCGACTGTACACTGGAGAAGATCAGCGCTGAAGTTTGGTGGAGGGTTTCTCGGGTTGCCATTTTCGACCACAGCAGCAGAGGCCAAATCCAGATTACGGCCAGCAGGTTGCGTGAAACCCTCAGCGGCGTGGCTATGCTCACTATCCACAGTGCCAGCGCCACCAGGTACCACCACTTGGAGACGCCTTTCATCATCAATCGCAGTTCCGCCTTGACCAAAGCGGTCAGCGAACCGCTCACCGTCCCGGCGCCCGCCAGCGGAGTGAGATGAACCCAGTTTGTCGGAACGCTCTCTGCTCGGGTCTGCGATACGGCATCCGGAACCGCATCTTCATCTTTCTTTCCTTTCTGCGATTCCTTTGCCGGATCAAAGCGATGGAACAGCGTTGCTGCCGCGCTCGCAATGGCAAAGGCGATCGCCACCCAGAGCAAGCGCTGCATCACCATGACGCCGCTCCAGTGCAGTCCGTTGTACTGAAATTCCTGCGTTATTGTCTTATCAGGACCAATCTGCAGCGTGAACGAGTTCGTGTAGCTGGGATCAATCTGGCGCAGAACATCTCCCATGCTCCTCATGTAAAGGCCCAGTCCGGTGAAGTCTAGGGCTGAACCTATGAAAGCGGTCAGCACCAGCGCATTCCAGAAGAAGAAATACACCACGTTGCCCAGACCGCCCCGAAGCCCGGGAATGGTCTCGGCCAACACCGCCAGTGCGGCTACCGTGGCCATGGCAGGAAGAGCAATCAGCAGAAACGGCGAGACCAGTTGCCACCACTCAATCGTTTCGCTTCCTTGCGCATGTTGCAGCAGCGCCGCACCCACACCGAGCACCACCACCATGGAGGCTAGCACGACAAAGTTGCTGATGGTTTTTCCTCCCGTGTAAGCAAACCGGCTCAGCGGCGTGGCCGCCAGTATCCGGCCCACGTGCGTCTGCTCGTCGCGTTCAATAGAGTTCTTGACAATGTAGAAGCCCACAATGGAAAGAAACGTCGTCGCCACAATCGCTAGGAATGCCCCGAACCAAGCTGAGTTGGGCGCGCCCCGGTACTTGCCCAGAATGAGCACAATGTCACCCCGATAGACGCCGGAGGCGAGGAGACCGGCAAAGCCCAGGGTAAGCAGGAAGCTATACCTGCGCACGCGCTCCAGAAAATCAGCCTTAGCCATATGGTACAGAACACGCGCAGTCTTCATGCAACGGCCCCGGAGTTCTGCGCCGAGAGGCAATAGAGGTATGCGTCTTCCAGGCTGGGCGGCAGCGGGACGGCGCCCGACGGAGGCGCGCTGGAAACCACGCGCGCGTGAACGCCATCGCTCCGATGCACCGTATTGCTTATCAAGAAGCGCTCGCGCGCGGCTGTCAACTGCGTGCTGGGCACAATCCATTCCCAGATTTTTCCTTCCACCCTTCGCAGCAGTTCTTCCGGCGAGGCATGCACGACCAGCGTGCCTTTGGCGATCAGCGCGATCTCGGTTGCCGTCGCCTCCACGTCGGAAACAATATGAGTGGAGAGAATTACAATGCGCTCTCCCGAAAGCTCTGAAAGCAGGTTGCGGAAGCGCACGCGCTCTTCCGGGTCCAGCCCCGCCGTAGGTTCGTCCACGATCAATAGTTGCGGGTCGTTCAGTAATGCCTGGGCAATGCCCACGCGCTGGCGCATACCGGCAGAAAACCCGGCCAGCGGACGCTTGCGCACGTCAGTCAGATTCACCAGTTGCAGCAGTTCGTCGATGCGCTTGCGCGCGGCAGCGCGGTCCAGTCCTTTCACTGCCGCCAGATACTCCAGGAACTCCACCGCATTTAGGTTGGGATAGACGCCAAAATCCTGCGGCAGATACCCCAAGATGTTCCGCAGAGTGTCAGGGTTTTGCGCGATCTCCACGCCGTTCCACCGCACCGACCCTGACGTTGGCCGGGTGATCGTTGCAAGTACGTTCATCAGCGTGCTCTTGCCCGCGCCGTTCGGCCCCAATAGCCCGAGCACGCC
>Ga0210406_10006694_pt1 | contig 11894 bp, 7 predicted proteins | sample IncBWC30MmetaG_FD_155454 | JGI IMG/M metagenome (GOLD analysis project Ga0210406, IMG submission 155454) | Forest soil microbial communities from Barre Woods Harvard Forest LTER site, Petersham, Massachusetts, United States - Inc-BW-C-30-M | ecosystem: Environmental > Terrestrial > Soil >...
GAACGGAGCCGCTCCGGGGTTGATGGGGCACCAGTCAATTTCGTAGGAATCGTCGAATTTGTGTGCGTTTCGAATGTAAAAGCCAGACGCGAACGTGTTGGGGCGCGAACCGATGTGAAAACTCTTGACAACGGTCAGGGTGCCCTCAAGGTTGAGCTGGGCGGCTTTTCCGTGGGCTGAATCCTGAATTTGGTTCAGCTGCAGCGTGGTGGGATCATAGGCCTCACTAAAGCACGCGGACGAGAATACCGGCAGGTTGGGGTCTTTAGTGGTGGAGTTGAGGTACTGACAATTGCTTTGCGGCAAGTTGGACAAGAACAGCGTATGCGATTCGCCTCCGCCGATGGGGTTCAACATGCGTGCACGCCCGACGGCGAACTGCCAATTGAAAAGAGTCGTGGCAAAGACGTGATTGCCTCCAAGCGACAGGCTGGCTACCTGAAAGTCGGGATCCCGTCTCTCTGTGGTAAATGGGGTGGAACCATCGGAGTTGGGCCCGTTGTTGGGAATATTCGGACCAGGGATTGGAGAAACGCCCACCGCTGAGGCGATATCATTGGTATTAACGATGTACTCGTAGCGGTCCCCGTAGTCTTTGAAGTCAGAGTACAGGGCATGGAAGTAAAGGTTGGAGCTTTCCGAGAGTCTGTAATCCAGGCTGGCGCCGAAGCCATAACGCTTGCGGTCGTACAAGTACTGGCGGAAGGCCACGTTGGTAAAGTCTGGAATGAACGAAGTGCTGCCCGGCTGCTGAATTAGTCCCGGGACCGGCTCGATATCGTCGATGCCACGTCCGTTGTAATCGTAGGAGCCGCTTACCATCGCGCCCAAGCGCTTGGCAGCACCGAAGCGCTCTCCGGCCGTACCTCCGAACTCATATACACTGCGGGTATTGGCGATCGGCGTAAAACCGCCGAGCCCATAGACCGAAAGGGTCGGCTGGTCGCCAGCCTTCTTGGTCACCAGGTTTACCGATCCGCCGATGGCGTCGCCATTCATGTTGGGTTGCAGGGTCTTGTTGATCTGAACCGATTCGATCAGGTCCGCCGGAATCACGTCCAGCTTCACCTGGCGCACGCCGCCTTCGGGCGACGGGACTTCAACACCATCGATCGTGAGGTTGGCAAGGCGTGGTTCCGTGCCGCGAATTTGAACGTACTTGCCCTCGCCTTCGTCGCGCTCCAGCGTCACGCCTGGTAAGCGGCCAACCGCGTCAGCGACGTTCGCGTTGGGAAGGCTGGTGATCACTTCCGAGGGCAACACATTGAGGATATTGTCGGCAACTCTTTCTTCGTTGATCGACTCGGCCTCACCATGCGCGCGCTCGGCCGTCACGATGATGTTTTCCGTTTCCGAGGCAACATTCATGATTACGTTTATGCGGGCTGTCTTGCCGCCGAACACGGTGACGGTCGGCGTCGATGGACTAAAGCCCACATAACTCACCGTGAGGGTATGCGCTCCTGGCGGAACATTGACGATTGTGAATTGCCCTTGGTTGTCGGAAGTGACCGTAATCTGGTTCGTATCGAGCGTCACCGTCGCACCCGGCAAGATGGCCTGGCCAGTGTCCACTACGGAACCCTGAATGGTCCCATTCGTCCCAGCCGCCGCGGAAACGGTTTTTGAATCGAGGGTGAGTGAGAAGAAAACGAGCAAGAGTACTGAAGCGCCGATGGAAGTACGCATGTTAGACCTCGCGACCCGACTGTTTTGGCCTACCCCAAGCTCAGAGCGTCTCTGCGATGCCACCCATTTTTCGGGTAAATCACAAAAATGCACAGGATGTTGATTGCGTTACGGGAAGGTTATGAAGCGGGTGTTACAGACTTGTTACTAAAAGATGAAATGGAGGTTAATAGATTTCATCTCGACGGCCGCAATATTACTGATTTTCTTAAGGTTATCTTCATTTTCAATTCGTACTATTTCAACGTCCTCCACAACGACCTTTCCCGCATTCTTAAGCAACTAAAACGTGGCGGTTACGGAAGCGCGAAGGCGAATATGGCGCTGCCCGCACCGATAGCCACATAGTTTCTTTGCCGTCGACGGCAAACGCAATCGACGGTGCACCGACAGCTCCGCCCTTCCGGAAATGCCATAGCGGCATGAGCGACGCGGCATCGAAGGCGATGAAGTTGCCTTCCAGGTCGCCGCTGAAAATAAGCCGCCTAGTGGACAGTACGCTCGACCAGGTCGGCGACATGCGTTGAAACTTCACTTTCACCTCGCCAATCGCCCGCCGGCGCGCACTGTTTTGTCTCTACCGTGTTACGAATCCAAGCACGATTAACCCCAGCGCTGCAACCTCGATACGCGAGAGAAACATACGTACCCTAGGAATCCGCGCATTACTTCTTCCCCCTTGCGCGGATACAGCCCGGCCTTCGCCACCACTGCGCGGATGCGGCCAATCCGGTAACCTGTGCCGTTGGGCCGCGTGCCCGTGCCAATCTTCTGTGCGATTTCAGTCAGCGATTTCCCAGCTTGCCACACACGCGTAACGACGCTTTCCGGCAGTTTGTCGTTTGCCCCCAGAGTGGCGGCCACAGCCTTGCGCGATTTCTCCGCTGGCTTGCGGCTAGGTTTGCTGTGCGTGGCTGGTATCAGCGGGATTTCGCCAAGGCCGGACACTGCAACGCTATCGTGCTTGGGCTGCGCCTTTGCCGCTGCCGTTTTCTTCTGCTGGCGCGCGTAATAATGTTCTGCAGCTTTGATTGTTTTCAACTTCTTCACGCGGATCATGGCCAAACTGAGCAGTTTGGACCAGCCGAATCATTCTTTCCAAGCCTATGCTTTACTATCGAGGAGCTGACAGTCGCTGTGAAGCGCGCTGTTCCGGTCTCTTGGAAAGAGACAATGGAATATGACCCTTACGATCAATAATCCGATACGCAAACTGCGTAAAGTCCCCCAACCGCCACTGTCGCGCCCCGGGGCGCCCCCTGACTCAGACCGTGCCAAGAGGCCACCGCTCTCCGAGCCCTCTGCCTCCTACCAGGAACTGGCTCCAGGAGATCGCGTGGAGGGTTTGGGCAACTTCGGAAAGCCGACTGGGCAATTGGGCACAGTTGAGCGAGCTAACGAAGATGATGTGGTCGTCAAATGGGATGACGACGGCCGTATGCGACTGCCCCAACCGTCGCTCAAGAGGATTTAGTCTCCCAACAAGTCTGGGCCGATCTGCCAAGTCTGAGGCCCATCAGTCTTAGAGACTTGGTCGTCGGTCTCTTGTGCAATCTGACAATTTACATCGGAGGGGGACTCCATGCTGCTCAACAGCACGCAGGTTATACCCAGGTCCAACACGAAGAAGAGTCCGCCTGGTTGCGACGCAAGATCGGGGAACTGAACGGGAATACTGTTCACTTGATCGCTGAGAAATTAATCCAAGAGTCGAAACAGCTGTCGGCCCGGATCAATAATATTAGTACCAATTCTGCGAAACTTCAGGGTTGCTGGCACTTCACCTTTGCCCCACTCAGCCGGTTTCGTGAAGGAAAATCCAGGAACATAGTTCGCAACTCCATACGGGCAGAACCGTAGTCAGAAGACAGAAGTCGTGCACTAGAATAAAGGCCATGAATTTAGCCGACCTGGTGCTCGGGCGTCCTCTGGCAACCGAAGATGAAAAGGCTGAAAGAATCGGACCCGTGAAGGGCATCCCAGTCTTCGGGCTGGATGCGCTGAGTTCCGCGGCGTATGGTCCAGAAGCTGCTTTGACTCTTCTTATTCCGTTGGGAATGGCCGGAGTAGAGTACATTTGGCCAATCAGCATCAGCATCATCGTTCTGTTGGCGATTGTCTACCTCTCGTATCGCCAGACGATTGAAGCCTACCCGCAGGGCGGTGGCTCGTATACCGTCGCCAGCGAAAATCTGGGGGTGGGGCCTGGTTTGCTTGCGGCGGCCTCACTGATGGTCGATTATGTTCTGACCGCAGCGGTCGGAATCTCCGCCGGCGTGGGCGCGCTGGTCTCGGCTGTTCCGTCGTTACAGCGGCATACGTTGCTAATATGCCTCGGAATTCTGGTGGTTCTTACCCTGATCAATCTGCGCGGAGCGCGGGAGACGGGGGGCATATTTCTGATTCCCACCTACCTGTTCATCGTTTGCATGCTGGGAATGATCGCCGTGGGCGTGATCAAGGCGATCGCCGCCCATGGACATCCGGTTCCGGTTGTGGCTTCGCCGAAACTGATGCAGGCTACGGCGGGCGTTGGCCTATGGCTTCTGCTGCGCGCCTTCGCTTCCGGTTGTACGGCCATGACCGGAGTCGAAGCGGTGAGCAATGGAGTCATGGCTTTCAAGGAGCCGACCTACAAATATGCACGCTTGACCTTGACGATCATTATCGCGGTCCTCATGGCAATGCTTTTAGGGATCGCATATCTGGTACGAACCTATGACCTTGCCGCCACCGTGCCTGGTGCAGCCGGCTATCAGAGCGTGCTCTCGCAATTGCTTGCCGCGGTTTCGGGAAAAGGCGCTTTTTACTGGACCAGTATTATCTCGATCCTGGTGGTGCTATCTTTGTCAGCCAACACCGCGTTCGCTGACTTTCCCCGGCTTTCTCGAGCCATCGCTCTCAACGGGTTCCTGCCCCACGCGCTTACGCTGCGAGGACGGCGTCTCGTCTTCGCCGAGGGGGTCTACGCTCTCGCGATCCTCACGGCTCTTCTCTTGATTGTTTTTGGCGGAGTAACCGATCGTCTGATCCCACTCTATGCAGTGGGTGCATTCATGGCTTTCACTCTGTCACAGGCCGGCATGGTGGGGCATTGGAAAAGGGTGGGCGGCGCGGGCGCTCACCGGAACATGCTGCTCAATGGACTGGGCGCAGTGGCTACGGCAATTACGTTAAGTGTGGTCTTAATTGCGAAATTTACGGAAGGCGCCTGGATCACCGTCGTTTTGATTCCCGCGATGATTCTGATGATGACACGAGTCAAACGGCATTACAGTGCCGTCGAGAAACAGACGGGTACTGACATTCCGGTCAATACCCAAGATCTTCGCGCGCCCATCGTACTGATTCCCATGGATCGCTGGAGCCTGGTGTCGGAAAAAGCCCTCCGCTTCGCGTGGGGTCTTTCGACTCAAATTCAGATTCTCCATGTGGAGTGCGGGGAGGAGACCGAGAGTTTGTGCAGAAACTGGACCCGATTAGTAGAAGCGCCGGCAAAGGACGCAAACCTTCCAATTCCTGAGTTAGTGCTGCTGAAGTCACCCTTTCGATTTGTGGTTAAGCCACTGGTGGAATATGCCTTGAAAATGGAAAGTGAAAACCTCGACCAGCACGTCGCAGTCGTATTACCGGAACTGATGGAGCGACGGTGGTATCACCTGCTATTACACAACCAGCGATCCTCTGCGCTGAAAGCCCTCTTGTATTTTCAGGGGAGTCGGCGAATCACTGTCATCAACGTTCCGTGGTATCTCGGTTGATCGGACTTGCCGCTACCACGCTTCGGAGGAGGATGAACGAACAGGCGCTACTGCAAGAGGCTCTGCAAGAAGCTAGGAAAGGGTTGGGCGAAGGAGGCTTGCCGATCGGTTCGGTTTTAGCGGACAAGCACGGGCAGATCGTGGCCCGGGGGCATAACTTGCGAGTGCAGGGCGGAGATCCCACGGCGCATGCCGAAACGGTTTGCCTGCGCAATGCAGGCCGCCGAAGAGATTGGCAGGAGTTGACTCTGGTCAGCACTCTTAGCCCCTGCATCATGTGCACCGGAACGGCCTTGCTGTATCGAATTCCCCGGGTCGTCATCGGAGAGAATCGCAACTTCAAGGGCGCTGAACACCTGTTCCAGCAATACGGAACCAGCGTAGTGATTCTCGACGATGCGGAATGCGTTCGCATCATGCGCGAGTTCATTCATGCCCATGCAGACTTGTGGAATGAGGATATCGGCAAGTGAGGACGAGCGGCACACCCACTCAGCGCTCAGACAGTACCTGGCGGCCCGGCTTCGGCTGAGCGGCAGTCTCGCTGGCAGCAAGAGCGTTCTTCAAGTCCCAGCGGCATAAGGGACAACGCGTCGCAACCGAATACACGATGCGACCGAACGCGACGCATACGGGATTGGGACAAACTCTCACTGTAGACCACAAAGCCGACGTGGAGATCTGAGCCGAACTTCTGGCAGCAACCGCTACCCACATCGCTACATAGGTCGGCCCGCGAATCGGCAAGTCCGAAAGTCACATTAGCACGAGGCTGACCGCCGCACCCGCTTCTTTTCCGTTGTCACAAATTGATTTTTCTTATAAGCGGGGTTGATCGACACCTGCGTTGGCCCAGCCTTGCGGATGGGCTCATGCAGGCGGCGAATTTTAACCACTTCATCCCACCAACCCTGGTGATCACCACGTCGCCGAGTGTTGTACAATCCCACCCCAATCGCGCTTGGCGACAAGGAGCGTAGCAGCGGATGGAGCCAACATCCCCGGAGAATTCCCCGACCACCGAATTCGGGTTGCGGCACGGAATTCTATCTCCCCTGGAGACTCTGGCGCAGTCGGTTTCCACGATGGCGCCGACCACAACCCCCGCCGCGACGATTCCGCTGGTCTGCGCACTGGCGGGCAACGGGACCTGGCTCGCGTACGCGCTCGCTACGGTCGCAATCTTTCTGGTCGCATTGTGTATTGCGCGCTTCGCCCGTCACTCGGCTTCTCCCGGCTCACTTTACACGTATGCTTCGATGACCCTGCCGCCCTGGCTCTCCGCGACCGTTGCCTGGAGTCTGCTGCTGGCCTACGTGGCCACGGGTTCCAGCGTGATCGGCGGCTTTTATCACTATGCGAACCTATTGCTGCGGGATGCCACCGGGCACGTTTTTTCCGCGGTTATGCTTTCGTTGCTGGTCACAAGCGTTTCGATCTGGATTGCCTGGCGCGACGTGAAGATTTCCGCCCGCCTCATGTTGTGGATCGAAGCGGCGTCGGTTTCGGTAATCGTGATCGTCGTTGCGCTCCTGCTGTTTCGTCATGGATGGCACTTGGACGGGGACGAACTCCACTTGCAGGGCATGACTGGGAGCGGGCTTCGTCTTGGGCTGGTATTGGCGCTATTTAGTTTTGTGGGCTTTGAGAGCGCGACGACGCTGGGCGCGGAGGCACGCAATCCTCTGCAAACGATTCCGCGCGCGGTGGTTCTGAGTGCCGTGCTCGCCGGGGCGTTCTTCACAGTCTGCGCCTACGCGGAAGTATTAGGATTTCACACCGTCGGACAAGATCTGGGGGCGAGCCCGGCTCCGATGTATGTGCTGGCGCAAGTCGGCGGCGTGCCGGTGCTGGGCCTGCTGATCGATATCGGCGCGCTGGTGAGCCTGTTCGCGGGTACTCTGGCCTGCATCACCGCCGCAGCTCGTGTGCTCCTGCGGATGGCGCACGATGGACTGGCGCACGAATCACTGGGCCGTACCCACGCCCGCAACCATACTCCAGGCCGGGCAGTGGTTATCACGGGCATCGCTGCGGTGCTGCCGGTGGCCGTGCTGGCAGCTCGCGGCGCCAGCGGACTGGACGTATATGGCTGGCTGGGCTCGCTGGCGACCTACGGCTTCATCGTCGCCTACGCACTGGTATGCGTCGCGCTGCCCCGCTACTTGCGGCAACAGGCCGCACTCCATCCTGGGGTGCAGGTTGTTCCCTGGCTGGCTGCAGCGGCTATGCTGCTGGCTTTGGCGGGCAACCTTTATCCCGTCCCCGAAGGTCCCTACGGCAAGTTGCCATACATCTATCTCGCGTATTTGATTGGCGGACTGGGATGGTTCCTGATTCGAGCGCGCGGCAAGAGGAAGTTGGCGGCGTCCATGGAAACGCCTCAGCCATAAAAATTACTGATTCCCGGCAAAAGAATTTTCACTGGGACTCTGGCTATCGCTTTCGTGGGATTGCGCGTACATTGGCGGGCATAGTTTTCCGGCCTGTTCGTTGCGCGGCAAGTGCAGAGTAATCAATTCTGCTACCACGTCGTTAAGTCATACAGACTGTCTGCCGTCGTTAACGGCGGCTCTGGAATAGTGTTTCTACCTCATGAAGAGGTTCACATTCATGGCGAAGAAGATGAAGCTTGGCATTTTCTTGCTGGTAGCGCCGTTGCTGCTTTCCGTCTACGCTTGGGGACAGCAGACTTTGGGCGGCATCACCGGCACGGTAGCCGACAAGAGCGGCAGCGTGCTGCCCGACACCACGGTGACCATCGTCGGGGACCAGACCACGCTGACGCGCAGCCAAAAGACCAACGGCACCGGCGCCTACGACTTCGTCAACCTTCCCATCGGCACCTATACCGTCACTGTGGCCCATGACGGATTTCAAACCGAAAGGCTGCCATCGATTCTGGTGCAGGCCGATCGCACCGCGACGCTGAACGTTTCGTTGAAGGTGGGACAGGTTGGGACGACCATCGAAGTCGAGGCGGCGCCCGCCATGAACGCGGTCGACACCACCAACGGCTACGTGCTGGAACAGGAGCAGATTCAGACGGTGCCTTTACCGACAGGCAGTTTCACGGGGCTGGCGATTCTCTCTCCCGGCGTAAATGCGGAACTGCCAAATGGCACGGGTGTAAACGCGGGATTAGGAAATCAGCCGATCTGGGCCAATGGCCAGCGTGACACCAGCAATACGTTCCTGCTGAATGGCGTCGATGCCAGCAATCTGTTTAACGGCAAGAGCACCAGCCAGGTGGCTTCGGCACGCGTCGTAAATAATACCGGCATTGCCGGGGCCGGCAGCACCACAGCGGAAATCCTTCAGAGCACGGCAGCGCCCTATCTAGCCATCGGCCAGGCCTTACCTACACCGGCTCCGGAAACGATTCAGGAGTTTCACGTCAACACGTCGATGTATGACGCGCAACAGGGATCGACCAGCGGCGCTCACATCGATATGAGCACCGTCTCCGGCACCAACTCTCTTCACGGCAGCGCTTATGTTCACCGTGAGACCGATTGGCTGAATGCTGCGCCCTATTTCTACAATCAAGATCAGAATATTCCCAGCAACGAAAAGGTGCCCGAGTTGCACCGTTACACGGCTGGAGGGACACTCGGCTTTCCTCTCATCAAAGACAAACTCTTTGGCTTCGTCAGCTATCAGCACATTCACGCTTCCGATCTGGAGATGGGGACCTCGCGCACCGCTGTGCCTTCCGGTCTTACGGACGATCGCAGCGCCGCCGCCTTGGCGGCCGTCGACTTCAACAACTGGGGAACAACTGTGAATCCGGTGGTCGGACCCAATCCCCCAGGTGGAGGTGGGACGCTCAACATCGATCCGGTCGCCTTCGCCTTGTTGAACTACAAGCTGCCCAACGGTCAGTATCTGTTCCCGTCGGCAAATCCAAACTTCACGCCGACGCTGAACTTTCCAGAGAACGTTTTCCTCACGCAGCCGGCATATTTCATTTCGGACCAGGCTGTCGCCAACCTCGATTATCTGGCGACAACGAAAGATACTCTCTCTCTGAAGTACTACTATCAGCACGATCCGAGCACAGCGCCTTTCGGATTCTCCTCATTCCAGGGTTTCACGCAACGACTGGACGCGGGTAGCCAAGTCGCATCGATCACGAACACGCAGTCGATCCGATCGAATTTCAGTGTTGCCGAAGTATTTGGCTTCATTCGCGAAAAAATCTACAGCACCATTGGGCAGCCTTTCACTCCGCAACAGGTGGGCATTAACGCCTTCGGCTCTTCGATCTTCCCGGGGATTACGATTGTCGATGATCTGGGTAATGCGTCTCCCCTCAACACCAATTTCGTTTTCAACGCCGGCGCAAATATCGGTTCCACGGCTGCTTCGCAGGGCGCCTTCACCGGCGTTTTTCAGAACCGCTGGATGCCATCGGCGAATGCGATCTGGACGAAGGGCAAACACACGCTTACCTTCGGCGGGAGCTTTTCTTATACCCAACTCAACACGCGTGATGAGCGAACGAATACTGGCATGATCGGCTTTACCAATTTTGACAAGTTCCTCACGGGCTCACCCATCACCTACACGGCGGACGGCTTCATCACCACAACTTTCCTGCAGGGCGATGCCAACCGCTACTACCGATCCAATGAAACCGGCACGTACCTGCAGGACAAATTTCAGGTTCGGTCGAACCTCAGCTTTAGCGCTGGTCTCCGCTTCGACTATCACGGGGGCCTAAAAGAAAAGAACGGCCGTATTTTCAATTTCGATCCCTCGCGATACAGCTACGACGTGGCTAACGACATAATCAATTCGAACGGCTTCATCGTCGCGGGGAACAATCCCGACTTTCCCACCAAGGGAGTCAGCGATTCCACTCTGACTGGGCGGCAATGGGGACTCGCGCCCCGCGTGGGTCTCGCCTGGAGCCCTCACAAGTTCAACGACAAAGTTGTGGTGCGTGCAGGCTGGGGTTTGTACTATGATCGCGGAGAACTCTTCACCTACCTCTCACCCGGTTTCGCGTCAGGCGTTATTGCCGGCGGTCCGTTTGGAGTAAATCAGACGCCGCCGTGGGTGAATCAGACGTCTTGCAACACCTTCGGGTATACGTACTGTAGCAACTTCGAAAGTCCGTGGGGCTCGGCTCTCGGGCCGCCGCCCAGTGGCAATCCGGCTGATCTGCAACTGCCCAACGCTTCGGCAATCTCATTCGGCGCTCCTTTGTTCTCGTTTGCCGACTACAACCGCGCCAACAAACTGCCTTACACGATGAACCAGACTCTGGACGTTCAATGGCAACCGCGTCGCGATCTCACTGTCGAGGTCGGCTACGTGGGTAATCTCGGCCGTCATGAGGTCGTTCCTCTGCCCTTCAATCAGGCGCAGATCGCCTCGCCGACCCATCCCACGCTAGTCGGCAGTCCGGTGGGTGAGCAGGACTATACCTACGGTTATTCGATTGTCACCGCGCCGGGCAGCTTTAATACGATCCCTCTCCCCAATGGCCAAACCTATCAGGAAACTTTCGAAGGAGGCAACGTCGACCTGCGCGTTCCCTACATCGGGTATTCCGCCGAGTCCGAGTCTTACACCGCGGCCGGCATCTCGGCCTACAATGCGCTGCAAACCCACGTGGAGAAGCGAATGAGTCACGGCCTCCAGGTCGGATTCTCTTACACGTATTCGCACGCGACCGATGAGCAGAGCGCTCTTGGCCTTTTCTACAATGGCAACAATCCACTTGATTTGCGCTCCGGTTACGGTCTGTCGGACTTCGATCGCAAGCATGTGATGAATTTCACGTACACCTACGAACTGCCAAAATTTTTCTCGCTATCTTCGCTGAAGGGCAGGATTGTCGACGGCTGGGCGATCTCCGGTTTGACAGTCATTCAGAGTGGGCAGCCCTATAGCGTCGTCGATTACTCGGGCGCAGTCGGGAGCATCTTCTATGGCGTAAACGACGGCATCACGAATCCAGTCGTCCCGCTCTCCGGGTGTTCTCCGAAACAGGCGCTCACCGGAACATCGGGCGCGACTCCTGGCCTTCCCGCGCTCAAGGCCAGCTGTTTCGGCTTGCCATTGCTGAATCCAGGCGACTTGAACGGCGCAATTCCCAGCAACGATCCCTACGAGACGAACTTCATCGACCATGGCGAGCGCAACATTTTCCGCCAGACCTGGCAGAGGCGCGCGGACATTTCCCTGTCAAAAACCACCCAGATCACCGAGCGCTCCTCCCTGCGATTCACCTTTGATGTGTTCAACCTGACGAACACCGCGAGCTTCGATATCCCGATTGATGATGTCAGCCAGAACATCAACTTTCAGGGCTTTCCCTACGTCGGTCAGCCGGCTACGCTTCCTCCTTGCGATACAACGTACACAGCCCTCTTCGTCTGCCCGACACTGAGCGGACTCGGCATCACCAACAAGACCATCAGCAGTCCCAGG
>Ga0210406_10006696_pt1 | contig 11891 bp, 8 predicted proteins | sample IncBWC30MmetaG_FD_155454 | JGI IMG/M metagenome (GOLD analysis project Ga0210406, IMG submission 155454) | Forest soil microbial communities from Barre Woods Harvard Forest LTER site, Petersham, Massachusetts, United States - Inc-BW-C-30-M | ecosystem: Environmental > Terrestrial > Soil >...
GATGAACTCACCGGATCCGATCCACTTCGAAAGCAGATCCGCGCAGAAATCAACTTCGCCACACGTACTTCGGATGAGGCGTTTCAAGCTTCCAACGGAATGTGCCAGTTTTATCGTGAGCACATCAGACCCGATCCCGGGCGCAATCTCGCGCAATACATCTCACTGAGCCTGTATCTCGAGGGACCGCCCAATTTCGTACCCAGGGTGGTCGAGTCCGAACTGGCACCCGACGCCATGAACGTGGTAGGGTTCGCACGGTTGGCGGCCGTTTTCTACGAAAAGGCCGGGCTTCACGGCATCTGGCAAAGGCATCGGGACGCTTATGCGCGTCTCACCAGTGCGTATCACGAGCCGTTGTCGAAGATGGTGGCGTCCACAGAGGTCTACCTGAAGTTGCCGTCCGGTTACCTGGGCCGCGGATTCGCCGTGTATCTGGAACCGATGGGTGCGCCCGGGCAAGTCAATGCACGAAACTATGGCAATGAATATTACGTAGTGATTTCTCCCGGCGGCTCTGGTCTTAAGACAGATCAGATACGCCATACCTATCTCCACTACCTGCTGGATCCTTTGTCGTTAAAGTATCCAACGTCAGTAAAGCGCTTGGAACCGTTGCTCGAATCAGTGAAGCGCGCGCCCATGGATGAAGGATTCAAGAGCGACATCTCGCTGCTGATCAACGAATGCCTGATACGCGCAATCGAGATCCGCACCGAAGGTACGAAGACAACCCCGGAGGCCGTGCGAGCCGAGGACGTTCAGAAGTCAACCGAACAGGGCTTTATCCTTACGCGTTATTTCTACGACTCGCTGGTCGCTTTTGAAAAAGATCCGGCTGGGATTCAGAGTGATTATCCGGAGTGGCTCACTAACATCGATCTGAAGAAAGAAGCCAGGCGAGCGGCTGATACGCAGTTCGCCAGCGTGGCCGCTCCGGAGCTTTTGCATTTTTCGCGGCCGAACCAGAAGCGTCTCCTCCAAACGGCGGAGAACTACTTGGCGGCGGGCGATTTAAAAACCGCCCAGGAGTTGGCGGAGCAGGCGATAAAAGAGAAGTCTGAAGATCAGGGGCGGGCTTTGTTTATCATGGCCCGGGTTGCCACGGCCAACCGCGACATGAGTGGCGCTACCGGATACTTCGAACAAGCCCTGAAAGTGGCGCAGGAACCGAAGGTAATCGCCTGGTCGCACATCTATCTGGGACGAATTTACGATTTGAAAGAGCAGCGCGAGACGGCACTGGATCACTATCGCGCCGCTATGAGTACGGGTGGCATACTGCCAGAGGTAAAAGAAGCCGCCGAGCGTGGCTTACGGCAACCGTATGAACCCCCGGCCAGCCGTCAGTAGGTTCTGAAAGTAAGCGCAAGAGACCGGATTCTCTCGAAGGTGAGAACCGGATTCCCAAGGAGAGAGCATGAAGCGACTAGCAACGATTGGCGCAGTGTTGGTACTCGCCACCTGGAGTGTTGCGCAGGCCGATAAGCCCGCCACCCAGAATCAACCTGCGACGCAACAGGGTACGACTGCCCCTACAGGAAAGCGGCCCCCTCAAGCCAAAACCCAGGCTGAGTTTGACGCGTACAAAACGGCCGCTGCTTTGACGGACCCGGCCGCCCAAGAGAAGGCCGCCGACGATTATGCAGCGAAGTTTCCGGATAGCGAGTTGCGCGTCGTTCTTTGGAAAACAGTCATGCACAACTACCAACGCACGGGCAATTCCGACAAAACCGTCGAAACGGCGCGGAAGGGACTCGCCCTCGATGGCGACGATCCGGAACTGCTGGTGACGGTGGCCGGCGAACTCGCTGAAAAAACGCGCGATACCGACCTCGACAAAGATCAACGTCTCGACGAAGCCATGAAAATGGCGCAAAAGGCGCTGCAGACCGTCGACACCGATGTGGCGATTCCGGCGAATACCCCTCAGGAACAGATCGACGCCTACAAGGGGCAGTTGCGCTCCTTCGCTTATTCCATTATCGGGACGCTGGAATTCAAGAAAGACAACTTCACCGGGGCGGAAGCGGACCTTCGCAAATCGATCGACGCTTTTCCTTCGCAGCCGGATCCGGTTGTCGTGCTTCGCCTTGCCATTTCGCTGGATCGGCAGAGCAAATATCCGGAAGCCCTGAAAGAGGCGAACCGGGCAGTAGAACTCACGCAGGATGGAACCGGCGCCGGGAAACTGGCTCGACAGGAACGTGACCGGTTGACGCAGCTCGTACCTGGTGCTGCAAAAACCGGGGATCAACCCAAGTAGCGAGCCGATCCGCTCGAATCGCAGCCCATTGAGGTTGAATGGTGGGCTATCAGATCCTTCCCCGAAAAGTAACAGAGCGGGGAGGCCGCTGCTCACCCAAGATGAAAGCGAGAGAAATCGCCGCACTGGAAGGACAGCTGGGATATCACTTTCAGCATCCCGAACTCATCGATCAGGCGCTCACGCACAGTTCCCAGGCGCGCGAGCTTGAGGCTTTGCAGGCATCGAAGGATGGTTCGAAGCCCGGCGACAACGAACAACTGGAGTTTCTCGGCGATACAGTCCTTGCGCTGGTAACGAGTGAAGAACTCTTTCGACGATTCCCGAACTTTCGCGAGGGAGAGCTTTCCAAGCTGCGCGCGCATCTGGTGAGCGAGCGGCATTTGATCCGCGTGGCCCAGACGCTTGAACTAGGCCACTATCTACGCTTGGGGCGCGGTGAAGAGAAAAGTGGCGGCCGAGGAAAGACGGCGCTGCTTGTCGACGCGCTCGAAGCGGTTCTGGCTGCCATTTACCTCGATGGCGGATTGGAAGCTGCCCGAAGATTCATCCTCGCGGGTGTGGTGGTTCCTGAGCTGGAACGTATGGACCCTGGAAGCAGCGGTGTCCCAGTGATGGATTTCAAGTCTGCATTGCAAGAATCATTGCAGGCTATGAGCCGTCCCCAGGCATCTTACGTATTAGTGAAAGAAACCGGGCCCGAACACAATAAGACCTTCACAGTCGAAGCCCGACTGCATTCCTTTACCGCCAAAGGCAAAGTGGAATTCACGGGCCGCGCGGACGGTTCGACCAAGAAGAAGGCAGAGCAGGACGCCGCACGCCAGGTACTTGATTATCTCTCCTCACTGGTCGCGGTGGCCGAGGTCAAGGAGAACGAAAAAGAACCTCCCGCCACCCGGTAATCCAGATGAGCACGCATTCCAATCCGAAAGATGCCAGCACGGACTGGCTCACTTCCCTTCAATCGCTGCTTGGCACCGTAGTCATCGCCGTTTTTGTCATTACCTTTATCGTGCAGGCATTTCAAATACCGTCCGAATCGATGGAAAACACGCTGTTGATCGGGGATTACCTGCTGGTTGATAAACTGTGCTACGGCGGGGGAGGAATTGCGGACCACATCATTCCCTATCGTCAGATTCGTCGTGGCGATATCATCGTGTTTCACTATCCCGTCAATCCCGCGCAGCATTTTGTGAAACGCGTTGTGGGTGTTCCGGGTGATCGCATTCGACTTGTCAAGAAGCGAGTTTTCATCAATGGCGTTCCCCTGAAAGAACCGTATGTGCGCTATTTCAAGCTGGACGCGAACCCCTTCCGCGATGACTTTCCGCGCCTGGATTTTTTGGACCCCGGCATCAATTCGGAATGGTGGTTGTCGATGCCCAAGCTGGTGGAAGACAGCCAACTGATTGTTCCTGAGGGCAATTACTTCGCGATGGGGGATAATCGCGACGACAGCCTGGATAGCCGTTACTGGGGGTTCGTGCCGCGCGAAAATATCATCGGTCGCCCGCTGCTTATTTATTGGTCAATCCGCAACCCTGATACCGACCTGCCGGGCTCGCCATCGTTGGGTGATAGGCTTTATCATTTCGCCTACGCGGTGACGCATTTCTTCCAGATTACTCGCTGGGATCGTACGTTCCGGCTGGTTAGTTGACGCTGTTAACTTGATCTACCAGGAACCTAAAATTGGCGAAGAAAGAAAATACTCCGGAAGCGAAACAACGCGAAACAACCGTTGAGTTTCTGGCCTCCTTGGCCGCCGTGCTGGTCACCGGGCTTTTCATCATTACGTTCATTCTGCAAGCGTTCGAGATTCCCTCGAGCTCCATGGAGGACACGCTCCTCATTGGTGATCATGTCTTCGTGAACCGTGAGCAGTTCGCTCCTAAAACCTCGTGGATGCCTGTTCTGCCATATCGTGACATCAAACGGGGGGACATTGTCGTATTCCTCTCTCCAGCCGAGCCTGGGCTTTATGTTGTAAAGAGAATTATCGGCATCCCCGGAGACCGCATCCATTTGGTCGACGGCGCGGTTTATCGAAATGGCGAGAAACTGAACGAGTCCTACGTGCTGCATAAAGGTCCCGTCGCCTACGATCCCTACCGCGATAATTTTCCGGCGGTGCCTCCGTCGGAGACCTACAACGTCTCTCCCGAGTGGCAACTGCTGATGCGCACTCATATCGAGGGGAATGACATCGTCGTTCCGAAGGATAGCTATTTCGGGATGGGTGACAATCGCGATGTCAGCCTCGACAGCCGATACTGGGGTTTCATCCCCAAGGAAAACGTGATCGGCCGGCCTATGTTCATCTACTGGTCTTTCAACACACCGGCGGATCAGTATCGCCGCACCGATTTCAGCGAGCGTATTGGATTCCTCGCGCACGTGGCCCTTCACTTCTTTGATGAGACGCGGTGGCGTCGCACATTTCGGATAGTGCAGTGAGTCTTCCTCGTTCAAGACGCGGCATTCTCGTGTTGTGCGCGATACTCCTGCTTGCCATGTTTGTGGTGAGGCCGGGCGCATCGCGCCTCAAGGCGCGCATCGCAAACTCGATAGGAAACGCTCTGCAGCGCCGTGTAGAAATTGGAAGCGTTCATCTCCGGCTGCTGCCTCGTCCCGGTTTCGATCTCGAGAACTTCGTCGTTCATGACGATCCCGCTTTTGGCGCCGAGCCGGTTCTGCGGGCCGGAGAGGTGAGCGCATCCCTTCGTCTGAGTTCCCTGTTCCGTGGTCGTATTGAGATTTCGCAACTCAGCATGACAGAACCCAGTTTGAATCTGACTCGTAACGCCGACGGTCGTTGGAATGTTGAGACCCTCTTGGAGCGTACGTCGATGACGACGGTCGCTCCCACCGCGAAAGGCGCTGGCGAGTCGCGCCCGGCGTTTCCCTACATCGAGGCCGATCGCGGCCGTATCAACTTCAAACTTGGCCCCGAGAAGAAGCCTTTCGCCTTCACCGAGGCGGATTACTCCTTTTGGCAGGATTCAGAAAACGCCTGGGGTATGCGCCTCAAAGCACGGCCCATGCGCACTGATCTCAACCTTACCGACAGCGGGCAGTTGCAGGTCAACGGCACATGGAAGCGCGCGGTGTCGCTTCGCGAGACCCCGGTCCAATTCAGTTTTCAATGGGACGGCGCTCAACTGGGACAGGTGACCAAGTTGTTCTCGGGCCAAGATCGAGGTTGGCGCGGGACAATTTCTGTCACTGCCGAACTCACTGGCACTCCTGCGGACTTAACTGTTCAGAGCGACGGATCTCTCGAAGACTTCCGTCGCTATGACATTCTTAACGGCGGCCTGTTAACGCTGCATACCCACTGCGAAGCGCACTACAGCACGGTCGACCGCGGACTTCATCAGATTTTCTGCCAGACTCCCTCCGGAGACGGCGCCATCGCCCTTTTGGGCGAGGTTCGCAACGTACCCGGTCCACGCGAATACGACCTTAAGTTGGCGGCGGACAAGTTTCCGGCTCAGTCTTTGCTTGCATTGATTCGCCACGCAAAGAGAGATTTGCCCGACGACTTGGTGGCGACGGGCACGCTAGCTGCAGAATTCAATCTACGGAATGAAATCGCTTCGCCACTCCCCGAGTGGACTGGGAATGGTCAAACCAGCGATTTGCGATTGCGCTCCAGGTCTGCGAAGGCGGAATTGGCGTTGGGTGTAGTTCCTTTTTCTGTGTCCTCTACTCCTAGGCTCGCCAAAAACCCTCGCAACGCGCACAATGCGACAGTCATAGATCCGCTCTCGCCGTTGTTAATCGTCGGGCCGGTTTCTCTTAAGCTCGGACGACCATCCGGAGCTACGGCTCAGATCTCAATCACCCGTCTCGGCTACGACACTTCCTTGAACGGCGAGACCGACCTTCAGCGGACTTTGCAGATTGCTCGCGCAATGGGGATTCCAGCCGCCAATCCGCGCGCGGAGGGATGGGCCAAAGTTGATTTGCACCTTCTGGGACAGTGGACCGGATTCGCCGCTCCTAAAGCGACCGGAATGGTGCAATTGCACGCTGTGCGAGCAGACATTCGAGGACTTGAAGGTCCGCTGGAGATCTCCTCCGCGAACGTGAGTCTTAGTGATAACGAAACCAGGGTTGACGCGATCTCCGTGTCCGTTGCCGGTTCGGGATGGACCGGGTCGCTCTCTTTTCCGCGGATGTGCGCGGCACTCTCGGTATGCCCGCTCGCGTTCAATCTGCATGTGGATGAGATTTCTACGGAGACATTGAACACTGCTTTCAACACCAGGCCCGTCAAGAAGAAGTGGTATGGGTTCTTGTCTGCAGACGCTCAGGTGGGTCCCTCGTTTCTGGCCCAATTAAAAGGGGCCGGGAAGCTGACAGCGAATCGGGTTAGCGTGGGCCAAGTCGTAGCCTTGCACGCAGTCTCCAACGTGACGCTGGATAGCGGTAAGCTTGATCTCATCGACCTGCGTGGAGATCTATTGGGCGGGCAGCATCGGGGTGAATGGCACGTGGACTTTACCGTCAGCCCACCCAAATATCTGCTGGCTGGCGTTCTGCAAACCGTCTCTCTGGACAAACTTGGGGACGCAATGCATGACAACTGGATCGCCGGGATCGGCGGAGCGCACTACAAACTCGAAATGGCCGGTCGAGATCGCGCGGAACTAACCCAATCCGCAAAGGGAAACGTAGAGTTCAGCATGCAAGAGGGATCTTTCCCTCATATTGCACTGACGGGCGGCTTGCTGAAGGTGCGCAGCTTCAACGGGCGATTGACGATCGCGGATGGTCAAATCGAGATGCAAGACGCAAGTCTGCAGTCTCCGACTACGACTTACGCAGTCAGTGGTCGCGCTTCTCTGGCCCGCGACATCAATTTTAAGCTGCTCCAAGAAGGCGCTTCGAGCGTTCTGGTCACTGGAACTGTGGAAGATCCGCAAGTGGAAGTCTCCCACCGCACCGAGACTCGCGCCGAACTCAAGCCGTAGCCATCTCGCGGAATGAATAAGTCCCCGTTTTGCTTGCTGATCGAGCGTCTTCGGCGATTCCGATTTTCTGTCATAATCAGGCCCTGAAGCATGAAGCCCTCCTATTTATCGTTTCGCTCCAAGATGCAGGAGTGGGGCCTGTGGCCGACTGGACGACTGGCGCGCGGCGCGTGGTATTCACTTGGCCTGGCTACACTTTTGTTTGTTTTGCAAACGATTCTGTCCGTCTTGAAGTTATCCTGGGGACAAAGCCTGGGCGGATGGGTTGGATTCTTAAGCTTCATCTCAATTCTTTGCTTCACAATCCTGGCGTTTCGCTGGCTGAAGGCAAAGATTCTCTGGCGGTTGCGGAACCGCTTGATCGTTACCTACGTTTTTATCGGCGTGGTGCCCACCCTCTTGCTGATTGCGATGTCATGCGCAACGCTGTATCTTTTCGCCGGCCAGTTCGCCAACTTTATTGTTACTTCCGAAATTCACCTCCAATTACACAGTGTCGAAGCGGTGAATTCAGCCATCGCCCATGAGTTGGCGGGTCGCTTGGAACGGGGGGAATCTCCCAACGTCGAACTCCTGGAACGCCTTCGCAAAAGCGAGGCCATCTGGAAAGACCGGGAGGTATGCGCTTGGTTTGGCACGAAAGCTCTGCCGGTTTGCGGTGATGCCCAAAACCAGTTGCCGTTTGCTTTTCCACTCTTTATTCATGGGCCATTCAGCGAGATTGTGCGTGATCGAGGTGAACTCTACCTGCGTGCAGCTACCGTGGTACCGCTTCGCTCCGAGAAGCTGATGGTTGTGTCGAGCGAAGCTTTGGATCAGGAGCTGGTGCAAGAGATCGCTAATAATCTCGGCGAGATAACCCTTTACACGGCGGGCCTGCAGTTGCAGCCATCACCGGCCTCTTCTGGCGGTCCGAAAGGGGCAGCAGCCCGGAAGTCCTCAAAGGACGGCTTTCTCTACAAGCAGGATAACAATGGAGTCACCGTCGAGACCGGTGGAGAACCTCTCCGCGCAACCTTCACGGCAGGAACGGTTCCTGCGGCCGCGACCATGTTCGATCAAGAAATTACTTTTGGCACGCCCTTGCCGGTTATCGATTGGGAAACCGGCGATCACGAAGCGCGCTCGCCGCTCGTCCGGGTGCAAACACGGCCGTCGGTTCTATACTCGCGCTTGTTTGCGGCCTTCGGCGACTTTGCCAAGGGGGTTGAACTCATTCTCTTCGGGATCGCCATCGGGCTCGCCATCATCGAACTGCTCGCGCTCGTGATTGGCACCAGCCTTACGCGCTCCATTACAGGCGCTGTGGCTCAGCTGTACCGTGCCACGCAGCACGTAGACCGGGGAGACTTCAGCCATCGCATCCCGGTCAAATCGCGCGATCAGCTGGCGGAATTAGCGAACTCGTTCAACCGCATGACTGCCTCCATCGAGAAGCTGATCCTCGAACAGAAAGAGAAGCAACGCCTCGAGAACGAATTAGTCATCGCTCAGGAGGTCCAGGCTCAGCTCTTTCCACGGGAAATTACCCAGCTGAAATCGCTGGAGGTGCACGGATACTGCCGTCCGGCTCGAACTGTGAGTGGAGACTATTACGATTTCGTGGCCATCAATGCGGACAAGATGATCTTCGCCGCCGGCGACGTGAGCGGCAAAGGCATTTCCGCGGCATTGCTCATGGCCACAATTCACTCCGCAGTTCGCGCCTATAGTATCCAGGGGATTCCCGTCCTGCGGGAATCTGTCGCGGTAGGTATGGCCGCCGGCGGCGAAAGGGCGGTCGGCTCGGGCTTCGATGGCGCCGAAGTGTCCCCCGCCCTTTTACTCTCGCTACTGAATCACCAGTTGTACGAGAGCACTCCGCAAGAGAAGTACGCTACTTTGTTCCTTGGGATCTATGACGGTCGCACGAGAAAACTCACCTACAGCAATGGAGGACATTTGCCTCCGATCGTGATCAGTGAAGACGGTTCCATCCGTCGCCTGGATCAAGGTGGGACCGTAGTAGGGCTATTCGACAATCTTTCGTTTGATGAAGCTTCCGTGCATCTCAAAAACGGCGACATCATCCTGGCTTATAGCGACGGCGTCACCGAACCTGAAAACGATTTTGGTGAGTTTGGCGAGGACCGGCTCCTTGACCTCGTTCGTGAGAATCGCGAACTGCCTCTTATAGAAATCACTGATTTGGTCACGGCGGCCGTGGAGGACTGGATTGGGGACAAAGAGCAACCGGACGACATCACTCTGGTGTTGGCGCGGGCTCGGTAACCCAAGAAAAGGTGGGGCGGGAGGGCGGTATCGCACCGCCATCTCCGGGATCTCTCCCGGCGCATTATCGAAGCTATGCTACCCCCGCATCAGCGTCGCAAGCGCAACGCCAGCTGCAACGTCACACTCCCGACGAAAACATCCTTGCAACGTAGAACCTGTCATGGACGGCGCTCTCACATGACACGGCATCGGTTCACAAATGGAGGAGGAGAAACGGCTAGCAACGCAAGGTACGGATAAGAGAACTGCGGATTTCCGAACTTTGTTCCTGGCCGAACATTGCGCCAGTTACGTCCGTGATGGTTCGTCGATTTTGCAACGAAGTATTCAAGATTGCAAAACCAGCGCATGTGACCGGTGGGGAATTGACTTGAAGCTTCGCCATGACTGGAGTGTGTCCATCACGGAACGCGGTATCTGGTAAATCCACCTGGGGAAGAATCAGAATCAGGGCAAACAAAAACAGCTCAAAAATGAGCACAGCCCAGCGCCAGTGTGTCATGGTCGTCTTTCTAAAAAAGAGGCAGCCAAAGTACTGGATTAGGCAAATGGTGTCAAGACTTTCGACCACCTTCAATCCTCCAGAAGTGCCAGCTTGTAAAGCTTGCCCTCACGAATCATGTCGTAATACGATCTCCTCCAATCGGAGGTAAAAGCCTGAACTTTGCGCCAAAGACCGCTGGCGGCTGCTGGCGTTGATGCGTGCTGGAAATGTTTTCTTATACTTACATGCGCGTGTGAGCTATCTCACCAGGAGTAGTGGCTGGAGTCACTGCCACTCTCGGCGTGGCATCATTTAATGACGTACGGGTTGGCGTCCACCAGGCCTGCCCAGGGGCTCCCAAAGCCCTGCCGAGGAAAGAATCCATGGCCGACAATCACGCCGTGCTGAAGTGCCCGCTGTGCGCGGGGCATGGAGAAGTTACTGGCGCGCGCCTGCGCGAGTTCGTTAGGAAACCGGAACTGGAAGGCGAAGTGGAAGGTTGCCTCGCAAGGGCCTCTGACCCCGGCGATAAACATTCACAACTCGTGGAGGTGACAGCCGGGAGTTCCGAGGCGCGGGATTTCCAGCAAGACGTTCACCCGTGGAATCCCCAACTGCCGATGTGGCGAAGAAGCCCGAAGGAGTGATTTTCAGTATCAGTCGGAAGTTCATCGGTGCGCACGGTGGACAACCTGGCGCAACCGCTTGTTGTCGAAAGGTGTAGAGTTACTGACCGCAGCTCTTATGGATTGAGGAGGTTATTGATATGGGTGCAGGTACGCTGACTCCAGCCGAGACAAGAATCTCGGGCGATTACATTGAACAAGTCCTCTGCCAGGTAAAGGCGAAGAATCCCGCCGAGCCTGAATTCCACCAGGCTGTGCAGGAGGTTTTCGAGTCGCTTCGACTCGTCCTGCAACGCCATCCCGAATATCGCGAAGCCCGGATCCTTGAACGCATCGTGGAGCCTGAGCGCGTGATCATGTTCAGAGTTCCATGGTTTGACGATCAAGGAAAAATCCAGGTCAATCGCGGGTTCCGCATCGAAATGAACAGCGCGATCGGTCCCTACAAGGGCGGCCTGCGTTTCCATCCCTCGGTCACACTTGGGATTTTGAAGTTCCTCGCATTTGAACAGGTATTCAAGAATTCATTAACGACTCTCCCCATGGGTGGGGGCAAAGGCGGATCGGACTTCGATCCCAAGGGTAAGAGCGATAACGAGGTCATGCGTTTCTGCCAGAGCTTTATGACCGAGCTCTATCGCCATATCGGACCCGATACGGACGTACCCGCTGGCGATATCGGCGTGGGCGGCCGCGAAATCGGCTTCCTCTTCGGGCAATACAAAAGGCTCGCCAACGAATTTACAGGTGTTCTGACAGGAAAGGGCCTCAGCTGGGGCGGTTCGCTGATTCGTCCCGAAGCGACTGGCTATGGCTGCGTCTACTTCGCGGCCGAAATGCTGAAAACTCGCAAGGAAACGCTCGAAGGAAAGCTCTGCCTGGTTTCCGGAAGCGGCAACGTTTCGCAATACACAGTTGAGAAACTGCTCGATCTCGGAGCAAAGCCGCTTACGGTTTCTGACTCGAATGGCGTGATTTGCGATCCGGATGGCATCGATCGCGAGAAGCTGGCCTACATCTTGGATCTCAAGAACAACCGCCGTGGACGCATTCGCGATTACACGGAGAAGTTCAAGAAGGCGCTCTTCATCCCGACCGACATCAAGGCGGATCACAACCCGCTCTGGAATATCAAAGCGGATTGCGCATTCCCGAGCGCGACTCAGAACGAAATCAACGCGAAAGATGCCGCGAACCTGATCAAGAACGGCGTCAAGGTTGTCGCCGAGGGCGCGAATATGCCGAGCACGCTCGAG
>Ga0210406_10006697_pt1 | contig 11890 bp, 12 predicted proteins | sample IncBWC30MmetaG_FD_155454 | JGI IMG/M metagenome (GOLD analysis project Ga0210406, IMG submission 155454) | Forest soil microbial communities from Barre Woods Harvard Forest LTER site, Petersham, Massachusetts, United States - Inc-BW-C-30-M | ecosystem: Environmental > Terrestrial > Soil >...
TGCAGGCGGCTTCCGCAAAAAATTCCACCGTCGACGCACAAAGTGCTTCGTCGCTCGCCTGGGAAGAGGCGCTTCCCAACACCAAACTGAAAGCCAACCATCGTCACGTTTTCAAAAAGCTTCAAGATCTGGGCGTTGCCACCCATGTGCGATTCCAGATTTTTCCAGACGGTGGCGTAAGCCGTCTCCGACTTTTCGGTCGCGCTCAGATCCCCGCGGATCGCACAAAATCGCTCGAACGATTCAATCGCCTTCCGCGCCAGCGGGCCCTACGGGCATTGCTCGATTGTTGCGGTTCCAAGCCATGGGCGCAGCAGATGGCCGCTTGCCGGCCCTTCTCTGGCGAATCGGACCTCTTCGAGGCCGCGGACAAGACGTGGTCTGCCTTGACGCGCGAAGGCTGGCTAGAAGCCTTCCTGCACCATCCTCCGATTGGAGAAACACGAGCCAAGGCTAAACAAACTGCCACCGCGAGCCGCTGGTCCGCCAAAGAACAGTCCTCGGCGCAGAAGGCGGCTCCGGAAGTCTTGGAAGCGCTCACCGCGCAGAATCGCGCCTACACCGAAAAATTCGGCTACGTTTTTCTCATCTGCGCCACCGGTAAAAGCAGCGAATATATCTTGAACGCGCTTCGCCAGCGCCTGCCGAACGACCCCGACACCGAATTGCGCATCGCGGCCGAAGAACAGCGCAAAATCACGCGGCTGCGCCTGGAGAAATTACTCGAACCATGAGCCATATCACCACGCACGTCCTTGACGTATCGTTGGGCCGTCCCGCTACAAACGTCGCGGTTGTTCTTGAAGCGCAATCTTCAGCTGGCCAATGGGCAGAAGCAGCGCGGGGCGCGACCGATGCCGATGGCCGTTTGCGAGAATGGGCCGCGGCGAAAACGCTGCCGGCGGGAACGTATCGCTTGACCTTTGATACGCACGCCTATTTTGCTGCCCGCAAAATTGAGAGTTTTTACCCGCAGGTCGTCATCGTATTTGAAGTGCGGGACGCGCAGGAGCACTACCACATTCCGCTGCTGCTGAGCCCTTTCGGGTATTCCACGTATCGCGGGAGCTGACCGATGGCCATCCGCCTAGGCGAAAATAATTACGGGAAACAGCGCGTCCGCATCCTCCAGGTTGCGCGCCATCCCGATCGGCACGACATCAAGGAACTCACCCTCGGCATTCGCCTGGAAGGCGATTTCGAAACGGCGCACACCAAGGGAGACAACCGCAAAGTGCTGCCGACAGACACGATGAAAAATACCGTGTACGCCCTGGCAAAGCTTCATGCAATCGAGTCGCCCGAAGAATTCTGCCTCCGCCTGGCCGATCATTTTCTGGTGCACAATCCGCAAGTTTCCCGCGTGCGTATCAAAGCGGTCGAAACACTTTGGACGCGCCTCTCTCTGGACGGCAAATCGCACCCGCACACCTTCACCGGTTCCAGCAATGAGAAACGCACCGCTGCCCTCGCTGTCACGCGCAAAGAAAAAGCTCTTCAGGCGGGCATCGAAAGCCTGGTCATACTGAAAACGACGGACTCCGCATTCGTGAATTTCCTGAAGGACGGGTACACGACACTGAAAGAAGACCGAAACCGTATTCTTGCGACCTCGATCCGCGCGACCTGGCTCTACCGGGAAAATGTTACTGAATTCGACTCAACTTGGCGCGGTGTCCGGCAAGCCCTGCTGGAAGCGTTTACCGGGCACGACAGCGAATCGCTGCAGCACACACTCTATGCAATGGGCGAAGCCGTGCTCAGGGAATTTCCCGGCATCAGGGAAATTCGTCTTTCGCTCCCGAACAAGCACTACAATCTCGTCGATCTATCTCCTTTTCACCTCGAAAATCCCAAGGAGATTTTTCTGCCCACCGACGAGCCGCACGGCCTGATAGAAGCTACGCTGCGCAACGACTGATCCGAGTGGCTATTTCTTCCTGCCATCCAGAATCTTCGAGAACGAAGCGCTACGAAACTCGGCCTGAGTCAGACCCGTCAACCGTTGAGCTTCCTCCGCCGTAATCGCACCGCAATTGATGGCCCGCAGAAAATAGTTCAAAAGCCCCTGGCCAGTGGCCGCGTCGTCGAACACTTCGCCCACCAATGTCGCCTGCGCCGCCTTCTCAATAAAATTGCGCAGGCGCTCCGACGCCGCATCCAGACTCTCGAGGAAAAACGAATACACCGCTGCATAGCGTGTGACCAGTTGCGCTGGGTGGAGATCCCAACCCTGGTAGAAACCGTTCACCAACGAATGCCGGATGTCCTCGAAATGCAATCTCCACGCCTGGTGTACCGCGTTCCGATTGTCCTCAATCTGTCCAGCCGTAAGCGGTAAAGCACCAGCCCCACCATGATGAACGGGAACCGGCAGAATATTCGTCGCTCCGTCGGAAAGCCAAATACCTGTGCCCGCATAGGCCACCTGCATGGCTTCCTTCGCAAAGTCGCAGGCAAAATGCATCATGTGCTGGTGAGCGGCGGTGATGCCTCGCCCGGCTGTGTAATCGTAGGTGCCAAAATGCGCGCCCACGCATCGCTCCTGCGCTGCGGCGGCCAGCGGCAGCAAATTCAATTCGCCACGCGCGTTGAAAATTGACTGCGGCGTTTCAATCATCAATTCGACCCGGAACGTACCTTCGCGCAAGCCCAGCGCGGATTCGAGTCGAGAGCAAACCGCTGCCAGAGCCGCCGATTCTTCCGGAATGGTGACCTTTGGCAGCGTAATGAAAAAGTTCTGCGGAAGTTTCCCGCCCGTTCTCCCCAGCAACTCTGTCAGAAAAATGTCCAGCGTCCGGATGCTGCGGTTGCGTAATTCCTCGTTGAATGGCTTGATGCGAAGCCCGATGAACGGCGGCAAGCTGCCAGCGGCCATCCCCGCAGCGAGTTCACCGGCAGCGGCGGCTGCAAAACGATCTTCCTCTTCGTCCGGCCGGTTGCCGAACCCGTCTTCAAAATCAATTCGCAAATCCTCCACGGGCTCGTGTCTTAACTTTTCCCTTACGCGCTGATAAAGCACGCAGGCAAGCCACGCGTGGGGATTGTCCTTGCGTGCGGCCTCAGGATTCGCCCGGATGGAGTTGGCGAGAGTAGCAGAGTCCGGCGATCCGCCCATGTGCTGTGATCCTGGAAGCTCGATCGCCCTCGCAAACGCGATAAAATTCGGCGCGTATTCGTCCAACGCTTCCAGCGCCTTTACTCCGAGGCGGCTCGCCGTGTCCGCGCGAAACAAATGTGCGCCGCCGTAAACCGTGTGTACCGGCTGTCGATCGCCTCTCGGCCCGGGATAACGCGATGCGAACGCCTCATGCGCTCGCTGGAGCGGCGCGAAAATATCCCGGAGCGAATCTGTAGCCAGCGACCTCTTCACCTTGCTCTCCAATCCGCGAAGCTAAGCGACAGCATACTCGACTCCCGTTTTCAGCTGAGCCTGAACGGATAACAGAATACATTTCTTTGCGAGGGGAGCGAAGCGCCTTCAATCCGCGCGGCTCTGGCGGCGAGTATGCATCAAAACAGGAAATAACGCTGCGCAAGGGGAAGCACGCTCGCCGGCTCGCAAGTAATTAATGTCCCGTCCACGCGCACTTCATAGGTCTCCGGGTCAACTTCGATGTTCGGCGTCGCGCTGTTGTGCACCATATCCTTCTTTCCAATGCGGCGGCATTTGCTCACCGACCGGACCATCTTTCTCAGTCCAAGCTTTGCGGGCAATCCAGCGGTCATCGCGGCCTGCGAAACAAAGGTAATCGCCGTCGCCGAAGTCGCTTCCCCAAAACTCCCGAACATGGGCCGGTACAATACCGGCTGTGGCGTCGGGATGGACGCATTCGGGTCGCCCATCGCGCTCCACGCGATGAATCCGCCCTTTACCACCATCTCCGGTTTCGCTCCAAAGAACGACGGTTTCCACAGCACCAGGTCCGCCAGTTTTCCCGGCTCGATCGAGCCAATCTCCGAAGCCATCCCGTGAGTGATCGCGGGATTGATGGTGTACTTGGCAACGTAGCGCTTCACGCGTTGGTTATCGTTGCGCGGCGAATCTCCGCTGTGCGGGCCGCGCTGCATTTTCATTTTGTGCGCGGTCTGCCATGTGCGCAGCACCACCTCGCCGACGCGACCCATGGCCTGCGAATCGCTCGAAATCATGCTGATCACGCCCATATCGTGCAGAATATCCTCGGCCGCGATCGTTTCCGGGCGAATCCGGCTCTCCGCGAACGCCACATCTTCTGGCACCTGAGGATTCAGATGGTGGCAGACCATCAGCATGTCCAGATGTTCCGCAATCGTGTTCACCGTAAACGGCCGCGTCGGATTTGTCGAAGAAGGCAAAATATTCGGGAACGAAGCGATCCTTATAATGTCGGGCGCGTGTCCTCCGCCGGCGCCTTCGGTGTGATAGGTGTGAATCGCGCGTCCGGCGATTGCGCCAATCGTGGCTTCCAGGAATCCCGCTTCGTTGATCGTGTCCGTGTGAATCGCCACCTGCACGTCAAAATCGTCAGCCACCTTAAGGCAAGCGTCGATCGCCGCCGGCGTCGTGCCCCAATCTTCATGCAGCTTCAATCCGCAAGCGCCCGCCTCAATCTGTTCCGCGAGCGGAGCCATCGCGGCGGCATTTCCTTTGCCGAGAAAACCAAAATTCATCGGCCACGCTTCCGCCGCCTCCAGCATCCGCGCCAGATTCCAAGCACCAGGAGTGCAGGTGGTCGCAGCCGTTCCCGTCGCAGGCCCAGTGCCACCGCCAATCATCGTTGTTATCCCGTTAGAAATCGCGGCATATACCTGCTGGGGCGAAATAAAATGAATGTGGCTGTCCACACCGCCGGCAGTGACGATCAGATGTTCACCAGCGATGACTTCCGTTGCCGCGCCCACCACCAATTCCGGATCGACACCTTCCATCGTGTCGGGATTCCCGGCCTTTCCCACTTTCACGATCCGCCCGTTCTTGATCCCGATGTCGCCCTTTACGATTCCCCAATGATCCAGAATCACCGCGTTGGTAATCACCAGGTCCAGCGCGCCTGATTCCGTTTCACGCAGTATCGTGCTGCTTTGCCCCATGCCGTCGCGGATCACTTTTCCACCGCCAAACGTAATCTCATCGCCGTATTGCGTGAAATCTTTTTCAATTTCAATGAACAGATCCGTATCTGCCAACCTGACGCGGTCGCCCTTCGTCGGTCCGTAAAGATCGGCGTACGTTCGTCGAGGGATCTGAAGGCTCATCGGCTGGTTCCTTCGCCGTAAGAGAAAAAGCCGGCCTTCCGCGCCCGATCCATCGCTTCGGCGCGCGTCCGGTCATCGTCGAGATCGCCGTCAACAAGGCCGCTAAATCCGTGAACAATTCGCCGTCCGCCAAAATCCGTAAGTTCCACTTCTTTCTCTTCGCCCGGCTCAAACCTAACCGCGCTCCCCGAAGCAATATTCAGCCGCATTCCGTAAGCCGTCGCGCGATCGAACAGAAGCGACGCATTGGTTTCAAAAAAATGAAAATGGCTCCCCACCTGAATCGGCCGGTCGCCAGTGTTCTTCACCAGCACGCGCGCGATTTTCCTCCCCGCATTTGCTTCGACAGGGCCCGCGTCCAGATCCAGCAGGTACTCTCCCGGCTTCATCATTTCACCTCAGGCCTCAGTCAATTCCCTGTTTCATGCGCTAGTTTCTAATCTCGCCGTTACCGGATCGGATCGTGAATCGTCACCAACTTCGTGCCATCCGGAAAAGTGGCCTCCACCTGCACTTCGTGGATCATTTCCGGAATTCCCTCCATCACCTGGTCGCGCGTTAGAATTCTCGCGCCGAAGCTCATGATGTCTGTCAGCGTTCTCCCGTCGCGCGCGGCTTCCATCACTTCCGCTGTCAGAATCGCCACCGCTTCCACGTAGTTCAATTTCAGTCCGCGAGCTTGGCGCCGCCGCGCAAGGTCCGCCGCAACCACGATCATCAACTTCTCCTGTTCCTGCGGACTCAAATGCACGAACGCCTCCCGTCAATTCACCTTGCGCGGCGGAATCGCTTCCCGATCATATAAATGGCGCTTGGCGCTGCGCCAGATCGCCTGGAGCCCCGGCAAAACTTCGCGGCCGCTGATAGCAAGGCACCGGACAACCAGTCCGTGCGCCACCAGCGAACTCACCCCCCAAAGAATCTCGCCGCGGCGCGTCATGGCCGTCGTGAGCTCGCGAACTTTATCCTCGGTCCCGCGCCACGCGCCTGCTTCGAGACCCACCCGGCAAATATAAAATGTTGCCGCGTAACGATAATGGCCCAACCGCGCAAGCGACGAAGCTTTTTTGTCGTTGGGCCGCAGGCAAAGATTCTCGGCAGCGATTCTTCGCCCAAGGGAGCTTAGGCGAGTTCTAATTGCAAACTCTTCGTACTCAAAAAGCTCGCCGCGCGCTTCCCGGCCCGGTGCAACAATCTCCCACCAAAACATTCCGGCGCCGGCCGCCAGATCGATCGATGTCCGCTGCAGGTAACGCGCGCCGCCAAAAGGAATCGTGGCGTCAGGCACGTATTCAAGCAACGCGCCCTCGCCGAGGGAAACTTCATTGCACTGCGTTGTTGCCGAAAACCCCTCGCGGGTGCGGTAAATCCGCGTGGCACCCGTGGTCGTCAGTTGAACCTTGGCGCCGCTGGCGAGATTAACTTGCATCGTGAGATGGTCGCCCCCGAGCAGTCCTCCCGAAACATTGTGAAGATGAGCCAGCGCCGTGCCATCCTCCAGCATAAACGCGCGCACAACTTTCAGTGGAGCCTCCTGGAGACTGTCCTCCAGAATAGTTTTGTCGCTCGCAGAATCACGCGAGAAATTCAGTCGCAGCAGCGCCCGCGCGCGGCCCCGCTCAGAAATATCGGGTGAAAGTTCTTGAAATGCTTCTCTTGCAGTCGCAGCCATCTGAATTCCACGCTTTCGCCGGCTAACTGATGAACAATCGTGTCGCCAGTGCAGGATGTTCCATCGCTCCCCAATCCAGCAGCGGCGTGGTGCAACTTGCTGTCTCGAGGGTAACGCTTGCGCTGTCCGCCGCCACTTCAACAATCGCCGGCTTCAAGTTCCACAAAATGCGCGTCGCCTCAGTCTGGCCCAGCGGCATCAATCGCTGGCACGCGGAGATCAGGCACGCGCTCATCTGGTGAAGATATGCGAGCACAGCACGTGTTTCATCAAATCCAAGCGCGCCACTCGCCAGGCCGAACGCCGCGGATTGATGAATCATGCTCCCAAATTTGAGTGAAGCCCCCCGGGCTTCTCGTAGCACGGGAATGTCGCTCAGTCTCAGCACCGCCTGAAGAAAAGTTCGGCCAAGTGTGGCGCTTGCTGCCCGGCTCTCTCTCGCAGGCTTCAACGCGCTGAGGCAATCGTTAATCTCAATCCATCGCGCGGCATCGACTCCGTTGCCATCGGCCCTCGCGAGTTGAAACGCTTCCCGGCAAACCACCGCTTCCAGCATTCCCGCCTCCTGCAATAGTCCATGCAGGAATTCCGGCAAATCGCTGGCCTTTAACATGTCCGCCGATACCAGCGTCTCCAGCCCGAACGAATGCGCTAGCGACCCGATCGGCAGCGCGCTATCGGCAAGATGCAGCAGCCGCAAATGCGACAACTCCTCCGAAGGCGTCAATCCAACCGGCTCTCGCTTTGGCTTCATGGTTTGCTCCCGACCTCACGTTCAGTGATGATGATCGTCTTTGTGCGCATGTTCGTGCGAATGGCCATGCTCATGGCCGTGCGCCCGCCCCGCATAAGGCAGGTGAGCATCAATCAGTCCGCGCCGCGCCTCCGAGGGCTGAGTCAATTTGTCCACCAGCCACGAAACCACCTTCTCCAGTCCCACGTCTTCTCGAAGATTCGTGAACAAAAAAGGCCTCTCGCCACGCATCTTTCGCGAATCGCGTTCCATTACTTCAAGCGATGCGCCCACGTACGGCGCCAGGTCGATTTTATTGATCACCAACAGATCCGAACGCATGATTCCCGGCCCGCCCTTCCGCGGGATTTTATCTCCCTCGGCCACGTCAATCACGTAAATCCAAACGTCAACCAACTCTGGACTGAACGCCGCCGCCAGATTGTCCCCGCCGCTCTCCACAAAAATCAGCTCAAGTCCGGGGAGGCTGTCTTCCAGTTCCGCAATTGCCTGCAGGTTCATCGAGGCGTCTTCACGAATCGCCGCGTGCGGGCATGCCCCGGTCTCCACGCCCTTCACGCGTTCCGCCGGTAGCGTGCCCTGGCGCAGCAGGAATTCCGCGTCCTCTTTGGTGTAAATGTCATTCGTGACCACCGCAAGATTAATCTTTGGGAAAAGTTTCTTGCTCAGCCTGTCCACAAGTGCCGTCTTCCCGGAACCCACCGGCCCCGCGATCCCCACCCGAAACGCTCTCGTCTGCATGTCATTTCCCATAATCAGCGCTCCCAATCCATAGCGTCCATCCGTTCAGCTTGCCGACGGTTCCGTATCCACGCATACCACAAACAATGCCCACAAGTATCTGCGCGAAGCGTCAACCGTCAAGCCTTTTCCCATGAAATATTCAGCCCCAACCAATCGAAAAAGCTGGAGGCAAACATTCTCCACTAGCATTCCGGTGCGACTCCGTGGGGAGGATTGCGTGGGGGCCCAAAGAGAAATGGAGCGAGGCATCCCAGCCCTCGCTCCATTTCAAAACATCAAAAGTGCATTTTCAGCCTTAGCCCGTTACGGCTTTCCGTTGGGCTGATTTTGGTGCGACTCCTGATGCGGTTGCTGGTGCTGTTGTTGCTGCTGCATGTGCTGTTGCTGCTGCTCGTGTTTCTGCGCCATCTGTTGCGTCTGTTGCTGGTGCTGCCGTTCCACCTGCTGCATCCTCGCGTCGTTAGCCGGCTGTCGCTCCAGTTGCCGGTGATCTTGCTCCTGTTTCTGCTGGAGTTTCTGGTGATCCTGCTGCTGCCTCGTGTACAACTTTTCCTGTTGTTGCTGATATTGCCTGTCCCGATTCGGGTCTCCCGTGTTGGGTGACGAGGGCCGCGAGTGAGCCGGCAGTTCGTTGGCATGAATCGCACGGTCCACTTGCCCACCGGAATTTCTCGACTGCGGCGGCCGGTCGTAATGTCCGCCCTCTTTGGCAGCCACCGCTTCGCGCCCCGAAAAAGATCCTGGCCTTTCTGTGGCCGCGATTGGGGGCCGTCCATGATTCGACGAAGCCCGCAGCTCCGGATTCCCGCGCGCCGCCTCCATGTGGTGGGTCTGCTCGGCTACCGGCCCGAGGTGTCTTCCGCGGTAGGCCGCCTCTTCCCCCGAATTAGGATGCTCGTTGATCCCTCCGTGGCCGCCGTTATAGCTGACCCGCGACCTGCTGTAATTATTCACCACTGTCGTGTTGTACGTGTTGTGAATCACCCTCTCATTCACATTGTTCACCGTGCGGTTGTAATAAAAATGATCGTGTTCCCAGCGCCCGCCTTCATAGCCATGGCCAAAGTAGCCGAACCCATAGTTAATTCCGCCATAGAAACCAACCACCGGGCCCCAATAGCCTTCGTGAAAGTAGTACCCTCTGCCGCCCCAGGCCCAATAGGCCGGCGTCCACAAGTATCCCGGCCTCGGCGCAGCTACCCACGTCCCCGGCACCCAGTAGTAGTCCTCCCCATCCCACGCCCAATAACCGGGCGTCCAGATATAGCCTTCGGCTGGACAAATTGGTTGTTCGTACACTGGCAATTCCGGCGGCCCGAACGAGACCGCAATTCCTACGTCAACCTGCGCGTACGCCAACCCCGACAAAAGCAAACACCCCACGAACCCCACTAGCGAACGAATCGAAAAGAGTCTCCGCATCTTCTCTCCTGTGTCCGATTGTATTTCGCTTCCCCTGCCGTGGCTCGCAGCACCGGACAACCTGCTGGTTGAGGAATTTCCATGCGAACCAAGTTGTTGGGCGGTACTTAAATTGTTTCACACCCCGGGAATGGTGTAAAAAGGAAATCCTTTTATCCCGGTACTACTTGGCAACAACCGCCCCGGATTTTCCTCCCGCCCGGTCCCCGGAACTGTGTTACACTGGGTTTGCGCTTAATGCATCGGTTGTGTTGTGCGGTCCCTCTGGTTTAGACCTTTTGAGACTACCCGCCCTACGTTTCCTCCGTTCGTTCTTAGCGTAATTTAAAATAAGACTGGCAATTCAGATTGCCGCGCTCACCGACTATTCGTGTGTGTCGCCGCCCTCTCGCCAGCAAGAAAGCAAAATGCAAAGTTTTTCAGAACTCACTCTATCTCCTTCTTTGAAGGAGCGACTCATCGCGGCGAAGTTTTCCACGCCCACTCCCGTGCAGGCGGCAGCAATTCCGCAGGCCCTGGAAGGCAAGGACGTCATCGCCACGGCCCAGACAGGAACCGGCAAAACGCTCGCGTTCCTGCTTCCCATCATGGAGAAGCTGGGGCAGTCACATACTCCCGGAATCGCCGCTCTCGTCCTTGTGCCAACCCGGGAACTCGCGATGCAAGTCGTCGCCCAATATAACGCCCTGCGCGCCAAGCAGTCGCAACCTGCCGGACTCGTCGTCGGTGGTTTGCCGGAAGGGCGCCAGCTTGATGCCATCCGCAAGGGTGCGCGCCTCGTTGTTGCAACTCCCGGCCGCCTCGAAGATTATCTCGACCGCCGGCTCGTCTCTTTGAGCGGCGTGAAGACACTCGTCCTCGACGAAGCCGATCGCATGCTGGACATGGGTTTCCTCCCGGCCATTCGCCGCATTGTTGGCGTATTGCCGCGCGAGCGCCAGACTCTGTGCTTCTCCGCCACGATGGAAGGCGCCATGGCGCAACTCGTGCGCGATTACACAAAGAATCCTGTCCGCCTCTCCTTCGGTTCCACTTCGAAGCCTTCCGAAAATGTTCGTCTCCAGGCCTTCGAAGTCCCCGAAAACGGCAAACCCGATATGCTCTATAACCTGCTTGACAACGAAAGCGGCCGCTGCCTTATTTTCTCGCGCACCAAGCGCGGTACCGAACGCATCGCCAAGAGCCTCAACCGCCAGGGCATCAACGCAGCCATGATTCATGGCGACCGCTCGCAATCGCAGCGCACTGCGGCCCTCTCCGGGTTCCAGCGCGGGCAGTATCGCGTGCTCGTGGCCACCGACGTCGCCGCTCGCGGCATCCACGTTCAGGACATCGCCCACGTCATCAACTATGATCTTCCCGACGTGGCGGAAAACTTCATCCATCGCGTCGGCCGCACAGGCCGCGCCGGTGAACGCGGCGTCGCTTCCACTCTTTTCCTGCGGGAACAGCGCACCGATCTCTTTCAGCTCGAGCGCCAACTCGGCATCAAGATTGAAAGAATTTCCGCCAACGGCCAGGCCGCTCTCAAAAAAGATCGCGCCCCGGCCGCTTCGGATCGCGTCTCCACACATTCCGAACGCGGTTCCATCAATCACGACCGGGAAGTCTCTACTCCTGGGCCGAGGATGACTCGCTTGCCAGGAGAAACCCTGCAAGCCCAAATGGAAAGCTAGTCTCGATTTCCTTTTTTTTTCCTGGAGGGTGCCCCAGGTGCCGGTGTCGCACCTGGGGTTCTTACTTTGGAGTGCGGTGGCTCTGCCACCGCTTTTACGCACTCGACCCAACCACCCAAACGTTCCACGTGCAACGAACCCACCCCACCTGGGTCAAGGAACACGGCCCACAGCCGCTCCCCCCTACCTCCCCATCTCCATCGGCCGCTCGTAACCCGTCATCTCCAGGTACCCAACGCCCCGAACGCTCGAGCCTCCCCGCGTCCCCTCAATCGCAATCGCGCCTTCCCAATAACTCGGCGTCAGCTTGCTTCCTCCCGCCAGTTCCTGCGATTTCAGCCGTGTCGTCGCCGACAGCCTCAGTCCTAGCTTCGGTATCTCCAT
>Ga0210406_10006698_pt1 | contig 11889 bp, 9 predicted proteins | sample IncBWC30MmetaG_FD_155454 | JGI IMG/M metagenome (GOLD analysis project Ga0210406, IMG submission 155454) | Forest soil microbial communities from Barre Woods Harvard Forest LTER site, Petersham, Massachusetts, United States - Inc-BW-C-30-M | ecosystem: Environmental > Terrestrial > Soil >...
AAGCCCCCTCAGGCAGAATCGCGGTCAGCGGATCAAGTTGCTCTGGCTGGACGCCGGCCTCGGCCAGCGGGGAGGCGATGGCCCACGCGTCCGAAATGTCGTGCGAACTGAGCCACACTGACATTTGATCTTCACGGTCAGAGAGCGCAATCGCCTCGTCGAACTCGTGATCACGAATCTGCGCGCGCACATTCCGGTCCCACTCGCGCAGGTTCTGGTAGGTGGTGTCATCAAGGCACAAGCGCCCTAACTCAAATTTTGCCCTGCCGTACTGTCGCAGCTCCTGCAGCAGCATGGTTGCGCTGCGCTGTGCCGCAGAGGCGGGGTTGTTCAACTCATGCGAGAGATTTCCGGCAAGCTTGCCTAACGCCTGCAGCTTCTCACCCTGCTGCTCCATGCGCGTCACTTCACGCACGCGATCGAGCAATGTGCTTACCGCGCGATTCGCAAAGCTTGGCACATGCGTCAGAATTTCAGGGAAAAGCTCGCGCTTATACTCGATTCCCCATGCATCTACAACAGCGGTGCTCTTGCCGCCATAGGCCGTCATACGAGAGTAGGGAAGCAGGCCAGTAATGTGCCCAGAGCGGCCCACGAACAATTGGTTTCTCGCCTGGACATGCACTTCGCCTTCAAGCAAAATCGTCATCCGGTCTGCAGGGTCTCCCTCATTAAAAAGGACCGTGCCCTGCGGGGCGAACACTTCAGTCCCGGTGCGCGCCAGCCATTCGAGCTCAGAATCGCTTAGACCCTTAAGCTGCTCCACTTTCTTGAGCGCGGCGACGATCTTTTCAATGGGCGAGTGAATATACTGCAGAGGTTTCTCTGCTCTGGGCTCCCCTGTGGGCACCAACTCATCGCGCTCCTGCTCTTCTCGATCCGCAACGACCTGATTCTGTGTATTCATGCTTGTTCTACCTTCGTGTTGATGCTGAATCTTGAATGGTACGCGCTGCGCGTCGCTCTTGCATCAACCGGCGCCCCGGCACGTCAGTGTGCGCCGCGTAGACGTCGTCTTTATGGAGATGTTGCCTGGGTCGTGCTGGATTCCGATATTTGTCGAGAACCATTTGCGCGACACCGTTTTCGCGGGTGCTCGACGCAGGTGAGGTAGCGTGCGCGCTACTCTGTTGCGCCGTGTGGCTCGCAGAGCAGGCCAGCGCTGGCTGGCCGCTCGCGCGAGCGAAACGTCTTGAGCGGAAGGGGAGACGGTCCGCTAGACCCCTACTGTCTCAGGCTTCACATCTTCGACCGCGTTGTTTTTGACCGTGACGGGATTGAGAAATGGCATCGCGCCGCGCAACTTGCTGCCAACCTTCTCGATCGGATGAGCGGCTTCTTTCTTTCTCCGCGTTTCAAACGTCGGGCGTCCTGTTTCGTTCTCCGCGATCCAGTGCTTCGCGAATGTGCCGTCCTGGATTTCTTTCAAGAGCTTGCGCATCTCTGCTCGCGTCTGGTCAGTGATCAGCCGGTCGCCGGCCGTGTAGTCACCATACTCCGCCGTATCCGATATCGAGTACCGCATGTATGCCAAGCCGCCGCGATACATCAGGTCAACAATCAGTTTCAGTTCGTGCAGGCATTCGAAATACGCGACCTCTGGCTGGTAGCCCGCCTCGACCAGCGTCTCGAACCCGGCCTTCACCAGCGCACTGACGCCGCCGCATAAGACGGCTTGTTCGCCAAAGAGGTCAGTCTCTGTCTCTTCGGTGAAGGTCGTCTCAAGTACTCCCGCACGAGTACAACCAATGCCTTTGGCATACGAAAGCGCAAGCGCATGCGCATTGCCGGTTGCGTCCTGATGCACTGCAATCAACGCGGGTACTCCAGCGCCCTCAGGGAACAATTCACGCACACGATGGCCCGGAGATTTCGGCGCAATCATCGTGACATCTACATCCGCGCCTGGGGTGATCGTGCCGTAGCGAATGTTGAAGCCGTGCGCGAACATCAGCATCTTGCCCGCGGTGAGTTCCGGCTTTATTTCCTGATCGTAGACCCGCGCCTGGGTCGTGTCCGGGGTCAGAATCATGATGACGTCCGCCCACTTTGCCGCATCGCGGACGCTGCTCACTTTCAAGCCGTCGCGCTCAGCCTTGGCGCGAGATTTGCTCCCAGCAGGCAGTCCCACGCGGACATCAACGCCGGAATCGTGCAGGTTCAGCGCATGCGCATGGCCCTGCGAACCGTATCCGATAATTGCGACCTTCTTGCCTTTGATGAGCTTTAGATCCGCATCCTGATCATGAAAAGTCTTTGTCATCTCTTCTCCTCTGGAAAATAAAACCGTGTGTTGAATATGGGGATTACGAGTTCGCGCCGTCGCTCAACAAGTCCTCGTGTAGATCGCGAGCGGCGTCTTCTTCGAGCGTTGCCATTCGACCCATTGCGACTTCGAAATCCATTCGTGGGCCTGAATCGTCGAGAGCCTCGAGAACACGGCTGGTGTGATGCCCGCGGCGCATGGCCATGCGACCGCTCCGCGCTACCTCGAGCACCTCATCCTTGCTCTCGTTCAGAACTTGCAGCAGTCCTTCAATCTTGCTCTCACTGCCGGTGATCTCGAGCATGAGAGACTCCGGCGCGAGATCCACCACGCGTGCGTGAAACACTTCGGCGAGTTCGAACAGGTGAGAGCGCGTCGCCGCTGTGGCAGCGATTTTGATCAGCGCCAGCTCGCGAATAACACATGCGCGTCGTCCGACATTGTCGACCTGCATCACGTCTTCAAGCTTGTAGAGGCTCGCCGTGATACGGTGCGCGGTGTCGCTGGGCGCATCGGCAACAATGGTCATGCGTGATGTGCCTGCCTTTTCTGACTGGCCCACCGTCAAGGAAATGATGTTGTAATTCAGCCGCCGAAACAGGGATGCGACGCGTGTCAGCACACCGGGCTTGTCCGCGACCAGTGCGACAAATGTGTGGTGCATGGCTACTGGTCCTCCGCAGTCTCAACCAGCGGGCCGGCAGGCCGGCGAATCATCTGATGCAATGCTGCCCCCGGCGCAATCATCGGGTAGACCGAGTCTTCCTGCTCCACCTGAAAATCGATCAGATAACCAGCGCCGTTGCGCTGCGCCGCGCTGATCGCCGGCAACACTTCGCCGCGATTGCGCACCGCAGTGCCATCCATGCCGTGCGCTCCCGCAAGCTTTACAAAATCAGGGCTCAGCAGAGGAGTGGACTGATAGTTCTTCTCATAGAAGGCCTCCTGCCACTGCCGCACCATACCGAGAAATCCGTTGTTGATGACCGCGATATTGAGGTCGAGTTTTTCCTGCATGATGGTTGCCAGCTCTGGACTGGTCATCTGAAAGCCGCCATCGCCTGCGACCACCCAGACTTCTTTTTCAGGGCAGGCGATCTTTGCGCCGATGGCAGCTGGCAGCGCAAAGCCCATGGTGCCCAGTCCGCCGGAAGTGATCAGCGAACGCGGATGCTCATGCTTGTAATACTGCGCCTCCCACATCTGGTGCTGTCCAACATCGGTCACAATGATGGCGTCGCCGCTTGTTGCCTGCCACAGGTCATTCATGACGTGCGCCGCATACAGGTGACCGTTGTCGGGCATATTTTGAATGTCGCGCACGGCGGCATCGCCCTTCATCGCATTGACCGCTCGCACCCATGCCATGCCATCGCGCTCAGGCAGCGCGGGCAATAACTCGCGCAGCACTCGACGCAGATCGCCGATCAGCGCGATGTCAACTTTGACGTTCTTATTGATTTCGGAAGGATCGATCTCGACGTGAATCTTCTTGGCATTCGGTGCGTAGGTGGCCAGGGATCCTGTAACTCGATCATCAAATCGCATACCGAGCGCAATCAGCACGTCCGCCTGCTGTATTGCGTTATTCACCCAGCTCTCGCCATGCATGCCCATCATGCCCAGGTTCAACGGATGCGATGCCGGCACCGAGCCCAAGCCAAGCAATGTGCATGCGATCGGAATCTGGCAGCGTTCCGCGAGTTCCCGGACCTCTGCCATCGCGTTCGATTGCAGAATGCCGTGGCCCGCAAGAATTACCGGGCGCTGGCAGTCGCGCAACACCGCGATGGCGTCGCGCATCGCTTCGTCAGTCGCTCGCAACATGGGGTGTTCTCGCGATGGCGCCGGCTTCGCCGCTTCAAAATCAAAGGCAGCGGTCGCCTGCTGTGCGTCTTTTGTGATGTCCACCAGCACGGGCCCCGGGCGTCCCCTCTGCGCCACGCGAAAAGCGTCGCGTACTGCAGGGGCGATGTCCTGCGCGCGAGTGACTACGTAGTTGTGCTTCGTCACCGGCAACGTAACGCCGGTAATGTCTACCTCCTGAAACGCATCGGTACCGATTACCTTGCTCGACACCTGACCCGTTATGCACACTATCGGAATCGAGTCGAGCATCGCCGTGGCGATTCCGGTCACCATATTTGTAGCGCCTGGTCCTGAGGTCGCAACAGCAACACCGACACCGCCCGAGGCGCGCGCGTATCCGTCGGCCATGTGGGTTGCGCCCTGCTCGTGCCGCACCAGAATGTGCCTGATTGGAAATTTGCGCAGCGCATCGTACGCCGGCAAAATCGCCCCGCCCGGATATCCGAAGACGTCCCGCACTCCTTCGCCGACCAGCGTGGCCCAGAGAATCTCAGCGCCTGTCAGATTTGCGTTCTTCATGCAGTCACCGCCCCAAGTGACGCCGAACTGACTCGATCTGCGTACTTGCGAAACACTCCGCTCTTGTAGAGAGGCTGCGGCGCCCTCCACTCTTTCATGCGCTCAGCCAGGGTCTCCGCAGCGACCTCGACTCGCAACTCGCGCTTTTCAATGTCAAACACAATTACATCGCCGTCGCATACGGCAGCGATCGGTCCACCAACGGCAGCTTCAGGAGCGACATGCCCCGCCATCAAGCCGCGAGTCGCGCCGGAAAAGCGGCCATCCGTCAGCAACGCGACGCTCTCGCCCAGCGCCGTGCCCGCGATTGCGGCGGTAACGCCCAGCATCTCGCGCATTCCGGGTCCGCCGCGTGGCCCTTCGTAGCGAATCACCACGACATCGTCGGGTTGCAACTTGCCTGACTGTACAAATGCAAACGCCGCTTCCTCACTGTCGAACACCCGCGCGGGGCCGCGATGCAGCAGGCGTTCGTGGCCGGCGACTTTTACAACACAACCATCTGGCGCGATATTGCCCTTCAGGATTACCAGACCACCGGTGGGCTTCAGCGGTGCGTCGAGAGGATGAATCACCTGTTGGCCGGGCGTCTCTTCAGCCAGCGCAGCTTCTTCCGCGAGCGTCTTATTTGTAACCGTGATGGTGTCTTTATGCAGCAGGCCTGCTTCAATAAGCCGCTTCGCCAGCAGTGCGCTGCCGCCGGCGTTTTGATAATCGATCGCCATGAACCTGCCGCCCGGCTTCAAATCGCAGAGCAGGGGAGTGCGTCGCGAAATTTCATCGAAATCATCCACGCTTAGCGGAATGCCAAGCTCGTGCGCAATCGCGATGAAGTGCAGTACTGCGTTGGTAGATCCGCCGGAAGCGGCTACGCTGGTGATTGCATTCTCAATCGCTTCGCGCGTCAGAATGCGGCTCGGTTTGAGCCCTGCGCGCGCCAGATCCATCACCATCGCGCCGGCCTTCCGGCACGCCGCCGCTTTGTCTCCAGAAAGGGCCGCGACGCCAGAGATGCCCATCGGCGAGATGCCGAGAAACTCACACGCCATGGCCATTGTGTTTGCCGTGAACTGGCCGCCACACGCGCCGGCGCCTGGGCAGGCGCTGTCTTCCAGCTCCGCCAGTCCGGCATCATCCAGTGTGCCGCGGGCATGTGCGCCCACTCCTTCAAACACATCCTGCACGGTGACGTCTTTGCCGCGGAAATGGCCGGGCGCAATCGAGCCGCCGTAAAGCATCAGCGATGGAATATCTAATCGTGCAAGCGCCATTACTGCGGCCGGCATGTTCTTGTCGCAGCCCGCAATCGCGACCAGGCCATCGAAGAGATTTCCGCGCGCAACGAGTTCGATCGAGTCCGCAATCACTTCTCGGCTGACCAGCGAGGCTTTCATGCCCGCGGTGCCCATCGTGATGCCATCAGAGATCGTCACCGTGTTGAACTCCATCGGTGTTCCCCCGGCGTCGCGCACGCCCTGCTTTACTGCCTCAGCAAGAATGCGCAGGTGAAAGTTGCACGGTCCTATCTCGGTCCACGTGTTCGCGATACCGATGATCGGCTTGTGCAGGTCCTCGCGCGTAAATCCCACGGCCCGCAGCATCGCCCGCGCTGGAGCCCGGCTTGCTCCCTCAGTCAGCGCGATGCTGTTGCGCTTCGCTGCGTCGAGTTTGCCGTTGCTGCTCACGCGCACGTCCTCATCGTGGACTCAGCCAGCGTTCGGTGTCATGCCGTTTCTCGTAGCGGTCGAGCGCTTCCGCATGCCGCAGCGTAAGGGCGATATCGTCAAGGCCGTCGAGCAGGCACTCGCGGCGGAACGGATCCACTTCAAAGCGTGCGTGGTAGCCGTGGCTGTCTCGAACCGTTTGATCTTCGAGCGAAACGGTCAGCGAATGATTCTCTTCATCACGAGCGCGCTGCATCAATAGAGCGACGCCTGCCTCAGGCAGCGTGACCGCGAGAATGCCGTTCTTGCCCGCGTTTGAATAGAAGATGTCCGCAAACGAAGGAGCTATCACGCACCGAAATCCAAAATCATTCAGCGCCCAAGCCGCGTGTTCACGCGAGGAGCCGCAACCGAAATTCTTGCCTGCAAGCAGAATCTTTGCGCCCGCGTGCCGAGGCTTGTTCAGAACAAAGTCAGGGTCGGGCGAGCCGTCAGCGGTCCGGCGCCAATCGAAGAAAAGGAACTCACCGTAGCCGGTCCGTTCGATCCGCTTGAGAAACTGCTTCGGGATGATCTGGTCCGTATCCACATTGCTGCGATCGAGCGGAGCAGCAATTGACGTTAATGTGCGAAATGGCTGCATAGTTAGTTGCGATACTCCCAGTCGCGTACGTCAGTGAAGTGTCCGGTAACCGCCGCCGCCGCGGCCATCTGCGGACTGACGAGGTGGGTGCGCCCTCCGCGGCCCTGGCGGCCCTCAAAATTACGATTGCTGGTCGAGGCGCAACGCTCGCCGGGCTCGAGAATATCGGGGTTCATGCCAAGGCACATCGAACAACCCGGCTCTCGCCAGTCAAAACCTGCCTCGCGAAAAACGCGATCTAGACCCTCTTGCTCGGCCTGCTGCTTTACCTGCTGTGAACCCGGCACCACCATCGCGCGGACATGCGTGTTCACGTGATAGCCCGCGACAATCTTTGCCGCCGCGCGCAGATCTTCGATCCGGGAATTGGTACAGGAGCCAATGAAGACGCGATCAATCTCGATGTCCTGGATTCGCGTTCCCGGCGTGAGCGCCATGTATTTCAGCGCGCTCTCAAGTGAATGACGGTCCGCCTCGTTCTCTGTTGCCGCGGGATCAGGGACTGTATCGCTTACCGATGCGACCATGCCCGGGCTGGTGCCCCAGGTCACGTAGGGAAGCAGGTCCGCCGCATCAATCACCAGCTCACGGTCGAAGTTCGCGCCGTCGTCCGATTTCAATGCAAGCCACTCCTTCTTCGCGCGTTCCCACTCCGCGCCCCTGGGCGAGAAACGACGTCCTTCGAGATACGCCACGGTCTTCTCATCCGGGGCGATCATCCCCGCGCGCGCGCCGGCCTCGATGCTCATGTTGCAAAGCGTCATCCTGCCTTCCATCGACAGGGCGCGAATGGCGGAGCCTGCGTACTCGATCACGCATCCCGTCGCGCCGTCGGTTCCGATGCGCCCGATGATGCCGAGCGCGATGTCTTTTGCCGTCACTGCGGGTGGCAACTCGCCTTCGACCGAGATGCGAAACGTCTTTGCTCTCGCCTGTTGAAGGCACTGCGTTGCCATCACGTGCTCGACTTCAGAGGTTCCGATGCCAAATGCGAGCGCACCAAATGCACCGTGGGTCGACGTGTGGCTGTCGCCGCAGACGATCGTCATGCCCGGCTTGGTCAAGCCTAGTTCTGGGCCGATCACGTGCACGATTCCCTGATTAGGAGAATCGATGTCGAACAACTGAATACCGAATTCCTTGCAGTTGGCTCGCAGCGTGGAAATCTGCTTTGCCGCGATCTGATCGTGAATGACAAAACGGTCTGGGGTCGTTGGCACATTGTGGTCGACAGTCGCCGCGCAACGGTCCGGTCTCCGCACTTTGCGCCCGCTCAGGCGCAATCCTTCAAAGGCCTGCGGAGAGGTGACCTCATGGATCAAATGCAGATCAACGTACAACAGCGCAGGCTCGCCCGCCGGTTCCGCTACGACGTGTGATTGCCACACTTTTTCGAACAACGTTCGTTTCAATTGACTCATAGTCTCCGATTCAACTCTGCTAGACAGCGTGCATGGCGTTGCGGCGGTCGATCATCTCGTTCACCGCGCCGTGCAACAATTCGCCCATCTCGCGCGTGGTCACCGCCTGCTGGCCGGTGCGCGATCCGCGGATCAGGTCTGCAGTGCGGTAGCCCTGCTCAAGCACGCGATTCACCGCTGTTTCAACCGCCTGCGCATCCTGTTCCAGACCGGCCGTGTGCCGCAGCAACATTGCAGCCGTCAGGATTGCACCCAAAGGATTGGCTTTTCCTGTGCCGGCGATATCCGGCGCTGAGCCGTGTACCGGCTCGTACAAATTGACTGCTCCGCCTATGGTTGCCGACGGCAGCATACCGAGTGAGCCGGTAATAACCGCTGCCTCATCGCTGAGGATGTCGCCGAACAGATTTTCGGTAACGACGACATCAAAGTTCCGCGGAGTATTCATGATGTGCATCGCACACGCGTCAACGTACTGGTGCTCCAGCGTCACGTCAGGAAAGTCTTTGCCTACCTGCGTCACCGCGTCGCGCCACAGTTGTGACACCTCAAGCACATTTGCCTTGTCAACCGATGTCACTTTCTTCCGGCGCTTACGTGCCAGCTCAAAGGCAACGCGGGCGACTCGTTGCACTTCGCCGCGCGTGTATCGCATCGTGTTCCACGCGGCATCTGCCGACTTATCCCATGCGCGCGGTTCTCCGAAGTAGAGACCGCCCAGCAACTCCCGCACGAACAAGATATCTGTGCCTGCCGTCACGCCCGCCCGCAACGGAGAATTATCCGCGAGGGATGGGTACGCAATCGAAGGCCGCAGGTTCGCATATCCACCCAGCGCCTGCCGCAACTGCAGCAGACCTGCTTCCGGGCGACGGTCAGGCGGGAGAGCGTTCCACTCGTTTCCTCCCACAGCCCCAAGCAGCACGGCGTCGCTGTCCAACGCAAGGTCGAGAGTCTCCGCGGGCAACGGGGAGCCAGCCTCGCGAATGGCAGCGCCGCCGATCAGTGCGCTGGCAAAATGGAACTCATATCCGCCCAGGTCCGCGATCGTGCGCAGAATCGCAACCGCCTGGTGTGTAACCTCTGGGCCGATACCATCTCCGGCAAGTACCGCAACTTTCATCCGCACCTCGACATGCCCTCTCAACTTCGATGAACTAGTTTTAGAAGTTTGCCGTCGCGTGCCGGCCCTCTTGCCGTGATGGCAGCGCGCTCAACAGCGAAATCAGGTCCTGGTCATAGATCCGCTTTTTGCGGTCGGCCAGTTTTACAAAGCATTGATACGCAATTTCAACATCGCTGGCGTTCAGCGTGTGTCCCAACTCTGCGAAGCGGCTGCGCAATGCATGCCGGCCAGAATGTTTGCCCAGCACCATGCGGTTCTTCTGAACGCCGACCGATTCCGGCGTCATGATCTCGTAGCAGAGTGGATTTGCCAGCACGCCATGCTGATGAATACCGGCCTCATGCGCGAACGCATTGTCTCCGACCACCGCTTTGTTTGGCGCGGGGCCGAAGCTGATGCAGTCTGCGAGCATCTGGCTGGTTGGATACAACTGCTCCATGCAGATCCCGTTCGTGAACGGCAGTTGGTCGCCGCGCACTTTCATCGCAGCGGCAATCTCTTCGAGGGCCGCATTGCCCGCGCGTTCGCCGATGCCGTTGATGGTGCATTCGGTCTGTCGTGCGCCGGCACTGATCGCTGCCAGCGCATTTGCCGTTGCAAGTCCAAGATCGTCGTGGCAGTGTGCCGACAGCGTGACATTTTCGATGCCGCGAATGCGCTCGCGGAACATCGTGAAGAAGCCAGCGTACTCATGGGGGAGCGCATAGCCGACTGTGTCCGGCACATTGATGACTGTCGCTCCGGCATCCACGGCGACCTGAACCATCTCGCACAGATAATCGCGATCGCTGCGCGTTGCGTCTTCAGGGGAAAACTGGACATCGTCGCACAGGCTTTTTGCGAACGTGACGGCCTCGTGTGCTTGCGCCAGCGCTTCCTCGCGTGAAATCTTCAGCTTGTAGTCGAGGTGCAGATCGCTGCTCGCGAGAAAAATATGAATGCGGGCCCGGTCTCCTGCGGGCGCAGTGGCCTCTGCTGCCATCTCGATGTCTTCGCGGCGAGCACGCGCCAGCGCAGCGATGCGCGGACCACGCACTTCGCGTGCGATGCTCTCCACGGCGCTGCGGTCGCCCTCCGAAGCAATGGGAAATCCCGCCTCGATAATGTCGACACCCAAAGCACAGAGCTGCTCGGCCATGCGCAGCTTCTCTTCGACATGCATGCTGCATCCCGGCGATTGTTCGCCATCGCGAAGCGTGGTGTCGAAGAAATCAATACGGTTATCGCTCATCGTGGGCACTCCCCGGTGTGCAGGCTCGGTCCAGCGGTCAAGACTAAGCATAACCTTGTCTTATTGAACGGAGTATTATCATCATCAATTGTTATCGCGGTATTCATTCACCTTATGTTGGACGAATCGGGTGCAGATGGACTTATACCAACTCGAAACTTTCCTTGCTGTCGCTGAAGAACGTAGTTTTTCGCGCGCCGCGGCCCGTCTTCACCGCACGCAGCCGGCAGTCAGTCAAGTCATCCGAAAACTCGAGACCGACCTGGGCGAGGTGCTGCTTGATCGTGCATCACGTGACGGCACACTCACCGCCGCTGGCGAAGTGCTCCGCCAATATGCTGAGAAGCTGTTGAATCTGCGTGCCGAAGCAGGAGTCGCACTCGACGAATTGCGTACGCTGCATCGCGGACGTCTGTCGATCGCCGCCAACGAGTACACCTGCCTCTATTTGCTTCCGATACTCGACAGGTTTCGCCGCGTTGCACCGCTCATCAAGGTCTCAGTACACCGCTCCTTAGCGAGCCGCGTCGCTGATGAACTTCTCGCGCACTCGGTGGAATTTGGTATCGTCTCGTTTCGGCCCGACGACTCGCAGGTGCGCTCCGTTGTCGTCTACCGCGACGAACTCGTCCTTGTCGTCAACCCGAGCCACGCGCTGGCGAAGACAAAGCAAGCGTCCATCCAGCAACTCGGCAAGGAAAATTTCGTTGCACACAACATCCCATCGCCGCAGCGCCAGAAAGTCGTACAAGCTTTCCGGCGTTATCGTATGCCGCTCAATATGGGAATTGAACTGCCCAGCCTCGAGGCGATCAAGCGATGTGTCGCGCTCGGCAACGGAATTGCGCTGATGCCTGGCCTGACCGCCCAGCCGGAGATCGAGCGCGGAGATCTGGTGCGGGTCGCTATCCCCGAGTTGCAATTTGAGCGGAAGCTGCGGCTCGTCTATCGCCGCCAGGCCAACCTGTCGCAGGCAGGGAAGGCGTTCCTCAAAGTCGTTGAAGAAATGTCGACAGAACTGGGGGACCCATTCCTTTTCCATCCAGAACGCACCGGCTGACAGTCAGCGCGCACGACTTTTTCTATGCGAAACGGGTTCCTATACGAAGACGGATTGACGCGACCTCGCAAAATCCGACTCTGGAGGAAT
>Ga0210406_10006700_pt1 | contig 11888 bp, 13 predicted proteins | sample IncBWC30MmetaG_FD_155454 | JGI IMG/M metagenome (GOLD analysis project Ga0210406, IMG submission 155454) | Forest soil microbial communities from Barre Woods Harvard Forest LTER site, Petersham, Massachusetts, United States - Inc-BW-C-30-M | ecosystem: Environmental > Terrestrial > Soil >...
CGTGGCGAGGCAGCACGGCGTGCAGGCGTTCATCAATATGTCGCAGATGACGGTCTCTCAGATGAGCATTACAGAAACTACTCCGAGCCCGCAGCACAAGCTCCACTGGCTCGCCGAGCAGGCGCTGAACTGGTCCGGTCTGCCGGTTGTGCACGTGCGGCCAACAGTGTTTCTCGAAGGTTTCTTCCTGACGTTGACTCCGGATTCAGTCAGGGAATCCGATCAGATCAAGCTACCGTTCGGGGAGGGCAAGACTTCGCCGGTGGCGGCGGAAGACGTGGCACGTGCGATTGCCTTGCTGCTCGCCAATCCGCAGCCGCACATCGGCAAGATCTATCACCTGACTGGTCCGCAGTCCGAGAACATGCATTTCTATGCGCAGGAGTATTCGAAGGCGCTGGGCCGCACGATCACTTATCAGGACATCCCCGTCGAGCCGTGGCGAGACGACCTGCTCAAGCTGGGCTGGCCTATTCACGTGGTGAACCACCTGGCGGCGTTGTGCGATCTGCATCGCGCGGGCCGCTTTGACCGAACGTCGGACGACGTGCGCACACTGACGGGGCAAGAGCCCCAGAGTGTGCAGGATTTCGTCAGGAAAAATGCGACGACATTCACCCCATCGGCAAAAGCAGCCTGAGTTCTCCGGGTGCTCGCATTCGGCGCTCTGCCCAATACGAAAGATCCACCTTCTCGAGGCGAAAGCAATGTGATCCAATCGACTCTCCCCGAGAACACGCTTCTCGGCCAATGGGAAGTTGGCGTCCGTGTGGTTCCCGGGTGAAACGTTTGCGAGCGACGGGACTCGAACCCGCGGCCTCCTGCGTGACAGGCAGGCGTTCTATCCTCGGTGAGATCATTTTTCAGACGACCTTTGGTTCGCAAGGAACATTCTTCGCAACGCTCAAAACTCTGTTCGGTCAGAACGGCCAAAACTAGCTGCCCCGAACTCGAACTTCACGCTGCATCAACTGATACTAGGGTTGTCAACGACGCAGCGTTCCTTCGAGGTCGGTATCTGAGTCGGTCCGATTCGATCCAGCTCTTTGTAAAGCTTTTGGATTCTCTCGGAGCGCGCCTGATAATCATTAAGCTGGGAAGAACCGAGGTATGACTTTTGTTTCAAGGTCTCGATTTGCAAATCAATCAATTGAAGGACTTCTCGCTTGATGGCGGCGACTGTATCCCTGACCATATGAGTTCTCCAAGTGTAAATGTAATGGATCCGATAGCATCGATACCATGTGTTAACCAAGTTCGACGACAACCTTGCCTATAGCACCAGATTCAACCAGCGTATGCGCGCTATTGATGTCCGCCGCTGAAATAATGTGGTCGTTGAGAAGCGACTTTAATTTCCCAGTTTCGACGAGAGCTGCGATTTGAGCGAGGATCTCACCATGATGCGCACGGCCTTCGCCCGTTATAAGAGGGAGCAACGTAAACACGCCGGAGTACGTCGCCCCGCGAAAAGAAAGGGGGGCAAGTGAGTGGCTTCCCCAGCCCAGGCAACTCACAACGTGACCAGTGTAGCGTTTCACCGCAACAAAGGACCCATCAAGCGTTGTGCCGCCTACCGTATCAAACACAATGTCGAAACCCTTGCCGCTTGTCATCTCCGCCACATACTCATCTACGGAACGTGAACGATAGTCGATGGGCGTGGCCCCAAAGCCCTCCACAATCTGCTTCTTGTCTGCCGAAACAGTGGTGAAAACTCTTGCGCCATAGGCTCGTGCCAGTTGGATTGCAACGTGACCAACGCCGCCTGCTCCTGCGTGAACAAGTACTGTCTGGTCGGCGCAGACCTTGGCGCGATCGACCAATCCCTCCCATGCCGTGATCGCAACCAAGGGCAGCGCGGCAGCCTGACGCATCGAAAGGTTGCTCGGTTTGGGTGCAAGTAGGTCCACATCGGCGGCGATGAATTCGGCGAGCGTACCCTGGAGGCCACCGACACCTCCAACCATCCCAAATACTTGATCACCCCGTTTGAAAGCTGTGACGCCGGTAGCGACTTCTTCGATAGTTCCTGCCATGTCCAATCCAAGTACAGCTGGAAGCGGCTGCTTGGCATGCGCTGCTTTGCCAGCCCGGATCTTCGTATCAATCGGGTTGACTCCACTGGCCTTAATCCTGACTAGAACTTGATTCGGTCTGAGAGTAGGGTGTGGGACCTCTGTCTTGCGAAAAATCCCATCCGGCTCTTCGACAATATAGGCTTCCATGGCAATTTCCTTAGACGTTAGGGTTTAGTATGAGCCAAGAGCGCGACTATGGCTCTAGTCGCTCTTAGAAAGTCCGTCGGCGCCAGCAGAATTTGCGTTCCGCGAATACCGGCAGAAAAGGAGATCACTTCAAACAAATCGATCGTCTCATCCACGTAAACTGGATATGCCTTTTTGGCCGCCAGCGCAGTTACTCCTCCACGGATGTAGCCTGTCAGTTTTTGTATTTCTTTTGCAGCAACGAGTTGGATCTTCCGATTACCAGAGGTGACGGCAAGCGCCTTAAGGTCCAACTCCGTATTGGATGGGATGACCGCCATGCAGATGCCCTGTCGATCACCCTCGGCAACCAATGTCTTAAAAAGCTGTTCAGGTGGAAGGCAGATCTTTGCAGCAACCGCCTCAGCTGCGAGATCCTCTGGGTCCACTTCGTACTCCCGCAGTTCATAGTGGATTCCCATTTGATCCAAAACGCGAGCGGCATTGGTTTTCTGGCTCACTCTGCTCCTAGTAGTGTCTTATCGTGAACGGATATATCTTCAGCGTCAGTGTTCTTCGCCGAGCAGTGCAGTTGACGACATCGCGGCGTTCACGACAGACGCGGCCGGATCTTTCTTTCCCTGGCTCTCGCGCAGAACGGCTAAAGCCTCGTCGATAAGAACTCTGACCAGCCAGCTTCGAAAGGCGCCTTCATATTCAAAGTGCGGCGGATTGTGAGATGCGGTTCGCCAGCAGTTCTGAACCGCAATAGGTGCTCTCTCCTCATTGCCGAGCACGCGGCGAGCGATGAAGTGCAGTAAACGATAACTCCGTAAGAAGCGCCGGACAAATATTGCGGATTGTTCTTCCTCACTTGTCACGAAACTGCTGTGCTCCTTCAAATATTTTTCTCTGTCACGTTCATTAAAGCAATACGTGGCACCTAGCCTTATTGTTGGAACAGAGAAACTCTGCTCTTGCTTCTCTTTGGCGCGATCGGACCGTTCGGCTGTTCATGCCATCGATCTCAGCAGTCTCAGGTTCCCTAATGTTTCTGCGGCTAATTGTTTAGTCAACTCTGCTGCCGGAAGCTCGCGACCCAGACGAGCGGCTTGGCCCGACCAAAATGGAGTGAAGTCAGTCGATCCTGCCATCTCTGATTTCGCGCGAAGTGGCGCTAGCGTAGCAGCAGCGAGCGGAAACTCCGGGGCGACATCGGACATTGGTCCGACCTCGCGCACGAAGCGATTTACGATCGCTCGTGCCGGACGGCCCGTGAATACATTCGTGATTGCGGTCGCGTTGTCTGTCGTGCCTTTCAACGCTTCACGATAGAGTGGGCTGATTTGCGCCTCAGGACACAGCAAGTAGGCAGTTCCTATTTGTACCGCCGCTGCTCCGAGAGCAAAGGCCGCAACAATGCCACGCGCGTCACCGATTCCGCCAGCGGCGATGACCGGTAGTTTCACAGCATCAGTCACTTGCGGGACAAGCGCCATCGTACCGGCCTGCGTTGAAACATTCTCGCTGAGAAACATTCCTCGGTGACCACCAGCTTCATAGCCTTGGGCGATGATCGCGTCACATCCTCGGCTTTCCAGCCAGCGCGCTTCATCGACCGAAGTGGCTGAGGAAATGATCTTCGCCCCTGTATTTCGAATCCGTTGAACCAATTTTTCTTCCGGAAGGCCGAAGTGAAAGCTGACAACCTCTGGACGGAATTCGACAACGAGATCGCACATCTTGTCGTCGAAAGACGCCCGGTTGGCGCTCGGAACCTGGATGTTCTCAGCGAGCCCCCACTCCTCGTAGTAGCGTTGCAGGCGTTGTCCCCAGAGTCTTTCTCGAGTTGAATCGACTCGGGGAAGAGCGTGACAAAAGAAATTAACGTGGATGGGGCGACTGGTCCGCTGACGTATGGTCCCCAGTTCGCTGCGCATCTGTTCGAGGCTCAACAAAGCACATGGAAGCGAGCCCAGGCCTCCGGCCTCCGAAACAGCCACAACCATTTCAGAGAAAACACAACTCGCCATGGGCGCCTGGATAATTGGTAGTTCGATACCAAAGAGTTTGAGAATGCGATTGTTCGGCCACATCGTTAATGTCCTCTCTTATGTTGTATTCACCACTTTCCAGCGTGCGCTCCCCCGTCAAGGTGCACGACTTCACCGTTTACAAACGGAGCAGACTCGAGGTAAAGCAACAGGTCCGCGACTTCTTCAACTCTGGCTAATCGCTTCAGGGGGCTCAATTGCTTTAGGTAATCGTGCGCTGCGACGGGATTCATCGGGGTGTCGACTGCGCCCGGCGCGATAGCATTGAAACGGATACCCTCGCCGGCGAATTCAATTGCCAGCGCACTTGTGACAGACTCCAAACCACCCTTTGTGAGGCTTGTGAGACTTGCCGCTAGTCCCGCTACCGACTGGTTTGCGATTGATGCGGTGATATTCACGACGTGCCCGAACTGTTGACGACGCATCTGCTCAACGGCGAGCTGGGAGACGTGGAAGAAACCCGAAAGGTTCGTTTCTGTTACAACTCGAAACTCTTCGACCGTGTACTCAGTGAAGGACTTGGGGATAAACACTCCAGCATTGTTCACGAGCAAATCGATTCTCCCAAACTTATGAAACGCGGTACTGACTACTCGGTTCGCGGTCTCCGGAAGCGCGATGTCGCCATCGACCAGTTCCAAATCGGTTGTCTGCTGCAAAGTCATCGCTGATCCGATGTTGCGAGAGTTTGCCACGGCGCGATATCCCTCTGCGATCAGCCTTTTCGCTAGTGCAAGGCCAATGCCGTTCGAGGCGCCGGTTACGATGGCGACTTTGGCCGGCAATCCGTCCTGCGTACGCGGTGAAGCAAAGTTTGATGTCATTAGAGTCACGAATCCTCAGGTTTGAGTTGTCAACGAACAAAACAGCAATGCGCTTTACTTGCTTACATACTTTCGCAAGGCCGTGCGGGAACCACTAAGATGCGCCGCGGCACGATATTCAAGGCCGTCGTAAAGCGGATAGCCAGCTTGAGTCGCATGAAGAATCGTGCGCCTCCAGCATCGGTCAAGCAAGCAACGGTGACGGCGCCGCGGACGTCGCGAATTCCAACAGCAGATCAGTAAGCTCGCCGGGAAGGTCGAGCATCACTTCGTGTCCACAGGTAACCGTGCGAGTCTTCCATCCTTTCGTTTTAGCCCGTTCGTGGGCGGCTCGAAAAGGTGAGTTGTCCCAGCCCGTAGCCAAAATGTGAGTGGCATCGTGCGTGTGAGACGGCACCCGATGCAGTTCTATCTGCTCTTCGAACGACGCGATTGATTGGGATGTACATCGGACGTTTACCCAGGCTGCATCCCGTAGGTTGACGTTGAAACGCTCGGCCGGAATCGGGGGGACGTTCCACCCGTCGCCTGCCGTTTGGGCTTGCAAGCGCATGTGTTGCGCGTGTTCTGGCGCGAGGTCAAACACGCATTCACCATCCTCCGGGACGAACGCATCGAGAAATACGAGGGAACGAATTCGCTCCGGAATTCGATCAGCGACGCCACTGATTACACTGCCACCGTAAGAGTGTCCGCACAGAATCACGTCCGAAAGATCCTCCCAACGGAGGAGGTTGACAACATCCGCAATATGCGTCGAGAGACTCACCGCGGCAGAGTTAACATGACAGCGCTCACCCAATCCCGTTAGAGTCGGCGTAAACACCTGGTGGCCAGCGTCTCGAAGGCTTTTTCGTACTAGCTTCCAACACCAGCTACCATGCCACGCCCCGTGCACAAGCACGTAAGTAGTCTGGTCCTGTGGTTTAAAAGGCCCCTCTTCTCGCGTGAGACTGATCCCCGACATATTTTTTTGCTTATCCATTCTTGTCAAATCAACAACCCTCCTTTCAGAACCGAAGCCAGCGCCATGAGCGGCAGGCCGTCGCCTGCTAAGTCGTTACCAGCGCGGGAATGGGACCACGAGTAACGACCGTTAATTCCGGTATTGTCTCGAACCGCTTCGCGCTGATTTCGCGCAACTGTGGGAGGCTCTTTACCTGGCCGATAATCGGGCTGGAGAGATAGGCGGCAAGCGATTGTTCATCCTGGAATAAATAAATCCCACCCGCTTCGCTATCTGGCTCATTCAGCAGCCAGACCTTCCATAGGAGCCCTGGTATATCGGCGATTGCCTGGACTATGGATTCGCATATCTTCAGATATTCGGCGGAGGATACATTTAGCTTGAAGTTGATCTGCAAAATCAGCATTTCTTGCTCCTTGAAATAACTTTACTGCCCCGAATGGGTCGATCTGAACGCGCGTGATTCCGCGAACGGAGCGCTAGTAGTCGAGCCATTGGCTCAACGCCTGGACCTTATCCATCGTGAAAGGAGGATAGACATGATCGATGCTTACATCGGGAGGCGAAATCAATATCGATTTCGCATGCGTCATGCTGTCATATCCGTATTTTCCGCCGGCGGAACCGATTCCTGATTCTCCGACGCCGCCAAAAGGAACGGTATCGAGATACACATGAACGTTGGTCTGATTCACTGCTCCGCCCCCAAAAGAGAAACCTGAAACAAACTTGTCAATGGTGCTCTGGTTCCTACTAAAGATGTAGCCGGTGAGCGGCCGGGGACGACGTTTGATTTCCGTTATTGCCTCGTGAACATTGGAATATCTGAGAATCGGCAAGATAGGACCAAATATCTCACCCTGCATTACCCGGTCCGACCAAACGACAGGGTAGAGAATGGTTGGTTCAAAGTAGCGTTCAGCCTCGTTATAGCCTCCCCCCATGACTACTTTTTTCTCATCGACTCGTTGCGCCAGTCGTTGTACCTCACGTGCATTGATGATCCGAGAATAGTCGGGATTGTCTTTTGGATTCTCCCCATAGAGTTCGATCACGGCTTTCCGGCACTCCGCAACAAACTCATCGGCTACCTTCTCGTGAACGTATGCGTACCCGGGAGAAGTGCACCACTGGCCGCCCCATGCAGTCGCTCCCCACACAATTTTCTTCGCCGCATCCCGCACGTTTGCGGTTTCATCCACGATGGCTGGGTTCTGTCCTCCCAACTCAAGCAACACTGGGGTAATATTTTCAGCCGCTGCACGCAGTACGATCTTTCCGACCCGTGTAGACCCCGTAAAGAAGATGAAATCGAAAGGCAGTCGCAACAACTCGGCGACCTCTGTAGGACCACCCGCAATCGCAACGACAGCTTCAGGAGTGAAGTATTGTGGAACAAGCTCCACCAGCAATTTGCCGGTATTGGGCGCATCAGAGACCTTTAGAATGCAGGTGTTTCCAGCCGCTAGGGCGGTGATGGCGGGACGCAACAGGCAAAGCAAGGGTCCATTGAACGGTCCCATGATCAACGTAACGCCATAAGGCTCACGATAAACGACCGCTTTCTGTCCCGACTCTGCGAGAAACTTGGGTACGGGCGCCTCGCTCGGTTGCATCCAGGACTTAAGAAGACCTTTCGTGACCTCGATTGTTCCCAGCATCGCGGCGACTTCAAACACTTTTTCGGACAGGGCCGTCTTGAAGTCCCGGCTGAGGGCGTCATGGAACTCGCTGGTATGCTCAGACAGCATTCGTGCGAGGCGCTCCAGTTGATCAACGCGCCACCCATAAGATTTCGTAATATTGGTAGCGAAATATGCTTTTTGGCGATTGAACATTTCCTCGTAAGTGTTGGCTTGGTTTGCTGCTGGTGTCGGGAGTAATGTTGTTTCCATCTGTGTTGCCTCCTTTGTACATAAACGCAATTGGGCGGGACGTTTCACCGTATTCGTCCTTCCTAATTGAATCGAGCATAGTTTGGGAGGCGGCTGACTGCTTGCACGACCGGATCATGCTGTCATATGAGTGCCACAAACTTCACTGCAGTACACGCGACCGCTTCAGGGGGGAATGTAAACAACTACGAATACAAATGGGTTCGTATCGATACGATACGTTGCGTTCCCGTGCGATAAAGAGATACGATCACTTTGTGACGAAATCAGTCCCGAACGCCATCGGATCAAATGCTCGCAGAGGACGGCCTCGCAACGACGACATTCGCCAGCTGATCTTGAATACCGCGCTCGACCTGGCCTTTGAGGTTGGCTTCAGAGCTCTTACCGTGGAAGCGATTGCAGCCAAGACCGGTGTTGGGAAGACCACTATCTACCGGCGCTGGCCGAACAAAGGTGCCGTTGTGATGGATGCTTTCCTGTCCATTGTTGGCCCAAAAACCATATTTCCTTCCACGGATCGCGCCATTCGCAGCATTCAATTGCAGATGAAGGCTCAGGTTAAGGCCTTTCGCAGCAAGTACGGGAACATGATCCGCTCGCTCGTCGGCGACGGGCAATTCGATTCTGACGTTCTCGATGCCTTCCGGCAGCGTTGGATCTTACCGCGAAGACAACTCGCCCGGAACACGATTGAGCTTGCGATGAAGCAGGGTGACCTTCGGCCCGATCTCGATGTGGACACGGTCATCGATACGCTATATGCGCCGATATATTACAGGCTGATGTTCGAGACAGGGCCTATTTCCGATGCCTATGCGAACGGACTCTATCAGTCCGTCATCAAGGGATACGGCACTTCCAAGCATCCTAAAAGCAAGAGATAAACGGGAGAGCGAGGGGCTCCCCCCCGGCTCCGGCTTAATCCGTGAATGCGGTGGATTCCGCAAGTTGACGCCATTGCTCCAACTCTTGCTTTACGTGCTCCAGCTTGGCTTGGACGGCAGCAACACAGTCGTGACCCAGTTGCAAACGAAGCGGAGGTCGCTCAATTTCTGTGATTTTTACCATCGCAGCCGCGGCCTTGGCCGGATCTCCAGGCTGCGCGTTGTGAGAGTTGTCCGCCCACTCACGCGCTGCGCCTGCCGTCGCACTGTAGTCGGCGATGATAGTTTTTGTGCGTCCCAAGGAGGAATCGTCAAGGAAATCGGTTCGGAATGGGCCTGGTTCCACGATGGTGACCTTGATTCCAAGCGGTTTGAGTTCCGCTTGCATGGCTTCGCTGAAACCCTCCACCATGAATTTGGTGGCGCAGTATATACCCCATCCCGGCCACGCTGTGAATCCCCCGACGGAGCTAAGGTTCAGGATGTGACCCGACTTGCGGGCGCGCATGGAAGGCAGGGCGGCACGCGTAACATTGAGTATTCCCTCGACGTTTACTGCGAATGCAGAGCGAACCTCATCAGCGGTGACCTCTTCGACGGCCCCAACTAGGCCGCGGCCCGCGTTATTGACCAACACATCGATCTGGCCAAAACGCTTCAGTGCGGCATCGACTGCTTCCTTTGCCCGCTGTTCATTGGTGACATCGAGCTTCAGAGTCAGCAGCCGATCCTGCTTTCCGAACGCATCTTCAATCGACTTTGGATTGCGTGCTGTTGCGACAACAGTGTCGCCAACATCGAGCGCCGCCTTGGTCAACTCCATTCCGAAGCCCTTCGATGCGCCAGTGATAAACCATACTTTAAGTGTCATTGTTGTTCTCCTGTTTGAATAGAAATTGATTTAGACGGTAACTACGATCTTGCCAATCTGCTGGTTCGATTCGAGATAACGGTGCGACTCTACGATTTGAGCTAGAGGAAACGTCTTTGTGATCACCGGTTTCAAAGCTCCAGACTTTAGACCCTTGAAAACGAAATCGACAGCGGCTTGACGGCGGGATGGGTCGTCAGTGGCCTCGAAGAGCTGAAATCCACGGACTGTCATGCGCTTTGCGTAGAGTGTCATCGAAGACATCTCCGTGTTCTTGTCGCTCAGCGATCCGTAGATAACATGCACTGCTCCCACTGACGCCGCACTTTGGAGCAGCGCTGCGCCAGGGCCCCCAACAGCGTCGAAGATAACTCGCGCGCCGAAGCCGCCACTAAGGTCGTCTATCTTCTTCGGCAGCTCGGAGTCAGTCGGAGAGGAGACTGCGACCGCACCATGGCCGAGAAGCACAGGCGACTTTTCGGGCGAAGTAGTGATCGCGACCGGTTTTGCACCCACCATCTTTGCGATCTGAATGGCTGCGATTCCAACGCTGCTCGACGGCGCATTGATCATCACCGTCTCACCCGCCTTCAAATTGGCAGTTTCAACGATACCGACATAGGCCGTCACGTACTGAATCCATGCCGCCGCTGCATCTTTGTGCAAAAGCCAATCAGGATTCCGGATAAGGCGATTCGCGGGCATGTCAGCAACTTCGCCGTACGTTCCATACGACGCCATGCTGATACTTCCTGGAACAACGCTAACCGCATCGCCGGGCGCAAAACCGGCGACATTCTTACCCATTGCTTCGACCACGCCTGACGCTTCGTAGCCTACACGGGACGGCCACGTATAGTCTTGGAGGTATGCGCCTTTTCGGTACATAGACTCTGCTCGGTTCAAGCCGATGGCGTGAACCCGGAAACGGACGTCATTTTCAGCGACGGGTGAAAGCGTCACGTCCTCTAGTTTGAGAACTTCCGGTCCGCCCTTCTCGTGGAATTGAACGATCTTTGCCATAACTTCCTTCCTGTGGCCGAGGCCATTAAACTTGTTTGTATCGATACGCTACGTAGTGTATCGTATATACAGGGATCGGGCAAGAGCTTAAGAACACATGCAAGGCCCGGCGAAATGTTTTGTAGTTCGGTTGGACGACTGCAATTTGTGCGACTTGAGGTTGATACTCGACATCAAAATCAGAATACGGAGGTCCATCTTGGAAGTTACTGTGAATGAGTCGTTTGGTTCGTTCCTGGCGCGCGTGTCCTCGCAAGCGGCCTCGAGGGCTGCGCTTGGTAGAGGCATCGCTATTGGGCCCTATGGTGGTTCTCCAGGCGATATACCAGAAGCTACGTCGGACACACACATCCTCACGATGGGTTCGAAACATCCGTCCCGTTTTGAATGTCACAGGGTTTCTTACGTCAAGCAGCCGGGAGCACTTTCTCTAATACCCGCTGGCGCGTCCCCAGCGATGCGCGCTGAGACCGACTTCGATCTTGTAGTCTGTGCCTTCGATTCCGCATTAGTCAGCGGGTTGGATTCCGAACTGGAGCGTCGCCCGGAGGGAGACTTGCGATTGCAGGTAAACTTCCACGACCCCGCCACACAGCAACTCATGAAGCTTCTGGTTGCCGATGCGAACGAGGGCCATACAACCGAAAGGCTGTACACGGATTACCTTGCACACGCCCTGGCCGTGAGGATGCTCTTCCTGGGTACGCAGACTAAGCCTCAGACCAACCGCAGGGGCACATCCGCTCTGCCTAAACACCTGTTGCGGCGCATCATTGAGCGCATGCGCTCTTTCAGTTCTGACCTGAGCCTTCAGGCTCTGGCGAATGAGAGCGGCTATAGCCGCGTCCATTTCATTCGGATGTTTAGGGCAGCGACTGGTTACAGCCCGCACAATTACTTGCTCAATTTGAAGCTGGAACGAGCTCAGGAATTGCTGAGGAACCCGTCGATGTCACTGATTGACATTGCTCTCGATTGCGGCTTTTCGAGCCATTCCCACATGAGCCGCATATTTCACAGGATTGTTGGGGTCACTCCGAGTGACTACCGTCGCAGCTTACGGCCTTGAACTCGCTTCTGGGTCCACAGAATATCTCGAGAAAAAAAGATTCAATTGTGAACATAGGCTACGTTCTTGCAAGCACCGCCACTTCAGC